>Ga0310811_10011178_pt1 | contig 11630 bp, 16 predicted proteins | sample YCmetagenome_FD_207642 | JGI IMG/M metagenome (GOLD analysis project Ga0310811, IMG submission 207642) | Soil microbial communities from experimental microcosm in Duke University, North Carolina, United States - YC | ecosystem: Engineered > Artificial ecosystem > Soil microcosm > Unclassified ...
GGTCCGGCCCGGATGTCGGCCGCTTCGAACTGCTAAAGGCGGTCGACAGCAGCAAGGACCAAAGTTATTTCCTGCATCGCCTGAATCAGGCGCAGTTGTCCAAGACCTTGTTCCCGCTCGGTGAGATCCGCAAGACGGAAGTGCGCAAGATCGCCGAACAACTAAAATTGCCGAATGCCACGAAGAAGGATTCCACCGGCATCTGCTTCATCGGCGAGCGGCCGTTCCGCGAGTTTCTGAACCGTTACCTGTCTTATCAACCGGGTCCGATGAAGACACCTGAAGGTGAAGTAGTCGGCGAGCACGTCGGCCTCAGCTTCTACACGCTCGGTCAGCGCAAAGGCATCGGCATCGGCGGCATGAAATCGCACAGGAATGCGGACGGCAACAGTGCGCCCTGGTATGTGGCGCGCAAGGATGTCGGCACCAATACGCTTTATGTCGTGCAGGGGCATGATCACCCATGGTTGTTATCGAGCACGCTAAGCGCCGGACAGATGAGCTGGATTGCCGGCAGCGCGCCGGAAGCAACCGATGTTTCCGCGAAAACACGTTATCGCCAAACCGATGTCGCATGTACACAGCACACTGAGGCGGATCGTTTCTCGCTCTCCTTCCCGTCGCCGCAATGGGCCGTGACGCCCGGCCAGTCCGCAGTGCTGTATCAGGGCGACGTCTGCCTCGGTGGCGGTATCATCGATCACGCAGCAGCGGAGTAAGCCGGCCGCATAATAATGCGGCTCAGAAGAACCGCTATCCTGCTTTCCGCAAGATTTTCAGGAGCAAACGATGCGCGATTTCCCGGTACGTTATCTGGGCCTGACGGCGGCCGCCTTGCTGTTCGCGCTGTCTCTGCCGATCAGCCTGGTATTGCATGTAGGCTGGTGGCTGGTGCTGTTATCGGGCGCGCTACTGTTGCTCGGCATTCACGACCTGCGGCAAAAGGATCACGCCCTGCTGCGCAACTATCCGATTCTTGCGCACTTCCGCTATCTGCTTGAAGCGATACGCCCGGAAATTCGCCAGTATTTTCTGGAAGAAGATGCAGCGGCCACGCCGTTCTCCCGCAACCAGCGTTCGCTGGTGTATCAGCGCGCCAAGCAGACGATCGACAAGCGCCCGTTCGGGACGCAAATGGACGTCTACCAAAGCGACTACGAATGGATCAATCATTCGATCGCGCCGGCCAAGGTTGGCTCGCACGATTTTCGCATCACCATTGGCAGCGATCGTGCGCAGCCATACTCGGCCAGCATCTTCAACATTTCCGGCATGAGTTTCGGCGCGCTGTCGGGGAATGCGATTCGCGCGCTGAACCGCGGCGCGCAACTTGGCGGATTCATGCACGACACCGGTGAAGGCAGCATCAGCCGCCACCATCGTCCGGAACAGGAAAACGAACCAGGCGGCGATCTGGTGTGGCAGATCGCGTCAGGCTACTTTGGCTGTCGCAATGACGACGGCAGCTTCTCGCCGGAGAAGTTCACGGCGAGCGCCACGCTGCCGCAAGTAAAAATGATCGAAATCAAGCTGTCGCAGGGCGCGAAGCCGGGGCATGGCGGCGTACTGCCAGGCGCGAAAGTATCGGCGGAAATCGCGGCGGCGCGCGGCGTGACGCAAGGCATAGATTGCATTTCCCCTTCCTCGCATTCCGCCTTCGATACACCTATCGGCTTGTTGCATTTCGTCGAACAACTGCGCACGCTATCCGGCGGCAAGCCGACCGGCTTCAAACTGGCGATCGGCCATCCCTGGGAATTCTTTGGCATCGTCAAGGCCATGCTGCAAACCGGCATCTTGCCGGATTTCATCGCGGTCGACGGCGGCGAGGGCGGCACCGGTGCCGCGCCGGTGGAATTTACGGACCACGTAGGTGTACCGCTGCAGGAAGCGCTACTGCTGGTGCACAACACGCTGGTTGGCGCCGGCTTGCGCGAACGCATCAAGATCGGCGCCTCGGGCAAGATCATCACCGCCTTTGACATCGTCCGCACGCTGGCACTCGGCGCCGACTGGTGCAATTCCGCGCGCGGCTTCATGTTCGCACTTGGCTGCGTCCAGTCGCAAAGCTGCCACACCGATCGCTGCCCGACCGGCATCGCAACGCAGGATCAGCTGCGGCAGCGCGCGATAGTGGTGCCGGATAAGGCAGAACGCGTGGCGAGCTTCCATCGGAATACTTTGAAGGCGCTGGCCGAACTGATCGCCGCCGCTGGTCTGCGTCATCCAACCGAACTGAAGCCGCATCATCTAGTGCGCCGCGTATCGGCCAATCAGGTCAAGCTGGTATCGGCGTTGCTGCCCTATCTCGAACCGGGGCAATTACTTGCCGAGAGTTCGTCCGCCGCCCCGCTTCCTGAAGTATTCAGCAAATACTGGCCGATTTCGCAGGCCGAATCCTTCCAGCCAGTCCGCTAAAACGGCTTTCCACGCCCGCAAAGCTTGCGGGCTATCCGACTATATTCCGCCGATTCGCAGTATCACTCTGATAACGAACGACGGAAAAACCGGCTTACCTACTTGCCCATCCCTGGAAATCGCCAAAAACGCTTGCAATCTTTCGGCAAATGCCGAATAATCTAAACACGAATTGTTCTCATTTACACGAGAGGTTGAAATGGCGACTCCAGTGCATGGCGAGGGCCCGGCAGATTCCGCCTCCGGTTCACGCGCGAACGCCGCGACAGAGCAAACCGTTACGCGGATCAACAGCAGCGATTTATTTCGTCAAAAGCGGGAAGTTGAAATTGCGCATGAAGGCCGGATCTATCGTTTGCGTCTAACGCAGCTGAACAAGTTGATCCTAACTGCATAACTGTATTTTTTGAACAACTGCCAGCCCGCGCGAGGAAACGCCAGCAAGCCCTTACATAAAGGAGAGTCTGATGGCGATCGAAGCAATGGAGCAGGCACTACAGGAACCGAGCGCAGCCCCTGCCCAACCGGAATTACTGGTCTCCGCGGTGCTGCATTTGATGTCGCACTACACCGCGCATCACGAGGAAAGCAGCACGTGCGTCAGGCTGGCTTCCGTGATCGAGCGGCATTTGAAGGCGCTGGCTGATTTGCCGGAATTGGCGCCGGTGTTACGCGCCACCTGCCAGCAGTTGTCGGAGCAGTGGGCATTGATAGTGGAGAAAGCGATGCCGCAGCCGGAACGATTCCGGTTGCTGTCGCGATTAGTTGGCGGCACGCGTGTCAACTAGCAAGAGGCGAACGCGTTTTATACTTTTACCGCATCAAGAGGCAGCGATGATCGTTTGTGTATGCAATAACGTTTCCGATGGAAAAATCCGTCAGGCCGTGGCGAACGGTTTGACCTCGATGTCGCAGCTGCGTACCGAACTCGAAGTCGGCACATGCTGCGGCAAGTGCCATTCCTGCGCGAAACACGTGCTGCGCGAATGTATCGCGGAATCGCGTCCGCAAGCCGTCATGTTCTATTCCAATGCCCTGGCAGCCTGAAGCAATTCATGAGTGCAACACCCCTATCTGCAGCACCTTCTGTTCCGCCTTACTTCTCACAACAGCTAAGACGTTATCTTCCTCTTGTCATCGTCATCGGGTTGCACGTCCTTTTCTTCTACGCTCTGCGTAGCGGCATGCTGCATCAAGCTGCGAAAGCTGCGCTGCCGAAGGAAATTTACGTCAAACTAATTTCGGAAGAACCGGCGCCGCAACCCCGGCCCCAGCCGGCAGAACCGAAAACCGTGCCGGTCGTGAAAAAGACAGTACCGAAGCCGACGCCAAAACCAATTATCAAGCACGAACCGTCGCCAAAGGCGATCAGCGAGCCGGCACCACCACCGCAGCCGCCGCAAGCACCTGCCGAAGCAGCGCCACCGGCACCGCCCGCACCTGCGGCACCGTCCGTTCCCGCGACGCCCAAGATTATTTCCGGTGTTGCCTATGTTAATGCGCCACGCCCGGTCTATCCGCCGCTGGATGCACGCATGGGCAACGAAGGCACGGTAACCTTGCGCGTACTAATCAATGAAAAAGGCCGTGCCGAGAAAATCGATGTGCAGAAATCCTCCGGCTCGCTGCGCATGGACGACGCCGCGCGAGAAGCCGTGATGCGCGCACTGTTCAAACCTTATATCGAGGATGGCAAGGCGATTCCGGTCTACGCCATCATCCCAATCAATTTCACCTTAAGCAGATAAAGAAGGAATCATCATGGAAGTCAGTCCATACGGTTTGGAAAGCTTGTGGTCGCAAGGCGACTTTGTCACCAAGGGCGTGGCCCTGTTGCTGGTCGCGATGTCGATCGCATCGTGGTACGTGATCGTCACGAAGGCGCTGCAACTGTTCCAGTATCGTGGCTCCGCGCGCGCAGCGGGACATGAGTTCTGGGACGCGACCAACCTGCAGGACGGCCTGTCCACACTGGGTAGCGGCAATCCGTTCGCATCGATCGCCGAAGCCGGCGTCACCGCGATGCAGCACCACGAAGCACACAAGGGCCATCTGCACGACGAACTGTCGGTCAGCGACTGGGTGACGCTGTCGCTGCGTCAAGCCATCGATGAAACGCAGGCGCGCCTGCAAACCGGCATGGCCGTGCTGGCATCGGTCGGTTCGACCGCACCGTTCGTCGGCCTGTTCGGCACGGTGTGGGGCATTTACCATGCGCTGGTGGCAATCGGTACGTCCGGTCAAGCCAGCATCGACAAAGTCGCCGGTCCGGTCGGTGAGGCGCTGATCATGACCGCGCTCGGCCTGGCAGTCGCGATTCCAGCGACCTTCGGCTACAACGCGCTGGTGCGCGGCAATAAGGCCGTCATCGCGAAAATGAACAAGTTCGGCTTCGACCTGCATGCGTTGTTCGTCACAGGCGCACGCGCCAAAGACGGTGGCAGCGGCGCCAGCGGCTCCAAACTGGTCGCCGTCGGGGGCAAATAATGGCAATGGGCTCATTGTCGGACGACGACGACTTCAATCCGGAAATCAACACCACGCCGCTGGTCGACGTGATGCTGGTGCTGCTGATCATCTTCATCATGACGATTCCTGTCATGACCGATAGCGTGAAGATCGACCTACCGCGCGCCACCAACCAGCCGAACGAGGTAAAGCCGGAGACAATTAATCTCGCGATCGATGCACAAGGCCAGGTCTACTGGAATAGCGCACCGATCGATGAAGCGACTATGGCAACGCGCATCGCAGATGCGGCGAAGGTAACGCCGCAACCAGAACTGCATTTGCGCGCGGATCGCAACACGCCGTACGAAAAAGTTGCGCAAGTGATGGCTGCTGCGCAATCCGGTGGTTTGACGAAAATGGGATTCGTGACCGATCCTGGAAAAAAATAGGCAACCTCGGCTTTTCAAAACGCACCGTAAATCGGTGCGTTTTTTTATTTGTACGGCGTGCACGACATGCAATCGAAACAAGAATGATTCCCGCTAACGAAATGCAGGTGTGTTACTAGTAAACGCAAACTAGTGGGCTATCATGTGCGTACTTTTCGGCCTGCATGCGTGAACGCGGCGACCGCCCCTATTCCCTTATTCTTTCGAGGCGTCAATGAAAGGCGACAACAACATCATCAAGCTGCTCAATGCACAGCTGACCAACGAACTCACCGCGATCAACCAGTACTTCCTGCATGCGCGCATGTACAAGCATTGGGGGTTCGAAAAAATCGCGAAGAAGGAATACGAGGAATCGATCGGCGAAATGAAGCATGCCGACAAGCTGATCGATCGCATCCTGATGCTCGATGGCTTGCCGAACCTGCAGGCGCTGCACAAGCTGATGATCGGCGAGAACACGCAGGAAATGCTGAATTGCGATTTGCAGTTGGAGCAGGCAGCGCAGAAAACGGTAAAGGAAGGTATTGCCGCCTGCGAAGCTGCCGGCGATTACGTGTCGCGCGAGCTGTTCCAGTTCATTCTCGATGACACGGAAGAACATATCGACTGGCTGGAAACCCAGCTCGACCTGATCCAGAAAGTCGGCATCCAGAATTATCTGCAGACGCAGATGGCCGGCGAATAAGCAGCGCATCGCAAGCAATAAAAAAGGACGCCAGGCGTCCTTTTTTATTTCGCTGTCTTATCTCTTATTCCGGCGCAGTTTCCTTGAACGACGGCCGTTCGCACAGCTTTTCGTACAGCTTGTCGAGATTGGGATAATCCTCGCGCCAGTTGATTTCCGGGAAGCGGAACGCCAGCCAGCCAAGCGTGCAACCGACTGCCACATCAGCCAGTGTGTACTGGTTGCCGGCGCAATAGGCGGTGTCCTTCAGGCCTGCCGACATGGCCTTCAGGCCGGCATCGACCTTTGCCATCTGGCGGCTGCGCCATTTCTCGCTCTGCTGTTCTGCGGGGCGGAAAGTCTTTTCAAGGCGCGCCAGCAGCGCAGCATCCGCCACGCCGTCGGCTAGCGCTTCCCAGCATTTGACTTCAGCGCGCTCGCGGCCGTGCGGCGGAATCAGCTTGCCGACCGGTGTCAGCGTATCGAGGTATTCGACGATCACGCGCGAATCGAACATCGCGCCGCCATCCTCCATTACCAGGCAAGGCACCTTGCCGAGAGGATTCGATTCCTGGATCGCCGTTTCATCGCGCCACACATCCTCGAGCACGAAATCGTAGTCAATCTTTTTCTCCAGCATCACGATACGTACTTTGCGCACGTAGGGGCTGGCCAGCGAACCAATCAGTTTCATAGAGGCTTTGCTTCAAAAATTGGAAGGCGATTATACCTCGCGCTTCGTTCATTCCGCGGCACGGCGTCGTTTTCCGCACACACTTGCTGCCATCGCGGCGCAGGGCAGTCGACAGGTGGCGAGTGGTAGAATGTCGGCTTCCTGTTTTATGCTGCTCCCCGCCAACTTTTTCAAGCGTTCTGCGGCGGACTTCCATTCATTTATCCGTATTCACCATGCCTCTTTCCACGCTCAATGCCCTTTCGCCGCTGGACGGCCGCTACGCCACCAAGACCGACAAGCTGCGTCCGATTCTGTCCGAATCCGGCTTCATGCACCATCGCGTCAAAGTCGAAATCGCATGGCTGCAAGCCTTGTCGTCTGCCGGCTTTGCCGAGATCAAGCCGTTCTCCGCCGCCGCCAACGAGCGGCTGAACCGCATCGTGACAGACTTCACCGAAGCCGATGCGCAACGCATCAAGGATATCGAGGCGGTCACCAATCACGACGTAAAGGCGGTCGAATACTGGCTGAAAGAAAAAGTGAAGGACGTGCCGGAACTGGTGGCCGCGACCGAATTCATCCACTTCGCCTGCACTTCGGAAGACATCAACAACACCTCGCACGGCATGATGCTGAAGGCTGCACGCGACACCGTGCTGCTGCCTGCCCTGCAAGCCCTCATCGACAAACTCACGCAACTGGCGCACGACAACGCCGCATTGCCGATGATGTCGCGCACGCATGGTCAACCGGCCAGCCCGACCACGTTGGGCAAGGAGATGGCAAACGTCGTCGCGCGCCTGAAGCACGCTGCCACACGCATCGCCGATGTCAAGATTCTCGGCAAGATGAACGGCGCGGTCGGTAACTTCAACGCGCATCTGTCTGCGTATCCCACCACGGACTGGCAGGCCTTTTCCAAGAATGTGATCGAGCAGCGCCTCGGCCTCGTCTTCAACCCGTACACGATCCAGATCGAGCCGCACGACTACATGGCCGAGCTGTTCGATGCGATCGCGCGCGCCAATACCATTCTGCTCGACCTGAATCGCGACATTTGGGGCTATATCTCGCTGGGCTACTTCAAGCAGATCACCAAGGCTGGCGAAATCGGCTCGTCGACCATGCCGCACAAGGTCAATCCGATTGACTTCGAAAATTCCGAAGGCAATCTCGGCATGGCCAATGCCGTGCTGAAGCACATGGCGGAAAAGCTGCCAATCTCGCGCTGGCAGCGCGATTTGACCGATTCCACTGTGCTGCGCAATATCGGCGTTGGCTTCGGTTATGCGGTATTGGCTTACGACAGTTGCCTGCGCGGCTTGAACAAGCTGCAGGTGGCGCCGGAACGCATCGCGCAGGATCTGGACGATACCTGGGAAGTACTGGCCGAACCGGTACAGACCGTGATGCGCCGCTACGGCATCGAAAACCCGTACGAACAATTGAAGGATCTGACGCGCGGCAAGGGCATTTCGAAGGAAGCCTTGCAGCAGTTCATCGGCACGCTCGGGATTCCGCAGGAAGCCAAGGACCAGCTGCTGGCGATGACGCCGGCCAGCTACATCGGCTACGCAGAGGCGCTCGCCAAAAAGATTTAAGCGATAGCGCCATACCTCAGGCCTGCCGCCGGCACGTCGTTTTGATGGCCGGCGGCAGGCTTTTTTTTATTTTGTTATATTCGCTGCACCCGATTTCCCAAGCGGATCAGCATGCGTTCAACAAACGATCGATACACCCTGCCCGCCATCGCCCTGCATTGGCTGATCGCGCTCCTGATCATCGCCACCTTCCTGCTTGGTCTGACAATGACCGACATTCCGGGCCTCACGCCGGCCAAGCTCAAGTATTTTTCGTGGCACAAGTGGATGGGTGTTACCGTGCTCGGCCTCGCCTGCCTGCGGCTGCTGTGGCGGCTGACGCATAAGGCTCCGCGCTATCCGGTCGACATGCCGACGTGGCAGCAGCGCACCGCACATCTGGTGCATGCGCTGCTATACGTGCTGATCTTTGCCGTGCCGCTGTCCGGCTATTTTTTCAGCCTGGCTGCCGGCGTACCTGTGGTGTATCTCGGTGTCGTACCGCTACCGGTTTTCATTGCGCCGGACCCGCAGCTGAAAGTCTTGCTACGCGAAACGCACTACGCGCTCAACATGGTGTTGCTCGGCGCGGTCTGTCTGCATGTGCTGGCCGCCCTCAAGCATCTGGTCATCGACCGTGATCGGCTGTTTCAACGCATGCTTCCCTGACCCTTGAAAGGAGTGCCATGTTTCATTCTTCCGCTGCAAAATCGATTCGCTGGACTGTGCTGGCCACCATCTGCCTGGCTCTGCCAGTGCTCGCCGCCACGCTGAAAGCCGATCCATCGAAAAGCAAGGTTACCGCCACCTTCAAGCAGTTGAACGTGCCGGTCGAAGCCAGATTCGGAAAATTCGACGCACAGATTAGCTACGATCCGGCCAAACCGGAAACATCGAAAGCGACCGTGAATATTGACGTCACCAGTTTCGACCTCGGCGATCCGGACTACAACAAGGAAGTGCTGAAGAAAGAGTGGTTCAACGCCGCGCAATTTCCGAAAGCGAGCTTCGTTTCCAGTCAAATCAAACCGTCTGCTGGCGGCAAACTCGATGTAACAGGCAAGCTGACGATCAAGGGCAAGACAAGCGACGTGCACTTCCCGTTGAGCGTGAAGAAGGACGGCGCCAGCGAAATCTTTGAAGGCACGCTGCCCATCAAACGACTGACCTACAACATCGGAGAGGGCGAATGGAAGGACACCAGCATGGTGGCCGACGAAGTCCTGATCAAGTTCCGCATCGCCGCCGCCGCGCCTTGAGCACGGCACACTATTTTTCACAAGGAGAGCAAATGAAAACAAGCATGCGTACCATCATCGCCCTGGCTGGCCTGCTGACCGTCGGCGCCGCCGCGGCCGCGGATACCTACACCATCGATCCAAACCACACCTACCCGAGCTTCGAGGCAGACCATTTCGGCATCTCGACCTGGCGCGGCAAGTTCGACAAGAGCCGCGGCACGGTCGTGCTCGATCGTGCAGCCAAGACAGGTTCGATCGACATCACGGTCGATACAAGCTCCGTCGATTTCGGCCACGCCAAGATGAACGAACATGCGCGCGGCAAGGACTTGTTCAATGTCGAAAAATATCCGACCGCCACGTTCAAGAGCACGGCGATCCGCTTCGACGGCGATCGCCCGGTTGCCGCCGATGGCGAGTTCACTTTGCTAGGCGTAACGAAGCCGTTGACGCTGACCATCAATAAATTCAAATGCATCCAGCATCCGATGTTGAAGCGTGAGGTATGCGGCGCCGACGCATCGGCAAGCTTCAATCGCGCCGACTTTGGCATGAGCTACGGTTTGCCGGCCTTCTCGCCGGAAGTCAAACTGGCGATCCAGGTGGAAGCTGTCAAGGCGGACTGATTTCCATCCGTATCAATAAAAAGGCCGACGTTTAGCGTCGGCTTTTTTATTGCATGCTCCCATCGTCAAGAAGCCGCGCGTCCGACCGCCCCGAACTCGACCGCTGCCTTCACATAGAACACCGAGATTTCTTCCCGCTCAAGCATTTCGAACATTTTTTGCGCCGCCGGCTCATCCAGGATCATGCTCACTTCGACCGGCTGATCCGCCAGCTCGAAGAAATGCGAAGAGTGGAATCGCCCGCTGCTATCGTAGCTTTCGCTCCCTGCTCGCAAGGTGGCCGTTTGCGCGCCATGCCGGTGGGCACATTGCAGTAGCCATTCAGCCAGCAAACTGCCCTTGTGCTTGCGATCCTGCTGCGTGAAAAACGTGATCTGAAAACCGTGCATCGCCTTCTCCTTCACCGTGTTTCCGCTCATTTTTAACGCGTCAGCGTTACGGTTGCGATACCGCAAAAGGTCATCGCTAATCCGCCTATCACGTGCATCGACAGCAGCGCGAACGCCGGCATCATGCGACCGGCCTGCAGCAGCGTCATCACTTCGGCGGAAAACGACGAGAAGGTCGTCAATCCGCCGAGAAATCCGGTCACGATAAAAAGCCGCCATTCCGGTGCAAGCATCGGCCGCGCGCCCAGGTAAGCAATGGCTAAACCGATCAGATAGCAGCCAGCAAGATTTGCGACCAGCGTGCCGAGCGGGACCGAAGCAAACACGCCATTGAGCCGCGAGCCCAGCACCCAGCGCGCAAGACAGCCAATCGCGCCGCCAGCGCTGATAACGAGAATGGATTTCAACATAGGTGTTCCTTGTCGAGCATAACGATACGCGAGAATGCTTTTTGCGTGCCGGCCATTATAGAAGCGTTTCCTGACATCAATTCCGCCTTTCGAATATCCGACACCGGCAAAGCTTGTTGTCCGACTATCGCAAGTCGCACCGTCTCCTTAGAATCAAACTGTAACTACTCAAGGAGACGATAATGATCAATGAAAAGGACGATATCCCGCGCGATGACATCGACGCTCGCGAGGGAACGATTACCCACGAAACCATTCCCGGCAAGCGGCCTACCACTCCAGTCGGAAACAAACCGCCTGTGGCCGGCGGCAAGGCCGGCGATGGCCCAGGCACCGGCCGCAGTACGGCGGATGAAGATCTGAACTAGGCCGCCGCCACGCATAAAAAAAGCCGCGTCATGCAGACGCGGCTTTTTATTTTCTGCGCCTAGGTCAGACCACGGCGCCGCCAGTCGTATCCTTTTCCTTGACTGGCTTCAGCAAGTCCTCGCGCTTGACGCCCAGCCACATGGCCAGCGCAGCGGCCACGAATACCGACGAATAAATGCCGAAGCAAATACCGATCGTCAGGGCCAGTGCAAAATTGTGCAAGGTCGGGCCACCTAGAAAGAACATCGACAGCACCATCAGCTGCGTCGAGCCGTGCGTGATCACGGTACGCGACATCGTGCTGGTGATCGCATGGTTCATGACTTCGGCCACCGGCATCTTGCCGTGCTTGCG
>Ga0310811_10011180_pt1 | contig 11628 bp, 9 predicted proteins | sample YCmetagenome_FD_207642 | JGI IMG/M metagenome (GOLD analysis project Ga0310811, IMG submission 207642) | Soil microbial communities from experimental microcosm in Duke University, North Carolina, United States - YC | ecosystem: Engineered > Artificial ecosystem > Soil microcosm > Unclassified ...
GATTAGCAAAGTTTTTTGCTACTTTTTGTTCACAAAAAGTAGTCCTTCCTTTCTTCTTTGTTGAAGAGCTTGCGATGACCGATACGATTTTTGCCCCGATCACGGGGCGCGGCGGGGCGGTGACGGTGGTACGCCTTTCCGGTGCCGAAACGCTGGCGATTGTTGCTGCACTCGCGAAACAATTGCCGCCGCTGCGCCATGCGGGTTTGCGAAAGTTGCTTTGGCGCGGGCGGCTGCTCGATACGGCGCTCATCGTTACCTTTCCGGGCCCGAACAGTTTCACGGGCGAGGATTGCGCGGAATTGTCGCTCCATGGCGGGCGGGCGGTGCTGGCGGCGGCGAGCGCGGCGCTGATCGAGGCCGGCGCGCGCCCCGCCGAGCCGGGCGAATTTTCCCGCCGCGCCCATCTCAACGGAAGGTTGGACTTGCTCGAGGCCGAGGCCATGGCCGACCTCATCGCTGCCGAGACCGAGGCGCAACGCCGTCTGGCGGTGGAAGGGGCGGGGGTGTTGCAAGAGTCCACCGTGCGCTGGCGGGAAGAGCTCCGGCAGGTGATGGCGCAGCAGGAGGCGCTGATCGATTTTCCTGACGAGGATTTGCCGCCAGAGGTCGAGGAACGGCTCCTCAGCCGCATCGCCGCCCTGGCCGCGGAAATGCACGGGGCGCTCGCGGCCGCACCGGCGGCGGAGCGGCTGCGCGAGGGGCTGGAATTTGTCATTCTTGGCGCCCCGAATGCCGGCAAGTCGACGCTGATGAACGCCCTGGCGGGCGAGGATGTCGCCATCGTCTCCGCCATTCCCGGCACCACGCGCGACATTGTCGGCGCCCGCGTCGATTTCGGCGGCGTGCCGGTCCACCTCACCGACACGGCCGGGCTGCGCGACACGGTGGATGAGATCGAAGCCGAAGGCGTGCGCCGCGCCCGCCTGCGTGCGGCCAAGGCCGACCTGATCATCGCCGTCGCCGCCGCGCCGGCGCAGGCCTATTTGGCCGTGCCCGATGGCGTGGAAGTTCTGCGCGTGGTGACCAAGGCGGATTTGCTGGACCAGCCCGTGTCCGATCTCGCCGTGTCGGCCGCCAGCGGCGCCGGGATGGCGGACTTGCGCGCCCGCCTCACCGACATCGCCGCAAACCTCACGGACACAAAGGGTGCCGCCGCGCTGAGCCGCCCCCGCCAGATCGCCTGCGTGCGCGATACGGCACAGGCGCTGGACCGGGCACTGGTCATCTCCGAACCCGAACTACGCGGCGAAGAATTGCGAACTGCGGCTCACGCTCTGGCGCGGCTCACAGGGCAGATTGGTGTGGAAGAAATTTTGGATGCGGTATTTTCCGGATTTTGTATTGGGAAGTGAAATAATCTGTTAGCGTTTCAGGGGCGGATTCATGCGGATTCGATAAGAAATCAGTCAAAGAAAAAAGCCGCTTTTTGAAAAAAGCGGCGCAAAAACTTTTGCTCGTTTGGGCCTGTGTCGGTGAAACCGTTGCGGCCCAAACTAACAAAGTTTTTTTGCTACTTTTTGTTCACAAAAAGCAGTTCTTTCTACTCTGCCGGTGGCGCCACGACTGCGAAACGTCCGCCTTGCGGGTCGAGGGCTTGTATGATCCAGCTGCCGCCGGGCACTTCGTGCGGGCCCATTTGCACCGTGCCGCCGGCGGATTGAATGCGGCTCTGCGTGTCCTGAATGTCCCGCACGTTGAAGTAGTAGGTCCAGCCGGTGGGGGCCTGGGATTGCGGGCAGGTCATCATGCCGCCGATTGGCATGCCGTTCTGGGTGAAGATCTGATAGGTGCCCATGGGGCCCATATCGAGGGCGTCGCCCTTGCTCCAGCCGAACAGGGATTCGTAGAAGGCGAAGGCATCTTCAGCGTTGGCGGTGATCAGCTCATGCCAGCCGCCATGGCCGGGGTTGCGCAGCTGTGGTGGGCCCGCGGGCTCGGTGGTCTGGGATTTGAACAGCGCGAAGAGCGCGTCCTGCGGGTCGGAGAGGACGGCGAAGCGGCCGACATTGGGAATGTCCGCCGGCCCTTTGCGCACCTTCGCACCTTTCGCGGTGGCCAGGGCCGAGATTTTGTCCACATCGTCCACGCCCACATAGCCGAGCCAGAGCGGCTTCGCCCCGGTGCTGCGCAGGGGCTCGGGCATTTCCATCAGCCCGGCGACAGACTCGTCGCCGATGGAAAGCAGCGTGTAGGGGACGTTGGGGATGCTGGCATCCTTCGCCTCCCAGCCGATCACGGTGCTGTAGAATTTCGCGGCCGGTTCCGGGTCTGTGGTGAGCAGTTCATACCAAACATATTTGCCGTGGCTCTCGGGCATTTCTGGTCTCCCTCATGCATGCATTGGATGAATTTGCGGATTGTACGATGATTAAAGACCAAACACGGTTTCGAAAGCATTATTAATTCGCTAGAGGGGCCGGTGCCGGCGAAACCGCCCGGGCGAAATTTTGGGGTCTGGGGCCTTCCGGCCCCAGCTTGGTCCAGGGGCGGAGCCCCTGGCCTTAATCCCTTCGCTTTCCTCCGGGAAATTCGCTAAAGAGACCGGCATGAATTACGACGTGATCATCATCGGCGGCGGCCATGCCGGCTGCGAGGCGGCGGCGGCATCTGCCCGGTTTGGCGCGCGCACGCTGCTTGTGACCCATCGGGCGGACCGGTTGGGGGAGATGTCCTGCAACCCGGCGATCGGCGGCATCGGCAAGGGGCATCTGGTGCGTGAGATCGACGCGCTGGATGGGCTGATGGGCAAGGGGGCAGATGCGGCCTGCATCCATTTCAAGCTGCTCAATCGCGGCAAGGGGCCGGCGGTGCGCGGGCCGCGCGCGCAGGCGGACCGCAAGTTGTATCGCCAGGCCATACAGTCGCTGCTGGCGGCGCAGCCGAACCTGACGGTGCTGGAGGGCGAGGCGGCGGGGCTGCGGCGCGATGCCTCGGGCCGCTTGAGCGGCGTGCTGCTGGCCGATGGGCGCGAAATCTCCTGCGCTGCGGCGGTGCTCACCACCGGAACCTTTTTGCGCGGCGTGCTGCATTTCGGCACCGAGATGCGCGAAGGCGGGCGGGTTGATGATGCGGCTGCGGTCCATCTGGCCGATGATCTGCGCCGGCTGGAGCTGCCGCTGGGCCGGCTGAAGACCGGCACGCCGGCGCGGCTGGACGGCAAGACGATCAACTGGGCCGGCTTGGCGGAAGACAAGGGCGAGGACCCGCCTGGGTTTTTCTCCGCGCTCACCACCAAGGTCGCGAATCCCCAGGTCTCCTGCTTCATCACCGGCACGACCGAGCGGACGCACGAGATCATCCGCGCCAATATCCATAAATCCGCAGTTTATGGCGGCAACATCGCCGGGCGCGGGCCGCGTTATTGCCCTTCGATCGAGGACAAGGTGGTGCGGTTCGCGGAAAAGCCGGGGCACCAGATTTTCCTCGAGCCGGAAGGGCTGGATGACGACACGGTCTATCCCAACGGCATTTCCACCTCGCTGCCGGCGGACGTGCAGGAGCCTCTGATCCATTCCATCCCCGGCCTTGAGCACGCGGTGATCCTGCGGCCGGGCTATGCGGTGGAATATGATTATGTGGACCCGCGCGCACTGGGGCATGATCTGCAGGTTCACAAGCTGCCCGGCCTGTATCTGGCGGGCCAGATCAACGGCACCACCGGCTATGAGGAGGCGGCGGCGCAAGGGCTGATGGCCGGGCTCAACGCGGCGCGGGCGGCCGGCGGCGGGGCGGCGGCGAAACTCAGCCGGGCGGAGGCTTATATCGGCGTGCTGATCGACGATCTGGTCACGCAGGGCGTGACCGAGCCCTATCGCATGTTTACGTCCCGCGCGGAGTACCGGCTGAAGCTGCGGGCGGATAATGCGGAGCTGCGGCTGACCCCGCTGGGGCTCGGCTGGGGCATTGTCGGCTCCGAGCGCCAGGCGGCCTTCGCCGCGCTGGAGGCGGAAATCGCCGCCTTTGGCGGCAAGCCGGAGGGCGAAAGCCGTGCCGCGGAGATTTTGCGCGCGGATCTGCATTATGCCGGCTATCTGACCCGGCAGGACGCAGAAATCCGCGCCCGCGCGCGCGACGAGGCGGTGCTGATCGTGTCTGATTTTGATTACGGAATGGTCGGCGGCCTGTCCGCTGAGCTGCGCGAAAAACTCGAACGCGTGCGGCCGGAAAGCCTGGGGGCGGCAGGGCGTATCGAGGGCATGACACCGGCGGCCTTGGGGGCGATTTTCGGCGCGCTGAAGCGCCGGCGGGCGGCGTAGGGAGGAAAAAGGCAAGGGAAGGCCAGGAAAGGCTTCTTTTTTGAAAAAAAGAAGCAAAAAACTTTTTTTGATGCTGGGCCTGGGGCGTTGGCGCTGACAGTGCCTCAGGCCCAGTGTAGCAAAGGTTTTTGCGCCGCTTTTTTCAAAAAGCGGCTACTTTGACGCTGGGCCTGGGGCGTGGGCGCTGACAGTGCCTCAGGCCCAGTGGAGCAAAAGTTTTTGCGCCGCTTTTTTCAAAAAGCGGCCACTTTCCTTCATGACCTTCCCTGCGCTAACCAGCGCGACATGGAAACAGCACGCCTGCAAAGCTTTGCCGCTTTGGTCGAAAAATGGTCGGCGAAGATCAATCTCGTCAGCCGCAACGATCTGCCGCATCTTTGGGCGCGGCATGTTGAGGATTCGCTGTTGCTTTTGCCGCATCTTCCGGCCGGGATTACGCGCGCCATCGATCTTGGCTCCGGCGGCGGATTTCCCGGGATGATCCTGGCGATCGAGACCGGGATTGAATTCACGCTGATCGAATCCGACACGCGCAAGGCGGCGTTTTTGATGGAGGCGGCGCGTGAGACCGGCGCGAAAGTGAAAGTGCTGAACACCCGAATTGAAACGGCCAGAACGGAGCCGGCGCCGCTGGTCACGGCCCGGGCGCTCGCCCCATTGGACAAGTTGCTGCGCCTGGCTGTGCCGCATCTGGCGCCGGGTGGCGTGTGTCTGTTTCCAAAAGGCCGCACGGCGGAAGAAGAATTGACGGCGGCGCGGGCCCTCTGGCACATGGAGGTTGAACGCCTGTCGCCGCAAGCCGACGATGCGTGCATCCTGAAAGTGAGCCAGGTCCGTCATGTCGGAAGCTAAGAAACGCCCACGAATTATTGCCGTGGCCAATCAGAAAGGCGGCGTCGGCAAGACCACGACCGCGATCAATCTGGCCTGCGCGCTGGCGGTGAGCGGGCAGAAAGTGCTGCTGGTGGATATCGACCCGCAGGGCAATGCCAGCACCGGGCTGGGTGTCGCGCCGGGGGCACGCAAAATCGGCACTTACGGCCTGTTTTCCGGCGAGGCGACGCTGCCGGAGCTGGTGATGCCGACCGGCATCGAGAATTTGTCCCTGGTGCCGGCGGTGGCGGATCTGATCGGCGCGGACCTGGAATTCGGCCAGACGGAGCGGCGCGAGTTTTTGCTGCGCGACGCGCTGCAGGCGCATGGCCTGGCGGATACCGTGTTCATCGACTGCCCGCCGGGGCTGGGGCTGCTGACGCTGAACGGGCTGGTCGCGGCCGATGCGGTGCTGGTGCCGTTGCAGGCGGAGTTTTTCGCGCTGGAAGGCATTTCCCAGCTGATGCGCACGGTTGACGCGGTGAGGCGCGGCTTTAACCCGGCTTTGGACATCGAGGGCATTGTGCTGACCATGACCGACAAGCGCAACAATCTCTCGGAACAGGTGAGCGCGGATGTGCGCGGCCATTTTGGCAAAGCCGTGTTCGACACGATGATTCCCCGCAACATTCGCATCACCGAGGCGCCGAGCCATGGCGTGCCGGTGCTGCTTTATGATTTCCGCTCGGCGGGGGCGCAGGCCTATCTGGCGTTGGCGGCGGAGTTTTTGAAGCGGGCACGGGCGCGGGCGCGGAAGGTGGCGGCATGAGCGGACGGACGGAAAACAGGCGGCTTGGCCGCGGCCTCGCGGCCTTGTTGGGCGATGCGGCGGCGCCGCAAAGCGTGAACGCGCCCGGCGTGCAGGTGTTGCCGGTGGAGGTGCTGGAACCGAGCCCGTTCCAGCCGCGCATGGAAATGGACGAGACGGCGCTGAGGGAGTTGGCGGACTCGATCAAACAGCGCGGCATCCTGCAGCCGCTGCTGGTGCGGCCGAATCCCGACAAGGCGGGCCGTTACCAGATCATCGCGGGGGAACGGCGCTGGCGCGCGGCGCAACGCGCGCAGCTGCATGAGGTGCCGGTGCTGCTGCGCGAGCTGAGCAATGCCGATGCCATGGCCGCCGGGCTGGTGGAGAATCTGCAGCGCGAGGACCTCAACGCCGTCGAGGAGGCTGAGGGCTATAAGCGGCTGGTGGACGAATTCAACATGACGCAGGAAGGGCTGGGCGAGGCGCTGGGCAAGTCCCGCGCGCATATCGGCAATGCCATGCGCATGTTGAAGCTGCCGAAACCGGTGCTCGACATGGTGCGGGAGGGGCATTTGAGCTTTGGCCATGCCAGGGCGCTGCTGACGCTGGACGATCCGCTGCAGGCCGCGCAGGAGATCGCGAAGAAGCAGCTCTCCGTGCGGCAGACCGAAGAGTTGGTGGCGCGGGTGGGGCGTGGCGCGAAGGCCGCGCGTGCCCGTGACAAGGGCACGGAAAGCGAGATCGAGGCGCTGGTCAAGACACTGAGCGAAAAGCTCGGCATGCGGGTGCAGATCAAGTTCAATGGCAAGAGCGGTGCGGTGATTCTGCATTATGCCGATCTGGACCAAATGGATTCGCTGCTGGCGCTGCTGAACGGGTGAACCATCGGCCGGTTAACGCCCTTACATCAGATCAGGTAAGCCAAGAGGAAGGCTTCTTTTTGTGAACAAAAAGAAGCAAAAAAACTTCATTTACTCTGGGCCGTGGGCGTTGTCGGCGACACAGAATCAGGCCCAGCATGGCAAGAGTTTTTGCGCCGCTTTTTCAAAAAGCGGCCACTGTCTTCTTTTCTTTTTGGTCTGTTTCTAACGCTCCACGTGGAGCGCCACGCTTCGATGGCGTAATAATAACGCTCCACGTGGAGCGTTACCACAGGCCCGGGATCAGCCGGAATTTCACCCGTGCGGCATAGTGCTCATAATCCGGAAAGGCCAGGCGCAGCATGTCCTCCTCACGGCCGATCCGCCAGGCGAGCGCGGCCATGCCGAGTGGCAGCATGATCAGCCCCCACCAGGAGCCCAGCAGCAGCGGCGCGCCGAGGAAGAAAAAGATCGCGCCGGCATAAAGCGGGTGACGCACCACCGCATAAGGGCCGTCGGTGATGATATGTTGCTCCCGTTGCGTCTGGATGCGCAGTTGCGGCGCGGCAAAGCTGTTATAGGTGAAGGCCGCGACCGAGATGGCCATGCAGAGCGCGATGAAAACCGCGCCGAGCCAGCTCACAGCGGCGGGCACGTGCGACCAGGCGAAGCGGCGTGCATCGAAAGCCATCAGCACCAGCCAGGCGAAATAAACGGGCAGGGCGGCGGGCAGGAAGGCGCGGTCCGGGGCCGGGCCGCTGCGCAGCCGGACGAACAGCCGGCTTTTCAGCAGCGCCGGGTCGTGAACCGCCAGCCAGGCGCCCATGGCATAGGACAAAACGGCCATTTCCAGCAGGAAGGCCCAGCCGCGCGGCCAGTTCAGCGTGCCGGCGCCGACAAACAGAACCACGGCGAAAAGGATGAACCAGAGGCTGAAGATGATGAACATCTGGCGGAACATCGGGCCCTCCAAGAAGGAAAGCGGCCGCTTTTTGAAAAAAGCGGCGCAAAAACTTCTTTGACTTTAGCCCGTGGCGTCGAAACCAGCACGGGCCCAGAATAATAAAGTTTTTTTGCTACTTTTTGTTCACAAAAAGTAGCCTTTCCTTCGCTTAACCCCGCCGCGCGGCGTTGCGGGCGCGGCTGGAGAGCCCCAGCATGGTTTGGCGGCAAAAGGCCTGATCGGGCACATGCGTCTGTTTGCAGGCGGTTTCCGCGGCAAGGGCGGCGCGGATGGCCTCGGTGAGCGCGGGGACGGACCAGATGGCAAGGGCCTGTGTCACCAGCTTCTGGCGCTTGAAGAACACCGGCGGGCGCATGCCGCCCATGGCCTCGGCGATCGAGGCGCCTTCGGCGATGGCCCCGGCCGCCACGCGCAGCCGGGTGAGTTCGCTCAGCAGCACGCGCAGAATGCCGACGGGGGACACGCCTTCCTCATAGGCCAGGGTGAGGGCGCGATCCACCGCCGCCGGATCGCCGCCCAGCGTCGCGTCCACCGCCTCCTGGACGGAGCCATCGCCGCCATCGGCCAGCGCGGCGGAGACATCCGCCAGGGTCAAACGCGGTTCGGCTCCGGCATAGAGGGTGAGCAGTTCCACCGCCTGGCGTAGTGGGCCTTCCTCGCCTTGGATATTGCCCGCAACCCAGGTCGCGGCATCGGGATCGATGGCGATGTTGTGCGCCCGTAGCCGCGCGGTCACGGCCTGGGGCAGGCGACCGCTGTCAATGGCGTAGCAGGCGATGGCGGCAGCAGCAGCGGATTTCTCGCAGGCGGCGCGCAGTTTCGATTTGCCGGTGAGCTCGCCAGCTTCCAAAATCACCAGCGCGTCCGGCGGGTCTTTGGCCAGCGTTTCGACCGCCTTCAACAGCGTCTCCTGCGCCTCGCGCACCCGCACCACGCGCCGCCCACCGGTCAGCGCGGCGGCGGTGGCCTCGGAGAGCAAGGTTTGTCCATCGGGGCTGTGCAATTCGGTGAAGCGAAACGGGTCATGCATCGCGCCTTCGACCGAACGTGCCAGAGCGAGCCCGCGTTCCGCCACCAGCCCACTATCCGGCCCGAACAGCAGGACGAGCGACGTAGAGGGTGTTTTCAAAAACCCGTCGATCCGCCCTGCTTCGATCTTCATGCTGCGCCCTCTAGGAAGGAAGTAAGGAAGGGCCGCTTTTTGAAAAAAGCGGCGCAAAAACTTTTTTGATTTTGGGCCCGTGGCGCTGAAACCAGCACGGCCTGAATGAACAAAGTTTTTTTGCTACTTTTTGTTCACAAAAAGTAGCCTTCCTTCCCTAAGAATTCGGATGCGTTTTGAAATAAACCGCAACCTGGCTGGTGATCTGTGCCGCCAGCTGGTCGGCGATCTGCTGCTCAACCGTGCCGGTTTCGAGCTGCAGGGCGAAATATTGCTGGTCGCTGATGTTCAGCGCGTTTTCGGTGGTGACGTTGCCTTGCGCCAGCGGTTTTCCGGGCGTGCCGACGGGGCTTAAAGTCCAATGGGCGGTCCCGGTGAAGCGCTGGCGGGTGAAAGAGCTGTCCTGCTGTTCGCCGACATTGGCGATGCCGAGGCCATAGCTCACGGCCAGGCTGTAGAGCTGTTCCATCGGCGCGCCGGCGGCATGGAGGTTGGTCTCCAGGGCCAGGCGCAGCATCTGCCCGGTGCGTTCAGGGATGTTCTGCACCTCGATCGTGTCGAGCTTTGCCGCCACCGTGCTGCCGCCGCTCTGGCCGTACAAAGGCGTGAAGCCGCACCCGCCGAGGGGCGCCAAGGCCAGGAGCAGAAGCGGTTTAAGCTTTGACGACAAAGTTCACGATCCTATCCGGCACATGGATGCGCTTCACAATGGTCGCCCCTTGCAAGGCTGTCGAGACCGCTTCGGCGGCGAGGGCGATGTTGGCTTCGGCGTCATTGCCGGCAGGCACGGTGACGGTGCCGCGCAGTTTACCATTCACCTGCACGGCGAGGGTGACTTCGTCCACCTTCAGCAGCGCCGGGTCTGCCTCCGGCCAGGATCTTTGCGCCACCAGCCCCGCGCCGGGATGGAGTTTGGCAAAAATCTCCTCGCCCAGATGCGGCATCATCGGCGCGACCAGATGGGCGAGGGTATCCATGGCCTCGAACCGCGCCCAGAGCAGCGCTTCATCCGTGGGTGTGGGGCCGGCCAGCGCGCCGGCCAGCTCATAGATGCGGGCGACGGCGACGTTGAAGGCGAACGTGTCGAGCGCCTCGGTCACCGCGGCGATCACGCGGTGGGTGAGCTGGCGCAGCTTCTTGGCCTCGCTCGTGAAAGCGACGGGTGCTGCCACGCGCGGCTCGGCGGCGATGACCCCAGCCAGCCGGTGCACGCGTTGCACGAAGCGGAACGACCCTTGGGCGCCGGTCTCGGTCCATTCCACATCGCGCTCCGGCGGGTTGTCGGAGAGCACGAACCAGCGCGCGGTATCGGCGCCGAAGCGGTCGATGATCACGCCCGGATCCACCGTGTTGCGCTTGGACTTCGACATTTTCTCAATGCGGCCGACGGTCACGGGCAGGCCGGTCTGCACATGCGTGGCGCTGCCGTCAGGGTTCTTCTGCACCTCTTCCGGGTACAGCCAGTTGCCTTCGGAATCCTTGTAGGATTCGTGCGTCACCATGCCCTGGGTGAACAACCCGGCGAAGGGTTCGGCGACGTCGACATGGCCGGTCTTCTGCATCGCCCTGGTGAAGAACCGGGCATAGAGCAGATGCAGGATCGCGTGTTCGATGCCGCCGACATACTGGTCCACCGGCAGCCAGTGCCGGACGGCGTCCTTGTCCGTCGGGGTGTCGGCGCGCGGGGCGCAGAAGCGGGCAAAATACCAGGAACTGTCGATAAACGTGTCGAACGTGTCGGTCTCGCGCGTGGCCGGCTTGCCGCAGGCGGGGCAGGCGACGTGTTTCCAGGTCGGGTGATGGTCGAGCGGGTTGCCGGGCCGGTCGAAGGTCACGTCCTTGGGCAGCGTCACCGGCAGCTGATCGGCCGGCACCGGCACCGCGCCGCAATCCTCACAATGGATCACCGGAATCGGGCAACCCCAGTAGCGCTGGCGGGAAATACCCCAGTCGCGCAGGCGCCAGTTCACCACCGCCTTGCCCACGCCCATTTCCACGAGGCGGGCAATGGCGGCGGATTTGGCTTCCTTGGTGGAGAGGCCGTTCAGGAACCCGGAGTTCACGATCACGCCGTCGCCATCGAAGGCCTTGTCGTCCAAGGCGAAATCCGGCCCGGCATCCTTGGGCGCGACGACGATGGGAATGGGCAGGCCGTATTTGCGCGCGAACTCGAAGTCGCGCTGGTCGCCGCAGGGGCAGCCGAAGATCGCGCCCGTGCCGTATTCCATCAGCACGAAATTGGCGATCCAGACCGGGAAGGCCTGGCCGTTGAACGGGTTGACCACGGAGAGGCCGGTGAAGAAGCCCTCTTTCTCGGCGGATTCAATCGCCGCTTCCGACGTGCCGCGCGCGGCACAGGCGCGGATGAAGGCGGCAGCCTCCTCATTGCGCGCCGCGACCGCCTTGGCGAGCGGATGTTCCGGGGCGATGGCGAGGAAGGACATGCCGAACAAAGTGTCCGGCCGGGTGGTGTAGACGGTCACCCCATCCAGCCCGTCCACCGGCTCGGTCAGCTTGAGGGTCACTTCCGCGCCTTCCGAGCGGCCGATCCAGTTTTCCTGCATCAGTTTCACGCGCTCGGGCCAACGCGGCAGGTCTTGCAGGCCGGCCAGAAGTTCCGGGGCGAAATCCGTGATCTTCAGGAACCATTGCGCCAGGAATTTCTTTTCCACCAGCGCGCCGGAGAGCCAGCCACGGCCGTCAATCACCTGCTCGTTGGCGAGCACGGTATTGTCCACAGGGTCCCAGTTCACCGCTGAGGA
>Ga0310811_10011182_pt1 | contig 11627 bp, 19 predicted proteins | sample YCmetagenome_FD_207642 | JGI IMG/M metagenome (GOLD analysis project Ga0310811, IMG submission 207642) | Soil microbial communities from experimental microcosm in Duke University, North Carolina, United States - YC | ecosystem: Engineered > Artificial ecosystem > Soil microcosm > Unclassified ...
TATCGCCTAACGATGAAACTGGCATCGCCTGAGCCGAAGCTGCGCCCAAGCCGATGGCGAGTACGGTTGCTGCAAGTAACTTCATAAGCTTACCCTCCTTCACTTGAGGACTTCATTTCATTTCTTCACGACTGAACGTTGTCTGAAGAAACCAGCCCGATTTCCGCCCAGTCCATTACGGCGAGTTAATAATTTGAAAGTGAGGAATAGGACGGACTCTTTATAACGATTGTTCTGAGCGGAGCGCGCGTTTCGATAACCCGTTCGGAGAGTTTGCACTATGAGAAAGACAATCTGCGTAGCCGCAACGGCGTTATTGTTCCTGTCGAGCGCTGCTTTTGCTCAATCAACCACGCCGGGGCATGAAATGCAGAACAAGGGATCGAAGTCGGGCTCTCCGGGAGCCTCTGGGTATGCCCCGGTCATTCTAGCGGAGGAACGACTGGCAGCGTCGGGTCTAGCTCGTCGACCACCTCTGGATCAATCTCAGGCGGATCGCGGTCGAGCAGATCAGGCGGTAGCAGATAAGAAGTCGCTCGATAGCCCGCCGTCTCCATGCTTGGAGCGGCGGGCTTTTTCATTTCACGGCAACTGCAATGGCGACCACGACCAAGATTATTGGGATGGCGAAGGCGGCGAGAAGCAAGCTCGGAAGCGGAGTTCCAAATTGGAGTTTGCCTTTACAGGCCGCTGGTCCAGGTAGGCCATCCGCACCCGGCTCGCTGGTGTCATTATTCATTGTCGCGCCCTTCCGTCGCCTTCAACACCGCCTCGATGATTTCCTGGAAGTCTTCCTGCTTAATTCAACTGGCGGCGGACTCAATGGGAAGTAGGCCCGATCCGTTCCTGATCAAACGACGCATTTTCGGGGTTAAGTTTCGCAGAAGGTCGGCTTGCTTGAATTGAAAGACCAATGCGATTTGCCATCGACCGAACGCCTGAAACTGTTCGGCCCAATGCGGCGGCGATGCGATAAACTGACCGACCCTGCTCGACATATAGCCGCAGCGTTTCCAGATCGTCCCTGGACCAACCCTTGCTCTTCATGTTTCTCCTTCCTTTCCGAGCACAAACAAATTTTAGAATGCGTGATTATCGCAACGGTTCCGAGCATCGGAGGGGAAATGCCAAAGCTGAAGGCGTTCTCTGCGATGCAATTAACTTATGTTATGTGGGAGAAACTGAGGTTTGTCTGCCGTTAAGACATTGGCGGCATCATTGCTCATTCGCTTAGTAATTTTCATTGCTTCCGGTCTGCCCTTGTGGGTCAGCTCGGTTTTTGCGCGGACGTTAGCCAACGCTCCGCATCGTTAGTCCACGACGCTTGGTTATCCAAGTCATCGTAGGAAAACGAAGCTGTAAGCAACCGCATAGCAAATACGACGGCCGCAACTACTCCGGCTACGACGAAGATCTTCTCAATTTTGTCAGGCTCATCGTAGGGATGCTGCATATTGCTGCTCCCTCTGTTTCAGTAGGCGGGAGCGCAGCCGGCGATCTTATCACCGATAAAAGCCACGGACGATGCGGTGATGCCACACCGTGTACCATTACGATTGGCAATAAATATATCTTTCAGAGCACCGGAATGCTGCGCCGCACATCGAAAGCGATCGATTGAAAATCGGATTCGATTGTGGTCCAGTTCGGTGGTTAGATGTGAGTACGTACATTTAATCGGTAAGACGCTATGCCAATCAATCAGCGCCTTTGTCCCAAGTGTGGAAACCCCACCAAATTAATGCTGCCACCCGGCAGCGATGGTCCCCGCAGTTATTTGTGCTTCAACTGCGACTTAGGTGACCCCATGAAGCAGCCGAACGTGCAAGGGTGGCTTCAAGGTGAGCTCGCTCAAGCGTCTGAGAAGATTAATTCCGAGAAGTAATTGGAACGATCACGGGACGCGACGAGGAATTCCGCTGAGCTACAGCGGCGGAAGTAGGGTGCGTAGTGTTCTCTCGGTTTGTGGAGCGAGACCTGCGCACTTTCTCGCCTGACTTGGCAGAAGTCTTTGGTGGAGGGTAAAGCGCCCGGCTAAAAGATGCTTCGATGACCATTACGAGTCTGAGAGACATGGAGCAGCGGTATTGAACAGGAATACTAATCCCATCGCCCGCGCCGATGAGCAGCCCTCGACCAGATAAGGCAGGCAATAGCTAAAAGACTGGCACTTAACAAAAGGACCAAAAACAAAGTCGCCTCCAAAGAAGCGGGCCGTCGGACGTATCGGCGCGCCCGACGGCCCCCTTTTTTTGCCTCGGAGCATACCCCTCCAAAGCCACGAAGATTTTAGCACTTTGCAGGGGCTATGCGATAATTCCGAAGGGCAGGAGCTTTTTTCATCTCGAGGTCAGCCCGGCTGGGCAGTAGTTGAGGCTTGACCACCCAACCGGGCCATAGCCGTTCCTGCGGGGACGGCAGGCAAGCATATCTGGTTTCAGACTGGCCAAATTAACAAATGAGGGAAAGAACGAAGATCGCGACTGCCGCGCTGCTTTGTCTGGTCTGCGCGGTCCACTAGCCTAAACCACCATGACGTAGGGAGCCAGCATCGCTATTCAAAAACCATCCGGGCCAAAATCAACATAGGTTAGCTACTCGTATTTTACTGAAACTTGAAGCCACCTTCGCTTTTTCCAGACAATGGGAGTGTGTGAACATGGCTCGGTACTATTTCGATATACGAGAAGGCGATATTGTTGTCCCGGATGAAGAGGGCATGGCTTTTCCGAGCTTGGAATCTGTACAGCGCGAAGCCGTCCACACGCTAGGCGATCTCGCAAAGAGCATGACCTTTGAGATTGGCCAACCCGGTCCTCAAAAGGCAGCTATAGAAGTTCTGGACGACAGCGGACCAGTCCTCCAGATCGATTTTCTTGTTTCTTGAAACATCTTTCGGAAGCAGTAAGGACGTCTCAGTTTACGTTCACTTTCTTCAAGCTGGGCTGGCGGAACCCGCTATTGGCTCGATCGTCGCGAGGGCTTACCAGGAACACGCAGAAGTAGCGGATGTTGTCTGACAAATTGCATCGAGAGGAGAGTCCCATGAGGGTTAATCCTGTAAGTACTGCAAAGCTGGGTACCCATCCGATACATCCGATGCTGATCCCATTTCCTGTCGCTTTCCTGGTCGGCACTCTGGTGGCAGACCTCGCATTTATTGGAACGGGCGACGAATTCTGGGCGAGAGCCTCAATGTGGCTGATTGGCGCGGGCGCGGTGATGGCACTTCTCGCCGCAGTGGCTGGATTTACCGACTTCCTTGGCGAGCCGCGAATCCGGGCGCTTAACGACGCTTGGTATCATATGTTTGGCAATCTAACCGCAGTCGCTATTGCGCTCGTCAACTTTCTTCTTCGGTACGAACAAGGTCCTGACATCGCAATCAAATCGTGGGGCTGGATCTTGTCGATCGTGGTCGTCGGCCTTCTGTTGTTTACGGGATGGAAGGGCTGGGAAATGGTCTATCGTCATCACGTAGCTGTCTTAGACGCGCCAGGTCAGACGAGCTCTGAACCCGCGATGACTTACAAGGACGACACGATGCGCCCTGCGGCTTAGACTTATGAGTATTCCGGGCAAGAAATAACGGCGGGGTTTTCTATCTGGGAGGCAATCTAAGAAGAGATTCACAAAACTCGTTAGCTCATCTCTAAACTCCCCCGTCGCTTGAGCATGCTTTTTACGCTCTTCAAACCTGATGCCATCGAATTGGATTTCCAGCTCGCGAAGATCGATGATAGCAAAATCATCTACAGTTCGCATTACGATCAGGAATCCGAGGTACAGATAAGGGTCGTCACTGTTAGTGAGTGAGCTCGGCTTTATGCCGCATTGAGCTCCACTGATAGACCGGTAAGTCTGTTACCTCCCACGCCTTAGTCCGCCCCCGGAGTATCCCGGGGGCGGACATTTTTTATTTGGTTTCGCAGACGGTGATGGTCTTGAGCGCGGCTTCAGCCTCCTCATGCGTCGTGTAGACCTTGCCGCTGGGGCTCACGATCGTTGTTGTTGCAACTGTTGGCTTGGTGTCAACAACAGTGCATTTCTTCGTGGTCGCATCCTGTACGACATAAAAGCTTGCTGCCATTGCAGGGGTCGCGATAGCAACAGCAAAAGCGGCGATTGCAATTGATCTAACGTTCATTGGTCTCTCCTTGTGAAGTGTATTTTCCAAAAAACAAAGGACGCGGCAGTTATGCCGCGTCCTTTCATTCAGTGGATATGGCCGATAAGGTAGACCCCACCACCAATCACAATGATCGCTGGGACGGCCCAAAGAAAAAGTACTGGCATGTTGTCTCCTCCTTTAACGGCTGAGCAACATTCGAAGGCATTTCACGTTCCCGAGTTTGTCGGGAAAACGCGGCAATTGGTCGGGCGATTGCCGGAACTTGCACTTCATGCTTCTCTGTATGCGATGTTTGGGAATACGTTGACGGCATCCAAGTCCGACACGCTGGTATCGCGCCGCTAGACAAAATTTAGCCAGCCCTCCATGCTCGGAGTGGCGGGCTATTTTTGCTGTTACATACTCGAATGATGCTTCTTTTTCTTCATCTTCTTTTTCGATGAATGCTTCGTCATTTTGCCCTTCGACATCGTCTCAGGACTCTTTGACATATCGTTGGACGACGCCGATGCGGGTGGGTTGGAGTCGTTGCTGGTGCCCTTGGCCGTACCAGCCTGAGCAAATGCTGACCCTGCCGTAATCGACAAAACGGCAGCGGCAATAAGAAACTTTTTCATTTTGAAGCTCCTTGGGTTAAGCGATTCTCAAGTATCAAGCTCGCCGCGAGTTCCGGTTCTTCTGTGAATACTGCTGCGGGGTAGACAGACCGGTAGCCTGTCTCTTCCAAGATTTAGCCTGCCCTCCAAGTTCGGGGGCGGGCTTTTTTCGTTCTACTGCCATTCAGAAATGTCGGGACAAGATCGTTTTATTGAAGCGAAGACCTATTTCAGCGTTTTGCCGGGTTGGTTTTTATCAGTCAGCCCGGCTTTTAGTTTTTGCCATGAAGTCCTTCCACCCGGTCCAATACGGTGCAACGTCTGCGGTGACATGGAGGATCGAATGCCGACCTACCGCAGCGCCCATCACTCCAGCGGCCTCGGCCCTATGGCTCAAATTTTCGGCTCGTTGGTTTGGTCCCAAGCCTCGCTAATGCTCGATTGTCTCGCCGGTTGGCTTCGGCCGATCTGTCAGTCCAGAACTCGCTCGTCGCGAGACCGGTGTCTTTGGTAGCCCGAGCGGCTCCTTGAACTTGGCGGCTCCCGTGCCTAAATGCAAAATCACGAACAACGAAAGGAGGTGGCCCAGTGTCTAGTTCGAAGCGCTGTCACCTCGCCGAGGCCGCCCGCTAAGTTCAGAGGACAAGGCATGGCGGTCTTTCCGCTTGGTTCAGGGAGTGTAGGAAAGGGCGCGGGGGACATCTCACCGCGCCCTTTTTCGTGGCTGCGACCCGGCGAACCTCCAGGAACATCCCTCTCGACACGGACTTGCCGTTTAAATCGTGAGGAGTTCCGATGAAAAAGTTACTTGTCGCAACGTCGCTTTGCGTTTCGTTTTTCGCCGCTCCTGCGATGGCCGTTCTGCGAGTGGTTCCGCTCCGGCTCTGCCGACCGTGACCGAGCAAGTTCAGTTCTTTCCGGAGGGAGACGCTGCTGCTGGTACGATGAGGGCTGGCACGGCCCTGGCTTTTATCAAGTATCATCAGTCTGTGGTGGTCGTCCTAAAAGATAATCCTTTTAAGGACAAGCTACCGGACGTCCGGGCCCCGCAACTTCTGCTTTCTCATGGGATCCGCTTATTCGTTGCTCCGCGCCTGACGGCGCCATCGTCCTGGCGTCATCCCCATCGTGGCGGTGAATACACGCCGGAACGCCGCAACTGACTGATAGCCCACCAAATCAGCGACGGCCTCTGTACCGATGCCAGGCTTCTTCAATTCGTTCGCAGCAAGGCTCATTCGAATGTCGGTCAGCAGGTCGGAGGCCGAGCGTCCCAGCTTGTCCTGAAAGTGGCGAACGAAGGTCGCACGCGACATCCCACACAACTCGGCCAACTCAGGTAGATTCCAGGCGCGCGCCGGATCGGCGAACATCGCCGAAATGGCTGGGCTGAGCCGTGCGTGACCGGCCAAGGCCAACAGGCCTTCTGGTGCCTGGTTAGATTCGCTAGCCGCGCGTAAGACGAGCGCGAAAAGTGCTGAAGACAGCGAATTGAGGATAGCAGACCCGCCGGCCTTGTCACCGGCGGCCTCCATTCGCATCAGCCCCATGAGATTGGCCAGCTGCGCGGACGCCGTCCTAGCGCCTTCACCATCGTCGCTGTCCCGGGCCCGCACCACCAAATTCATCGGTAAGTAATTTCGGATCAGACGGTCGTGAGGCGGTCCGATCATGAAGCGGCCGCACAACATATCCAGTTGCCCTGCCTCGCTGTCATTTTCACTGATCATCCATCCGCCGGTTGTAAAGCGCTCCTGGGTAGGTACCGCCGGAGTCCCGCCACCGTCGTGCAGCACGTGTGGCGAGCCGTGAGGCAACATGACGATGTCTCCCCCCACCAGTTCGCTGACAGTCTTGGATTCCGGATCCTCGATGATGGCTCTTCCCCTGAGTACGACGTGATAGGGAATCTCGCGTGCTGCAGATCGGTCCCACGCTACTCGCCATGGCGCCCCGTAAACGCAACGAACTTCCAATCTACCGGTGATGGTGATCATTTGGAGAAGACGGCTCAACCAATCGACTTGGGACATTATGACCTCGGGAGCGTCTGGTGATTGTCGTTTGCAAAGATGGACCGGCACGGGCACGTCAGGAAAATGGCTTTCGATACTGAATGAATCCCGATCGCTCCGCGATGCGCTCATAAAGCTGGATGGCGTCATGGTTGGATTCGTGCGTTGTCCAGTACACGCGGGACGCGCCGTGACGTGCTGCTTCCACATATACATGCGAGATCAGCGCGCGGCCGATGCCTCGGCCACGTGCGCCATCCGCAACAAACAAGTCCTGAAGGTAACAGTAATCGCTCATCGTCCAGGTGGATCGGTGGTAGATTAAATGCACCATTCCAACAGCCTGTTCGCCAGCTATGGCAATCGCCGCATAAATCGGTTCGGCCGGGTCTAAGAAGCGCTGCCAAGTCTCGCGGGTCACAGACTCAGGAATATCAACTTCGTAGAATCGCTGATAACCAGCCCACAACGGGCGCCAGATATCAAAATCGTCACCTTCAACCTTCTTGATCTCGAGTGGCTGCATAGAGTGCTCCTCGAATATCAGGTCGCCGTCACTTGCAGACCGCGTTGTACTGCTGGACGTTCAAGGCCTCGATCGAGCCAAGCCTGCACATGAAGAAATCGATCGAAGCCGACGAGCTCGCGCGCTTCATAAAAGCCGACCAGGTTTCGTACCCAACCGATTAGCGAGATATCGGCGATCGTGTAGTCGGCACCCATTACCCAGTCACGGCCTGTGAGACGGCTATCGAGGACGCCGAGTAATCGCACAGCTTCGTTTGCGTAGCGATCGCGTGGCCGCTTGTCCTCATAGTCTTTGCCGGCAAATTTGTTGAAGAAGCCGACTTGGCCGAACATCGGTCCGACGCCACCCATCTGCCACATCAGCCACTGGATGGTCTCGTAGCGGGTGTTCGGATCGGTGGAGATGAATTGCCCCGTCTTATCGGCGAGATAGAGCAGGATGGCGCCGGATTCGAACAGCGCTAGCGGCGTGCCCTTTGGCACATTTGGGTCGTAGATCGCTGGGATCTTGCCGTTGGGATTGAGCGAGAGGAAAGCCGGATCGTGGCTTTCGTTTGCCATGATGTCGATCCGATGTGACTCGTAGGCAAGGCCTGTTTCCTCAAGCATGATGCCGACCTTCACGCCATTTGGTGTCGCCGCGGAAAAGAGTTGCAGTCGATCAGGGTGCTGCGCTGGCCAGCGCTTGAAGATTGGATGGTCGAGCGTCACTTTTTTACCTTCCTTATGGGCTCGTCGGCACATGCGAGTCCCGCAATGTTCTGAGCATGTCTGGCTTTTGTCGTTAATTGCTAATCCGACGGATGCTCAGAGCGGGCCGTCATACTCGCCGCGCGCTGGATAATCTTTAGCGACAGCGAAGTCGATCGCCTGAAGCAATTCCGAAAATAGCGGACGTGCAAACGGCATTGTCTGGACCGCGCCGTAATACAAAGTGCCGTCCGGTCGGACAAGGAATACGCCGGGCTCCGAGAATAACGGCGGCTCCTCAACATTAATCGATGACTTTCCGCGCGACGACGAAATGTAAAGTCCCCACTTACGGGCAACCGTAAGCGGCAGAGAATATCCGAACCGCAAGTTAGTGCCGACCTTGCTCGCCATTTCTTGAGCGCGCTCGCGAACGTCAGAGCTGATGGCGATGACTTTTGTGCCACGACGTTCATATTCAGGGAGCAACTTGTCCAGATCGCGCAGATACTTGAGGCAGACCGGACAATGGAGTCCCCGATAAAAGCATATCAACGTAAATAACTCGGGCGCATCTGCAGCAAGATCAAAGTCGCCATGGGCAAGGGTGGGCACGCTCAATTCGGGGACTGGTTGACGAGGCAGCAGCATTCTTTTCTCCGCAGTTATTGCTCACGAATTAATATCGTTGTCGTGGTTCCCAATGAGCCACGGGGAAGTGGCTGCAAGGGTGAGACAGAACCGTTGTTATCATGGACGAACCCGGATGATCGTCTTCCCGCTGATCCGGTTGGTTGGATTAAAAGCGGCGACGGCACCGTCGAGGGTCGCAACGTTTCCGATGTTCGTGCGCAGTCGCCCGTCTCGTACCCGCTGAACGATCTCACTCAACTGGGCACGACTGGCCTCGACAACAAAATCAACCGTTCGGCCGTCAGCGGGGCGCGCCTCGGTCGGACCTGCGATGGTCACCAGCGTTCCTCCGGCTCGAACCACGCCCGCAGACCGCTTCGCGATCCCGCCGCCGAGGACATCGAACACCAGATCAACTTTGCCAACATCTTCTAAAGCATCATTCTCAAGGTCGACGAACTCTTGCGCGCCGAAGTTGACAGCTGTTTGACGGCCGGCGGCGCGTCCAGTGCCGATGACATACGCCCCGGCCTGACGCGCGAGCTGCGTTACCATTGATCCAACGACGCCGGCGGCACCGTGCACAAGGACGCTCTGCCCCACACAAAGGTGACCGTGGTCAAACAGGCCCTGCCACGCGGTCAGGCCTGGCATTACAAGGGCTGCGCCCACCGTGAAGTCAACGTCACCCGGCAGCGGTGCTAGGTTGCGCGCTTCGACGGCTACGTACTCTGCCAAGGTTCCGTCGCGAGTCCAATCAGTGAGGCCGAACACTCGCTGTCCTACCGACAACCCCGTCGTGCCGTAGCCGAGAGCGGTGACTACTCCAGCTAGTTCATGGCCGGGGATCGACGGTGTTCGGTCGCGGCCGAGGCGATCGGTCCACGTCGGGGGCCACGTCAGCTCGTCCCCGGTGAATCCTGACGCATGAACCTGAACGATGACATCGTTTATCGCTGGTTGCGGCTCCGCTCGCTCCACCAGCTTCATACCGGCCGTTCCCGTGGCTTGGTCCGTCGCAATGATTGCCTTCATCGTACATCTCCCTGTGTGGTGTATTTCTATCGCCCAAAAACTTTGCAGAGGGGCGAATGGATTTCAGATCGAACCGGCTGGTGCGACGGCCGGGAAGTCCTTCTCGGGGTCGAAGACGTTGTTGAAGAAGTTGGTCAGAGAATACATTGCGACCAACGCGACGATCTCCATCACGTTCGCCTGCGTGTAGCCCGCCGCAATCACGACCGCCACATCGTCGTCGCTGACGTGACCGCGGGTCTCGATGACCTTACGAGCGAACTGGACAGCGGCATCCCGCTTCGGGTCGCTGGCATGGCCCTTTCGGGCGAGGATGATGTCGTTAGCCGGAAGCTTGGCCATATGCTCGGCCGTAAAGCTGTGCACCGTCAGACAGTAATTGCAGCCGTTCACTTCGGACACTGCGAGGCCGATGCTGTCGCGGGTCTTCACGTCGAGTGCCTTGCTCAAGGACCCGAGGAGAGCAGCCCACGCATTGAAGGCAATCGGGCTTTGGGCAAAGGCCGTCATCATGTTCGGAGTGAACCCGATGTTTTTGGTGAAAGCATCGAGAGTGGGCTTGGAAGCGGCCGGCACGGTTTCGGGGTTCAGAGCGGCAGTACGGGTCATGATGGTCTCCTCAGGGTGTTGGATTGGTGGATGATTATGCGAAGTGCAGGACATCGAGCACCGGCAGGCGCGGCTTCTGCGGCCAGTTTCCCTGGCGCTCCGGCCCGACGGACAAGAGCATTACGGGTACCTCGTTGTCGGCGAGACCGAACTCGCGAGACACCCCGTCGAAGTCGAAGCCGATCATCGGCGTCGAACCCCAACCGAGCGAACGTGCGGCGTAAATGATTGCGGCTGCGCCAAAGGTAGCGGTGCGGATTGCTTCATCCCGCTGGAGCTGGGCATTGTCGTCGTAAAGACCGCGCGCGGGGTTTACCCACTCGGGTACTAGGTGTGCCGGCATGATGCCCGCCTCCACCACGGGGGCCAGCCGATGCGGCACCACGCTGGCGTCGGCAAGCTGGCCGACAACGATGAACGTAACTGCTGCTTCGGTGATCGCCGGCTGGTTCCAGGCGATCGGACGGAGCCGCGCCTTCGCCTCCGGGGTCCGAACGGCGATAAACCGCCAGTTTTGAAGGTGGAACGAAGTTGGTGCTGACGTGCCGATCTGCACGAGATCGCGAATTTGATCGTCGGTCAGAGCGCCTGTGGTGTCATAATACTTCGCAGCACTGCGGCTCAGGATGTTTTCGATAACCGGGTTGGTCACGGCGTTTCCTCGTCAATGGGCTGTTGATGAGGTCTTGCTACGCCCAGCTGTCGATCCCTTCGAGACGATAATTGCTCAATATAATGCTCGAAACGCTCAATTTGGCGTCGATTGCTGGCTTCGCAGTATCATCGGATCGAGTGAGAGGGTGACCGACGACCAACGACGAAATTCGATCGCCTCGTTCGCGCGACATGCGCGCAGAGTCCGGGCCCTGCCGGGCCAGCAACTTCTATTTTTTCAAATGAGTTCGACAACTCGGCGCTGAGCTTCCGCGTCCGCCTCGATGTAACGTTGAGTGGTTCGCAAATCAGAATAGCCAGCCAGCATCTGCCCTTCGAGGCTCGATTCTCTAGCCGGAGGCCGTCCGAGATTGATCCGGATGCGTCCAGGATGCGCCACGGCCGCGGCTTCATCGAGCACCGCTCGCAAGGTGGCGTGGATGGCAATATCCCTAATTCCAGCGGCCATTCTCCTGGCCTGATCGGTACCATATCCAGCCGGCCACAATGAAAGCAGCGGCACTCAGGAATATCACCCCGTACACGGTTGCCTCCAAGAAAGGGCTACCGAGTCCATGCACCCGATAGCCCATGCCGACTGAAGCTCAGCTTTCCAGGCAAATAAGCTTCAGCGGGCGCATTGAACCTAAAGATACAAAGTAAAGAAAAGATTCTGAGCCAATCGGCCCGGCCGGATCAGCAGGAGTTTGGCAAGCATCGGCGGCCGGGCCGTGC
>Ga0310811_10011184_pt1 | contig 11627 bp, 13 predicted proteins | sample YCmetagenome_FD_207642 | JGI IMG/M metagenome (GOLD analysis project Ga0310811, IMG submission 207642) | Soil microbial communities from experimental microcosm in Duke University, North Carolina, United States - YC | ecosystem: Engineered > Artificial ecosystem > Soil microcosm > Unclassified ...
CTAAGTGCGCTCGGCAAGATCGCGGGTCCGGGCCAGGGCGCCGGCATGAACCTCTGGGTCATCAGTATCGCCATCTTCTGCGTCGGCTCGCTGCTGGGCGCGTTGAACTTCATCACGACCTTGCTGAACATGCGCACGAAAGGAATGTCTTTAATGCGCATGCCGCTCACCTGCTGGGCGTGGTTCACGACCGCGGTGCTGGCGTTGTTGTCGTTCCCGGTGCTGCTTGGCGGCGGGATTCTGTTGCTGCTCGATCGCATTGCCGGAACAAGTTTCTTTATTCCGAGCGGACTGTACGTCAGCGGTGTGCTCTCCGGTTCAAATCCAAACTTCCCGCTGCACACGGGCGGTTCACCGATCCTGTGGCAGCACCTTTTCTGGTTCTTCGGACATCCCGAGGTTTACATCGCGATCCTGCCCGGTATGGGCGCGACGTCGCACATACTTGCAACGTTTGCGCGCAAACCCGTCTTTGGTTATCGCGCGATGGTGTTTGCGATTTTCGCGATCGGCCTGCTCGGGTTCTTTGTTTGGGGCCACCACATGTTCATCAGCGGCATGAGCCCTTACTCGGCCATCGCTTTCTCAGTGCTGACGCTTTCGATCGGTGTGCCTTCTGCGGTCAAGACGTTTAACTGGCTGGGCACATTGTGGGGCGCGCGCATTCGCTTCACGACCGCGATGTTGTTCGCCATCGGATTCGTGTCGCTCTTCGTGGCCGGCGGTATCACCGGTTTGATTCTCGGGCAGAGCTCACTCGATCTGCCGATGCATGACACTTACATCGTTCCGGCCCACTTCCATCTCGTGATGGGTGTGGCGTCGATCTTCGGCATGTTTGCGGCGCTCTACTTCTGGTTCCCGAAGATGTTCGGCCGCTTCATGAACGAAACCATTGGAAAGCTCCACTTCTGGATCACGTTTATCGGGGTCTACGCGATCTTCGTGCCCATGCACATCATGGGCATCGTCGGCATGCCGCGCCGTTATGCGAGCTTTGCCGAGTATCGATTCCTGGACACGCTGCATCCACTCGTGGTCCTGGTTTCAGTCGCGGCGGTGGTCACGATCTTTGCGCAGGTTATTTTCTACTTCAACGTGTTCTGGAGCATTTTCAAGGGAAAGAAAGTCACCAATGACAATCCCTGGGAAGCCACGACACTGGAATGGACCACAGCAACACCACCGCCGCACGATAACTTTGCCGGCGTGTTGCCAACGGTTTATCACGGCCCGTACGAGTTTGCGGTTCCGGGAGCTCCGAATGATTACGTAATGCAGACTGACGTCGGGGCCGAAGTGCCGAGTGGTAATGGCCACAATGGTCACAAGCACTAAGAAAGCAACGAACAAGGGGATCGGTTCCGGCGGGAAGTTTCCCGGACCAAACGGTAAGAAACCAGGCGGGAATGGATGGCACGGGGACCACTCGAAACCGAAGTTTTCCCCTGCGACCTATCGAATCACAATGTGGGTCATACTGGCCGCGATTGTGATGATGTTTGCAGCTCTTTCAAGTATTTACATCATGTCGTCGCAAGAACAGCAGCAGCCGGTGCGAATGCCGCCGATGTTCTTCGTCAGTACCGCCTTGATTCTCGTAAGCAGTGGCACGTTTCGAAAAGCTAAAAGGTCTTTGCAGGAAGACAAGCTGCGCGCGCACACGCGTTGGTTGCTCGTGACGCTCCTACTCGGTCTCGCGTTCTTGACGTCGCAATTAATCGGATGGCGCGAGCTGGCGAACGCAGGCGTATATTTTGCCGGACATCCGCGCAGCACTTTTTTCTACTTCGCACCGGGGTTGCACGCCGCACACCTGCTCGGCGGTATCGGACTGGTTTTATATGTGCTGTTGCGGACCCTCAGAGCCTCGTGGCCGTTGCAGGTTGAGAAGAACCTGACGTGGACCGCAGTCGTTGGACTCTACTGGCACACGATGGACGGCATCTGGCTCTGGCTGTTCGGACTGTTACTCATTTTCAGGTAGGCAATAAATGAACGCAGCAATCAAGACAGAAACATCGATGGGCAATCGTTATCGAATCGGCATGCTGGTGAGTCTCGCGTCGATTGCGATGCTGTTTACGTCGCTCTCGAGCGCTTACATCGTGCGCTCCGGCCCAATGACCGATTGGTTTCCGATTCCGGTGCCACGCGTGCTGTTCGGCAGCACGGCGTTACTCCTGCTCGCCAGCGTCTCGATCGAAATCGCAAGACGAAAGCTCAAACTGAATCTTTTCGCCGGCTATAACCGATACCTGTCGCTGACCGTCGCGCTCGGGCTCGGCTTTCTGGTTTCACAACTGATCGCGTGGCGACAACTGCGACACCAGGGGCTTTACATATACAGCCATCCGCACAGCTCGTTTTTCTATCTGTTGACCGGCGCCCACGGCGTTCACGTCGCCGGTGGTCTCATAGGTCTCGGTTTTTTATGGTTACATTCGCGCTCTCAATCAGAGGCACCGGCTGTCGTCGCTAAACGACAAGGCATCGCGGACGCAGTTTCGATTTACTGGCATTTCATGTTCGCTCTTTGGATCTACCTATTCCTACTGCTATTCCTTTGGAGGTGACAGGTGAGCACTGAAGCACAGGTGGGACATTTCCCGGCAGTGGACTGGGAAGGCGGCGCCCTTCCTTATCGCGTGGGCCATCGCAAGTTGGGAATGTGGCTGTTCATCGTTTCCGACTCGCTGACGTTTTCGGCGCTGCTGATCGGTTACAGCTATCTGCGCGCGTCAAACGTCTGGCCGACTCCGTTTCCTTTCTACCCGAGCATCGTCTTTTCATCAGTGATGACTTTCTGCCTGCTCTCGTCGAGCTTGACGATGGTGTTTGGAGTGTCAGCCTCGAGTAAAGGCGACAAGGCAAAAGCGAGGAAATGGATATTCGCGACGATCTTTTTCGGCACCGCGTTCATCGTGCTGCACTTGATCGAGTGGCGTCACCTGATCCACGAAGGGATGCGGCCGTTCTACCTGCCGGAACACTGGGTTCAGGCATTCACGACCACAGACGGCGTGCCACCCTCGCCGCTCTTTGGCGCAACGTTCTTCACGATCACGGGACTACACATGTTCCACGTCGCATCAGGCGCAGTTTACCTCACGATCGTCGCGCTTCGCGTGAACAAATTGACGCACGAAGATATCGAGATCAGTGGCCTTTACTGGCACTTCGTCGATCTCGTCTGGATGTTTGTGTTCCCGCTGATCTACATCATGTCAGTAGACGTTGGCCATCATGCCGGTCTGTAAAGTCAGAAGGAGCCGAAATGGACGCACACGCACACGCTGAAGAACATTTCGCCGGTAGTAACAAACTGTTCATCTCGATCTGGGGCTGGCTCGTTTTGCTGACCCTCGTCGAGATCTTCCTGGCTTACAAGCCGATGCCCATCCACCTGATGCTCGCGGTGCTGCTCGGTCTTTCAATCATCAAGGCCGCGCTCATCGTGGCTTACTTCATGCACCTGAAGTTTGAGCGCCTGAGCCTTATCCTTACGTTGGTGCCGATGCTGTTAGTTTGTATCATGTTGTTGTTTGTGTTCTTCCCGGACAGTTTCCGCTCGTGGGGACTGCGATATAAGTTTCAAGAGGCGCCACCAGTAGCACCGGCGCCGGTTGAGGAGCCGTAATCATGAAATGGAGTTGGCAGCGAGCGCTGGTTTTGATTTGCGTGGCGGTTGCAATCGTGCTGTTGGCAAACACCTATGCCGACGCGCAATGCGCGATGTGCCGCGCCAGCTTAACCAGCGTGACTAATGCGAAGTTCGTCCGCAACTTTAATATCGGCGTGCTGGTGTTACTGGTGCCGCCGGTCTCGATCTTTTGCACGATCTTCATCGTGTTGAGGAAGTACAGAGGCACCGATTAACGCGAATAATGGCTGACGATAATCCGCTGGCACTGGATGTTGAAAAGCGTACGACACGGGGTCGGGTTTGCCCGCGTTGCGGCGGCAAAATCATTCCTTCCAATCGCGCCGTTTACCAAAGCGGTGCCGATCCTGCCGGTTCATTCCCTTTGTGGCAGTGTGAACGCTGTGGCTATGAGGAAATCGGCGAGCGGCGTAAGCCGGCCGGAAAGGCGAAGCACTGACGACTAGAGCTAAATGAAAAGAGAACTCGGATTACTAAATCTCATCTGCCTGCTGGTCGCGCTTGGCTTTTTGGCGATGGCGATCGTCAGCATTTTAAATTCGGGAGACTTTCTCACCATCGATAATCTCTTCATCATCGCGGTCAGTCTCGTGATTGCTCTGTTGTTTGCAATCAACCCCCTGCTTTACCTCAAATCCGAGGGAAGGTTGCCGCTACCGTTTATGAAGAAGTCTCAGGCCGCCATTTCCACGGGAGGTGAATGGGGCCAGATCAGATCTAACACCGCGCCGCCGTTGCTCGACGCGAAAGGGCGCGCCGTTCCTCCTGATGTCAGGGCCATCGTCTCCAGGCTTGGGCCACAAGAAGGCACAAAAGGCACTTAAACGATTTCCCATCTCCGATTGCCGATTATGAATTTGTGAGTCTGCTTGATCTTTGTCTGCCTTTGTGCCTTCTTGTGGTCATGCTTTCTGATTACCTCTCTTACTTGCCGCACCTCAATGCGTGCCTGAACGGCACGAGTGCGGTGTTGCTTTTTTCCGGTTACAGATTTATCCGGGCCCGCAACGTAGCGGCTCATCGGGCTTGTCAGGTGAGCGCACTCGTCGTGTCGATTCTATTTCTCGCGTCCTATCTGACTTATCACTATTACCATGGCACCACGCGTTTTCAGGGAACGGGTCTGGCGCGCCCGATCTATTTCACGATTCTGACGAGCCACACGATCCTCGCGATTGCGATCGTTCCGCTCGTAATCGTTACTTTCTATCGCGCGCTGCGGCAGGACTTCGCGCGTCACCGGCGGATCGCGCGTATCACGCTGCCGCTGTGGTTATACGTTTCGATCACCGGAGTAATCGTTTATCTTATGCTTTACCACATCTATCCTTCCTGAAGTCGCATGTCTGCTTCGCGTCCCATTCTGTTCCTTGCTGTGCTCTTCGTGGCGGCGACATTTCTCGCCTGGTACTTCTCATGGTTTGGGCGTGGATTATCGGATGCAGACATCTCGAAGTACCTCGCTGACGAAAAGAACCCACGGCACGTTCAGCATGCGTTGCTTCAGATTCAGCAGAAAATGGAACAGGGGGATCCAACTGCAAAGAACTGGTATCCACAGTTGGTTACGCTGAGTGGAAATCCCGAGACGGAGTTTCGACTCACTGTGGCCTGGTTGATGGGATTTGACAACAAGGCGCCCGAGTTTCACGATGCGCTCTTAAAGTTATTGAAGGATCCGGAGCCGATCGTGCGCCGTAATGCAGCCCTCGCGCTCGTGAGATTTGCTGATGGCAGTGGGCGTGAAGAGCTTGTTGCGATGTTGCGTCCATACGTAGTGAAGTCGCCGGCAGATGGGACCGTTGCGAGCAGCATGCGTGAAGGGGCGACGGTTGCGCGTCGCACGCTCCTCACTCGGATTGAAGAGCCGGATGGAAAGGTTGTCGAACTGCGCTCGCCGCTGCCGGGCCGTATCGAAAAGATCGCCAAGTTGAATGGATCTCAAGTAAAGCGTGACGAGGATCTTCTGACGATCAATTCAGACGAGGAGAGCGTTTGGGAAGCGTTGCGTGGGCTTGCGTTGGTTGGAACTGCTGAAGATCTTCCGTTGATTCAGAGTTATGCGAATTCGAATGACGTTTCGAAGCGCGTGAAGGAACAGGCAGATCTAACCGCCAAAGCAATTAGCCAAAGATTGCACGGATAAATACGGATTTTAGGCAGGAGGTGCAGGAGGCGCGTCGGGCAACGTGATGTTATGTACTGCCTCCCAATCGTCGGTTGGCACCATCTCGATTGCGTCCCATGGACAACCATCGAGAAACGCGCCGTCCGGGCCTTTGCTCGTACATTTCTGGCAGCCTATGCAGAGATAAGGGTCGACTTCAATTCTGCCAAACGGTGGATGGTCCTCGTCGGGCACCCAGAACATGCAGGCCTCAATCGGACAATACTCGATACACGCTGGAGAGCCGGAACAACCGGTGCAGCAGTCGGTGGTAATCGCGAGTATGCGCGGCCGCTTTTTTCTAGTGGCTTTGCCGTCGCCCTCCGACATTGGCCAGTGCTTGTCTACGATGTCGTACATTGACCTTGACTCTAACATAGCTTTGCGGAATTCCTCAACGATTTGTGTCGACGCCGTTCTCAGCTTGCTGCGGAATGACAGTAGCTATAAAGAACGTGATTGAACGTTCAAAACGGGAGGAGTAATCAATGCAAGCGGTCACAGGCGTTTTTAAATCACGAGATGAAGCGGAAGTAGCAGTTAATGCGTTAAGAAGCCTTGGTATTCCCGAAAAGAGGTTAGGAATTGTCGCTCCCGGCAGTACGCCCGAGCGGCTCGAAGCGGGTGTTCCGGTGACTGACACCGAGGCGCCCGGAATGGGACGAGCAATGGGCGCCGCCGTCGGTGGCGCGATGGGTGCGGCCGGTGGTGTGACTGCGGGTCTGGCAGTGGCGAGCCTCGCGGTCCCTGGGATTGGACCATTGATCGCGTTCGGCATGGTTGGGGCGGCGCTGTTGGGTGTAGTGGGAGCTGCGGCTGGTTCGGCAGTCGGCGACACGCTCGAGGAAGGACTAGGCGAAGGCATACCGCACGAGGATGTTTACCTGTATGAGGATTCGCTACGACACGGGCGTTCGATCGTCATTGCGTATGCGGAAGAAGGTGAACAGGCGGACAGAGCGGCGAAGACGTTGAACAATGCCGGTGCCGAAGATCTCGACACTCTGCGTGAAAACTGGTGGCGGGAGTTGCGGGACGGCGAACGCGCACACTACGGCGAAGAGTTTGATCGGAACGAAGACAGTTATCGTCGTGGTTATCAGGCGGCGTTGCATCCGGAGCGTCGCGGAAAGCCATACTCGGAAGTCGAGCAAGATTTAACAACGGCTTACGCGGGCACGGTGCTTGACAGGCCGTTCCAGCAGGGGTATGAGCGCGGGCTGGGCCATCACTCGAGAGGAGAGCAAAACCGCTAAGGCTTGAAGGATTTTCTGCTGAATGCCGCCGTCCTGATCCTGATCCTGGGCAGCAGTGCGTTCATCACCGGTTGGTTCGCCCGAACAATGTACATTCGTTGTTCAGCATGCGGCACTCTCAACGCCCGCCGGCGCACAGAGTGCCGCTCTTGTAAGAACCGATTCTGATCTCACGCAAAAGACGCCAAGACGCAAGGGATTCCTGAATGTTTTTCTTTGCGTCTCTGCGCCTTTGCGTGAGATAAACTTTTGCTAATCATGTCAACAATACCTCCAGAGTGGCGAACGCACGCCGAGAGCACCGATTATCGCGAAACCCCGAACTACAACGACACCATCGCTTTTGCACGGCGTCTTGCGCACGCATCGCCCTCAATCGAATTCGAGAGTTTCGGTTTCAGCGGGCAGGGTAGAGAACTGCCGCTAATCATCGCCTCAGAAACCGCCACCTTCACGCCGCAGGCAGCACAGGCGGAAGGCAAAGCCGTTGTGCTGATTCAGGCCTGCATCCACTCGGGCGAGCCCGACGGTAAAGACGCAGGCTTCGCACTCCTGCGCGACATCGCGATCACACAGACTGCTGCAGGCATTCTCGAGAATGTCGTCCTGCTTTTCATCCCCATCTACAACACGGATGGTCACGAACGCGCCACGCCTTACAATCGCATCAATCAGAATGGTCCAGCGGAGATGGGCTGGCGCACCACCAGCACCTATCAAAATCTGAACCGGGACTACATGAAAGCCGACACTCCGGAAACGCGTGCCTGGCTGCGATTGTGGAACGAATGGCAACCGGATCTGTTCATCGATTGTCACGTCACTGACGGTGCAGACTATCGCTGCAACATCACCTATCACCACGAACATCACGCCGGAGTCGACAGCGCCGTGCTCGAATGGGAGCGAGATGTATTTGGCGGGAAAGTCGCGCCGGCAACTGAAGCAGCGGGCAACGTGATCTCGTGGTATCTCGAGTTCATCGACAATCGTGATCTCACTCTCGGCACCAGAGACTTCAACGGCTCACCTCGTTTCTCGACCGGCTACGTCCCGATTCGAAATCGTGCGGGCATTTTGATCGAGACTCACATGATTAAAGACTATCGCTCGCGAGTCATCGGCACCTACGACTTTCTCCGCAGCGCGCTGACTGAAGTGAATCGCGATCCGGAACGGTTGCGCCGCATCGGTCGCGAAGCAGACGAACGCACCGTCGCAGCCGGAAAGACTTTCGCGCCGACGGCGAGCTTTCCACTGGATTTCGAGCTGACTGATGAAGTCACGCCCCTCGAGTTGAAGGCGTTGCAGTATGAGACGGAGCACAGCGAGATCTCAGGCGATCTGCGTGTGGTCTATGGCCGCGAGCCGCTGGATTTAACTGTCCCGATGTATCAAACGTTCAAAGTGACGAAGGCTGTTGCGCCGCCGCTCTACTACATCGTTCCGGCGCAGTGGAGCGAAGTTATCGGCGTGCTGCGAGCACACGGACTCGAGATGAAGACACTCGCCGCATTCGAGTCAATCGACGTGGAGAGTTATCGTTTTACGAATGTGAGTTGGCCCAGTGAGCCATTCGAAGGAAGACACATGCCGCGCTTCGATGCGGAGCCAACCAGAGAAACCAGAATTTTTCCGCCGGGGTCCGTCGTCGTGCCCTTGGCCCAGCCGGCAGGCCGCGTGATTCTCAACTTACTCGAACCGCAAGCGCCTGATTCACTCGCCCGCTGGGGATTCTTCAACGCGATCTTTGAAGAAAAGGAGTACGCCGAACACTACGTGCTCGAAGCACTCGCGCGCGCGATGCTGGCAAAGGATCCCGAGTTGCAGCAGGAGTTTGCAAATCTGCTGACAAGCGATCCGGAGTTTGCCGCCAGTCCGTCAGAGCGTCTGCGTTTCTTCTACAAACGTTCGCCCTACTGGGATCCGCAAATGAATCTTTATCCGGTAGGGCGAATCATCTGTGATGTTGATCTACCACTTGCCTGAAATCAAAGACGCCCGACGAAGCTGTCGCAAAAGCCACAAGTGTCGGGCGTCGAGCAGGGCAAACAGTGTGCAGTTTGCCTATACGACTGTGCGACGACCTCCAATTATGTTGATAAGGAGCACCACTAGCGCCAGCACTAGCAGAATATGGATAAACCCACCGACCGTATAGCTAGTCACTACGCCCAGCAACCACAAAACCAACAGAATTACAAAAATCGTCCAAAGCATTTCGTTTCCCTCCTTTTGTCAACCACGCCCAAAGTTTTCGTTGGTACAAAAGCAATCGCGGAGGGTATTGAGCAACGGTCATGCCGTTTCGGATTCTTAGGGTTTTGGGCAAAAAGCGCGGTTCGAGCGTATTGAAACGTGGCAGTTGAGCGAGGGGCAGAAGTAATTCAATCCAGATTAGGGCCGCCCGGGTCAAGATTTCACGAAGTTGTTCTGGACTTCACATATTGGTCGCTGTTAAAGTTAACACTGCGTTCGCAGTCGCGGACGCGCGTTGTTTTAAACGCCTGTCTCGGTTTCGCGTGCGGGTCCTTCCTTAGAAGTTCCGTCGCTTTTCAACCCCGATTCTTGGTTTGTAATCACCGTCGCCGGAGGTGCACTCCGCTGACGCTTCTGGAGGTTTTTTTATGCCTACCCCCACGCCGCGGGTATCAGTTCGGACGCGAAAAGTCGCTCTCTTAGGGCTGGCAATAACTACTCTCTCCTTCTTAATTACCGCCAGCATTGTTACATACGTCCGCCAGCAACCCCCGGTACAGAAGATTAACTACTCGCAGCTTTACAGTTTCGCTGAAGCCGGCAGTGCCGTCGCACTCTCGGTCGAAGGGGAGACTATGACCGTGACGAGAGCTGACGGCACGCTCGTCGAAGCCACTGTCACCGGCGAAGCCGCGCAGCACGAAGTCGTCCAACTCTTTCGAAAAAACAATGTTCCGGTCGAATTCAAACCCTTACAGCCGGGTTTGTTGTCGACTGTCCTGAGCTGGGTGTTGCCGGTTTTGACCCTGGCACTGATCGGGTTCGCGGCCTGGCGCATTTATTCCAGCATGAGCGGTCGCGGCTCTTTTGAACTTGAGAACCACAGCGGCAAACAGGACGTCGGTTTCGAAGACGTTGCCGGCGTGGACGAAGCACGCGCCGAGTTAGCGGAAACGATCGAGTTTCTGCGCAATCCGGAACGGTTCAGCCGCCTCGGCGGACGCGTCCCGCGTGGCATTTTGCTCTACGGACCTCCGGGCACTGGCAAGACGTTGCTCGCGCGAGCGGCAGCGAAAGAAGCCGGCGTCGCGTTCCTGGCTGCGTCTGGCTCGAGCTTCCAGGAGAAATTCGCGGGACTGGGCGCTGCACGTGTCAGACACCTCTTTACCAAAGGCCGCAAGCTTTCGCCGTGCATCATCTTTATCGACGAGGTCGATGCGCTCGGACGCCAGCGCGGACGTGGTGGCGATTCAGCTTCGGCGGATCAGGATCAGACGCTCAACCAGTTGCTCGTTGAAATGGACGGATTCGATCAGTCAACCGCTGTCGTCGTGATTGCCTCGACCAACCGGCCGGACATTCTCGACAAGGCCCTGACGCGCCCGGGTCGATTCGATCGCGAGATCGCCGTCAACCTGGCCGACGTCACCGGTCGTGAAGCGATCCTGAAGGTTCACTCACGCAATCTCAAACTTGAAGAGGGACTCGATCTTCAGTGGATCGCACGTGGAACCCCTGGCTTCTCGGGCGCGGAGCTTGCGAACCTGATGAACGAGGCGGCCATCGCGGCTACACGTGATGACGCAGACGCGATTGGACGGCCCCACGTTGAATTCGCCCGCGATCGTATTTTGATGGGCGCCGAGCGTCAGGGCTTCATGATGGACGAAGACGAGCGCTACGCGACGGCAGTTCACGAGGCTGGTCACGTTGCTGTCGGTCTGGCAGTTGAGAATGGCGATCCGATTCACAAGGTCTCGATTCTGCCGCGCGGACGGGCGTTGGGCGTAACGCAGTCGCTGCCCGAGCGCGATCGTTTCATGAAGAAGCGTGAGTACCTGGAAGATCAGATCGCGTTGCTGCTTGGCGGGCGAGCGGCCGAACAGGTCCTGCTCTCGACGATGACGGCGGGCGCTTCAAATGACATCGAACGCGCTGTTGAGATTGCGAGGGCGATGGTCAGTGAGTTTGGAATGAGCCGGCTGGGACCGATTCATCTCGGCCAACCGGATCAGCAGCGCAGTCAGAGTTTGCTCGACAAGGTTGAGGAAGCGACGACGGAGTTGGTCAACGAGCAACTCGAGCGTGCCTGTGCGATCGTCACGGCTGAGACCGAATCGATTAATCGACTCGTCGAGATGCTGATGGAACGCGATACCCTCGACGCAGAGGAGATTGCGAGTTGTTTCAAACGCGAACGAGTCGCGGCATAAAGGCTAGTGGCGGTAAATGTCCAGCCACTCCGAGGCAATGTGCGCTTGCTGTTCTTTGCTGAGACTGTGAATCTGTTTCGAAAGACGAACTGAAATCAGTGTCTGCATCGCAGCAACTATCTGCGCAA
>Ga0310811_10011186_pt1 | contig 11626 bp, 12 predicted proteins | sample YCmetagenome_FD_207642 | JGI IMG/M metagenome (GOLD analysis project Ga0310811, IMG submission 207642) | Soil microbial communities from experimental microcosm in Duke University, North Carolina, United States - YC | ecosystem: Engineered > Artificial ecosystem > Soil microcosm > Unclassified ...
CGACGAGAAGATCCTCGCCGGCGCGGTGCGATCCCGGTTCCGCTAGCGGCGGAGGCCGAGGGTGTCGATCAGCTTCTTGTAACGCTCCAGATCCTTGCGCTTCAGGTAGTCGAGGAGGCTGCGGCGCTGGCCGACCATCTTCAGCAGCCCGCGGCGCGAGTGGTGATCCTTGTGGTTGTTCTTGAGGTGCTCGGTCAGGTGCGAGATGCGCTCCGAGAGGAGCGCGACCTGGACCTCGGGAGAGCCGGTGTCGCTCTCGTGCTGGCGGTGCTTGCTGATGGTCTCTTGCTTGCGAATCGTCGAAACAGACATGGTTCCCTTTGTCGCCTGCGGGCGCGTTGGCAGTCGCCAACCCACGTCGCGGCCGATAGCATTTTCCTACGTTCGGGCGGGCACTTTGCTGGATCGGGGGTCTTCCGTCAAGCCGTAGGTGAAGACGCGGACGAGGCGCGGCCCGGTCGTGAGCGCGAGCAGCTCGCCGGCCGGGGTGACGAGCTGGACGAGCTGCGATTCCGGCAGCTTGGCCGCGAGGTCGGGAGGGACGATGCCGTTCAAGACGCGCAGCACGTCGGGCTCGGCGACCGCGAAGCTCGGCAGCCCGAGCGCGCGCGCCGGCGACAAGACGCGCGCCACCGCCGCGCGCGGGTCGCGCTCGAGCTCCGCGAGCGGCAGCGCGTCGGCGAGCGTGAACGGGCCCGAGCGCGTGCGGCGCAGCGCGGTCATGTGCGCGCCGCAGCCGAGCGCGCGTCCGAGATCCGCGATCAACACGCGCACGTAGGTGCCCTTCGTGCAGTCGATCGCGATCGTCGCGCGCGCGCCCTCGAACGAGATCAGCTCGAGCCGATGGATCGTGATCGTGCGCGGCGCGCGATCGATCTCGGCGCCCTCGCGCGCGAGCTCGTGCAGCGAGCGGCCCTGGTGCTTGATCGCGGAGTACATCGGCGGCACCTGCTCGATCGCGCCGACGAACGCGCGCATCGCGGTCTCCAGCTGCGCCCTCGTGACGTTCACCTCGGCGCGCGCGGTGACCGCGCCGGTCGAGTCGAGCGTGTCGGTCTCGACGCCGAGCTCGAGCGTCGCCTCGTACGACTTCTCGTCGGCGAGCAGGTGACCCGCGAGCTTGGTCGCCTCGCCGAGCACGAGCGGCAGGACGCCGGTCGCGATCGGATCGAGCGTGCCGGTGTGGCCGATCTTCTTCACCCCGACGTGCTTCATCGCGCGCCGCACGCGCGCGACGATCCCCGCGGAGGTGAGCCCCGCCGGCTTGTCGACGACGATCACCCCGTGGCGCATCGGAGCGCTCGAGACCCCCACCGGCGCGGCCGGTGCAGGTCGGTGGGGGGCCGGACGCGACTGACCCGAGGACTCGGCAGCGCGCTGCGGAGATCGCGTGCCGCCGCATCGCGGCGGCAGATGATTTGTTCGAGCATCACGACGCGCGTCCTCGGGTCAGTTCGCGGGGACCTGCTGGATCCACGCCTTCAGCGCGGCCTGGCCGGTCGGATCGATGATCTCGGTCGCGAGCGGCGGCATGCGCTCGGCGCCGTTCGCGCCCGTGAAGTGGATGTAGAGCGCGGAGTGATCGGGATCGCCGGGCGCGACCACGTACGTGCCGTTCGCGACGGTGATCGACGGCGTCTGCTTGATCGTCGTGATGTACGTCTTGGTGTCGTGCACCGACGTCAGCTCCGCGACGGAGAGATGGAAGATGCGCGGGCAGACCTGGAAGACGTCGGACGGCTCGTTGTGGCACTGCCCGCAGTTCGCGTGCATGTAGCCGAGCGCGGCTTCGGCCTCGGGCGTGCGATCGGGCCAGAGCGGGAAGTACGGACCGCCGATCGATCCGTTGGAGGCCGGCGGCTTCGACAGCCAGCCCATCTTCACGATGTCGTCGAGCGCGATCTCGCTCGGCTTCGCCGGCACGTCGAGCTGCAGCGCGGAGAAGCCGAGGATGCGGCCGCCCTGCGGGTTGCGATCGTGGCACTTGCGGCAGTCGCTGCGCGCGGGCACGTCGTGCTGCGTGCCGTTCGCGTTCATCTGGCCGAGCGGCGTCGCGACCGCGTCGTCCTGCGTCGCGTTCCAGACGTACGCCATCTGGAACCAGGTGTCGTCGGTCGCGCCCTGCTTCCAGTACATGCGCGTCTCGACGCGGATGCCGTCGCGCGTGAACTCCTTCCACAGCTTGGTGCCCTGCGGGAAGTGCCACCAGTCCATGTCGCTGGTGTCGATCTGCGTGCCCGGCGGCAGGTAGATCCAGCGCTTCTTCGTCGCGCCGTCCGACCACAGCGGCCACCGCGGCGTGAAGGCGTAGATGCCGCTGTTGATCTGATCGCACGCGGCGTTCGCGCAAAGGCCGGTCTCGAGCAGCGTCTGCGGCGGGCCCGCGTCGATCGGCGTCGCGTCGGGCGTGCCCGGCGGCGCGTCGGGCAGCGGCGCGTCGGGCGCCCACGGCGGCGCGTCGGCGGGGCTCGCGTCGGGATCCGCGCCGTGATGACCGCACGCGACCAACCCGCCGATGATCGCGACACAGATCACGCGCATGGACGGATCTTACTCAGCGAACCGGAAGGGCCAAAGCCCAAAGCCACGATCCAAACCCGGCGCTGCGCGCCGGTGGCCAGAGCCCACTTCATGCCGGCGGCACGATCGTCGTCGGAGAGCTCGGCCGCGCGAGCGCGGCGTCGAGCGCGGCGATCACCTTCACGCGCGCGCCCGCGAGATCGGTATCGAGATGAACGCCGGCCGCGCCGGGGTGACCGCCGCCTCCGAGCGTCATGCAGACGCCGCCGACGTCGACGCGATCGGTGCGCGAGCGCATCGAGACGCGCACGCCGCCGCCGCGCGCGGTCGTGATCAAGACGCCGACCTGCACGCCGTCGACGCCGCGCGCCCAGTACACGAGGCCCTCGGTGTCATCCCAGGATCCTCCCGAGCCGTCGACCATCTCGCCGGTGACGGTGAGCAGCGCGACCTTGCCGCCGCACACGATCTCGAGCGTGGTCAGCGCGCTGCCGAGCAGGCGCAGCTTGCCGGCGGTCGAGCGCTCCTCGAGGCGCTGCGCGATCACGTGCGGCTGCGCGCCGCGCTCGACCAGGTGCGCGGCGAGCGCGAGCGCCTCGGCGTTGGTGTTCGCGTGGCGGAAGCCGCCGGTGTCGGAGATCAGCGAGACGTAGAGGCCGGTCGCGGCCTCGGCGTCGATCTCCCAGTCGAGGCGCTTCGCGATGCGGCCGACCAGGACCGCGCACGCGGCCGCGCTCGGATCGCAGATCGCGATGTCGCCGAACGGACGGCCCGACGCGTGATGATCGAGCGTGACCAGCGTGCCGCGCTGATCGGGCGCGGGCAGCGTGTCGCCGAGCAGCTGCGCGTCGGCGCAGTCGACGACGACGGTCAGATCGAAGCGCGCGTCGGCTTGCAGGCGCTGCACCGCCGACTTCGCGCCGGGCAGCCACTTGTAGCGGCGCGGGATGAGATCGGGCGCGAAGATCGTCGCGCGCTTGCCGCGCAGCCGGCACAAGGTCGCGAGCGCCGCCATCGAGCCGGTGCCGTCGCCGTCGGGGCGGCGGTGCGACGCGAGCAGGATGTCGTTGGCGGACGCGAGGCGATCCGCGGCGTCGGCGATCCGTTCGTCGACGTGATTCGTGCGGCTCACGATTCGTCCTCGGAGGCGAGCGCGGCGGGATGGAGATCCTTGGTCGGCTCGTCGTCGAGGACGCGGGTCGGCTCGCGCTCGGTGGTCGTGGTGTCGTCCTCTTTTTCGGAGCGACCGGCGGCCGCCGCCTTCTCGCGATCCTCGCGGAGGATGTCGGCGAGCTTCTGCGCCATCTCGGGGCCGATGTCGCGCAGGAAGCGGAGCTCGGGCGGATGCGCGAGGTGGAGCGCGCGGCCGACCGGGCCGCGCAGGAAGCCGGCGGCGCCTTGCAGCCCGACCACGGCCTTGTCGGCGACGGCGTCGGTCGCGCCGTAGATCGAGATGTACACGTTCGCGACCGAGAGATCGGGATTGCACTCGACCTTGCTCACGCTCACGAGCCCCGCGGCCTTCACGCGCGGATCCTTCACGTCGCGCGTGATCATCTCCGAGAGGATGTCGCGCAGCGCCTGCTCGACGCGCGCCTTGCGGCCGGCCGAGGCGCTCACTGCGACTCCTCGCGCCACGCGGCCGGGATCCAGCTCGTGTCGGCGTCGCGCGGCGCGGGCTCGCCGTACCAGTCCTCGCCGTAGGCGACGACCTCGTGCCGCTCGTGCGTGCGCTCGGCGAGCCCGAGCGAATCGACGAAGCCCAGGATCGAAGCGACCGCGTCCTCCGCGCGATCGCGGCTCGGCGTCACGATCGAGAACGCGAGATCCGCGCGCTGCCACGTGTCGAGCACCTCCGACCCTCCGACCTCGGACATGACGACGTGGAACTGCTGCCGCACGCGATCGACGGCGCGGCGCACGACCGCCCGCTTCTCCTTGAGCGAATGGCTCCCCTCGATGCGGAGGGTGAACCGAGCGATCGCCACGAACATCGTGCGATCGTACCGCGAACGCGCGCTCCATGCGCGCTTCGCGGTACGGCCTACAGCTTCGCCGCTTCTTCGATGACTTCGTAGGCCTCGATCACGTCGCCGGCCTTGAGGTCGTTGAAGCCCGCGACCATGATGCCGCACTCGTAGCCGTTCTGGACTTCGGAGACGTCGTCCTTGAAGCGGCGGAGGCTGCCGACGCGACCCTCGTAGATCTGCACCGCGTCGCGGACGACGCGGAGCAGCGCCTTGCGGGTGATCTTGCCGCTGGTGATCATGCAGCCGGCGACCGTGCCCACCTTCGGGATGTTGAAGGTGTCGCGCACCTCGGCCGTGCCCATCGCGATCTCGCGACGGATCGGCGCGAGCAAGCCGGCCATCGCCGCCTTCACCTCGTCGAGCGCGTCGTAGATGATGTCGTAGAGCTTGATCTGCACGCCTTCTTGCTCGGCGAGCTTCGAGCTCTTGCCGGCGGGACGGACGTGGAAGCCGACGATGACCGCGCCGCCGGCCTTGGCGAGGTTGACGTCGGACTCGGTGATGCCGCCGACGCCGGCCGCGATCACCGTGACCTTCACCTTGTCGCCCGACAGCTTCACGAGCGCGGCCTTGAGCGCCTCGGCGGAGCCCTGGACGTCCGCCTTGAGGACGATCTTCAGCTCCTTCGGCTCGTTGATGCCCTCCTGGATCTTCTCCATGAGGCTCTCGAGCGAGATCTTGGCGGTCGCCGACAGCTCGCGCTTGCGCCACTGCTGGCGGCGGTGGTCGACGACTTCCTTGGCGGCACGATCGTCTTCGGCGACGTTGACCGCCTCGCCCGCCTCGGGCACGCCGTCGAGGCCGAGCACCTCGACCGGCGTCGACGGGCCGGCGTCCTTGATGGTCTCGCCGCGGTCGTCGAGGATCGCGCGGACCTTACCGGTCGTGCGGCCGGCGACGATGATGTCGCCGACGCGCAGCGTGCCTTCCTGCACGAGGATGGTCGCCATCGGACCTCGGTTGCGATCCAGGCGCGCCTCGATCACGACGCCGGAGGCGCGCTTGTCGGGGTTCGCCTTGAGCTCGAGGACCTCGGCCGTGAGCAGGATCGACTCGAGGAGCTTGTCGATGTTCTCGCCGCGGAGCGCCGAGACGTTCACGTACATCGTCTCGCCGCCCCACTCTTCGGGGATGAGACCGTGATCGGCGAGCTGCTGGCGGATGCGCTCGGGCTGCGCGTCGGGCAGATCGATCTTGTTCACCGCGACGATGATCGCGACCTTCGCGTCCTTCGCGTGGTTGAGCGCCTCGACCGTCTGCGGCATGACGCCGTCGGTCGCCGACACCACCAGCACGACGATGTCGGTCGCCTGCGCGCCGCGGGCGCGCATCTCGGTGAACGCCTCGTGGCCCGGCGTGTCGAGGAAGACGATCTCGCCGTCGCCGGCCTTCACCTTGTAGGCGGCGATGTGCTGCGTGATGCCGCCGGCCTCGCCCGCCGCCACGCGCGCCTTGCGGATCGCGTCGAGCAGCGAGGTCTTGCCGTGGTCGACGTGACCCATGACGGTCACGACCGGCGAGCGCGGCTTCATGTCGGTCGCTTCGTCGGTCTTCTCGGCGAAGATGTCCTCTTCCTTGAAGGCGACGTTCTGGACCTCGTAGCCGAACTCGCTCGCGAGGATCTGGGCGGTCTCGAAGTCGATCGAGGCGTTGATGTTCACGCCCGTCATGCCCATGCCCCAGAGCTTCTTGAGCACGTCGGTCGACTTCACGCCCATGCTGCGCGCGAGATCGGCGATCGCGATCGTGTCCTCGATGCGGATGACGCGCTTGTGCTCGGCGGGCGTGGTGAGCTGGGTCGACTTGCCCTTCTTGCCGAGCGGCAGCTTCTTGCGGCCGAAGTCGCGGTTACCACCGGGACCACCGCCGCGGCCGCCCGGGCCACCGCCCGGACCGCGCTGCTGCTGTTGCGCGAAGCGACCGCGGATCTGCGTACCGGGCGCGCCGCCGGCGCCGGGCGGCGGCGTCCGACCGCTGCTGCCCATCGGCGTGCGCTCGGTGATCTTGATGCGCGTGGGGAGCGCGATGATCGAGCCGACCGCCGGGCGCGACGGATCGCGCGGCGCCGGCGCTTCGGTCACGACCGGCGGCGGCGTGGTCTCGGGCTTCTCGCGCGGCTCGGGCGCGCGCTCGGCGACGCGAGCGCGGGCGCGCTCGAGCTCTTGCTCGAAGCGCGAGCGCGCGTTGTCGACGACGTCTTGCACGGTCGGCGGAGGCGCCGACGGCTCGTTCGTGACGACCGGCGGCACCGTCGCCGGGCGCTCCTCGCGCGGGCGAACGATCACGGTCGGCGACGGGCGCGAGCTGACCGCGGGCGAGACACCGCCGCGCGCGTCGGCCTGCGCCGGCGCGGGGGCGGGACGCGCCATCACGTTCGGCGCGTTGATGATCACGCGCGGGCGCACCGGCGGCTCCGGCGTGCGGACGACGTCGTCGCCGCGCGACGGCGGCGTCGGCGCGGGCGCGGGCGATTCGGTCGCGCGCGGCGCGGGCGCGGGCGCGGCTTCGTGCGCGCGCGGCGCTTCTTCGCGCGCCTCGTCTTCGACATGCGCGGGCGCGGGCGCGGGCGCCACCGGATGGCGGCGAACGACCGGCACCGGCGCGGGCGCGTGGGCTTCGCGTGCGACCTCGGCGCGCGCGGGCGCCGGCTCGTGCGCGCGCGACGGCGCGGCGTGCTCGTCGGCGTGCTCGTGCACGGCGCGGCGGCGAACCACCGGGGCGGGCGCGGGCGGCGGCGTCGGCGCGGGCCCGGGCGCGTCGTCGGACTTCGACGAGCGGCGACGGAGGACCGTGCCGGTCCCCGTCCCCGTCGTGGTCACGCGCGTCTCCGTCGTGGCCCCCGTGCGCTCTTTCTCGATCGAGCGCTTGATGCGAGCGTAGGCGTCGGCGTCGAGGGAAGACATGTGATTGTTCACCTCGAGCCCGAGGGCGCGGATCTTCGCCAGCAGATCCTTGTTGGGGATCCCGAATTCTTTCGCTACCTCGTAGACGCGCATCTTTGCTCCGCTCGTCATTCCTGCGCCTTGCTCCGGGTTGCATTGTCTACGGCATCTCGGCGGAGGAGGCCAGAGTCGGATGCCGTAGCCCCGAGCGTGTCTCGGGCGGGATCGGTCGGAGCCGCCGCGAGTCGCGGGGCAGCGCTCGCCGGGGTCCCCGCTTGCGGGGTGGCGCCGCGGGGCAGCACCCGCGACGGCAGCGGCGGCGAATCGATCATGAGAGCTGCTCGCACCGCCGCGACGTCGCGATCGGTGACGGACATTCGCAGCGCGCGCGACAGGCCGCCGCGCGCGTTGCCGAGGCACGACGGGCTGCGGTGCAGCCACGCGCCGCGGCCCGGCAGGCGCCGGCGCACGTCGGCGACCGCGCCTTCCCCACCGCGCACGACGCGCACGAGCGCGTCCTGGCGGTCGGTGCGGCGGCAGCCGACGCACGTGCGCATCGGCGTATGGGACGAGGCTGCGCTCAACGCGCACCCTCCGCCGCCTGGGCGAGCCACGACAGCGCGCGCTGGCGCAGCTTCGCGAGATCGCCCATGTCGATGCCCGTCGCGCTCGCGACCTGCTCGATCGGGGTCTTGACGAGATCCTCGGGCGAGTGCACCTGCGCCTGGCCGAGGATCTGGACGACCTCCTCGTCGACGCCGCCGAGCTCCATCAGCTTGTCCGCGCCGCTCATGTGCGACCGGCGGTCCTGCTCGCGCTTCGCGGCGTCGTCGCCGCGGCGACGCGACGACGAGAGGAACTCCTTCGCGCCGTCGATGATCGTCTCGGCGCCGTCGGCGCCCTTGACGCCCGGCACGCCCGCCAATTCCTCGACGTGCGCGCGCGCCAGCTCGCTGACCGAGCGCCAGCCGAGCTTGAACAGCGTCTCCGCCAGCTCGTGGGACAGGCCCTCGATCGAGGCGATCTGCTCCTTCGCGCGGCGCTCGAGCTCCTGGATCTTCGACTCCGAGTGGATGTCGATGCGCCAGCCGGTGAGCTGCGAGGCGAGGCGGACGTTCTGGCCCTTCTTGCCGATCGCGAGCGAGAGCCGCTCGTCGGGGACGATCAGCTCCATGCGGTGGCCCTCGGCGTCGATGATGACGCGCGAGACCTCGGCGGGCGCGATCGCGTTGCACACGAAGCGGGCCGGATCGTCGTCGTACGGGACGATGTCGATCTTCTCGCCGCGCAGCTCCTGCACGACCGCCTGCACGCGCGAGCCCTTCATGCCGACGCACGCGCCGACGGGATCGACGTCGCGATCCCGCGAGGACACCGCGATCTTCGAGCGCGCGCCCGGCTCGCGGGCCGAGCTCTCGATGCGGACGATCTTCTCGAAGATCTCCGGCACCTCTTGCTCGAACAGCTTCTCGAGGAAGCCCTTGTGCGCGCGCGAGAGGATGATCTGCGGACCGCGCGCGTTGCGATCGATGTCGAGGACGTACGCCTTGATCGTGTCGCCGACGCGGAACGACTCGCGGGGCACCTGCTCGCGCATCGGCAGCACGGCCTCGGCCTTGCCGACGTCGACGACCAGCGCGCCGCGCTCGAACCGGCGCACGATGCCGGTGATCAGCTCGCCCTTGCGATCCTTGTACTCGTTGAAGACGTTGTCGCGCTCGGCCTCGCGGACGCGCTGGTAGATGACCTGCTTGGCGGTCTGCGCGGCGATGCGGCCGAACTGCTTGTGCGCGTTCTTGAGATCGATGAGCTTGCCGAACTTGTTGTCCTGCTCGGAGGCGCGGTCCGCGTCCTCGGGACGATAGAAGATCTGGAAGAGGAGCTCGTCGCCGAGCTCGGCCTCGAGGCCGGCCTCGCGCGCCTGCTCGACCGTCATCTCGCGGCCCTCGATCGCGTCGTCCTCGACGACGTTGATGATCAGGAAGAGGTCGACGATGCCCGTCTCCGGGTTGTACTTCGCCTCCATCTCGCGGTTCATGCCGAAGGTCTTCTTCGCCGCCGTGAGGATCGCCTGCTCGAGCGCCGACACGAGCACGCTCTTGTCGATGTTCTTGTCGCGTCCTACCTGCTCGAGGACCATGTTGAGGTTGGCTTCCATACGTGGCGCTCCCTACCTGTGCGCGGCCTTCTGCGCGGGCTTGTGGTGTACGCCGCTGCCGCCCTTCATGACGTCGTCCCAGTCGGGGACCAGCTTGGCGGTGTCGATGTCGGCGATGCGGAGGCGGAACGTCTGACCGTCGACGTCCATGACGAGCTCGTCACCTTCGACGGTCGTCAGCTCACCCTTGAAGTTCTTGCGGTCGCCCTGGGGGATCGCGAGCGCGACCTTGATCTGGCCGCCGACGAACCGCTGGAAGTGCGCCGGCGTGCGCAGCGGGCGATCGATCCCAGGCGAGCTCACCTCGAGCGAGTACGCGTGCGGGATCGGATCGTCGACGTCGAGGACCGCGGAGAGCTCGCGCGACAGGCGCTCGCAGTGGGCGAGATCGACGCCGTGCTTCCACCACTCCGGGTCGGTCTGGTTCGCGAAGTCGATGAAGACGCGGAGGACCCACCCGCCCTGCTCGCTCTTCAAACGCAGGTCGACGAGGTCGTAGCCGGCGCTGGTGCACACCGGTTCGACGATCGCGAGGAGGCGTTGGCGGAGGGGGTCGTTGGCGGACATGTTCGAGGAAAAAAAAAGGTGGGCTGAAGCCCACCCCCAAACGAGATGCGAAGCGACGTACGGTTACCACCAGATAGCGCGCGTCGCAAGAGTGATCGGACCGATCCCGAGCCGCCAGGATTTCGGTGAGCCGTCGCACGCTTAGTGCGGTGCTACAACCTCGCCCATGACCTCGCCGACCCCCTCCTTGGTCACCGCGGCCGTGCAGATGTGCGCGACCGACGATCTCGACGCGAACCTGGCCGCCGTGCGGCGCTTGACCGCCGAAGCGGCCGTCGGCGGTGCGACCCTGATCGTCCTTCCGGAGTGCTTCGCGTTCTTGGGGCGCGGCGAACGCGACAAGATGCGCGTCGCCGAGTCGCTCGACGGATCGTTCGGGCCGATCGTCTCGACGCTCGCGGAGCTCGCGACCAAGCACGGCGTGACGATCGTCGGCGGCGGGATGCCCGAGAAGGAACCCGGGGGCGATCGGGCCTTCAACACGGCGGTGGTCGTGTCGTCCGAGGGACGCCTGGTCGCGCGCTATCGCAAGATCCACCTGTTCGACGTCGACATCCCCGGGCGCGCGACGCTGCTCGAGTCGGCGGCGACCGCGCCCGGGCGCGAGCCGGTGGTCGTCGAGATCGGCGGCTGGAAGGTCGGCGTGACGATCTGCTACGACGTGCGGTTCCCCGAGCTGTATCGACAGCTGGTGATCGGCGGCGGCGCGGAGCTGTTGCTCGTGCCGGCGGCGTTCACCGCGCACACGGGCCGCGCGCACTGGCACCTCTTGCTGCGCGCACGCGCGATCGAGTCGCAGGCGTGGGTCGTCGCGGCCGCGCAGTGGGGACGGCACAACGAGAAGCGCGAGAGCTTCGGGCACACGCTCGTCGTCGATCCGTGGGGCGGCGTCGCCGGCGAGCGCGCCGAGGGCGACGGCGTCGTGATCCACGCACTCGATCGATCCATCTTGGAGAAGACGCGCCGCGAGATGCCGTGCCTCTCGCACGCGGTGCTCTGGCCTCGCTAGCGTGACGCGTCCGGCGGCGGCGGCGCGCCGGCGTCGCGCGCGCTGCCGATCGCTTCTTGGATCTGCTGCGGCGTCATGTTCGGCGTGAGGTGCACGTAGCCGTTGGGGACCTTCTGCGTCGGTGCCGGCGGCTGCGCGTCGGGCGGATCGAAGCTGGCGACGAAGCGGCCGACCGAGTCGGCGCACGGCTTCGCGAGGACGAGCACCGCGATCAGCATCGTCCCGGTGAGGCCGATGCGGACGATCTCGCCGAACGAGAGCTTGAAGCCCTTGCCGCGCGGGAGGCGCGGGACATCGGGATCGTTGCCGGTGTCTCCGGTCATGCGACGGCGGGCCACGAGCGTGTCCTACCGCGAGACGGCCAAGCCCGCCACTTCGAGCTCGACGCGCCGGTTGCCGTTCCATTCGGAGACGACCGGCGTGAAGGCGAGATCGACGGTCGCGCCCGCGCCGGGATCCT
>Ga0310811_10011189_pt1 | contig 11623 bp, 10 predicted proteins | sample YCmetagenome_FD_207642 | JGI IMG/M metagenome (GOLD analysis project Ga0310811, IMG submission 207642) | Soil microbial communities from experimental microcosm in Duke University, North Carolina, United States - YC | ecosystem: Engineered > Artificial ecosystem > Soil microcosm > Unclassified ...
CACCGAGTACTGGGTTGAGCGCGAGCAGCACACCTGCCGCCGTGGCGACGCCCTTGCCGCCCTTGAACTTGAAGAAGATCGGATACAGGTGGCCAAGAAAGACCGCGAGTGCGGCGACAGCCACCGCGCCATCATCAAACCCATAACGCCGCCCGACATGCGCGGCAAGCCATACGGCGAGCCAGCCTTTGAATGCATCGCCGACCAAGGTCAAGATCGCAGCCGCCTTGTTGCCGCTTCTCAGGACGTTTGTCGCGCCCGGGTTTTTTGAGCCGTAAGAGCGCGGATCGGCAAGCCCCATTGCGGCGCTGACGATCACGGCAAACGACACCGATCCGATCAAATAGGCGGCAACGGCGGCGATCAGAATTTCCATAAGAGTGGCTTTAGGCGTGTGACAAAACGGTTGAGCAATGGCGCGCCTCTAGTTTGAAATCTATGCGGCGGTGGCGCGCGGCGCTCATTTTACCGAAGCACGAACGAAGCTCGATCGAGAAGATCGACTCAATCGAGGCTAGCGCAGTTAACAGGTTGCGCCTTCAGCAGCGAGGCAACGATAGAAGGCGCGATGCTGATCAGATAACCGCGCCGTCCCCCATTCAGGTAGATCACGTCGAGCTCGAGAATGCTCGCCTCCACGTACACAGCCATGGCTTTCTTCGTGCCGAAGGGCGACGTGCCGCCGACGAAGTAGCCCGAGTGCCGGTTCGCGATTTCAGGCTTGCATGGCTCAACGCGCTTGACGCCAATCTGCCGCGCAAGGTTTTTTGTCGACACGGTGCGATCGCCATGCATGAGCACAATGAGCGGCTTGGCATGCTCGTCTTCCATGACAAGCGTCTTGACGACAATGTGCTCGTCGACCCCAAGTTGGCGCGCCGATTCGGCCGTGCCGCCATGCTCGATGTAATCGTACGGATGCTCACCGAAGCTCACCCCGTGGCGGCGCAGAAACTGCGTCGCGGGCGTCTCCGAAACGTGTTTGGCTTTGCTCATCGGCCGCATTGTACCGGCAGTGCCGGCGCTGCCGGTATTACGCCTCCGCTACGCAGCGAACCGCTCACCCGCGCGGGTGATGAATCGCGTGCAGCGTCTTCAAGCGTTCGCGTGCGACATGCGTGTAAATTTGCGTAGTCGAAATGTCGGCGTGGCCAAGCAGCATTTGCACGGCGCGCAAATCGGCACCGTGATTCAGCAGATGCGTCGCGAATGCATGGCGCAGCGTATGCGGGGAAAGCGGCGCATGGATTTGCGCCGCGCGCGCGTGGCGCTTGATGATGTTCCAAAATTGTTGTCGCGTCATGCCGTCGCCGCGCCCGGTCACGAACAGCGCATCGGCGACACGTGCGCCAAGCAGCGCGGGCCGTGCCTCGCGCAGATAGCGTGTTATCCAGCCATGCGCCTCTTCCCCGAACGGGACGAGCCGCTCCTTCGAGCCCTTGCCCATGACGCGGACGACCCCTTCGTTAAGCCCCACTTCGACCGTCGTGAGACCCACGAGCTCACTCACACGTAAGCCGCTCGCATACATCAGCTCGAGCATTGTCCGATCGCGCAAACCGAGCGACGTTTCGACGTCGGGCGCAGCAAGCAGCGCCTCGACCTGCTTTTCGGTCAAGGTCGACGGAAAACGCGGGGGTTGCTTCGCCGAGCGAATCCGCAACGTCGGGTCCGATTGCGCACGGCGCTCGCGCATCGCCCATGCGTAGTAGCGGCGGAACACGGACAAGCGCCGGTTCGCCGAGGTCGCCTTGCCGTCGCTGCGCGCGGCAATGTAGTCATTGACCCGCGTCTCGTCCGCTTCGTCGAGACACACCCCGTGCTCGTGAGCGAGCCACTCGGCAAAGAGCCGCAGGTCGCGCCGGTAGGCATCGAGCGTATTGCGCGCAAGCCCATGCTCGAGCCAAAGCGCATCGCAAAAGGCATCGATCGATTGCACACTTGCGGCCGATTGCGCCAGTGTCGGCCCAGCCAATGCCGGCTCGCTGCCGTGGTGCTCGCTTCGTTCGCGCAACTCTTCGACGTTCGACATGTCACTCAAAATGTCACTCATAACGCGAGCGACTGCTGCGCGCTTTCATGCGCAATCAGCCATCGCTTCACACGTACAAAAAAGCCGTCATCGCCATGGTGGGCAAAACCGCCCAGGCCGTTCGCTGCGACTACGCGGTGGCAGGCGATGACAATCGGGAATGGATTGTCGCCGCACGCTTGGCCGACCGCACGCGGCACCCCGCCCACGCGTCTCGCGAGCGCCCCATAACTGATCACCTCTCCGGGAGGAATGTCGCGGATGGCTTGCCAAACGCGTCGCTGAAACGGCGTGCCGACATCCGCCAACGGCAAATCGAATGAGAAGGTCGGCGACGCAAGGTAGCGCGCGATCTGCCGCGCCGCGCGCTCCGACAGCTCGGAATCGGGCGCAACAGCCGCCACCTCGGCGGGCAGATATTCGATAAGGCGCACCACGCCCGCCATATCGTCGACACCAATGCCGACCTTGCCGAACGGTGCCTCAATCACGGCATTGTGCATACTGTGCTCCTCTGCTGTGCGTCTCATTTCAGGCTCCTTTCACGCCTCGCCCCATCATGCCTCAAATGCCTCGATGCGAGTTTTCAGCAGCACACTGATACTCAAATCGCCCGATGTATCGATAGCATGCTCGCTGGCATACGGTGCGTGCGCTGTAGAAGGCGTCTCAATTCGAACGTCCCTCGTCATCGCTCCCGGCTTTGCGTTGTTCGTCGACAGCACACAGTGACGTGGCTTGAAGCGCCCATTGCACGTGCTCGCGAACGAGCGGTGAAGCGTCGTCTGCTCGCCCACGCAGCGCGTCGACGATACGCTCTCTGTCGGGCTTCGCGAGCGCCGCCCCGGCATCGGCGCGCAGCGCATTGCCGAGCCCGACGGCCAGGTTACGCAGCCAGCACTCGTAACCGATACGGCGGATCGCACTGCCTTGCATGCGCGCGTCGAACTCTTCGGCGCTCCATGCGAAGAGGTCGACGAGCGTTGAGCGATCGAGCCCATGTCGAGCGTCAAAGTCGCCAACGGGTGCGGCCTGCGCAAACTTGTTCCACGGGCAAACGAGCTGGCAGTCGTCGCATCCGTAAACACGATTGCCGATAAGCGGACGCAGCGCCTCCGGAATGCTGCCCTTCAATTCAATCGTCAGATAAGAAACGCAGCGGCGAGCATCGACGCGAAACGGACCAACGATCGCACCCGTCGGGCAGGCATCGATACAGCGCGTGCAATGCCCGCAGTGCGCGCCCGCTTGGCGCGCCACCGGCCTTACGGCTGCCTTCGCGTTGGCGCCAGCATTCGCGTTGCCCTCTTCGCCGCCCTTTGCCACACTGCCCGTGCCAACGCCGGCGTCCAGCTGCCCATCAAACCGAGCGCGTGAAATAGCGCCCTCCGGATTGCTATCGATAACGTCATCCGCATCGATCGCCGCACCGTCGCCTGCATGCGTCTTCCCGAGCGCATCGGCGCTCACTGGCGCATCAATCGGCAACGCAATATCGACGTAGATCTCGCCGAGAAAAAAGAACGAACCCGCATCGCGTTCGATCAGCAGCGTATGCTTGCCACGCCAGCCAATGTTCCCTTTTTGCGCAAGCTCGACTTCAAGCACCGGCGCGGAATCGGTGAAGACACGATGGCCGTAGGGCCCAATATCCCGCTCGATGCGCTCGGCAAGCTGCTGCAGCCGCTGCCGCATCACCTTGTGATAGTCGCGTCCGCGTGCGTAGACGGAGACAACCGCGGCCATCGGGTCAGCAAGCCGCGAGCGCTCGCGCGCACGCCAGTCGCCGGGCCCGGAATCTGACGGTGTGCTTTCATGAGAGCCGCCGGCGATTGTCGAGGCCGGCAAATAGGCCATGCGTGCGGTGATGACTCGTAGCGTGCCGGCCACGAGCTCGGCAGGACGCGCACGTTTCATCCCATGTTTGGCCATATAATCCATCTCGCCGTGGCAGCCTGCTTCGAGCCAGGCCGCTAACGCCGCTTCGGCGGCAGAGAGATCCGTATCGCTGATGCCGATGGCGCCAAAACCTAGCTCGCGGCCCCACGCCTTGATCCGCGTGGCGAGCGCGGCCAGCGTTCTTGCGTCAAGCCGGTCAGCGGCGTCGGGTACACTCGCGGCAGCTACGGTGCCTGCCGGCAGCGCGTCATCGCCCCGTCCCGCGAGACTATCGTCTTGCGGGTCGAAACTGACGCACGAGGTGGGAACCGCATCGGATGCTGTCATCTCTTGGGCGGCTTATTCCGGACATGTTTCATCACGCTATTTTACGAGAATGCCCGTAGCGCCTGATTCACCGTTCCATCTGCCCGCGAGCGCCCTGCTCGAGCGCCGCTTTGTGCTCGAGAACCTCGCCGCGACGGAATCGTTCGGTGTGCGCTTCGCGCTCGCCCTCGAGCAAGCGCGCTTATTACCAGACTTCAACGGGCTGCATGTGCAGCTGCTCGGCGATCTAGGCGCCGGCAAGACGGCGCTGGTGCGTGCGACGCTTGCCGGCCTCGGCCATCGAGGCCGAGTGCGCAGCCCCACTTACACGCTCGTCGAACCGTACGCGCTTGCACGACCCGATGGCGAGCTCGAGGTCTATCACTTCGATCTTTATCGTTTTGCCGATCCGGCCGAATGGGCCGACAGCGGCTTTCGCGACTATTTCGACTCAGGCGCGGTTTGCCTTGTTGAATGGCCGCAAAAGGCAGGCAACCTGCTCGGCCCGCCCGATCTCGTTTTTGCACTCAATGCAGACGAGGAGCGTCGTCTGCTCGATGCGCGCGCCTACAGCGAATCTGGAAAAGCATGTCTCGAACAATGTTGATCAAACCTTTCCGCTCGATCGAATCCGCCGCAACCGCCACGCATAACTGGCGTCGTCGACAGATATTGCGCGCGGGGGCGTCGGCGCTCATCGTAGGTCTTGCCTCGCCTTTCGCCGCAACGCGTGCCTTTGCCAGTTCGGTGTTGGGCGTGCGCGTTTGGCCCGCGCGCGACTATACGCGCGTCACCATCGAATCCGATCAGCCGCTGCAAACCACTCAGAAATTGCTGCAGGCACCCGACCGGCTCGTTCTCGATCTGAGTGGCCTGGATCTGGATCAGGCGCTGCGCGATCTGGTCTCGAAAATCGCACCGAATGACCCGCAAATCAGCGCGGTGCGGGTGGGACAGTATCAGCCGCACGTCGTGCGTCTTGTCTTCGACCTCAAAGGCTCTATCAAGCCGCAGGTGTTCTCGCTGGAACCGGTGGGCAACTATCGCTACCGGCTCGTGCTCGACCTTTATCCTACCGTGGCGCCCGATCCGCTGATGGATCTCCTCGCGCAAACCGAGCAAAAGGAAAAGGCACTGAACGGCCGCCAATCCGACACCGACACCCTCGCGCAGGCGCCTGCGCCTGAACCGCTCGCGGGGCCGGGTACGCCGCTGTCGCCGAGCGCCGACAATAGCGACACCTTCTTCCAACGCTATGCGCAGAATACGCCGCCGGAACATCCGGCGACATCAGGCGGGTCACCGGCCACTGCAGCGTTGGGGGGAACCGGCGCGCCGGGTGGGGACAAGCGCAAGCCCGGTACCACGCGAAACAAGGACGGCAGCGGCGCGGGCTCGTCGAGCGCCCTCGCGCGCAACGACAACGGCGACGGTCTTGACGGCGATGCAGCCCCATTTTCAACGTCGAAAAGCGGAAAAACGGTTCGCCTGCTGACTGTGGCGGTTGACCCCGGCCACGGCGGAGAGGACCCAGGCGCGATCGGCGGCGCAGGCACCTACGAGAAGCACGTTGCACTCGACATCGCCAAGAAGCTGCGAGCGATGATCGATGCGCAGCCGAACATGCGGGCGATGATGACGCGCGACGACGACTTCTTCGTTCCGCTGAACGTGCGTGTGCAAAAGGCACGGCGCGTTGGCGCGGACCTTTTCGTCTCGATTCATGCCGATGCGTTCACTACCCCGACCGCGCGCGGCTCCTCGGTATTCGCGCTGTCCGATCATGGCGCCTCGAGCGCCGCCGCGCGCTGGATGGCCAACAAGGAAAACGCCTCTGACCTCATCGGCGGCATCAACGTGAAGACGCAGGACGACGTGGTCAACCGCGCTCTGTTCGACATGTCGACGACGGCCCAGATCCGCGACTCGATGCGCTACGGCTCGTTCGTGCTGAACGAGATTGGCGGCATCAACAAGCTGCACAAGGGTTCGGTCGAACAGGCGGGCTTTGCCGTGCTCAAAGCGCCCGATATTCCGTCGATCCTCGTTGAGACGGCTTTCATCAGCAATCCCGAGGAGGAGGTGCGCCTGCAAAATGAAGGTTATCGGACGCAAATGGCGGGCGCAATCCTGAAAGGGATCAAGCACTATTTCGCCGCCAACCCGCCGCTCTCCAAGAACCGCATGGCGTAGTCCATCGGGGGGGCGTTTCGCCGTAAGCGAGCGGGGGCAGCACATGGGTAGAATAAGTTGTCGTCGCTGGGTGACGCGCATCGCGCGAAAAGGAGCGCCTCCATGTCCTCGTCGGTCCAGACCATCATCAAGCCGTCGCTGCGCGACGTAGGCGGCATCGCCGTGCGACGTGTGCTGCCGGCGCTCGCCGCGCGCCTCGTCGGCCCCTTTATTTTCTTCGACCATATGGGCCCCGCGAGCCTCGCGGCCGGCGCGGGACTCGACGTCCGCCCCCATCCGCACATCGGCCTCGCTACGGTCACGTATTTGTTCGAGGGCGCAATAATGCACCGCGACAGCATCGGCTCCGTCCAGAAAATTGAGCCAGGTGACGTGAATTGGATGACGGCCGGCCGCGGCATTGTCCATTCCGAGCGCACGCCCGAAGAGGAGCGCGGGCGCGACGCTCGCGTGCTGCACGGCATCCAGACCTGGATCGCGCTGCCCCTCGAAAATGAGGACGCCGAGCCGAGCTTCGAACACCATTGCGCTACGACGCTGCCGCGCCTCGAACGCGACGGTGTGCAGCTCGACATCGTGGCGGGCACTGCCTTTAACGCCCGCTCCCCTGTCGCCACGTTTTCGCCGACGCTCTATGTCGCGGCCCGCTTTGCCGCGGGCGGCATATTGGCGCTCGAGCCCGAGCACGAGGAGCGAGGCGTTTATGTGGTCGACGGCAGCGTAAATGTCGACGATGTGCCGCTGGCCATCGGCCAGATGGCCGTGCTCGCCGAAGGACGGACAGCGATGCTCTCGAGCCCGACGGGTGCCCGCGTCATGTTGCTCGGCGGAGCAAAGCTTGCCGGCGGGCGCTTCATCGATTGGAACTTTGTTGCAAGCTCCCGCGAACGGATCGAGCAAGCAAAACGCGCGTGGACCGATCAGGCAATGGGCAAGGTTCCCGGTGAGACAGAATGGATTCCCCTGCCCGAACGAGGTTCGCGGCAGCACTAAAGGGTTGCCCCCGGTTGAAATATTTTGGGGCAGCCCCAATGTGAAGACGGTCCCACCTCAAGACCGGAGCAAAATCTGATGAACACCACTTTGGCCACCTTCGAACAGGACGTAATCGAGACGTCCACGCGCGTCCCGGTCCTAGTCGATTTCTGGGCGCCGTGGTGCGGCCCATGCAAAGCACTCGGCCCGCTGCTGGAAAAACTCGAGAACGAATACGCCGGCAAATGGCGGCTCGTCAAGGTCAATGTCGACGAGAACCCGGAGCTCGCCGCGCACTTCCAGGTGCGCAGCATTCCGCATGTGGTTGCCTTCGCCGATGGCCAGCCCGTCGATCAATTCATCGGCATCCTGCCAGAAGGCCAGCTGCGCGCATTTCTCGACCAGCTGGCGCCGGATTCAGCCGAGGCCGAGCGCCACATGGCGTTGGCTGCGATCGAGGAAGGCCAGCGCGACACGGCCTTCAATCATTTGAAGGCGGCGCTTGCGCTCGATCCCGGGTTCGACGACGCGCGACTCGACCTGATCGAGCTGCTGCTCGATGAAGAACGCATTGACGAGGCACGCAACGAGGCCGATTTGCTGTCGCCCAAGGTGACCGAAGGCATGGACGCGCGCTACAGCGAGCTGAAGACACGGCTCGACGCGCTCGATACGGCTGCCGATTTGCCCCCTACCGACGCGCTGGAGGCACGCATCGCGGCCAACCCGGGCGATCTGGAGGCCCGCCTCGATTTCGCGAATCTGCTCATCGCACGGCGCGCTTACGAAGGGGCGCTCGAGCAACTGCTCGAGATCGTGAAGCGCGATCGGACGTTTCGCGACGATATCGGGCGCACAACGATGCTCGCCGTGTTCGATCAAGCCGCCCATCGGCCGGAAATCGTCTCGGCATGGCGCCGCAAGCTGAGCGCCGCGCTGAACTGAGCTGAGCTGAGCTGAACGAAGCTGAGCACTTGAGCGGGCGCGACGCTGTCAGTCACGGCACCGCGTTCGGTCAAGAGGAAGCCCCTTTCGGCTTCGCCGACGACGAGATCTGCCGGCTTCCTCGACGCTGAGGTACTCGCCCCGCTTACCTCGTTTCCATCGCCCGAACCTCGGGTTCGAGTGCCAGACAGGCGTCAGTTCGCGGCGGCCGCCTTCGCCAGTGCGCTCAGCACGTGCGCGGCAGCGGCAAACCCGAAGCTCGCCGTCACGCAGACGCTCGAACCGAACCCCGCGCAGTTGAGGCCGACGGGACCCTGATGACCGGGTGCGGTGGTGAGATGCTGCGCCTCATTGTCAATGTCGCAGACGGCCGCTTCCGGGTAGATGAGCGGCTCGTCCGAGTAGACAGCGCTTACCTTGAATTTGGCTTTGGGGCCGCGCGGAAAGCCGTGGTGCTTGCGTAGTTGCCCGCGCACTTTGGACAACAGCGGATCCTGAATCGTATGCGCAAGATCATCAATGCGAATGCGCGTGGGATCGAGCTGGCCACCGGCCCCGCCCACCGTGATGAGGGGCTGGCCGCGGGCCACGCACCAGGCGATCAATGCCGTTTTGGTACGCACGCTGTCGATGGCATCGATCAGATAGTCGAAGCCGTTGCCGAACAGCGTCTCGAAGTTGCCGGGCTCGGCAAAATCCTCGATGAGGCGAACGTCACAGGCGGGATCGATGAGCGCGATGCGCTCGGCCATTGCCGCCACTTTCGGCTTGCCGTAGTTGCCGTCGAGCGCATGAATCTGGCGATTCGTGTTGCTTTCGGCGACGTTGTCGAGATCGACCAGCGTCAGTTTTCCGATTGCACTGCGGGCCAGCGCCTCCGCAACCCACGAGCCGACGCCGCCGATTCCAATCACCGCCACGTGAGCCCGTTCGAAGGCGCTCAGCGCTGACGCACCATAAAGCCGCGCCACACCGCCAAAGCGGCGCGCCCGATCCGCGCGGTCGATATCACGATCGAGTTGCAGTTGCGATTCGGAAGTCAATTCGGACGTAGTCGCCTCGGTGCCAGGCATGGTACGGGTGTCTCCTGCTGCGGCCAAAATCCCGTATTGTGCCCGATGCGCTCGCCGATTGAGCTATATGTGCCACTCCCACCCAACCCGCATCGTTCGGCAGAACTCTCACATTAATCGCGTCCGCGAGGCATGCCCTGCGATTTGGCAACTTAGCGCGAGCACATATGGGCTAGCTCGACTCTCGCACCTCGCGGCAACTTTTTTCGGCTTTCACTATACTGACCCGGTTAAAGCGGTCACATAGAACGATGATTTCCCTTGCCGAACTCCGTAAAGACTACGCACGCGGGTCGCTTGACGAAGACAGCGTAGACCCGGATCCCATCCGCCAATTCGCGGTGTGGTTCCAGCAGGCCCTGGACGCGCAGCTACCCGAACCGAATGCGATGACGGTTGCCACGGCCGATGCCGAAGGCCGTCCGTCAGCGCGCATTCTGCTGATCAAAGGCGTCGACGAACGCGGCTTCGTATTCTTCACAAATTACGAAAGCCGCAAGGGCCTCGAGCTCGCGGCGAACTCGCATGCAGCCTTGCTCTTTCATTGGATTGAGCTGGAACGGCAAGTGCGCATCGAAGGCGTCGTCGAAAAGACGAGTGCGGCGGAGAGCGATGCCTATTTTGCATCGCGGCCAGTCGGCTCACGCATCGGTGCCTGGGCGTCCGAGCAGAGCCGCGAGATCGCCAGCCGGGCCGAGCTGGAGGTGCGCGAAAAAGCCTTCGCTGAGCGCTTTGGCGACGAGCCGCCACGGCCGCCACATTGGGGCGGCTACCGTCTCGTGCCCGCGCGCATCGAGTTCTGGCAAGGCCGTCCGTCGCGCCTGCACGATCGTATTACCTATACGCGCGACACCGACGGCAGTTGGCACATTGCGCGGCTTTCGCCTTAACTGAAAACAGCGTAACTACACAAGCACATCGACGCTCTGCCCGCTACGTTCAACCGTTTGCGGGCCCACGCAGTCCAACGCATGTTTCTGCACGCATGAATTCGAGTCGTTTTGCTCTTGGCATCAGATGTCAACCGAAGAAGCGGAGAATTCAGATGTTTTGGGAAAAGAAGCTCGCCGAATGGGTAGGCGACGTCAGGGCGAAGACGAACTTGCCAGCGCGCCTAGTGCTATGGAATGGTGAACAGTTCGACTTTGGCCAATTCGCCACGCCGGACGTCACCTTGAAGGTCAATCACGTATCGGCGATGCCGCTCTTGCTCGAGCCGAGTCTCGACCACCTCGGCGAAGCGTATGTGAAAGGAAAAATCGACATCGACGGCAAGCTTTCCGACATCATTTCGATCAGCTATGCGCTCGCCAGAAACACCGTGACCCATGCGAGCAAGCTCGCCCGCGTGGCACGCTACTTCAATCACACCAAAGCATCGGACAAGAAATCCATTCAGTATCACTACGATGTCTCGAACGATTTTTACAAGCTCTGGCTCGACGAGAATATGGTGTATTCGTGCGCCTACTTCGAGAACGGCAATGAATCGCTCGGCGCCGCGCAGCTGAAAAAGATCGACCACATCCTTAGGAAGATTCAGATTCAGCCGGGCCAGCGGCTGCTTGACATTGGTTGTGGCTGGGGTGCGCTCGTGCTGCGCGCCGCGCAGAAGTTCGGTGCACGCTGCGTGGGCGTCACGCTGTCGCAGAATCAGTTCGATCTGGCCACCGAGCGCGTGAAGGCGGCGGGCCTCGCGGACCAGATCGAGATTCGTCTGCAGGATTATCGTGACGTCGCAGGCCCGTTCGATCGCATTACGAGCGTCGGCATGTTCGAGCATGTCGGCCGCAAGAACCTGCCTGATTACTTCGGCAAGGTTCGCGAGTTGCTGACAGAAGACGGCATCGCCATGAACCACGGCATTACGTCGACCGACTTCTCCAGCGGCGAAACGGCGCTCGGCGGCGGCGAGTTCATCGATCGCTATGTTTTCCCGAATGGCGAACTGCCCCACATCAGCCTTGCGCTCGAAGCGATGCAGCGCGGCGGGCTTGAGGCGATCGATGTCGAAAGCCTGCGCCGGCACTATGCCCGCACGCTCGAAATCTGGTCGGACAATTTCGAAGCACATGCCGATGAGGCGCGCAAACACGTCGACGACGAGAAGTTCCGCATTTGGCGCGTGTATCTGGCGGGCTGTGCGTACGCCTTCGAAAACGACGACGTATCGATCTATCAAATCGTCTGCCGCAAGGCG
>Ga0310811_10011190_pt1 | contig 11623 bp, 9 predicted proteins | sample YCmetagenome_FD_207642 | JGI IMG/M metagenome (GOLD analysis project Ga0310811, IMG submission 207642) | Soil microbial communities from experimental microcosm in Duke University, North Carolina, United States - YC | ecosystem: Engineered > Artificial ecosystem > Soil microcosm > Unclassified ...
GCCACGCCGCCCAGCAGGTCTGTCCCGCTGATCGAGGCAGCCTCATAGAGCAGCCAGCCGCCGTCCGCGAGCACCAGGACCAGCGCGGCCACGACGATCGACGTGCGCGCACGATGCCAAGCGAGATGAGCACTTGCGGTGCGCGGCTGCGCACCGTCGGCAGCAAGCCATCGCTCGAACAGTATCGAGCCCACGGCGAGGGCAAAAGCCACGTTCATCAGCGCGGCAAGCGTTGCCTGTCCGACCAGCAGTCCGTCCACGTTCATCGCGCAGGAAGCTCCGTCGATTGCAGCACAACTCGGGGCAAGAACGGCTTTAGCAACGTGCCGCGTGGCACGCCCAAGGACGGAGGGAAAGGCTTCATGGGCAAACGACCGAAAGAAAATACGGCAAAAGCGCAAAGCTTGACAGACACGTGGCGCCCTAGCAAAAGGGCCAAGCGAGAGTGTACGCCCACCGTTGCCGCAACGGCCAAGCGCCGCGGGTTGTCGGCCATTGCGACAGACGCAACGCCATCAGGAGCCCGTGCATCCCGTGGCCCCATTGCGCGACCGCGAAATGCGCCACAAGTTCACTCGCTCGGTTATTTGCTCAACGCAATCGATGTTGCGCTCGCTTCTAGCAGCCAGCCACTGCTGCTGCTACGCCACGCGGCGGATTGCCGCAGAACCAAAAGTGGCCAGACCACTGGCCGATTGCGAATAGCCCGTAGCATCCTTCGATGATAGACTGCGTCGCAACGTCGCAGGAGCCGGCCGAAAATGGCGATGCGTTCAGTCCACATCCGGCAGCCAAGATCCAATCACAGAGAGAGCCATCCGGGTCTCCCGAAGCCCGGCAGGTCCCACGAATAACGATGGAGAGCTACGCGTGTTTTCAAAACGCAATTTCCGCCCGCTACTCGCCTTTCTGTTGATTGGGGCAGCCGGCATCGACTCTGTTGCGCAAGCGCAAACTCAGCCTCAGGCACCCGACACCATTGAAGCACGCGTGCGGGCCTGCATGGCCTGCCACGGCAAGCATGGCGAGGGGACAGAGAACGATTACTTTCCGCGTCTCGCGGGCAAGCCGACCGAGTACCTGTTCAACCAGTTGCAGAACTTCCGCGACGGGCGGCGCAAGTATCCGCCGATGAACTACCTCGTGACCTATCTCTCGGACGACTACCTGCACGAGATCGCGGAGTACTTTTCGAAGCAGCGCCCGCCCTATCCCCCGCCGACCAAGCCGACTGTCTCCGCTGAAACGCTCGCACGCGGCCGGGGGATCGTGCTCAACGGCGACGCCGGGAAAAACATCCCAGCCTGTGCCGCTTGTCACGGCAAAGAGCTCACGGGCATGGAGCCGGCCATTCCGGGGCTCGTCGGCCTGCATCAGGACTACATGAGCGCGCAGCTCGGCGCTTGGCGCGCCGGCGGACGTCATGCAAAGGCGCCCGACTGCATGCATGAAATCTCGCTGCGGCTTTCCGACGACGACGTTAGCGCAGTCGCCGCCTGGCTTGCGACGCAGCCCGCTCCGCAAAACCCGGTTCCGGCTCCGGCCCGCTCGATGAAGACGCCGCTTGCCTGCGGCAGCGAACCGCAGTAAGCGGGAGGAGACAGATACGATGAAACGCAAGACTTTGTTCGCGCTTTCGGCTGTCATCGTGGTGGTGGCGGCTCTCGGCACCGTCCTCTGGTCCGCTGGCGACGATCTGCTCAACGGGACCGCCATGGCTGCCACGCCTGCCGATCAAGCCGCGCTCGTCAAGCGCGGGGAGTACCTCGCCCGCGCCGGCGATTGCGTTGCCTGCCATAGCGTTCGCGGCGGCAAGGAGTTCGCGGGCGGGCTGCCTATGGTGACGCCTTTCGGCACGCTCTACACGCCGAACATCACGCCCGATGATCGATACGGCATCGGCAAATGGTCCGCCGACGACTTTTACCGCGCGCTTCACACGGGCCGCTCCAAGGACGGCAGCCTGCTTTATCCGGCTTTTCCGTTTGCGAGCTACACCAATGTGAAGCGCGCCGATTCCGACGCGATCTATGCATACCTACGCACGGTCGCGCCCGTGGCGGTACCAAGCCGGGCGCACGAGCTGCGTTTCCCGTTCAATAACCGCAACCTGCTGATTGGCTGGCGCACGCTCTTTTTCACCGAGGGCGAGTACAAGGACGACCCGACAAAGTCAGTCGAATGGAATCGCGGCGCCTATCTTGTCCAAGGGCTAGGCCACTGCTCGATGTGCCATACGTCGATCAACTTGATGGGTGGTCCAGTCAGCTCGGCGGAGTTCGCCGGCGGTCTGATCCCGCTTCAGAACTGGTACGCGCCATCGCTGACGTCGAACAAGGAAGCGGGTCTTGGCGACTGGGAGATCAACGACATCGCCGACCTGCTGAAAAAGGGCGTCTCGCAGCGCGGGGCCGTCTTCGGGCCCATGGCCGAAGTCGTCCACGACAGCATGCAATACATGTCGGATGAGGACATCCGTGCGATGGCCACCTATCTGAAGACGATCCCGCAAAAGAGTGAGGCGCCAGAAACTTTGCAGTACCAGACGTCCGAGAAGTTCGGTGGCGAGCTGCTCCAACTGGGTAAGCAGGTCTATACCGATCACTGTGCAACATGCCACGCCGACAACGGTTTGGGCATGCCGCCAAACTTCCCGCCGCTCGCCAACAACCCGTCGATTCAGATGCAGTCAGCCGTCAACCCGATCCGCATGGTGCTCAACGGCGGATATCCGCCGAGTACGTCCAACAATCCGAAACCGTACGGCATGCCGCCGTTCGCGCAATCACTGTCGAACCAGGAAGTGGCCGCCGTGGTAACGTACATCCGCATGTCGTGGGGCAACCATGGCTCGCCAATCTCGCCGCAGCAGGTGAGCGACCTTCGGTCTGCGCCGCTCGATTAAGCGCATGACGCATAAGGGCGCGGCCACCGGGGCAACGGCGGCCGCGCTCTTCGTTTTTGGGGTGTGGCCGTCCGTCGCGCCCTTTTGTTCCTTCCCGGTGTAGTCTATCGGCCGTCCCGACGGCCGTCGACGCTCCCGAGCGCCCTTACGTACCGCTTACGCACCGTTTTACTTGCCCGCTTCAGCTCGCCGATCGGGCACGCGAGCGAGCCGCTTTACCCCGCATTCAAGCAAATAATTTATGTCCTTTGATTCTCTCGGCTTGTCCGAACCCATCGTACGGGCCATCCATGAGCTGGGCTACAGCTCGCCGACTCCGATTCAGAAACAAGCGATTCCCGCCGTCCTGCAAGGCGGTGACCTGCTCGCAGGTGCCCAGACCGGCACGGGCAAGACGGCCGGCTTCACGCTACCGATCCTCGAGCGCCTTGCAAGTCCGCGCTCGCCCCAGGGTGCGAGCGTGGGCAAGCGCGCCGTGCGCGCGCTGATCCTTGCGCCGACGCGCGAACTCGCAGCGCAGGTCGAGGAAAGCGTGCAGGCGTACGGCAAGTACCTGAAGCTCAAATCCGCCGTGCTGTTCGGCGGTGTGGGCATTCACCCGCAGATCGAAGCGCTGAAGCGCGGCATCGACATCGTCGTTGCCACACCGGGCCGGCTGCTCGATCACATGCAGCAAAAAACGATCGATGTGTCGCAGCTCGAAATCCTCGTGCTGGACGAGGCCGACCGCATGCTCGACATGGGCTTCATCCACGACATCAAACGCGTGCTGGCTAAGTTGCCGCCGAAGCGCCAGAACCTGCTCTTCTCAGCCACCTTCTCCGACGAGATCAAGGCTCTCGCAGATAGCCTGCTCGATGCGCCCGCCCTCATCGAAGTGGCGCGCCGCAATACGACGGCGGAACTCGTCGCCCAAACGGTCCATCCCGTGGACCGCGATCGCAAGCGCGAACTGCTGACCCACCTCATCCAAAGCCGCGGCTGGTTTCAGGTGCTCGTCTTCGCGCGCACCAAGCACGGTGCGAACCGCCTTGCCGAACAACTGACGAAGGACGGCATCAGCGCACTCGCTATCCACGGCAACAAGAGCCAGTCGGCGCGCACACGCGCGCTGAGCGAGTTCAAGGACGGCACACTGCAGGTTCTCGTCGCCACCGATATCGCGGCGCGCGGGATCGACATTGACCAATTGCCTTATGTCGTCAACTTCGATCTGCCGAACGTGCCGGAGGACTACGTGCATCGTATCGGCCGCACAGGCCGCGCCGGCGCGAGCGGCGAAGCCGTATCGCTGGTTTGCGTCGACGAGCGGCAATTGCTGAAGGACATCGAAAAGCTGATCAAGCGGACGGTGCCGCAGGAAGTCATCCCGGGCTTCGAACCCGACCCGAACGCCAAGCCCGAACCGATTCAGCAACGCCGTGGGCAAAACGGCGCAAACCGTACGCCACGCGCGCCGCAGGCCGACACAGAGGGGACGCGCTCGAAGCAGACCCGGCAGCCGGCGCCGCGTGAAGAGACACGCCAGAGCAAGCCGAACGATGCCCCGCGTAACGGCCCTGGCCGCGGCGCCCCTGGCGACCGACGCCAGCCCGACAACATCCGCCAGGCCAAAGCAGGCGAGACAAATGGGGGCGAGGCCAAAGCAAGAGAGAGGAAAGCCGGGGATTCGAAACGGCACGACGCCAAGCCGAGTCATGCAGTCAAGCCCAGCGGCGTCAAGTCGAACCCCAGGACGCGTGAGGATCGGCGTGAGCCCGCTCATCGCGATGTGTCGTCACACGGGATGCCCGCTCGCCAAAAGCAGCCGAGCAACCCGGGAGCGCTGCTCGGCGGGCGGCCACGCTCAAGCGATTCGACGGGCGGCAAGCCGCCGCGCGGCTAACTCGCTACCGCTACTCGGGTGCTCGGAGGCTTGAGCGCCCGACCTCCGCGGACGACAGCCCGCCCGCGAATCAGTCGCCGCTTGTGCTGCTTGCGGGTCGCCGCGCCTGTGCTGCAAGTCGCAAGCGATCGATCTGGCGCCCCCAGCGGCTGAGCACGGCGTCGCTGCTGGGCGCTTCGAGCTCGAAGGCGATACCGCTCGTGAGCTTCGCATAGGCAACCCGCTGCGCTTGTACCGTTTCGATGGAGGCATCGAAACATGCGAGCTCGCCGTCGTCAGGCAGGGCGTCGACCGTCAACCGCACCTGAAAAAACGCCGCATCGTAGACAAACGCCAAGGTGGCACGCGCACGCCCTTGTGCGGCTTGTTCGCGCAACGCACGGGCCGCACGGGCTGTCGGCCAGAGCAAAAACAACAGCGCATGGGAGTCCGGCGCGTAAAGCTCGCCCGCGCTCAATAGCGACGTATGCGGGCACCCCTCGGCATCGACGGTGACGAGCGATGCCGTGAAACCCGCCTTTGCGGCGAGTTCGGTGCCATCGAACAAAGCCCGAAGTTCGGGCGCCCATTCGTTGCGGACTTGCGTATCGAGCGCACTCGCTCGGGAAGACGGATCGCTCATCGAACATCTACCAAAAAATGCAGCAGCGCCAAGCACGCCGCGCGTCCTGCTGCCGCGCGCTTAGCGCCGCCGGCGCTTCACCGGAAGAACACGTGCTGAGTAAGCTTGGCTATCGGATAGTGCACGCCAGGTTGAATGCGTGCCGGAATATTCAGCGGCTTGAGCAGCATCTTCACGCACATGTCCGCCGAGAGATTGCGTCGTACCAGCGCATTGATGCGTGCGGCCCGCTCGCGGTTTGCGGCCGTATCCTGCACGCGCTCGGGATAGCGAATCGCGAACACGTGCCGAAACGCGATCTCGGAATCCTCGCTCTTGATCTCCATCAGGCGACGCAACAGCGCGCCCAATATCGTCAGCCGACCGTTGCCCTCGATCGCGTTGTACTTCCGGAAGTACCGGAAAAAGTGCTTGTAGTGACGGACTTCATCGGTGCGGATGTGATCGGTGATCTCCTTCAGCACGGGCTCGTCTGAGCACTCGTTGATAGCCCGGTAGAGCGTCGCGGTGCCCGTCTCCACGACACAACGGGCGACCATCTCAAGCGCGCGCGTTTTCTCGAATTCCTCGATCGTGCACGTCTTGGAGTATTCGTCGAAGAAATTGCGAAATGCGGTATCCCAATCGAACTCGGGCCAAACGTGTCCGATGTAGGCCTTCAAGGCCCGCCCGTGCTGCAGCTCCTCCGGCTCCCACTGGCTGTTCAGCCATGCGGAAACCTCCGGATCATCGTCGAAGTAGGCGGAAAGGTTGCTCGTGTACAGATCCGTACCGCTTTCGATGAACGATGCCGCGCATAAGAGCAACAGCAAATCCTCGTTCGCCGCGGCGCGTTGCCGATCGATCCGCGTCAGATCGATGTCCTCGATACGCCAGGGCATCACATGCGTGGAGTCCCTATTCATTGCCTTGAAGCTCCCAAAGCCGCATTCCATCTGCCGGCGCGCGGCCTGGTCGGCTCGCGAGAAAACCCGGACACCATACGTCGAAGCCGGCATTTGCCTGCCAAATCGAACGCGGCGACATCCAATCGATTAACGTTATGTATGTACCGGCATGTTAGCCGGAGTTCACTGGAAACGTTCCGGTACGCACAAATGACAGGCCGACTGGACGACCGGTTCCGGCCAGCGCCGCAGCGACACGGTGCATATTCTTTCAGCGTGTAACAAGGGAGCCTCGCCCTGCGCGCCCCTCGCCCCCTGCCCTGCATCCCCCGTGCCTTGTTCCCTGCGCCCCCAGCATCGCTGCGTCTCCCGCTTGGCCCCAAGCTGGGCGCTCCAGTGCCGCTGGCCGGCAGCAGACCGACGGCAGGCGTCGATCATCCTTTGAATGAAGGTCTTACAATACCGTCACCTGAACTTGCCGGCCCGCCAGCCACGCCATGACCCGAGACCCCCGCTTGAGCCTGAACGCGCGCCAACAGGAGCTGCTCGAATGGGTGCAGCGCGATGGCTTCGTGACGGTCGAGGATCTTGCCGCGCATTTCGATGTGACACCGCAGACGATCCGGCGCGACGTCAACTGGCTCGCGGACATGAACCTCCTGCGTCGCTATCACGGCGGCGCCAGCCTGCCGACGAGCTCAGAGAACGTCTCCTACACAGCTCGCCAGCGCATGTTCCATGAGGAAAAGCGCCGCATTGCCGCACTCGTCGCCGCACATATACCCGATCAAGCGTCGCTCCTCATCAACCTCGGCACGACGACAGAGGAAGTGGCGCGTGCGCTCAATCGGCACCGCGGATTGCGCGTCATTACCAACAATCTGAATGTCGCCACGATGATGAGCGGCTACCCCGAGTGCGAAGTGCTGATAACGGGCGGCATCGTGCGCCCCTGGGACAAAGGTATCGTCGGCGAGCTCGCCATTGATTTCATCCGACAATTCAGGGTCGACTTTGCGATCATCGGCACCTCGAGCATTGAGCCGGACGGCACGCTACGCGATTTCGATACCCGCGAGGTGCGCGTGGCCGAAGCCATCATCGAGCATTCGCGCACCGTCTATCTGGCCGCCGACCATTCGAAGTTCGGCCGCCCCGCACTCGTGCGCCAAGGCCATCTCAATCAAGTTGATGCCCTGTTCACCGATGCTCCTGTACCGCCCGACATGACAGAGGCGATTGCAGCGGCCGGCACGCAGCTGTACGTGGCCAGCTCGCAGTAGCCCAGCCCGCTGCCGTCCGAAGGCGGCTCTTTACCCCGATTGTTTTGATCGTCGCCAGGCGCTCATGCAGCCCGCCCCCCTACGCATGGTGCGTCGCACGCAAAACCTCAAGTGATTTCACGAAGTGACAGCGTACGGTAGACCGCTCATGTCGCTTTGAAATGTCAAACTAAAAATATTTGGGGACGATTTGGACACGAGCGTGCGCTTGACTACACTGCAGATCCCCGGCGTGTGCCTCGAGCACACGTTGCGGTAACTTTCCTCGCCCCGATAGGTCGAGCACCTGAGCAACCGAATCGCAAGTTGCGATGCACCTCGATTGTCCATGGAGAGAACGATGCTGAGTCCGCATGAATTCGCCACACTGCTACTTGTCAAAGATGCTCCCAACCAAGTCGACATGAACCGGGAGGAGCTTGATGCCTTGCTCGAGCACCAGCTCGTGCGGCTCGAGAACCTTGCCTCTGGTCACCGAGAATTGCGACTTACCGAGTCAGGCGACTCGGCCCTCAAAGCGATCAAACGTTTCTCCTGAGCCTTACCAGCACATCCGCTTTTTCTTGCCCGGCGAGCGCGTCGCGCGGCAGCGTTGTTTGTTGTGGCCGTGAGGTACACGCTGAGTTGCCGACAACTTGGTGCTTCATGCACTGTGTCGACACGTAAAGCGCATTGCTTCGGCTTCGCGGCTCGCCAGCGAGATTGGGCACTGCATGGCAGCCGCCATGCTGGCCGACATCCTCGCGGTTGCAAAGACGCTTCGGAGGCAGGGTATCCGTGCAATACGCCTATCCTATCCGCCCCGCAGCGACGGATCGACCGGTGCGCGCCAATCGATCGCCTGCACGCGGGCATCGTTGAAAAACTTTATCCACGCCAGCCGCGCGGCGGCATCGCCTGACGCCAACGCGGCGTGCCGCTCAGCGAGCGACGCCTCAAAGGCGCAATAGTCCGATTCGCTGATCCCCCCATGGCGATAGGCCACATAGGCATCCAGGAGCGTGGAATAGACGGCCTGTGCGTCGGCCCCGTAGTCCGTCTGCGCGCCGCAGCGTGCCTGTAACGCAGAAAACGGGGGGGCCCCGAACCCCGCTACGCCCGCACATCCTGCGACCAGCCATACGGCCGCCATCGCGCCGCCGAGTCCGAAAAGACGCATCGTCCACCTCTCTCGAAGTTTTCCCCATGGTAGCGTCCCCCGTGCCGCGTTGCGGCGGCTTCGAGCACACCACGGGCAATACCCGGTTTCCGCCCGGTCTTTACATGTTCGAAAATGTTCGATAAATTTCGAAATCGAACATTACCCGTTCGCTTTATTTCCATTCGGTTCGGACGGCCTTTTTGGCACCGGCCGAAGCACAAAGGGCAAAGGGTGGCGCAAGTGGCCGAACTTGAACGGCTGACGGCCGAAAGACGTTACGATCTACTTGTCATTGGGGGCGGGATCAATGGCGCCGGCATCGCGCGCGACGCAGCGGGGCGCGGACTTTCGGTGCTGCTCGTCGAGCAACACGATCTCGCCGCGCACACGTCGTCGTCGAGCACGAAGCTGATCCACGGCGGGCTGCGTTACCTCGAGTACAGGGAGTTCGGGCTCGTCCGCAAGGCGCTCAAGGAGCGCGAGACGCTGCTGCGCGCCGCGCCCCATCTCATCGGGCCGCTGCGCTTCGTCATGCCGCATAGCCCGAACCTGCGTCCGGCCTGGCTGATCCGCGCCGGACTTTTCCTCTACGATCACCTCGCGCGGCGCGAGTTGCTGCCCGGCTCGCGCGGCATCCTCATGCGAGACCATCCTGCGGGAGCCCCGCTCGTCGAGTCGATCGAACGCGGCTTCGTATACTCCGATGCCCGGGTTGACGACGCACGGCTCGTGGTCCTCAATGCGCTCGACGCGCGCGAGCACGGCGCCACGATCGCGACGCGCGTGAAGCTCGTCAAAGCCGAGCGCGACGAGCACGAGTGGCACTGCGAGCTGCAACAGCGCAACGGCTCGCGCCTTGCCGTGCGCGCCCGGGCGCTTGTCAATGCAACGGGGCCGTGGGTGGGGCAACTGCTGCACGATGCAGTCGGCCGCAATGCCCGGCATCACGTCCGGCTCGTCAAAGGCAGCCACATCGTCACTCGGCGCCTGTTCGAACATGACCACGCCTACATCTTTCAGAATCCGGACAATCGGATCATCTTCGCGATCCCCTATGAGGACGAGTTCACGCTAATCGGCACGACCGATGTCGAATACCTTGGCGATCCAGCGCGAGTCGCCATTGCCGAGGACGAAGAACGCTATCTGTGCGAATCAGTCAACCGCTACTTCAAGCGTAAGATCTCGCCGGCCGACATCTGCTGGCGCTACTCGGGCGTGCGGCCGCTTCTCGAGGAGGAAGGTGCCGACAATCCCTCGGCCGTCACGCGGGATTACCGGCTGGAGCTCGACTTGGGTGCGCAACGCTCAGGTGCTCCGCTGCTATCGGTGTTCGGCGGAAAGATCACCACGTTTCGCAAGCTCGCCGAGGAAGCCGTCGATCAGCTATGCGGGACCCTGCACTACCCGGTACGTGCATGGACTGCGGGCGTGCCGCTGCCTGGCGGCGACATCGCGCACGCCCAGTTCGAACCCTTCGCCATGCGTTTTGCGAGCGAGCACACGTGGCTGCCGGCCGAGCTCGCGCGCCGCTATGCGCGTGCCTATGGGACCCTGGCCGAGCGCATCGTCGGCACAGCCAGCTCGCTCTCGGAGCTCGGCCCGGAAATTGCCCCGGGCCTCTTCGAGCGCGAGCTGGCTCACTTGCGCGACAACGAATGGGCGCAATGTGCCGACGATGTCCTTTGGCGACGCTCGAAAATCGGCTTGCATCTGAGCGCCGGCGAGCTCGATTCCGCGCGGGCCGACATCGACGCCTGGTTCGCCCGCTCGCCGCTGCAAGCAACTGCGGCGTCGACCCTCGCGCCATAGCGGCGCACAGGGTTTCGCCGCACAATCGCCGCGGCACACTACGACAAAACAGACGGAGGAGAGAGAATGCACGATCAATACATGCTTGCGCTCGACCAGGGCACAACGAGCTCTCGCGCCATGGTGTTCGACCGGCAAGGCAACGTGGTCTCGTTGGCCCAAAAGGAGTTTCAGCAGCTTTACCCACAGCCCGGGTGGGTCGAGCACGATCCTCGCGAAATCTGGTCGACGCAGGCGGGTGTCGCCGCGGAAGCCGTCACGCGCGCGGGATTGAACGGCAGCTCGATCGCCGCTATCGGCATCACGAATCAGCGCGAAACGACGATCGTCTGGGATCGCGAAACCGGCCAGCCCATTTACAACGCCATCGTCTGGCAAGACCGCCGGACAGCGGATTTCTGCGACACACTCAAGGCACGCGGCCTCGCGGCGACCGTGCGGGCGAAGACGGGGCTGCCGATCGACTCGTACTTCTCCGCCACGAAGATCCGGTGGATTCTCGAGCACGTCGAGGGTGCACGCGAGAAAGCGAAGCAGGGCAAGCTCGCCTTCGGGACGGTCGACAGTTGGCTCGTCTGGAACTTTACGAAGCACGCGCTGCACATCACCGATGTGACAAACGCCTCGCGTACGATGCTCTTCAATATTCACACGCTGCAATGGGACGACGAGCTACTCGAAGCGTTCGAGATCCCGCGCAGCATGCTGCCCGAGGTACGAAGCTCTTCCGAAGTGTATGGTCCGACCGTCACGACGGTATTTGCGTCGAAGATCCCGCTCGCCGGCATCGCAGGCGACCAGCACGCCGCGCTGTTTGGCCAGATGTGCACGAAGTCCGGGATGGTGAAAAACACCTACGGAACCGGCTGCTTCCTCGTCATGAACACCGGCAACCAGCCGATCGAATCGAAGAACAACCTCATCACCACGCTCGCTTGGAAGATCGGCGACGAAGTCGCCTATGCGCTCGAGGGCAGCATTTTCATCGCCGGTGCCGTCGTTCAGTGGCTGCGCGACGGGCTCGGCATCATCAAATCGGCCGCCGAGGTCGAAGCGCTTGCCGCCAGCGTGCCGCACTGCGACGGCGT
>Ga0310811_10011191_pt1 | contig 11623 bp, 7 predicted proteins | sample YCmetagenome_FD_207642 | JGI IMG/M metagenome (GOLD analysis project Ga0310811, IMG submission 207642) | Soil microbial communities from experimental microcosm in Duke University, North Carolina, United States - YC | ecosystem: Engineered > Artificial ecosystem > Soil microcosm > Unclassified ...
AAAGACGCTCAGGCGAAAGACACACCACGGGCGTTCAGCCGGGAAGAATCAGATGAGGCGGGCGCAATCGCGGGCGTAAATCGGCGTGGCTGCCGGTTTGAAGGCTGTCGCGATGGCGGAAACGGAAGCCGGCTGCGGAGTCAACTGAGCCAGCAGGGAAAAAACTTGGGGCAATAGCGAAATCGGGTTCTGCGGCGCCGAGCGAACAACAGTGGCACTGACTGGCGTGCTGGAATTTTGCCGCGCCGAACAACAGGCCATTTTCCCGCCACAGGCGCAGCAACGGTGTGCTTTCGTCGGTCCAGCGCAAGGCGCTGGTTGCGCGGCGAAGATTTGCGCCAGCACCAGCATCAATCCACAAACTATGGCCGCGGCCGATTTCACAGGTTTACTTTCACGTGGCCCGGCGGGTTGCGCCAGACCAATTTTGCTGTTTAACGATTATTTTTTGTCCGCCGCACGGATCAGGGCGATATATTTATCGGGATCTTTGTCGAAATCCTTTTTGCAACTCTTACAGCACAGCTTCACTTCCTGGTCTTTGTAAATGAAGACAAACGGCTTCCCCATGTCGCCATCCAATTTGTCACCGGAAACCGGACAGGTCGTGAGCAAATCAGGCTTGGGGTCTGCCGCGCGAATCTTGGCCATGTATTTTTCTGGATCCTTGTCGAAGTCCTTTTTGCAATCCTTGCAGCAGAGTTTCACTTCCTGATCTTTGTAAGTAAACACAAAGGGCTTGCCCATCTCATCAAGTTTGTCCCCGGAGACCGGACAAGTCGCAAGCATATCGGGCTTGAGCTTGGCGTCTTCAGCGCGGGTAGAAATACCAGCAACGGACATAAGAGCGGCAATCAGTAGTATTTTTTTCATAATGTTTATTTGCCGGAATAATAGCACAAAGCATTTAATTTGTGAATCCCTTTGCGCCCATCGCTGGCAGCGCAGCACAGTCGCCATGTAGAATGGAGGACGTAGTTTGGCCGAAGCAAGTGCGGTCGCAAACGCGGCAAAGGCTGCGTAATCACGGCTCGATCGCGCGTGGGACTCGCTGCTGGACAAACGAACGTTCAGGCTTACTTTTAAACATGAAAGAATCCCCGCTGGTTTTGCTGGTCGGGCCGTTGCCGGAGGTCGCCAAAGATTTGCAAGCCGAAGGTTTCCGAGTGGAGTCTGCGATGGACTTGTCCGGCGGAATCGGCGCGTTCCGTAATGGAAATTTTACCCTCGTCATCCTGGATTTGGAGCTGCCGGGCTGCCAGGGATTGGATGCGCTCTGTCGGTTCTACCAGGCGGCACCGGGCGTTCCAATCCTGGTGCTGGCTGGACGGGCGAAACCAGGAATCGTGGTGGAAACTATTGCCCATGGAGCGCAGGATTGTCTGTTCAAGGAAAACTTGCACGCAGCCATTTTGGCCCAGGCGGCGCGGAACGCCATCGCCCGATACGCATTTCAAAAATCATTAAGTGATGACCGGGTGTTGTTGCACGCATTGATGGAGCATATTCCCGACGCGATTTATTTCAAGGACACGGCCAGCCGTTTTTTGATGATCAGCGCAGCCCATGCAGCCAAGTTTCACAGCGGCAATCCGGCGGCGGTCATCGGCAAGACAGATCATGATTTTTTCACCAAATCTCATGCGGACCAAGCGCTGGCGGACGAACAGGAAATTTTGCGGAGCGGCCAACCGCTGGTCGGTATCGAGGAATTGGAAACCTGGCCGGACGGCAGCGAAACATGGGTTTCCACCACCAAGATGCCGTTGCGCGATGCCGGCGGCCGGATCGTAGGCACGTTCGGCATTTCCCGCGACATCACGGAACGCAAGCGGATGCAGGATGCGCTGGCGGTGCGGACGCGGCAGTTGGAGCAGAAAAATTTGCAGATCGCCGAGGAACTCAAGATGGCCCGTGAACTTCAGATGGCCATGCTGCCGCATGAATTTCCGGAATTTTTGAATGGCGGCAAACCATCCAAAGGCAGCGCACTGGATTTTTTCAGCATCTACCGGCCGAGCGGCGCGGTCAGCGGCGATTTTTTCACCGTCACTGCGTTATCCGACTGCAAAGTTGGCGTCTTCATCTGCGACGTGATGGGCCACGACGTCCGCGCCGCGCTGGTCACGGCGATGCTGCGCTCGCAGGTCCAGGATCTGGGCGCCAACGTGCCGGATCCCGGCGCGTTGCTGGCGCAGGTCAACCAGAACCTGTTCGGCGTCTTCAAACAGACGGGCGCGACGATGTATGCGACCGCCTTTTACCTGGTCGCGGACGTGGCGCGCGGTGAAATTCATTATGCCAGCGCGGCGCATCCCGAACCGTTGCAAGTGCGCCGGAACGCCGGCGTGGTGGAACATTTGAACGGTGCCACGACGGGACGCGCCAAAGGGCCGGCGCTGGGGCTTTTTGAGGACGCCCAGTTTCCGACCCACAGCGGAAGGCTGGAAGCCGGCGATTTGATCGCGCTTTACACGGACGGACTGGTTGAAATCAACTCCGCCGATGAACAGCAGATTTTTACTCCCGAACTGCTGGCGGCGGCGGTGCAGCGGCGGGCGCAGCTTCCCACCACAGACCTGCTCAAAGGCGTAATTTCTGAGATTCATGAGTTCTCCGGCCAGGCCGGATTTGAAGACGATGTCTGTCTCGTCGGCATGGAAGTGAAACGGCTGGGCAGAAAGCCGGAGAAAATCAAGGTGCCGGCACCGGCCGCTTAAAACCTCAATAACTACGCGGCGCTTTCAAGGCTGCTCAATTCCACTCCGGCTTTTTCCCATTCGGTGTTCGCGGCTTCCAAACGGTCCGAAACATGCGCCAGTTCGCGATTGATCTGTGTCGCCCGGCCGCCGGAATGATACGTCTCCGGTTTTTCCAGCTCTGCCGCGTAGTCGCGTTCCTTCGCTTCAAGGTCGGCGATCTCCTTTTCCAAGGCGGCGATACGCTTTTGAATTTCCGATTTCCTATTGGAACGCGCCTGGCGCTGCGCGGCCTCCAGACGTTTCTGCTCCTTGCGATCCACTTGCGAAACGACCGGCCGGCTGACCACACTGCCAAAACTCGAACTCGTCAACGCTGCGCGCGCGGTCTGCGCGGTCTTGTCCAGGTAATACTGGTAGCCGCCGGTGAAATGCCGGAGCGTGCCCGCTTCGACGCGGATGACGTGCGTGGACAACGCGCGGATAAAATGCACGTCGTGGCTGATGAAAACCAGCGTGCCTTGATATTGCTTCAACGCTTCGATCAACGCGTCCACACTGGCCAAATCGAGATGCGTCGTCGGTTCGTCCATCAGCAAAAGATTCGGCGGGTCGAGCAACAATTTCACCAGCGCGAGCCGGCTTTTTTCGCCACCGCTCAACACTTTCACCGGCTTGTAAATGTCGTCACCACGAAAGAGAAAACTGCCGAGCACCGTGCGGATGGCCTGCTCCGTGATGCGTTGCGGCGTATCGAGCGCTTCCTGAAACACTGTGTGATTCGGGTTCAACATCGCCGCGCGATGTTGTGCGAAGTAACCGAACTTGGTGTTGTGACCAAGTTTGTGTTCGCCCGCCTGCGGTGTGAGCACTTGCGCTAGCAGTTTCAACAGCGTGGATTTGCCCGCGCCGTTCGGACCGACGAGCACGATGCGCTGGTCGCGTTCGACTTCCAGATCAATGCCGTCATAGATCAACTTCTCGCCGTAGCCAAACTTGATTTTTTCCAGCGTGATGACGCGCTGGCCGCTGCGCTGCGGCTGCGGGAAACGAAAACCCATCGTGGATTCCGGGCCGTCGGGAATCTGCACCATGTCTTCTTTGATGCGTTCGATCTGCTTGCGCTTGCTCTGCGCCTGTGACGCCTTGCTGGCTTTCGCACCAAAGCGGTCGGCGAACAATTGCAGCCGGTCAATGTCGCGCTGCTGCGCCTTGGCCGTGGCGATCAAGGTCGCCTCCATCGCCGCGCGCTGTTCCAAATACTCGTCGTAGTTGCCGGTGTAGCGCATGATCTTGGACGCGCGCAGTTCCGCGATGTGCGTGCACAGGTTGTTCAAAAATTCGCGATCATGCGAAATCATCAAAATCGCGCCGGGATAATATTTCAGATAATCCTGAAACCAGATGAGCGTTTCGAGGTCCAGATGGTTCGTCGGCTCGTCGAGCATCAACAAATCCGGTTCCTCCGCGAGCAGCCGCGCTAGATGCGCTCGCATGATCCAGCCGCCGGACATTTCGCGCGCCGGCCGGTCGTGATCCGACTGCTTGAATCCGAGGCTGGCGAGAATCTGTTTCACCTTCGCGATGAACTGGCCGTCGTGCTCATGCTCGTGCGGCACGGCGACTTCAATCACGGTTTCGTCGCCGGCGGGCTCGCTTTCCTGCGGCAGATAACCAACGCGTGTGCCGCGGATGAACGACACGCTGCCCGCATCCGGCTCCTCCTTGCCGAGGATGATCTTGATGAGCGTGGATTTGCCCGCGCCGTTCGGCCCGGTGATGGCAATGCGGTCGCCCGACATGATGTTCAGCGAAACGTCGTCAAACAGTTCGCGTCCGCCAAATGATTTGGAAAGTCCGGCTACGGTAAGCATGGTAAATTTTTAACTAAAGACAGGATTAACAAGATTTTCAGGATTCAGTTTTAATCCTGTGCATCTTGTTAATCCTGTCAGAAAATTTGGTTTCTGTCTCACTTCGGCTTCAACTGCGGGAAGAGGATTACGTCGCGGATGCTTTCCTGGCCGAGGAGCATCATGCAGAGGCGGTCAATGCCGATGCCGATGCCGCCGGCGGGCGGCATGCCGTGTTCGAGCGCGACGAGGAAATCCTCGTCCAGCTTCTGCTGTTCGCCGCCGGCCTGATGTTCCAGCGTGGCGCGCTGCTGGATCGGGTCGTTCTGCTCGGTGTAGCCAGGCGAAATTTCCTGGCCGTTGATGCAGCACTCGAAGACCTCGACGGTCGTCGGGTCGTCGGGCGTGAGCTTGGCGAGCGGCACGAGTTCCTTGGGCAGGTGCGTGACGAACGTGGGCTGGATGAGGGTCGGCTCGATCAACTTTTCAAACACCGCTTGAGTAATTTCAAAATCAACAACACCTTTATCAAGATAATCTCCTCGCTGGCTCATTTCTTGAATGCAATGATCAACCTCTGATTTGTCAGCTTGTGACAAATCGGCATAATGTTTATTGGCCTGAAAATAATAGAGCGCGATTTTTTCCAAGAGCGGTTGGTATTTTCGCGCAGCAGCTTGAAGTTTTCGCAATGGCCGCCCGGCTATTTCTACTTCCAAGACTTGTTCGGCATAAGCAAGTCGTTCAGCGCGAGTAATCGTAAACCAATCTGGACGAATTCTCTCACAAACAAGGTCGCTGTATTTTACGCATCGCCACGGGGTCGCCAAATCTATGACTTTATCTCCGAAGTTCGAGAGTTCTCGAACATATTTTGCAATATTCTTAATGGCTGACGAAAGCTCATCATACCATTCTGGAAGATTCATTTCCAAGGCTTTGGATTTTGTCGGTGTTGTTTTTGTAATTCCTTGCAACAATTCTTGAGTGGCTTCTATCGCCACATCATGCGCTGGCTTTGTTTCCAAATTCGCTAGGCAGATTTGCAATTTTGAGGCCGTTGTTTCAAAGATCTCCACCAATTGTTTAACGAGAGCTAATTTAGCTTCCGATGCCGATGCATTTGCGCGAAGAATTTCTTCTCTCTCTCTTTCCAAAGCATAAATAGCATTTTGAATTGTAGCTTTAACAAGGCCGGTTTGATCGTGCTTGATTTTCAGCGTCCCCAAAACCTTCTGCGCCACCGTTGTGATGAGCGACTCGACGGTTTCCATCATCGTGCTGTAATCACCGAACGCCTGATAGGCTTCGAGCATCGTGAATTCGGGATTGTGCCGGCGCGAGAGACCTTCATTGCGGAAGTTCTTGCCGATCTCGAACAGCTTGTCCACGCCGCCCACGAGCAGCCGCTTGTGGTAAAGCTCCAGCGCGATGCGCAGGTAAAAATCGCAGCCCAGCGCGTTGTGCTTGGTGATGAACGGCGCCGCCGCCGCGCCGCCGGGAATGCCCTGCATCACGGGCGTTTCGACCTCGACATAGCCGCGGTCGTGGAAGAAATTGCGGATCTCGCGGACGATGGCGCTGCGTTTGAGAAACACTTCCTTCACATCGGGATTGCCGATCAGGTCGAGATAGCGCTGGCGGTAGCGGATTTCCGTGTCTTCCAGCCCGTGCCATTTCGCGGGCGGCGGACGGAGCGATTTGGCGACGATGGTGAAGGATTCGAGCTTGATGCTCGGTTCGCCGGTCTTGGTGCGGAACAGCGTGCCGGTCACGCCGATGAAATCGCCGAGGTCGAGATGCGTGAAAACGTCCCAACTGCCGGGCGCTTTTTCCTCCATCGCATTTTTCTGTGCGTAAATCTGGATGCGCCCGCTCTGGTCGCGCACGTCAATGAACATGGATTTGCCCATCTCGCGGTGCGCGGTGATGCGGCCGGCGACAGCGACGCGGGTGCCTTCAGGCAGCGTGCCGGCTTCGAAGCCGCTGCGGGCGACGTGGCACTGGGTATCGGGCGTGAACTTGTTCTGGAACGGGAAAATGCCCTTGGCCTCCAGCGATTTGAGCTTGGAGCGGCGCTGTTCGATGAGTGAATTCGTGTCTTCCATAAAAATGGCGGCGGGCATTAAAGCACGAAAACGGGGGCAAAACCAAGAAGCAAAGTGGGCCGACATTGCCATGCGTTAACTACCAGCTTCCAACTCTGCAACTCACGCATCCATGTCGGCCCACTGCAAGCTACGCCTCGTTGGCCAAAGCGCAAGGGGTGAAATCAAAATATTTCGTAGCGCGGGAGCTGGTGCCCGCTTTCATACACAAGATGGGGCGGTGTGAACGCCATGCTCTGCCGGCCCGCAAACGAAACTTGCCTTGACCGCAGATGCGCCTAGGATTCGCGGAGAACGAGATTTGATTTCCCATGATCCACTCATTTGCATTCACGACGCAGGGCAAGTTGCATACGAAGAACATCGAGCCGTTCCTGATGCCGACATTGCTGGCGGACACGAACCTGTTCCTGTGGGTGGACCTGGAAAAGCCTACGACGGAGGAATGGAAGGAAGTGCTGGAAAAAATTTTCCATTTTCATCCGCTGTCCATCGAGGATTGCGTGCAGCCCAGCCCGTCGCCCAAGGTGGAGGAATATGCGCCGAACGAGAATGATTTGTTCAAGCCGTATCTGTTCATGGTCATTCATGCGGTGGATTACAGCCGCAAGGACGGCTGCTTCGGCACGGGCGAGCTTAATTTTTTCCTCGGCAAAAACTTTCTCGTCACCTACCACGACGATTTGCTGCGCGGCGTGACGATGGTGGAGGAGCAGGCCGTGAACGGCACGATGGGCATCGCGCGCGCGCCCGACCGCGTGGCGCATTCGCTGCTCGACACGCTGGTGGATAATTACAAGCCGGCCCTGGACGAACTCGGCCTGGAGATCGCCGAACTGGAGCAGCAGGCGCTGCAAAAGCCGACGAAGGAGACGTTGAACAAGATTTTGCAGGTGAAGAAGGAAGTGCTGCATTTGCGCCAGATCATCGGGCCGCAGTGCGAAGTGCTCCGCAAATTCGCGCAGGGCGAATTCAAACTTGTGCGCCCGAAGCTCGTGCCGTATTTCCGCGACGTTTACGACGCGTTGTTCCACATCGGCGAACTGGCGCAGAATTACACCGATTCGCTCACGGGCATCCTGCAGGTTTATTTGAACATGTCGTCCAACCAGACCGGCGAGGTGGTGAAGTTGCTCACGCTCATCACCGTCATCACCACGCCGCTGATGATGATCGGAACGTGGTATGGGATGAATTTCAAGGACATGCCGGAGCTGGATCACGCGCACGCATATCCGATAGCGGCCGCCATCATGGTGGTTTCCACGGTGGCAACGTATCTATATTTCAAGATGCGGAAATGGTTCTGACACCGCGCTGCGGGTTAAAGAAATTCACAACGCTAAAACATCGCCGCCTGCCAGCAGATCTAAAACTTCACCTTTCTGAGGTGGAATCATGGTCTATCTTTGAATTTCAACGTCAGATTTATTGCAAATAGCATAGCCTGACAGTTTCAGGCCACTGCAAAAAATAGTTTCTTAAACGTCATCTGGCCGACATCCGCCTGCAACACCTTCCTGCAAGTATGCATGCGTTGTTCAACCAACCAACTAAAGGAATGTCATGAATATCAAACAAAACAAAATCAATACGCCGCGTCCTTGGATCAAAGGCGCGGTCACAACTGCCGTAACCTCCGCTTTGGTCGCCGGCGCACTCTCGGCCGCCCAGGCCGAAAAGCCCCATGAAGGCAATGGCCACGCCTTTGACGCCCAACTCAAAACCAAGGTCAATCACGTCATCGTCATCTATCAGGAAAACTGGAGCTTTGACGCGCTTTACGGTCATATGCCCGGGGTCAACGGGCTGGCTTACGCGTTTGATACGCTGCCGCAACGGGACCGTCTCACCAGCTACGCGAGCTACATTTATCAGACACCGCAGCCGCTTAACGGTGGGGCGGACCTGCGCTTCCCGCCGGGCAACGGTCAACCCGCATTGCCAATGATTCCTTATGACGCGACCAAGTATGTTGCCGACACGAATACAACCGGCGACATCGTCCACAAGTTTTATCACGAGCAGCTTCAAATTGATAACGGGCTGCTCGAACCTTCACTCGGATCGATGGACAAGTTTGTCACCTGGAGCGACAACCCGGGATTGGTCTTGAGTTATTTTGATGCCACCGAACTGCCGGAAGGCAAGCTGGCGCAGCAATACACCATCTGCGACAACTTCTTCCATTCCGCCTACGGCGGTTCGTTTTTAAACCACCAATTCCTGGTCGCCGCCGCCGCTCCGTTGTGGGAGCAGCCGATTCCGGCCGGTTTCCAGTCCAGCTATGACCCGGGAACCCTGACGCTAAACGATTCGCACCTGACCATTGACGGCAAATATGTCGTGAACACCACGTTCAGTCTCGTGGCCCCGCATCCCGCCGTGCCGTTCGAACAATTAATGCTCCCGATCAACAACGTGGATCCTTCACAATCCGACTACACGCCAACCATTGGCAACCGGCTCGACGACGCGGGCATCACCTGGAAATGGTATTCCGGCGGCTGGAACGACGCGATCCATGGCAATGCCGATCCGCTTTTCCAGTATCATCATCAGGCGCTGGCGTATTTTGAAAAATATGCGCCGTTCAATCTCGACGGCTCGCTCAATCCGGCGACCACTGGCCCGACCGCGCATTTGCAGGATGAACAGGTTTTCTTGAACGATGTCACTCACGGCAAACTGCCGGCGGTTTCCTTCATCAAGCCGCTTGGCCCGGATAATGAACATCCCGGTTACGCCGCCTTGGCCCAGGGCCAGCAACATGTTGCCGACCTCGTCAGCGCCATCCAGCACAGCAAATACTGGAAGGATTCAGTCATCATCATCACCTACGATGAAAACGGCGGCCGCTGGGATCATGTGACCCCGCCCATGGTGGATTCCTGGGGCGTCGGCACGCGCGTGCCAACCATCATCGTCTCGCCGTTCACTCAGGGTGGTTACATTGACCACCAGGAAAATGAAACCGACTCGATCCTCAAATTGATTGAACGTCGTTTCAATCTCGCGCCATTGTCAGCTCGCGATGCCAATCCGGCGGTCAACGACTTGTCGGAAGTCTTCCAGTTCTCCTCTGGCCGGGACTAAGCAAGAACCTGACGGGCACGGGAAACCATAAACCGGCCTTGTTGCCAAGGCGTCTCGAAACTTCGGGACGCCTTTTATTCTTTTAAGAATTCCCAGCGCGAAAATATCGCGACCTAAACGGTATAAACACCTTTTTCATTCGGCAAGTTTGCGCAACCATAAAATCCGCACTTGCCGGTCTATCAAGCTGAAGAAATGGTTCTGACCAACGCGGCGGGTCATAGGTGAAACCAGTTGTATTCGTTGGGGAAAATTTTCCAGTCCGTCGTGATTTCCGAAGCCAGCATGAACGCCAGCAGCAGGAACAGCCCCAGAAATTTTACACGATTCGGAAACTTCTTCGTCAACCGGTCCAGGCCGCCCGCGAACAGCACGAGAAATGGGATCAGCATGCCCAGCATCAACCGGCCTGAAACAAAGAATGGGAGCGCCCGCGACGGGTAAAAGCAACCTTGAAAATCAAATTTGACCGACAGCAGGGCGAAGAACGCAAACGCCGCCGCAATACAGGCGAAACTGAACCAGGCCGCCGTGCGTTGCGGTGCGTCGAATGATGACGGCCGTCGCAACAGGACGGCCAGCATGAATCCAAGCACGGCCAGCGTCAGCACCACATAGATCAGATCCACAGCGGGAATCGCCAGCGGCCGGTGCCGCCATAAAAATTCGCCCTGCCAGAATGTGGAAAAATTTCGTTCGATGAAATACCAGAAACCCGACACGGAAAAAATCGGATGATGCAACCACTTGGCCGGCGGCTGATCAGTCCAGCCAAGAATCTGAATCTTCATCGCCGATCCGGTGAAATCGCCGAAATTAACCTTGCACCAGGTCATCCACGCGGCAATGGGCAGACCGGTGCACAGGATCAAGAGGGCCAGCGGCAAAGTCGCCGGACGTGAATTTTTATCCCGGACGAGCTTAAATGATTTCAGCGCAATGAAAATTCCGGCGACCACGAGCAGCGGCAGGTTGCTGATCTTGGTCAGGAAGGTTGCCGCCAATGCCAGTCCGAGCGCGATGGCCAGCCGGGGCGACAATTTTTCCGCGCCCCAAAAATCCAGCAGCAGAATGAATGTCAGGCCAAAAGTGAGGGGTGAAAAAACATCGTTGCTGACCGCATAGAACGTCGTCTGTGGCATGAGGGCGATCAGCGCGGCGACGGCGACGCGGATAAAAAGGTTTTCGGGGAAAACTTTCCGCGCCGCCAGCCAGCCCAGCCAGACCAGCCCGGCGATCACGAAAACATTTAAAAACTTGGCCATATAAAGCAACGGGCCGTCCACGAAACCGAGCTGCTGCCAGAACCGCCACCAGAGGCCGGCGACCGCGTAATACAGCGGCGGTTGCGAGGCCTCGGGATTTTTCGTTGTCTGCCAGATGATTTCCCGGCCCAAAAGCCTGGCTTGAACCTCGGACATCGGCAGTTTCCACGGCGGTGTGGCATAGTGGCCGCCGGGTTGGGACTCGGGCGTCCAGAGATATTCCGTCGTGCCAAAGATGGCCAGCAGCGGCATGGCATCATCGCAAGGTGGTCCAAATGTGCGTGGAATGTCGCCGTGGGAGTAGCGCACGACCAGATCCACATGAAATGGCTCATCCACGGGGTTGAAAAACGGAAACGTGGCGGAAAAAACAAAGACGTGAACGGCCGCGAGCAAGCCCAGGAGCAATACAATTAAACGCTCGTTGGGATTATGGTTGATGGCAGGCCCGTTCACTGGCCGGTGAGCATCAAATGGGGTTGGGCACAGGTCAAATAAATTCCCAGCGCGAAAAGAACGCCGCCTGGCCGGCAGGATTTCCGCATTCATCCAGCAGGTTCCAGACGGTCGCCTGCGCGATGCGGAAACGGCGGCCGTTGCTG
>Ga0310811_10011192_pt1 | contig 11622 bp, 12 predicted proteins | sample YCmetagenome_FD_207642 | JGI IMG/M metagenome (GOLD analysis project Ga0310811, IMG submission 207642) | Soil microbial communities from experimental microcosm in Duke University, North Carolina, United States - YC | ecosystem: Engineered > Artificial ecosystem > Soil microcosm > Unclassified ...
AGACTTTCAGTTATATTTCTGGTAGCTCTCCTTCTAGGATTCAGTAGCTTCCCCAGATTTGCAGCTCATTAGTTTTAGTAGTAGCTCAATAGCTCACTATACAGCTCCTGATACACAGTCTTGTCCTCATTGTCTGGAGTGACATTTTCATATTCTCTCTCTCTTTCTCACACACACACACACTCTCTCTCTCTTGAGCCCTGAGCTTAGTCCAGAAGCCCTTGGGTTGAATAGCAGCTAGGCAGCATTCACCCAACATTGTTCTGCATCACAGCAGAATTGTTGACCCTTCAGTGCACTCACACCACACCCCATCCTTATCCACTATTATTCTCTAATATACACATATCCTCTATTCACTTTAACTAACAGCACACAAAGGCGTGCCACCTACGTCTCATTATGGACCCTACTTACATACATTACATACCCATCAGAGACCCTGCACTACTTACTTGGTTCCACGCTCTGAGAAAGCACCTTAGTACAAAACATAGAGACTGGACTTAGGATGTAGTTAGTTACCACCTACCTCGACGTAGACTCAGCCTCCCTAGTACTAATCAAATTCCAAAGACATCCCACTCTTGCACTCACATGCCTTCAACTCGTGTGCACCTTCAGCACAGACTTAGCACTCTCAAACTTAGGACAAAGTGCATCATCTAATGAATACCTTCTCTCTCTGTGTGCATGCTCTATTTGTCTCCTTATGACTGCATGTGCTCGTAGCGCCTTCTCCCTTGTGCGGTACACTCAACACCTCAGCACCCTGCCCCTCTTTTACACTTAGCGCATGCGCTGCACTTGCACCAGTCCTTAGACTGAAGTTCTAGTCTTTGATTTCCCTCCCTTTTCTTTAGAGGAATAATTCTCAGTAGCAATCCCCTTGGGACAAAATAACCTCATGCGCAGAGGAGCTTTTGAGTCATCTCACTTATCTCTTATAGTGCTTAGTCACAATTTCTTGCCTTCAGTACACAACCCAGAAGACAGGCCATCTAGAGATCTGTATGGCCTAGAGCACCTTCTACTCCCTCCAACCAACATTCCAGAGGATGCCAGAGACCTCATCATTGATGCAACAGCCCCACTCATACCCTCCAAGCTTTGCTTATTCCAGAATGGGTGCTACCCCCCTGCTGCAATCAAGCTCATTAACAGAACCATCACCCACCAACAAGTGCATGAGCAAGCTAGAGCAGCATGCACAGAAGAGGACCAAGCAGTCTTCAATGCCCTGCACAGCTACTAACTCCCCTAATGCTAGTCCTCGATTTGGTGCTCCTCTCTCCCCTAGTACCTCCACCCAACCTTGTACATCCACTCCTCAGCAATACAAACCCAACCTCACCCCCAACCCTTCACCACTCAGACCACACTGCCTCACATGCAAGAGACTACATAAGTGGACCCCCTACATGCCCACCTCACCTGAGCCAAACACCCCATCTGGCAAAAACCCCAATTTCACTCCCTACAACGAACAACTGGACTGCATCCTTGATGTAGTCTGCACATCCTGGGCCGAGTCAATCAAAAAGACATATGAAGCAGGACTCCTTGTATTCCATGTCTACTGCAACTCCCTAAGCATACCTGAGGATCAGCGATGTCCCATAAACCACAACCTCCTGCTTGCCTTCCTGTCAAGCTGCACAGAATCCTACTCTGGTATGGCACTCGCCAACTATGCAGCAGCATTGAGAGCATGACACCTCTTGCATAGCTGCCTATAGCTCATCCCTGTGAAAGAGCTGAAAGCTGTCTTTGACAGTGCAGCTGCACTCGCTCCTACCCCTTTCAAGTGGTTCAAATGGATTCCCTTCACCCCAGACCTACTCGCCCGCATCTACACACTCATAGATCCAAATGATCCTCTAGATGCAGCATTCTTTGCTTGCATCACCACCACCTTCTACCCAGTAGTGAGGCTCGGCAAGTTCACTGTCCCCTCCATTTCCCAGTATTGCACCAAGCCCTCCAAATTCATTTTGAGGGGTAACATCAGCAAAATATTTGACTGATATGGTCTCCTAGTGACCAAATTTCACATACCAAGCACTAAGGTATCACCAATTGATGGAGAAGACACCTAGTGGGCTGAACAAGCAGGCACCACAGACCCTAAAAAGGCACTAAAAAACCATTTCAGAGTCAACCCTGCCAACAGTAATGAATACCTTTTTGTCTGGATGCATCCCAAGGGTCTAAGACCTCTATCCAATGCTGAAGTTATCAAGAAAGTAACCTCCTTTGCACACACAGTGCAACTTCCTGATCTGAAAAGCCACAGCCTATGCATTGGAGGCACCCTAGAGTATCTACTAAGGGGAGTTCCTTTCAATGTAGTCAAATCCATGGGTAGATGGTTGGGAGACACATCCACGCTCTATTTGTGAAATCATGTGGTAGTCCTGGCCCCCTACATCCAGGCATCGCCCATTCTCGAGCCATTCACATGCAACACAATTAGAATACCTCCCATGAGGTAGAATCACCCAATGAGTGCACCTCCTAGCACAAGTGGGTTTCCAGCTTTGCTTCCCCATCATTGCACTCCTAACTTGAAGGGACACAGCTCACCTCAAAAATCTAGGTTCAGTTACATGCGCCAGGCTGAAAAGCCCTGCAGGCTTTTGCCTATAGATACTTTGCCATTTACATCCCAGGATAGCAACTCACTTATATTTAACTGCTTATGCAATGCCATCATTTTTATCCCTACCACCTAGTATCAATAGCATAGATGGTGTTCTGTGCCAGCCTCATGCCTCAGCTGGCACAGAAGTTAGTCTATGCATGAGTAAGCAATGTGGTGCAGCATTCCTTGCCTCCTACCAAGTCAGTTGTGCCATCAGTCATTCAGCGCAGTCAATCTGTGCATCTGTTAAAGACCATACACATGGGTGCATACAATCTCTCAGAGGGGTGAGTATGACTGACTCAGAAGGGCTTTGGCCTCAGCTTATACGCTGTGCCCTTAATTTCAGATAAAGTCCAATAAGGTCCAAATGAAGTCCAGAGGACTTCAGAGGCAGATAACTCTAGTGGAGTGTCTAAAGAACTTCCAGATGAGTATTGTAAACTTGAATGGAGTTCCATCCACTTGATAGGAAGTGGAATTACTGCACATATCAATCCTTAGTGAAGATATAGAGTGGAAATACTGCAAAGGACACAGTCCAAGGCAGGAAGAGTGGTCCGGAGTTCTGGATAGGAATTCCAGAGCGGATGCAGATGGATATAGACTACCCTTAGGTAGAGATAGAATTGGATAATGATTGGAAAGAGTGCCAGTGCCAGAAAGGCAAAATGTCAACCTAAGAACACAATCCATTGGGCCTGAGATAGGATCTGGAAATGAACAAAGTCCAGAAACACAGAAGAGCAGAGCTCTGGCTTAGAGAATCAATCCCTAGGCCTGAAGGATAGAGAAGGGATCCTTACAACACTAATGTGCAAGGACAAGAATGCTGCAAGACAATAATATTTGAACTGAGGATCTATGGAGATTTACAAGAGTTTATATACTGTAGGTAGCTAACAGAATAATCAGAGGACAGTGTCTGAGGCTATGTACATTAGCACAGTCAAAGGATAATAAGCATAAAAGATAGGTATACAACTGAGTACCAGTAATAGACAAGCAGTGAAGATATCGGGTAAGTATAGAACTGGTTATCTGGAAAGTAGAGAATCACCAAATAAAGAAATAGGCTGTGTTAACATTATATGGACAGGTAATGAATTAGAAAGCTTATTGTATTGGATAGGAAGCAGATAGGCATATCGGATTGGATCCATACATCAGATTGGATTGGACAAGCAGAAGTTGGACAAGCATGATAGTGGATGGGACTGGAAATGGTTATGGATGAAGTCTAGGAATCTAATCTAAGGATTAGTCCATACATCCAACTATAGGATAGGTCCAGAATCCATGATATGTCAGTATCCCCCCTTTATGGCTGAGCCCATGAGGCCAAAAGTTAAGGAGATATGGACTGGAGATTGCTTCCATGGATCTGGATGATCAGGAAAATTGCAGATGTGAAGAGATGAAAGTTCTGGAGGGAAAATCTTCTCCAAGAGGTGACAATGATGTCCAGAAAAAGGGTGGTAAAAGCAGAGGGTGTTCGGACAGCATGGAGGTGATGATAGGATGGACAGAAAGACAGCAAGTAAAGGAAATCAAAGGACAGACATGGAAATGTGAGGCCTTCTTTTCTGAGCTGACTGAGAGTCCTGGAAACAGGGTTTGCACTGAGGTCCAGCCACAGGTGAAGATATTCAATGAAGGATGAGTGCATTGACAGAGATCTGGAATTTAGCCCCTAAGTCCAGAAACATCTGGACATGGTAATGCATAATAACAAGGATCATGGGCAGAGTTGCTGAGTTGACTAGAGGTCGTGTTGTGGATAGTGGAGAACTGTGTAAAATGGGGTGGATAGAAATCCAGGTGACATGAGGCATGGATGAAAACATGGAGGAAACATGGAGGTTGGAAATGCAAAGAAAGAGTTGGATGTTCAGAGGAATGGGTCAGATGGGCAGAGCAATGGGTTGGATATATAGAGAACAGGTTGGAAACACAAAGGAATGGGTCAACAATGCAATGTGGCAATATCTTTTGGGCTAACCTGCAAACACCTTAATTTGCAATGTATGTCAATCCCTGTCCATCTCCAACACTTCAGACCCATTTGGAGATCATTGCACTTGTCCTACCTATGTCCAGTCCAGTCCCACTTAACCCCACTGGTGCGTATCTAGTTGTTACACATTACTGATTGAGTTGGCAGCACTATTACATGTATTCTCACAGGCCGCAGTACCTCATGGCTTGTTACATACTATCAGACCCGAAGTTTTTTATACCTACTTTGCCTATCTACTCCAGACTTTCACATAGCTAGTTATATAGGGTTGGGTGACTAAGATTACAATTACCACTTAGTAGAAGGGAGAAATCCCTGATACTTGGTCAACCATACCTGTCCCTAGAGTTACATACCCTGCCAATATACCTGTTTACCCATTACCTGTTACCTAAACCCATTACCTCTCATTTCCTTGATGCTCCTTACCATCTCCAGCCTATCTCCAACTCACTCCTTATGTGTCCTGCATCCCCCTTCCATCTCCACATCTCTGCACATTGGACCTGATTTCCCACACCTCGAACTTCGCACCTTACCTTCAGACTTGTTCTCCAACCTTAAGACCTTGTTTTTCTTACCTAGTACTGACTATCAAACTTATATCAGACAGCATGCCCCTTAGGTCAAACATTCTTGCTTGCAAGTGTAACAACTGGGCAGAGCTTCAACATATATCTGGTTAGGGGATAGTTTCTATCATTCTAACTAGAGTAGTCTTTTACAGTGGATAAAGAGTCAGAAACATGGAGGACTGGGTCCAAAATGCAGACAAAGAGTTGGAAATGCAGAGAACAGGTTTGGAAAGTGGAGGAAAGGTAAGACTGCAATAAGGATATCCTTCTGGAGGTGCTTGATATCCATTAGGAAGACTATTGGAACAACTAAGTCAATAGCACAGAGGCTCATAAGGATGGAGCAATGTGGACTGGAAACCAAGTGGATCAAGGACATATGCAAATCTATGATTTTCCAAGGGTGTTCCAGAAATGGTCTGAAGGTTCCAGAGGCTGTAATGGACTGGATATGATATGGAAGTTAATGCTGACAACAGACAGGATCCTTCTAGCTTGTAAGTTCAGCTAATAGATGATTGTGATAACTAGGGATGCGTGCAGAGTGGTGAAATCAGCGAAATAACTAGGTTGGGTTTCAGACAATGGATTTTCCACTGGAAGGGGTGCACATGAATGTGTCTGGGTGTGTCTCAGATAAGGATATCTGGAAATGTGGCCAAGTGTGATAGGACAATAAGGGATACGATGCAGGAAACAAAGGATGACTATCCAGATGATGGATGCATGCATCCGGATATGTTCTGGTGATCTTTGCAAAGTGATGCACATATTTCCCATGGTTGTCCAAAGTGGTGTCTTACTACTTAAGGGTCTTATATTGAACAAGCGTAGTGATAACACAACTACACAGTGATAAGACTTCTTGCCAGTCCTTAAGTACACAGTCTACAACTTGTCTACTTCATAGTAGATAACATGTGAGTTCTTGGAAGGATTTACTTAAAGTGTCCTCTTCTTGTTGTTCTCTGGTGGTGTCTTCGAAAGATACCCTGAATGATCTGATACTAAGATATGTCTCAATCTTGTAGGTCCTGTTGCAACCTATGAAAGTCTGTTTGAACTTTGATGTATCTCTATGTGTCTCCCTTCCTGAAAAAGAGAGAGTCCCTAGTGTGAAATGTAAAGCCTAGTCTGAAAGCTGTTCTGGTGTTGTATACTCAACCCCAGAAAGATAGCACACAACAAGTATTCAATATATAAGCGACCCCTATTTGGTAGTATATAACTAGCCCCTGATAAACTTAATCTTACTTCAAGGCAACTCTTGGCCTGCACTTAAATTCTTATGGACTCTCACACAGTTTAAAAGAAGAGTGAAAGTGGGAAGCTGTTATTACTCAGTGCAAAATGAGCTCCTTTTATACCTTTTTGGGAGGCCATTTTACTAAGCATGACTTATCACAGCATTAGTAAGTCAATGGCCTACTAACTATGCCATTTGGCAGTGCTGAACCAGCTGCTTTCAAAGTAGTTTACATATATAGAAAGTAGTATTACAAAGCATGATGAATCATGATGAATCCTTACAAAACAGAATATTTCCAGTCACATGACATACTTACAAACACATCTGGTGGCTCACTGAGGGATTCTGTGGCTGAATAAGCCTGAAAGAAATGAAAAGAAAATAGAAAGAGATGGAAACTTCATGACAAATCATGAAGGTTCCTTACAATTCAGAATATTGCCAGTCACATGACATGCTTACAAACACATCTTGGTGGCTCACTGGGATAGAACAGCCATAAAAAAGAAAAGAAAAGAAATTCTAACATACAGGAAATATAAATACAAGTAAATCTGTCAGAATAAAACCAGGCTTATAATACAATGAGGTATACCTTAGTACACTCTCTGTGATTACTTCCTGTCTATCTATGTCATGGTATGAGTCCCATACCATGCATGACAGTGGATCTGGTGGATAATATCCTATGGGACAGAGCAAGTGATTCCAGGTGGAAATGAGTTGGAAAGGTGACATGAATACTCAGGCAGAGTCCCTATTCCCCCTTTTGGGAGAAGTTTCCAAAACTTCAAGGGTGAAAATTTTGGGCACAGGGTTCCAGCAGGAGTTCAGAGGACAGAGTAGTAATAGACCAGATGATGGAGTACAATAAGAACAGATTGTCTGAGGAATTGGAAGTGTGTCATAGAAGTGAGTCAAAATGTATATGAAAGCTATAATGCAAAAGTCACATGACAGACTTACAAATAATCCTGGTAACTTCTGAGAAAATCTGGTGGCCAAATAAAGTACAAATAAACATAAAGAAATAGAATCTTAGGGAAGAAAATAAGATACAGGGGAAAATAGGGGTGATGAATGAAGAAAAATAAAATAGCTAGAAAATATAGGAAAAAGAGTAGAATAACTTGATAATAGAAAAGTGTATAGTGCCTGAGAGCTTTCCATATCACTTCTTATCACATCTCTTAAATATCTGTCATGGTATGAGTTGCATACCATGCATGACACCATTTCATATATAGGATGGAACAGTGATCTAGTATTGCTGTATGTTGCCTGTTTTATATATAGGTTAGAAAATGATCTAATACTGCTGCATGTTGCCCATCTCATATTCAAGATAGAATATTGAATTAGTACTGCTGCATGTTGCTCATCTTATATTGATGATAGAAAATTGATTTAGTACTGCTGCATGTTGCCTGTCTCAAATGAGAGGGACAAGAGGACAGATGAGAGGACATTCAATTTTTCAAATAGTACATTGGTACCCTAAACACACTAACAAACTACATAAATAGCAACAATCAAATGTCTTGTGACACTTCCTTTTGAAAGAGCTTCAAGTTGGGATGTCCATCAGCCAAGTCCTCAAAGCATGGGTGATCAGAATACTTGAGACATCCAGAAGGCCCAACTCTTCAAAGGCAGGGAGGCTTGGGAGCCTCAGATACAGTACTTTCACCCTCATTGTTAAGGTCATACTCAAATGATATTGGATCCGAAGGGCTTCGGTGTAGGGATTAGTTTCCCTCTAGGCTGGTATTAACAGTTTTTGCTTAGCTTTCTTACCTTACTTTTCCTGGCTTATGTCCGCATTTTCACTGCTTACATAATCACCAAATCTTCGCCCTATACTTCCACTCATTAGTGAGACTTTCAGTTATATTTCTGGTAGCTCTCCTTCTAGGATTCAGTAGCTTCCCCAGATTTGCAGCTCATTAGTTTTAGTAGTAGCTCAATAGCTCACTATACAGCTCCTGATACACAGTCTTGTCCTCATTGTCTGGAGTGACATTTTCATATTCTCTCTCTCTCTCACACACACACACAAACACACACTCTCTCTTGAGCCCTGAGCTTAGTCCAGAAGCCCTTGGGTTGAATAGCAGCTAGGCAGCATTCACCCAACATTGTTCTGCATCCCAGCAGAATTGTTGACCCTTCATCAGCCTCAGCTCATATGCTGTGCCCCTTTTCTGAGTATAGCCCCATATTTCAGAATACTATACTTATTGTATCCGAAGATCTGGATGGCTATCATAGCATATCCAAAGGTCCGGATGACTATCATATGGTATCCAGATGTAGAGATAAGTATCATATTCCTATCCAAAGATAAGGAATAGTATTGTATACTTATCCAGATGGTGTCCAGATATCAGACAGAAGTATAAAGACTAGAAACTAATGGAGTATAGACTATCCAAAGATAGAGGTGGATGCATTAGACTATCGGATTCAATCCTTAAGTCTCAGAGGGTGACAAGAGTTGATAAGACTCAAGTCCGGATAACAGAATGAGGACAATCTAAGATGATATTTGAACTGGGGTGCTATAGGATATATACAAGAGTTTATATACGATAGAACTAAGTGAAAGGCTATGTACAAAGTATCGCAATGTATAAGCAACACTTATTAGAAGTCAAACATAAGCCAGAAGTTAATCACAGGTGAATGGATCAGTAAACATAGCCAGAAGTAAGCATAACCGATATACTGGAAGGGAAGATATACTAAATGGAGGAAATAAGCAGTGTTTAATGTTATATGAACAGGATATGAATGAAGAAGCTTATTGTGACAGATTCAGTATAGATCTGTGGATTGGATCTGACATCCAGAACTTTGGATGAGAAGCGCAAATGTATGGGATATGACACTCATCTGTAATCCACCTAACAGATCCCCCTCCCTCAGGGTACCATTCCTGCTGTAGGTTCTTGCATTTGGGCATCTGGATATGCTAACAGTATGTGGATCCAGTCATCTCCATCATCTCAATGCAAAGCGGAGCCTGATCAAGTGCAAACCAAAGAGTTGTTTCTGTAAATTTTCAACTTTGGCATTTGAGTCTTAGAGCTGCTGGCTTTGGGTAAGCAGTTGCACAGTAGCAAAGCTGCGATTAGCATGATCTTCATCACAGCTACACTGGGCAGCTGGGTCCAAAGTACCAGAGAGGTGAGTGAGAAGATCTGTAGCTGTGGCTCCTCGAGCATTGCAATGTGGAACCAGGCCTTCAGTGTGAGCAGTGTGCTGAATTGGGGGGAGGCATAGTCTAACTCATTCTGAATCTGATCAGAGGTGACAGTGATCGTTGTTGTCTTCAATAGCATCAAATTCCTTGTCCTCCAGGTCACACATGCTCACACACTCATTGATAAGTTGATCAATGCGATGTGCACACATAATCTCTGAAGAGGCTACCTATTTGCCTTTGCCCATCAGGCAAACTTTACAGAAACAGCCTGCCATCCACATTGACCAAGGGGAAGCTTCTGACAGACCATGTCCAGAAGAATTTTGACATCTGTGTTGGTATAGTTGTTAGATCCTTGAGGGCAGCCTTGCCAAGCATGCACTTTATCATTGTCTTCAGCATCCTCTTGGGAACACTTTTTTGAGTTAGCAGATGCAATGTTTTCCTTGGCCTTACCTTTGCCCCTTGGGCCTTTGACCTGGTGATGAGAGCCTGCCATTTTGGCAGCTGGAGTGTGGCTATGAGCCTCCATGATAGTAATGGTGTCAGTCAAGTCAAGATCAGCAGAGTCAGGTAGTGGAAGGAGCACAGAATTAATGATATCATTAGTCAGCACCTGGCAGAAAGGAAAATGAGAGCTGGATGGTTGTAAGGGTGGTGCAGTGTCTGAATTGGACTGGAAATTGGCTGGAGTGAGTGCATAGGTGCCAAGAGGCTGTATATAACACAATTAGTTAAGCAAAAGACATAGTATGGTGCTGTTGACATACCTTATAACTAAGACCAAGTTGGGGCTTCCCATGTTTGAGGTGAAAGGTATGTTGAGTGATAGACTATAGTAACATGAGTGTCTGAAAGTGTAGATATGAAAAATGAAACTTACCTTGCAAATTCCAGGGTGAGAAACTGTCATATCCCATATATTTGTGCTTCTCATCCAAAGTTCCAGATCCAAGATTCAATCAGATCTGATGCACAGATCCATTCCATATCTGATACGTTAAGCTTCTTAATTCATACCCTGTCTATATAATGTTAAACACAGCTTATTTCCTCCATTTGGTATATTCTACTTTCCAGTGCTTTAGTTACCCTTACTTCCAGTGTTGATTATTGATCCACTAACCTGTGATTAACTTCTGGCTTGTGTTTGACTTGTAATAAGTGTTGCTTATACATTACTTATACTTTGTGCATAGCCTTCAGTTAGTCCTCTCATATATAAACTCTTGTATATGTTCTGTAGTACCTCAGTTCAAATATTATCTTAGATTGTTCTCATTCTGTCCTCCAGACTCGAGTCTAATAAGCTCTTGTCATCCTCTGAGACTTAAGGATTGTATCCAATAGGTCTATGCATCTGCCTCTATCTTCAGATAGTCTATACTTTGTTGTTTCTAGTCTAAGACTTGTCTAGACTGGCCTATATACTTCCATCCAATATTTGGACATGTTTCAGATAGTAATATGATACTAATCCAAACCTTTGGATACACTACATATACTCTTTCTGAAATACAGGGCAGTACTCAGGAAAGGGGCACAGTGTATGAGTTGAGGCTGAAGCCCTTTGGATCCAATAACCTTTGAGCACAAGCTTAACAGAAACCCAAGTGCCAACTTCATTGCATGCATAGGCATTGCCTGCATCATTGTAGCATAATTCTGGGTAGGATGGACTACTACTAGGGGGAATCATAGATTGTGAAGGGGGAATGTCAGATATTGAGATTGTAGTAGTATTTGAATTGATATAAAGCTTACCTTATTGTTCCTGAGCTTTTATAAGTCTCCAAAGTCCCAATAATTTTGTCCATCACATGCACAGGTGAGTCTCGAAGTTGATAGATAGTGAAAAACACCCTGTGGTGGTTGCAGTAATATGTGAGCATACATGCATGAATCCAAGCATTTAATCAGAAAAAT
>Ga0310811_10011193_pt1 | contig 11621 bp, 8 predicted proteins | sample YCmetagenome_FD_207642 | JGI IMG/M metagenome (GOLD analysis project Ga0310811, IMG submission 207642) | Soil microbial communities from experimental microcosm in Duke University, North Carolina, United States - YC | ecosystem: Engineered > Artificial ecosystem > Soil microcosm > Unclassified ...
TGTTCATCGAAGGCCTCAATAAAGAAAACGGTCCCTGGTACGTCACAAGCTACCGGGTCACCGATTCACACGATGCCGTCGTCATGGATCTTGGCCTCGCAGATTGGGCCGAATGGGATGCAAGGGGAGATCTGCTTTTTGCCCGCGATGGTCGATTGTATCGTCAAACGATAGGACCATCGCCGTTCGTGGAACCGACGCTATTGGCCGATTTTGCCAACCGTAAGTTCGAGGCCATCGCGGCCCCCGAATGGGCCCGGACGTTTTAATTATGACCGTCAAAATCCCCGATCTTTCGCTCGTCGTTCTCCTCGGCGTGTCTGGTTCCGGCAAGAGCACTTTTGCCCGGCGGCACTTCAAGCCGACCGAGGTGCTCTCTTCGGACCATTGCCGGGGCCTCGTTTCGGACGATGAGAACAATCAGGCGGTGACCAGGGACGCTTTCGAGGTTCTGCACTATATCGCGAGCAAGCGGCTGGCCGCCGGGCGATTGACCGTCGTTGATGCGACCAATGTCCAGCGAGAGGCCCGGCAGCCGCTCGTCGAGCTGGCCCGGCAATATCACTGCCTGCCGGTGGCCATTGTCTTCGATCTTCCGGAGCGATTGGCGCATGATCGCAACCAGGCGCGGACGGATCGCGACTTTGGCCCCCATGTGATCCGCAAGCAGAGTCAGGATTTGCACCGGTCTCTTCGTCACCTTGAGAAAGAGGGCTTCCGGCATGTGCATGTTTTCCGGAGCCCCGACGATGTGGAAGCTGCGACCATTGTTCGCGAGCCGCTTTGGAACAATCGGAAGTTCGATCACGGGCCGTTCGACATCATTGGCGATGTGCATGGCTGCTATGACGAATTGATCGAGTTGCTCGGGAAACTTGGTTACGGCATTTCTGCAGATCAGTTCACCGCGGTCCCTCCACCGGGGCGCAAGGCCGTCTTCGTGGGGGATCTCGTGGATCGGGGACCGAAAACCCCATCCGTGCTCAAGCTGGCCATGAACATGGTGGCCGCCGGGACGGCGCTGTGCGTGCCGGGAAATCACGACGTCAAACTCATGCGAAAGCTGCGCGGCCGTGATGTGAAAATCGCCCATGGCCTGGCCGAATCCCTGGCCCAGCTCTCGACCGAGGGCGAGGCCTTCTCAAAACAGGTGGCTGAATTCATCGATCGCATGGTCAGCCATTACGTTCTCGATGAGGGAAAGCTGGTCGTGGCCCACGCCGGGATGAAGGAATCCATGCAAGGGCGCGGCTCGCGAGGTGTGCGGGAGTTCGCCCTCTATGGAGAGACGACCGGCGAGACCGACGAGTTCGGCCTGCCGGTCCGCTTCAATTGGGCGGCGGAGTATCGAGGCGCTGCCAGCGTAGTCTACGGCCACACGCCGGTGCCGCAGGCGGAATGGCTCAATCGCACGATCGATCTCGATACTGGATGCGTCTTTGGCGGATCGCTTACCGCGTTGCGTTACCCGGAGCGAGAGCTGGTCTCGGTACCGGCCCGTCAAACCTATGCCGAGTCACGCAAACCCTTCCTCGATCCGGAAGTGAAGGTCCCGACGCTTTCGATTCAGCACCAGCAAGACGATGTCCTTGAGATCGCGGACGTGACTGGCAAGCGTATTGTGGAAACGCGGCTCGCTCGCACGGTGACGGTCCGCGAGGAAAACGCCATCGCGGCCCTGGAGGTGATGAGCCGGTTCGCAGCGAACCCGAAGTGGCTTCTCTATCTGCCTCCGACCATGTCTCCGTGCGAGACTTCCGCGCAGCCGGGCTGGCTTGAGCACCCCGCCGAGGCCCTTGCCTACTATCGGAACGAAGGCCAGCCCCGCATCATCTGCCAGGAAAAGCACATGGGCTCCCGGGCTGTGGTCGTGATCTGCAGGGATGAAGCCGCCGTCTCCAGGCGATTTGGCATCGAGGACGAGGGATTGGGCATTGTCTATACCCGTACCGGCCGTCGCTTTTTCAATGATCCGGTGCTGGAGCGGGAATTTCTGGCCCGCGTACACGCGCAGGTGTCCGGCGCAAAATGGTGGGACGAGTTTTCCTCCGACTGGTTTGCCCTGGATTGCGAGCTCATGCCGTGGTCGGCCAAGGCGCAGCAGCTCATCCTCGATCAATACGCATCCGTCGGGGCGGCCGGTGAGAGCACGCTTGTGAATGCATTGGAGGCGTTGCACGCCGCTGCGGCCCGAGGGATCGGTGTCAATGACCTCGTCAGAATCACGCAGGAGCGCGCCCACCTGCTTGGGGAATATCGTACCGCCTACCGACGCTACTGCTGGCCGGTGGCTGCGGTCGACGATTTGCGACTCGCTCCCTTTCACCTACTGGCGTCCGAGGGAGCGGTTCACATCGATAAAGGCCATGACTGGCATATGGCGACGCTCGCGGGATTGGCCGGAGATATCGTTCAGGCCACCAACCATCTCACGGTGGATATCACCAATCCGGATGACGAAGCCCGAGCCGTTGACTGGTGGATGGATCTTACCGCTCGTGGCGGAGAGGGGATGGTCGTCAAGCCGATCGATTTCGTGCCCCGCGGTCGCCGTGGCCTCGCCCAGCCTGCGGTGAAATGCCGTGGCCGTGAGTACCTGCGAATCATCTATGGCCCCGAATACACGCGACCGGAAAACCTTGAGCGGTTGCGCCAGCGGGGGCTTCGCGGGAAACGTTCACTTGCGTTGCGAGAGTTCGCCTTGGGTATGGAAGCGCTCGAGCGTTTCGTGCGGCGGGAACCTCTGCGCCGGGTGCACGAATGCGTATTCGGTGTGCTGGCTCTGGAAAGCGAGCCGGTGGACCCACGGCTTTGAGTGGCGGCAGCGTATCGTCTGGCCGAGAGAGGACGCGAATAAGTTGGGAACTGCCGCTGCCCTTGCGGGCAGTCGCTAGAACTTCTTTGCCGTGGCGATTATGACTTTGGCAAAAGCGCTGCCGAGAGCCTGCTGGCCGGCGCCGTTGAAGTGCAGGTTGTCGCCGTAGGTGGTGAAGGCCGGACCATCCGTCGTGATCAGGAAGGTATTCGGTACGGAGGCGGCGACCTGCTTCTGGGCGGCACGCACGAGATCCAGCTCCTTCTTCTGCTGGGGGGTGGAGTTGAAGGTCTTCTGGTTCAAGGAAATCTGCGAAAGGTAGAACGGAATGTTCGCTCCGTAGGTGGCGCGGATGTCCTTGATGAAGCGCTTGAGATTCTCCGCGTACTCCGGGGCGTGTTCGTTGATGTCGGCCTCACCCTGCACCCAGAGCATCCCGCAGATCTTCTGGTTATAGCCTTTCAAAGCCGGGTCGTTTTTGAACGCGGCCAGACCCTCGGCGACGGATTTTTGGAAGGCCCGATAGACGTTTCCGTCCGCCGCGGATTGAGAGGTGCCATCCGCCTTCCAGTGACCGAAGAGATGAGTGCCGCCGATTGCGAACTTGATGATCGCAAGTTTATCCGTCGGAGCCGTCTTCTTGAGCCACGTGTCGAAATCATGGGCGGAGGTCACTTCAGGGCCGAAGTTCGTCCCGATCGGCGCCGGTCGCAGGGTTGTGTAGGGTGCCACCGTGCTCCCTTTCTCAGGCGGCCCGTAGTAAAAGGGCACATCGTCCATGGGAGCCTGGAGGGCGGGCGGGAGCTCCGAGATTTGCGCGTGTCCGCTGGCGTTCGATTGGCCGCCGACGAGATAGATACGAAGCGTGGCGGCAGGGGCATTCGCGATGATGAGGGCCGTAGCGATGCCGGCCAGAAAGCGGGAGGGGAAAGGCATGGAATTTGGGGGATCTGACCCTGGAGCTTCTTTCAGGTTCCTGTGGTCGTCCAGACCGTTATTCCGCTCCGCTTCTGTGAAAAGTCCTCGGATGGAGGGATGTGGCACAGGAGGTGAGGTCAATCTGACAGAGTAAAACGAGTTTTGGAAATTTCGATTGCATCCAAAGGAAACTTAAAATACCAATATGGTTTCCGATGACTCTATCGAAAAGCAAATCCCCGGAAGTGCAGCAGCGCATTGTCAAAGGCGCCCGCACTCATTTCATGGCCCACGGTTTCCGCGGGGTCACCATGAGCGAGCTGGCGACCGAGTTGGGCATGAGCAAGAAGACGCTCTATGCCTATTTTCCCAGCAAGGAAGCGCTGTTGCATGAGATGCTGGCCGACAAATTTGGCGACGTCGAAGCGGAGCTCTCGGTCCTGAGCGCAGACACGCGAGGAGAGTTTCCGGAGCGACTGCATGCGTTGCTGGCCTGCATCCGCCGACATACGGATGAGATCCAGCCGGCTTTCCTGAGGGATGTGGCCCGCGAGGCGCCGGAACTTTTCGAAAAGGTGCGTGTCCATCGGAGGGCCATCATCCATCGCTATTTTTCGAGCATGCTTCGCGAGGGACAGGCCGCGGGGATGATCCGCAGCGATGTTCCCGAGAAGCTCCTCATCGAGTTTCTCATCGGAGTCGCGGACGCGGTCGTGAATCCTATGAAGCTGGCGGAGCTCGGCCTGACGGTGCATGCCGCGTTCACGGAAATCATCATCGTCTTCCTCGAGGGGGCGATGACCGAGAAGGGCAGGATGAAGCTATGAGGCTCGCTCTGCTGCTCGCGGTGCTCGTCACCGCCCTGTCCGGCTGCGGACGTAAAGACACGAATCTCGTCCAGGGCTATGTGGAGGGGGAATTCGTCTACGTGGCGTCTCCGCTGGAGGGGCAGCTGGAGAAACTCGCCGTACGGCGAGGGCAGGTGGTGAAAAAGGGAGACTTGTTGTTCGTCCTGGAGAGTGGCGCGGAGAAAGCCCAGCGGGACGAGGCGGCCCGGAAGCTGGCGCAGGCGCAGGCGAATCTGGAGGATGCGAAGCGCGGGCAACGGCCCAGCGAGATCGACTCGCTGAAGGCGCAGCTCCAGCAGGCGCAGGCCGCTCTCGTGCTCTCCGACAAGGAGTTCGAGCGCCAGGAAAGGCTGGTCGGAAAAGGAGTCGCCGCGACCCAGGATCTGGACGTGGCGCGCTCTTCCCGGGACCAGGATCAGAAACGCGTGGCGAAGCTCGCGGCCGATCTCCAGACTGCGCAACTCGGCTCACGGTCGGATCAAATCGCCGCGGCGGCCGCCGCCGTACAGGCACAGGAGGCCTCTCTGGCTCATGCCGACTGGGCGCTTTCGCAAAAGACCCAATACTCGCCCGTGGATGGGATCGTCTTCGACACGCTCTATCAGCAAGGGGAGTGGATCGCCGCCGGTCGTCCAACCGTCTCCCTCCTGCCGCCGGAGAACGTAAAGGTGCGGGCATTCGTGCCCGAGGCGCGCGTCGGGAGCCTGCGGTATGGCGAAGCGGTCAAGGTCTTCGTGGACGGTGTCGGCGAGCCATATGCCGGGACGGTGAGCTTCATCTCTCCGCGTGCGGAATATACACCGCCGGTGATCTACAGCCAGGAGAGCCGGGGAAAGCTCGTCTTCATGGTCGAGTCGGTTTTCGACCCGGCGACGGCGGCGAAATTGCATCCCGGCCAGCCGGTGGATGTCGCCTTTGGGGAGCCGTGAGCGACGCGCTGGCCATCGACGTGCGCGGGATGACGAAGCGCTTTGGCGAGCGCACGGTCGTCAATGACATCGCCCTGCAGGTGCGCACCGGCGAGATCTACGGCTTCCTTGGTCCGAACGGCAGTGGGAAGACGACTTTCATTCGCATGCTTTGCGGGCTCCTGCGTGCGGATGGAGGGGAGGGCACGTGCCTCGGCTACGATGTCATTCGCGAGAGCGAGTTGATCAAGCGGAATGTCGGGTACATGACGCAGCGGTTCAGTTTCTACGAGGATCTCAGTATCGCCGAGAATCTCGACTTCGTCGCGCGGATGTATGCCGTGCCGAATCGGCGTGAAGCCGTGGCGAAAAGTATCGAGCGCCTCGGCCTCTCCGGCCGCCAGCGGCAGCTCGCGGGCGAACTCTCCGGCGGCTGGAAGCAGCGGCTCGCGCTGGCGGCGTGTTTGATCCATGAGCCGAAGCTGCTGCTGCTCGATGAGCCGACCGCCGGCGTGGATCCGAAAGCCCGGCGGGATTTCTGGGAGCAGATTCACGAGCTGGCTGCCGATGGGCTCACGTTTCTCATCACGACCCACTACATGGATGAAGCCGAGCGCTGTCACCGGCTCGCCTATATCGCCTACGGCAATCTACTGACGCACGGAACGGTGCGGGAGGTGATCGACCATGTGGGCCTCGTGACCTGGAGTGTCTCCGGGCCGAACCTGCCGGAGCTGGCGCGGAAATTGCGCAGCCAGCCGGGTGTCCAGCAGGCGGTGGCCTTCGGCAACATGCTTCATGTGAGCGGCAGTGACCCCGAGGCGCTCCAGCAGGCGATTGCCCCCTTCCGGGATGGCTACGAATGGACCCGGATCCGCGCGGGCCTCGAGGACGTGTTCATCCACTTGATGGATACGTCGAAAGACAATTTCAGCTCGTGAACGATCAGTCCCATTTTTCCACTGGCCGCCTGGTCGCGATGATCGTGAAGGAGTTCACGCAGATGCGCCGCGACAAGCTCACGTTCGCCATGATGCTCGGCATTCCGATCATCCAGCTCCTGCTTTTTGGCTACGCGATCAACTCCGATCCCCGGCATTTGCCGACGGCGGTGCTGATCGCGGATCATGGCCCGCAGGCCCGCACGGTCCTCCAGGCGCTGAAGAACAGCACCTATTACGACTTCGTCCGGGAGGTGAAGACGGAGACGGAAGGCCGCGATCTGCTCGCGCGCGGGCAGGTGCAGTTCGTGGTCAACGTGCCGGAGAATTTTTCCCGTGATCTCCAGCGAGGAGATCGGCCGGTTATCCTCGTCGAGGCCGACGCGACCGATCCCGCGGCGACCGGTCAGGCCTTGGGCTCGCTGACGAATCTTTTCGACCAGGCGTTGACGAACGATCTCAAAGGCTCGCTGGCTTTTCTCGCCGGGCAGGACGGGCCGATCGATGTGCGGGTCCACGCGCTCTACAACCCCGAAGTCATCACCCAGTACAACATCGTGCCCGGCTTGATGGGGGTGATCCTGACCATGACCATGGTGATGATCACCGGTCTCGCGATCACGCGCGAGCGCGAGCGGGGGACGATGGAAAATTTGCTCTCGATGCCGACGCGCCCCAGCGAGGTGCTCATTGGCAAGATCATGCCCTACATCATCGTCGGTTACGTTCAGGTCGGTATCATCCTGGTCGTCGCGCACTTTCTTTTCCGCGTGCCGATGATCGGCAGCATCACGCTGCTGCTCCTCTCGGCCTTCGTCTTCATCCTCGCGAATCTCTCGCTTGGCATCACGATTTCCACCGTGGCGAGGAATCAGCTCCAGGCGATGCAGATGACCTTCTTCGTCTTCCTGCCGTCGATTCTGCTGTCGGGATTTATGTTTCCCTTCCGAGGCATGCCGCAGTGGGCGCAATGGCTGGGTGAGGTTTTCCCGCTCACGCATTTCCTGCGCATCGTCCGCGGCATTTTGCTCAAGGGAAACGGCATTGCCGACGTCTCGCGTGACCTGTGGCCGCTGGCGCTCTTCGCCACCATTCTGTTGACCATCGGCGTGAAGCGCTACCGGCAGACGCTGGATTGAGCGATCGATAGTTCTCGGGAAATGCTCTGACTCAGCAGTTCCCTGCGTCGATCTTTGGCTTCGCTCCGGATGAGAATTTCTTTCAGGCCGATATCCAGGCTGGGAAGGTGCCCAAAATTGCATTCTGATCCAGTCGATTCATGTCCTCCAATCGCCCAATTCCCGAAGGCATCGACGTCATCCAGAGCGGTGCGGATGCGACCATCCGACGGACGTGGTTCTCCCACACCGTTTGGTTTCTTCTCTTTTTCTGCATCGCATGGGATTCATTCCTCGTCTTCTGGTATGTGAGTGCTTTGACGGACCACAAACATGGTCCCATGGATCTGATGGCGATCATCTTTCCAATCGGCCACCTGGCGGTTGGTGTAGGCCTGACTTATTACGTGCTTTGCACCTTTCTGAATAAGACAGATCTGACCCTCTCGTCGTCTCTGCTCACCGTGAGGAGCTATCCCTTGCCCTGGATCGGTAACAAAGCCATCAGCGCATCTGACCTGTCTTCGTTCTCCTATCGACAAAGGTCTTCGGGCCAAAACAACAATCGCACCTCATTCGATGTGATGTTTGTGAATGCCGCCAATAGAGAAAAAACGTTGCTGAAGGGCCTGCCTGCGGAAGAACAGGCCGAATACATCGCGGAAGCTCTGACGCGATTTTACACGCCAGGTAAATCGTCGGACTTATAACGCCGGCGGGGAGTTGTCCCTTTGATCGCGTTGATCGTGCGTGACGATGGAGCCATGCGCGACGGACTGCGGGCCTTCAGCCTGGGGGCGTCCTTCTCGAGATCGATCTGCTTTGGATGGGTGGCGATGCCATCTCATTGCGAATTCACTCGAGGACGGGTGACGGTCGCCCCCTCGACCCAGGTACTGCCTATCAAGGTGGCCCTCGGGTTCGTGGGAATGCCCCGCTCGCCGCTATGGATCATGCTGATGATCATGTCAACGGCAGCCTCGCCGACCAGGTCGTTGCGCTGGTCCATGCCGGCCCAGTCCGGCCGCTGCTTTCGCCACTCGAGCTGGATCATTCCAATATCCTGGGGGACCTTTAGTCCGAGCGTATCGACCCAGCGCCGGACGACATTGTAGAGCGTCAGGATCACGTCGGGCTTCTGCTTGTCCATCCATGATCGAAAGACCGACAAATCGCTCCGGGCTTCCTCGATGTGGAGAAATGGGGCCGTATGCTGCCTCTTGGGAAGTTGCCGTTGAGCGGCCAGAAAGCCGGCGGTGAATCGCCCCTCCACGAGCTCGTCGATCACGGCATCCAGAACGAGCGCCGGGCGCCGGTAGCCCAGCTGGATGGCGTGTTCGAAGGCCTGCAAGGCCAGGGCGTGATGGTCCACACAGGCGAAAGACAGCGTCGGCTCGCGAGTGCGCACGCCCGTGACCACGCAGGGAAGCTTCTGCCAGATGCTGAGAAATTTCGGCGGCAGGCGATTGTCCTGCATCCGCCCGATCACGATGGCGCCGCGGATGTTCCGCGTCGCGAGGATACGGTCGAGCGCGCCCGGCTTCCAATCGGGATCGTGCAGCCAGAATTCATCGACGGCGTATCCCATCTGCCGGGCGCGACGCGTGCAGCCATCGACGTAGCAGGGAATCGTGGGATGTTTGCGAAAGGCGTCGCGATCGAGGTTGGCGTTGAGCAGGGCGAGAGTCGCCTTGAAGCGGGGCTGGCGCCCGCGGCGGAGCTCCGACATCAGGTGGGCGACCGTGGGGTTCTTCTGGTAGCCCAGATCGCTGGCGATGCGAAGGATGCGATTCGCCGTGGGACCGGAAATCTGCGGATCGTGGCGCAGCGCCAGCGAGACCGCATTGATGGAGACACCGGCTTTCTTCGCCACATCCATCATCGACACCGGTCGTTTGCGCCCTCTCGGAGAATTTTCAGAGGGGGACCGTCGATCGTCTGGGCTTTTTCGAGGCATGCGGATCCAGTTTGCGGCGGCTGGGATTCACAAGGGTGCTCGAGATGTTTCCGTCGAGGTACCTGGTGTCATCCGTGGGGAATGATCTTAAGCGGCCGGGATGCAGGCGGGAATCACAATGGAGAAAACGACACCCTTTTTCTCCCCGCTCGCGCGAGTCCTGCGGGAGCGATGATCGGTGCCGTTTCCAAAGTGAGGTCGGTGTCGTGGTCAAGACCGAGGGCGAACACACGACGTCCGGGATTATTTGTTCGTCCTCGCGGGGTAAATCGGGGCTTCGCTTGAACGTCAAGTAACGCCGCGTTCTCGCCAAAGAACTCCGCCAATGTAACGATCAAGTAATGCGCTCCTTGTTGCCGTGTGGCCTGCAAGGGAATTTTCCCGCTCACCTCATGCGTACGATCCTCGTTCCTCTGCTTCTCACGTTTGTTTCTTTGGGAGCCGGAGTGGCGGCCTTTGGGGACAGTGCCGTGGCCCCGCGCCAGAGTTTTCAAATCGATCCCGGCTGGAGATTTTTCCTTGGGGATCCTCGGGGTGCGGAGGCGCCAGGTTTCAGTGACGATAGCTGGCGGAAGGTGGATCTCCCTCATGATTGGAGCATCGAGGGAAATTTCGATGCCAAGGCACCCACGGGGGCGGCGGGTGGCTTTCGTCAGGCGGGCGTTGGTTGGTATCGTCGCACTTTTACCGCACCGGCCGCCTGGAAGGGCAAAGACGTGTCCGTGGAGTTCGAGGGTGTCTACATGAACGCCGAGGTGTGGATCAATGGGAGGAAGGTGGCCGCACAACCCTATGGCTACACCTCCTTCTCCGCGGATCTTACCTCCGCGCTGAAGCTCGGGGGCGAGAATGTCCTGGCGGTCCGGGTCGACAACTCGAAGCAGAAGAACAGCCGCTGGTATTCCGGCTCCGGCATCTATCGACATGTCTGGCTGACCGTGACGGATCCCGTTCATGTGGTTCCATCGGGAGTATTTGTCCAAACGGTCGATGCGTCCCCTTCACGAGCTCGCATCCGGATCGATACGGAGGTCGCCAACACCGATCCGTCAAAATCCGCTACGGTCGCCGTGCGCAGTACTTTGGTGGGGCCGGATGGGAAGACCGTTGCGCGGAAGATTGCCAACGGGACGGTTCCCGCCGGGGAGACAACGACGCTCTCGTCGGAGCTGGAGGTGGCGTCCCCCAGGCTATGGTCGCCGAAAACTCCGGCGCTGTATTCCGCCGTCGTCGAGGTCGCGGTGGATGGAAAACTCTCCGACGGTGTGAAAACGCCATTCGGCATCCGCACCTTGAAATGGAGCGTGGACAAGGGACTCCAGCTCAATGGGGAGACGATCAAGCTCTATGGTGGCTGTGTGCATCACGACCACGGCGCTCTGGGGGCGGCGAGCTACGATCGGGCGGAGGAGCGTCGCGTGGAGCAGCTTTTGGCCATGGGTTTCAATGCCGTGCGCACTTCCCACAATCCACCATCGCCGGCCTTTCTGGACGCCTGCGACCGAAAGGGCTTGCTGGTCATGGATGAGGCTTTCGACTGCTGGAGTAACGGCAAGAACGGCGAGGACTATCACGTTTATTTCAAGGACTGGTGGCAGAGGGATCTGGATGCCTTCGTCAAACGCGACCGCAATCATCCCTCCGTCGTCATGTGGAGCATTGGGAACGAGATTCCCGAGCGTTACACGGACCTCGGGGCGGATACCGCGAAGAAGCTGGCCGATGAGGTCCGGAAGCTGGATCCGACTCGTCCGGTGACGGAGGGAATACTCTTCCGGCCGAAGCCGGAGGAGATGGCGATCTTCGACCGTCACAGCGAGGCGCTGGACATCGTGGGCTACAACTACGCGATCGGCTCCCACGCCGAGGATCACGCGCGGGTTCCTTCCCGGGTGATGGTATCCACGGAGTCGAACCCCCGTGACGCTTTCAATTCCTGGGCGATCGTCAACGACACTCCCTACGTGGTGGGCGATTTCATGTGGTCGGCGATCGATTACATGGGCGAGGGGGGGATCGGGCGCTCGGTGATCAACGGCGATGCCCAGGGGCATGGCGAGGACAAGCTCTTCCCCTGGCACAGCGCGTATTGCGGAGACATGGATGTCATCGGCGT
>Ga0310811_10011194_pt1 | contig 11621 bp, 8 predicted proteins | sample YCmetagenome_FD_207642 | JGI IMG/M metagenome (GOLD analysis project Ga0310811, IMG submission 207642) | Soil microbial communities from experimental microcosm in Duke University, North Carolina, United States - YC | ecosystem: Engineered > Artificial ecosystem > Soil microcosm > Unclassified ...
CCGCGCGTTAAAACCAACCGACGAAGCAGACATGTTGGCGGCGGTCGAGCGGATCGGCGCGCAGTCGCTGTATCGCCGATTCATGGGTGCGAAGCGCGGCTTTTCGGATAAAGAGCGTGCATTCTTCCTGAACGTCGATTTTGTCAATCATGTTGCGCTGGTTGCAGTGGTGAAAGAGCAAGACCGCGCGTCGATAATTGCTGGCGGCCGCTTTATCGTCGAAAAACCCGGAACGGCCGAAGTCGCTTTCGCTGTCGTCGATGACTATCAGGGACAGGGCATCGGCGCGAGTTTATTGCGCCACCTTGCCATCCTTGCACGCCAGATCGGATTGAAGGAATTCACGGCAGAGGTTCTGCCCGACAACACACCGATGCTGAAGGTCTTTGAAAGATCCGGGTTGAAGTTCACTTCGAGGCGATCCGCCGACGGCGTGCACGCCGTGATGCAATTGTGAGGATGGAGTTATTCCGCGGCCCTCTCCGCCCGCTTCGAGATCAGATCGAGCGTATGCCGCGCGATCATCAGTTCTTCGTTGGTGGGTATGACGTAGACCGTAACGCGACTATCCTTGCGCGATATTACTTGCGCCGATGCCTCGTTGGCGGCTGGATCAAGCGAGACGCCCAGCCACGATAACTTCTCTGCAATGCGCGCACGTATTGTGGGGGAATTTTCGCCGATGCCGGCTGTGAACACGAAAGCATCGAGTCCACCGAGCGCGGCAGCGAGCATCCCGGCAAAAAGGCCGGCGCGATAAACGAAATATTCAAGCGCAAAGGCCGCCCGCGGATTTTTGCTGTCCTGGAGTTCGCGCACGTCGTTGCTCACCCCTGAAAGGCCCTTCAATCCGGACTCTTTGTAAAAAAGGTCCTGCACCGCCGCGGCACTCATCCCCTTCTCCGCGATAAGGTAGAGCACGACGCCAGGGTCGAGTTGCCCAGGCCGCGTCCCCATTGGCAATCCGTCGAGCGCGGTGAAACCCAATGTGCTTTCGATGCTCCGTCCGTCGGACAGCGCGCACATTGACGCGCCACTCCCGAGATGAGCGACAATCACCCGGCCTTTTGCGGCATCGGGCGCAACCTGACGCATGCGGTCGGCGATATATTCATAGGAAAGCCCATGGAAGCCGTACCGACGCACGCCCTCTTCGTAAAAGTGTTCCGGTATTGCAAAATGATCCGCCAAGGCCCCGTGATCGCGGTGGAATGCAGTGTCGAAACAGGCAACCTGCGGAAGCTCGGGCCGGCGTTCCATGAGCGTTCGAATAGGCGCGAGATTGTTCGGCTGATGGAGCGGCGCAAGCGATACATAGCGTGCAAGGTGCGCCACGACGTCGGGCGTCAGTCGAACAGGACGGCTGAATTCCGGCCCGCCATGCACCACGCGGTGACCAACCGCAACAAGATTGACGTTCTGCGTTTTACGCAGCCAGTCGCCCGTTTCCTGCGTGGCCGCCGGGAGGTCCGGCACTTTTTCGGCAGGATACGACTGGTCGATCAGCGGCTTCTTGTCGGGCCCCGCAGCCCGCAACCGCGGCCGGCTGCCGATGCCGTCCATCTGGCCTTTGACCAGGCAATCAAGATCGCCACGCGCGCCGGTCGCGAAGACCTGAAACTTGAGGCTCGAGGAGCCGGCATTGACGACCAGAATTGCGTCCATGACCTCACACCGCCGCGACGGTTGCCCTCTTGCGACGGGCATCGGCGTAAAGCACGGCGGCCGCGGCGGAAGCCATGCGGCTGCGTACGGAATCGGCCCGGGATGTCAGGATGATCGGCACGCGGGCTCCAAGCACCAAGCCTGCGGCGTCCGCTTTTGCGAGGAACGTTAAGTTTTTAGCCAGCATATTGCCGGCCTCCAGATCGGGAACGACCAGAATCTGGGCGCGCCCGGCGACTGGTGATTTGATGCCCTTTATTCTTGCGGCTTCGGGATCAATTGCATTGTCGAAGGCAAGTGGGCCGTCGAGCACGCCTCCGGTTATCTGTCCACGATCCGCCATTTTGCACAAAGCGGCCGCATCGATCGTCGACGGAATTTTCGGGGTAACGGTTTCGACCGCGGACAGGATGGCAACACGCGGTGTGCCAAGACCGACATCGACAAACAGATCGATTGCGTTCTGGATAATGTCGCGTTTCACCTCAAGGTCCGGAAAAATATTGATGGCCGCATCGGTGATGAACAGTGTCTCCGGGTAGGTCGGCACGTCCATCACAAAGACATGGCTGATGCGCCGCGCCGTGCGCAATCCGGTGCTGGAAGATGTCACTGCCCGCATGAGCTCGTCTGTATGCAGGCTCCCCTTCATCAGCAGCTCACCCTTGGATTCGCGGATGAGTTCCACGGCCTTGGCGGCGGCCGCTTCGCTGTGCGGTGCGTCGACGACCTGACGGCCTTTGATGTCGATTCCGTGTTCTCGAGCAACTGCGGTGATTTTTGCGGCGGGACCGACAAGAACCGGCTCGATGATGCCGAGTTCCGCCGCTTCGATCGCGCCACGCAATGATGATTCGTCACACGGATGCGCGACCATGGTGACGGCAGGCCGTTTCTCTTTCGCTCTGGCTATCAGGCGGTCGTATTTTGAGTCAGGCGCGGGTGCTGCTGCACTTATCGGCGCGATCGTGTCGGCATGGTCCCGCATGTCATCTCCCAAAATCCGTTGTCGGAGCCGGCACGAGAATATACCGCCGCCAACCAGAAACATTATCGTGCAATTGGGACCACGTGACGCGCATCCGCATTGACCTAAGTCAACGGTTGCCCGTTGGTCGCCTCGATTAGCCTTCGGCTTCAAACGCTTGATCGTACGCGGAGGGAACCTTCGCCCGTGCGCCGTTGACATAGGTCAATGAAGACACATGGGGCGTCCGTAGCGTATTCACACCGGCCTGAGCCAATCCAATTTCGAAACAAGCCAGGCGTTCAGGGAGACGTGCCATGAAAGCTGGCGCTGCCGTCAAGAAAGAGGCGAAAGACGAAGGATGCTGGCGAGCCTTCAAGTCAGGCGATTGGAGCACATCCATCAACGTGCGCGACTTTATCGTCCGCAATGTGACGCCTTACGACGGCGATGAAAAGTTCCTGGCACCAGCATCAAAACGGACCAAGGCGGTTTGGGAAAAGCTCCAGCCTTATTTTCAGGCAGAGCGGAAGAAAGGTGTACTCGCGGTCGACGCTAAAAGTCCGTCGACGCTGCTTGCGCACAAGCCCGGCTACATTGATCGCGACAACGAAATCATCGTCGGGTTACAGACCGATGAGCCGTTCAAGCGCGCGATCTTCCCGTATGGCGGCCTGCGCATGGTCGAAGCGGGCCTGAAGGCGGCAGGCTTCCCGGCGGATCCGCAGGTCCACGAGGCTTTCACCAAATACAGGAAATCGCACAACGACGGTGTGTTCGATGCCTACACGCCCGAGATCATGAAATGCCGCAAGTCCGGCATCATCACCGGCCTGCCCGACGCATATGGCCGCGGCCGCATCATTGGCGATTACCGACGGGTGGCCCTCTATGGGGTCGACCGACTGCTCGAGGTAAAGCGCGAAGAGCGCGCGCAAATGGATGACATGTGGCCGAACGATGAGGTCATCCGCGTGCGCGAAGAACTGGCCGAGCAAACGCGAGCGTTAAAAGACCTTGTCGCAATGGCCAAACTCTACGATTGCGACATTGCCCGGCCAGCAAATGACGCGCGTGAAGCGTTCCAGTGGACCTATCTGGCCTATCTCGGCGCAATCAAGGAGGCCAATGGCGCGGCGATGTCGATCGGCCGCATCTCGACATTCCTGGACATCTATATCGAGCGCGATTTGCAGGAAGGCTCCCTGGATGAAGCGGGCGCGCAGGAGTTGTGGGACCAGTTGGTCCAGAAACTGCGAATCGTCCGATTCCTGCGCACTCCGGAATACGACGCGCTGTTCAGCGGCGACCCCTATTGGGCGACCGAATGCGTTGGCGGCATGGATCTCGACGGCCGCGCGCTGGTGACCAAGAGCAGCTATCGCATGCTGCACACGCTTTACAATCTCGGCCCGGCTCCGGAGCCGAATATAACGGTGCTGTGGTCGAGACACATGCCGGAGACATTCAAGCGCTTCTGCGTCAGGGTTAGCCGCGATACGTCTTCTCTGCAGTATGAAAACGATGACCTGATGCGCCCGTTCTGGGGCGACGATTACGGCATCGCGTGCTGCGTCTCGGCGATGCGCCTCGGCAAGCAGATGCAGTTTTTCGGTGCGCGGGTGAATCTTGCAAAGGCACTGCTTTATGCCATCAACGGCGGACGCGACGAGGTGTCAGGCGACCAAGTCGCGCCGCCGGCTCCGGCAGTGACGGGCGACTTCCTCGACTACGACGACGTCATGGCCAAGTTCGATGAGACCATGGAGTGGCTGGCTCGTACCTATGTGCATGCCATGAACTGCATCCACTACATGCACGACAAGTATTTCTATGAGCGCCTGGAGATGGCACTGCACGACCGCGATATTCTCCGGACGATGGCGTTTGGAATCGCGGGTCTTTCGGTTGTTGCCGACAGCCTGAGCGCGATCAAATACGGCAAGATCCGCGTCACCCGCGACAACACTGGGCTTATCGTCGACTACCAGAACGAGGGCAATGCCGCGACTCCGCAGTTCGGCAATAACGATGACCGCGTCGACAAGATTGCAGCCGAACTTGTAACGCGTTTCATGGGAAAAATCCGCAAACACCCGACATACAGGAACGCTGTGCACACCCAGAGCGTGCTGACGATCACCTCGAATGTCGTGTACGGCAAGGCAACCGGAAATACCCCGGATGGACGCAGGAAAGGTGAGCCGTTCGGGCCCGGCGCAAACCCGATGCATGGGCGCGACAGCCATGGCTGGCTTGCTTCCTGCCTGTCGGTTGCAAAACTTCCTTACAAGGATTCGCAGGACGGCATCAGTTACACCGTCTCGGTTGCGCCACAGAAGGCTCATCTATCCGAGAGCCAACTCTTGGAGGAAGCAACGAAGGCGTTCGATGTCTACTTCGGTCATGGCGGATTCCACATGAATCTGAACGTCATCGACAAGGCGACGCTCGAGGACGCCATGAAGAACCCGGACAAATATCCGCAGCTCACGATCCGCGTGTCGGGCTATGCGGTCAATTTCGTCCGCCTGACACCTGAGCAACAGAGGGATGTGATCAGCCGCACGTTCCACGGCCAGATCTGATCTGGAGACGTGTCATGTCGACTTTGCAAACGCTCGAATCCGGCAGCAGGCATGACCTGCGCGTCGGTAAATCGCCAGACGCTCCGGATGAGAGTTTGTTCAAGGACGAAACCGAGGGCGCCTTCGGTTATTGCCATTCCTACGAGACCTCGTCCCGCTACGACGGGCCCGGCGTGCGTGTCGTGCTGTTCACTTCGGGTTGCCTGCTGCGATGCGTTTACTGCCATAACCCGGACACCTGGCATCTCAAGGATGGCATCTACGTCTCGGCCCAGCAGGTTCTCGATCGCCTTGCAGGTTTTGCACCCGCCATTCGGGACCTTGGTGGCGGCCTGACCATCTCGGGTGGAGAGCCCATGGTGCAAATGGCCTTCACCAAGCGGATATTTGCCGGCGCCAAGAAGATGGGCCTGCACACCGCCATCGAGACCTCGGGCTTTATGGGTGACCGGGTCGATGAGTCTTATCTGTCGGTTGTCGATCTGTTTCTGCTCGACATCAAAAGCTCGAATCCAGACACGTACCGTAAGGTCACGGCCCGCGACCTGGCTCCCACGCTTCGCTTTGCCGAGCGGCTTGCATCCATCGGCAAGCCCGTATGGGTTCGCTTCACCCTGGTTCCAGGTTGGACGGACGACCCAGCGAATGTCGAGGGCATCGCCAAATTTGTTGCGCCCATGAAGAACGTCGAGTGGGTCGAGGTGCAGCCATTCCATCAGATGGGCGCCTTCAAGTGGAAGGCAATGAACATTGAATACAAATGCGCTGACACGGCAGCACCGACATCCGAGCTCAAAAACCGAGTCATCGAGCAATTTCGTGCCGCAGGCTGCAATGCCCGCTGACTGGCCTCTCGTGGCTTCGTTCAATTCTAGGGGGAGCTTTTCATGTTAGATCTTGCCCGCGAGATCATCGGTACGCAGCCAATTCTTACGGCCTTCCTCGCGATCGGCCTCGGTTACCTAATCGGGCAGATCAATATCGGCGGGTTCTCGCTTGGTGTCGGGGCCGTTTTGTTCGTCGGTCTCGCGCTCGGCGCATTTGCTCCGAAAGCGCAGATCGTCGGGCCGATCGGGCTGACTGGCCTGATCATGTTCCTCTACGGCATCGGAATTCTGTACGGGCGACAGTTCTTCGAGGGAATGCGGGGCGTTGGCCGCAAGTACAACTTATTGGCACTGGTCGCCTGCGTTGCCGGCTTGCTGGTTGCACTCGGGCTGGGCCAGGCTTTCGGCATCAAGTTGGGTCACACGCTCGGCATCTATGCCGGATCAATGACGAGCACCGCCACCCTGCAGGCGGCGCTCGATGTCATGAACAACAAGGAGCCCTCAATCGGTTATTCGATCGCCTACCCGTTCGGTGTGATCGGTCCGATCCTGTGCATCTATTTCATGACGCGTATTGTGCAGCCGAAATTCCCGGCAAAAGCGCAGCGTTTCCATATGGGCGAAATCTCCATCGGGGACAAATTCTCCGGACGCAGCCTTGCCGACATCACCAAGGAACTACCGGAAGGCGTTCAGGTCACCATGGTTCGCCAGAGCGGGCAAAACGTGATCCCGGCTCCGGATCTCCCGCTGTCTCCCGGCGACGCCGTTCTGATCATCGCCGAACGACAGGAAGCCGTTGCTGAAGCGGCTGCACGGCTCGGAAAGCTCGAGCCTGGGCGCCTGGCCAAGGACCGCGCCGACCTCGACTACATTCGCGTCTTCGTCGGCAAAGCTGGCGTGGTCGGCGTGCCCCTCGCCCGCCTTCCCATGCCCGCGGGATTCCCGGCGCATATTTTGCACGTGAGACGCTATGACGCCGACCTGGTGCCAACCCCCGATCTGATGCTTGAATTCGGCGACCGCGTGGGCGTGCTGATGCCGCCCGATCGGCGGGAAGACGTCCGAAAATACTTCGGCGACACCGTGAAAGCCGCAGCCGAGTTCAGCTACGTCTCGCTAGGACTTGGCATGGTCCTTGGTGTTCTGATCGGGCTCATTCCGATCCCGATTCCCGGTGTCGGCACCGTAACGCTGGGTATTGGTGGCGGCCCGCTGATCGTCGCTCTCATCCTCGGAAAATTGCGGCGCACGGGGCCCATGCTGTGGACGATGCCGCTGCCCGCAAACATCGTGCTGCGTAATTTCGGGCTCGCGATGTTCCTGGCCACGGTCGGTGTCAATGCCGGCCAGCCATTTGTACGGACGATCGCGGAATCCGGATTCACGATGTTCTTTATCGGTATCGCCGTCCTGCTGACGACTGTGCTCATCGTGCTGATCATCGGCCACTATCTCATGAAGATCCCGTATGATGATCTGGTTGGCGTCGCCTCGGGTGCAACGGGAAATCCGGCCATCCTTGTCTATTCGACCAAGATGGCTCCGACCGAGCGGCCCGATATCGGCTACGCGATGATCTTCCCGTCGATGACGATCGTGAAAGTCATCGCCGTACAAATCGTCGGTATCCTGGCGGCTACCGGCGCCGGCGGGTAGCGGCCTAATGAAGCCCAAGCCGCCGTCCGACGAGGTTGCCGCACCCCAGGTCGTAACTTTCGATGCCATCCTGCCGGCGAGCATGGCCGTACGCGCAGAGCAAAGCGGCGTCACCAGGGCCGCCACAGATCCGTTGACTGTGTTCGTCCTAAGCATTCTTGCTGGCGCATTCGTTGCGTTTGGCGCAATTTTCGCAACGACCGTCACTGCCGGGGGCGGGCTGTCCTACGGAGTCGGACGTCTGCTCACCGGCTTGGTCTTCTCGGCCGGCCTCGTCATGGTGATCATCGCGGGCGCTGAGCTTTTTACTGGCAACAATCTCATCGTTATGGCCTGGGCGAGCCGGAAAATAAGAACCAGCGCGCTCTTGCTCAATTGGGTTCTTTCTTTCAGCGGCAATTTTGTCGGCGCGATCGCGACCGCCGTGCTGGTCTTTTACTCGACGCAGTATACGTTCGGCGACGGCGCCGTCGGACTGGTCGCATTAAACATCGCAAATGCAAAGTCATCTTTGCAGTTTATTCCGGCGTTGATTCTCGGGATCTTGTGCAATGCCTTGGTGTGCCTGGCGGTATGGATGTTGTTCAGCGCCCGCACCAACATCGACCGGATCGTTACGGCCATCCCTCCGGTCGCCATATTCGCTGCAGCCGGCTTCGAACACTGCATCGCCAATATCTACTTCATCCCAATGGGCCTGTTCATCAAAGCGGGCGCGCCTGACTCGTTCTGGAAGGCCATTGAGAAGACAGCGGCCGATTTTCCAGAGCTGACCTGGAGCAACTTCATTGCCAACATGCTTCCGGTAACAATAGGCAACATCATCGGCGGATCTCTGATGGTCGGCGTTGTCTACTGGTTCGTCTATCTACGAAAAAGGTAGCGCGCTCAGCTGCTGCCGCGAAAAACCTGAATATCGAGGTCGCGGATCTTCTTGCGCAACGTATTCCGGTTGACACCCAGGAGATCGGCGGCGCGGATCTGATTGCCACGCGTGGCCGCGAGCGCGGCCGTCAGGAGCGGAAATTCAATTTCCCGCAAGATCCGATGATAGAGCCCTGCCGGCGGCAGGCTGTCCTCGAATTCGGCAAAATACGCGGCAAGGTGACGCTCGACCGCACTGCTGAGGCTGTCGCCCGAGCGCGACTCGTTCCCGCCGACCGGCGCCGTCGGCTGCGACAATTCCTGCTCGATAACAGCCGCGGTGATCGTTTCCTGCGGATAAAGTGCCGCTAGGCGGCGAGCAAGATTTTCCAATTCACGGACATTGCCCGGCCACCGGTGATGCTTGAGCAACTCAAGTGCCGCCTGATCGATCTGCTTCGGCGGCAGACCCTCGCGCTGCGCCTGGGCAAAGAAGTGTCGGATCAGATCAGGAATGTCTTCGGCGCGTTCCCGCAGGGGCGGCAGACGCAAGGGCACGACGTTCAGCCGGAAAAACAGATCCTCCCGGAACAGGCCCTGCTGAATCAGGATCCGCAGATCCTTGTTGGTTGCCGCAATGATCCGCACGTCGCTCTTGATCGGCGTGCGCCCGCCGACGGTCGTGTACTCGCCTTGCTGAAGCACGCGCAGCAGCCGCGTCTGTGCCTCCATCGGCATGTCGCCGATTTCGTCGAGGAACAGCGTTCCGCCCTCCGCCTGCTCAAACCGGCCGGCACTGCGGCTGTTGGCGCCGGTGAAGGCGCCCTTCTCATGACCAAACAGTTCTGACTCAATGAGATCGCGCGGGATTGCCGCCATGTTGATGGCGACAAACGTCCCGGCGCGGCGTTTGCCGTAGTCGTGCAACGCGCGCGCGACCAGCTCTTTGCCTGTGCCGGATTCACCCGAAATCATCACGGTCAGGTCGGTCTGCATCAGGCGCGCAAGAACGCGATAGATCTCCTGCATCGCCGGCGAGCGGCCAACGAGGGGAATTCCCTCCAGGTCTTCGTTCTTCGGTGGGGCCGTCCGCGGTTCCTTCGGCTCGGCCAGGGCGCGCCCGACGATCGAGATCAGCTCCTTGAGATCGAAAGGTTTCGGCAGATATTCATAGGCGCCGCGCTCCGACGCGCGGATCGCCGTCATGAAGGTGTTCTGGGCGCTCATCACCACGATCGGAAGATCGGGACGGGCCTTTCTGATGCGGGGAATGAGGTCGAATGCATTTTCATCCGGCATGACGACGTCGGTAATCACCAGATCGCCGTCTCCTTGCGTGATCCACCGCCACAGCGTGGCGGCGTTCCCGGTCGAGCGAACCTCGTAACCGGCCCGTGACAGAGCCTGGTTGAGAACCGTTCGGATCGCTGCGTCGTCGTCGGCTACTAAGATGCTTCCCGTTGGCATGTTTGGTCTCACGGGTGGGCCGGCAAAGCGTTCTCGGCGATGTTGCCATCGCCGCTATAGATCGGCATCAGGACGCGAAAGATCGTCCGCCGCGGCTGCGATTCACATTCGATAATGCCGCCATGATCGCCGACAATTTTCGCGACCAGCGCAAGGCCAAGTCCGCTCCCGCTCGGTTTCGTCGTGACAAACGGGTCGAACAAATGCGGCATCAGGTCTTCCGGAACGCCTGGTCCGTTGTCCTTGACGCAGAATTCAAGCGGCAGCGACACCCGCGCCTTGCTGCCCGGGACGGCAAGCCGCACACCGGGGCGAAATGCTGTCGTCAGCTGAATTTCACCTTCGGTCGCCTCTGGGCCGATCGCTTCAGCGGCATTCTTGATGAGATTCAGGAAGACCTGCACCAGCTGGTCGCGATTGGCGAGAACCGGCGGCAATGACGGGTCGTAGTCTTCAACGAACTTGATCTGCCTGCCGAAACCGGATTGCGCGAGCCTTTTGACGTGATCGAGAACGACGTGAATGTTCACCGGCTCGCGGTCAATGGGCCGCTCGTCCGCAAAGACTTCCATGCGATCGACGAGCTTCACGATCCGGTCCGTCTCGTCGCAGATCAGCTTGGTGAGCGGCCGGTCCTCGTCGCCTGCCGCCTGTTCAAGAAGCTGCGCCGCGCCCCTAATGCCCGATAAAGGATTCTTGATTTCGTGCGCCAGCATGGCCGCCAGTGCGATCACCGAGCGGGCGGCGCCCCGATGCGTGAGCTGACGATCCATCTTGTCGGCGATGGTCCGCTCCTGAAGCATGACGACAACGTGCTCGGAATATTCAGGCAGTGGCGCGACGTAGAGGTCGACCAGGCGCTCGCCAGGATTGCGTGGGGTCGCGAGGTCAACCTTGTACTCATTCACCGCCGATCCGCGCTGCCGCACCTGCTCGATTAGAGTGAGCAGCGGCGAGCCGAACGGCACGAGCTCGCGCAGCAGGTGCCGGCGCAGCATGGCCGTCGAGGCCTCGAAGAATTGCTCTGCCGCGACATTTGCATCGGCAATTTTTCCATCGGCGGACACCATGATCACCGGATGCGGCAATGCGTGCAGCATCGCGTCCGCCGGCGTGTTCACCATCGCAGCAACTGCCTGTGCGCGCGTCATGCCGCCGCTCTCCAGGCAAAATCGTCAAACGCTTCCGCGAGATAACGGCGCGCATGAGAAGGTTCATCGGCCGTGAGAACGCGTCCGCGATGATTTTTGAGAACTTCGGGCGGGGTTGCCGCCGTCACCGCCGCCTCGTCGAGCGCCCAGCCAAGATGCTTTCGCGCATGGCGGCGGCCGATCGCCAGGCCGTGGTGGTCCAGCATCTCATCGTACAGGCCCTCGATCAGCCGATGCTGATCCAGCAATGAGGGCGCTTGCTCGCGCGTGCCCGTCGCCAGGTAGCGCGCGATCTGGCCCGGTAGCCATGGGCGGCCCTGCGCGCCGCGCCCGATCATGACCGCGTCAGCGCCGGAGACCTCAAGGGCTTCGACTGCGTCGTCGCAGGATTCGATATCCCCATTGACGACCACTGGAACCGATACCGCCT
>Ga0310811_10011195_pt1 | contig 11621 bp, 11 predicted proteins | sample YCmetagenome_FD_207642 | JGI IMG/M metagenome (GOLD analysis project Ga0310811, IMG submission 207642) | Soil microbial communities from experimental microcosm in Duke University, North Carolina, United States - YC | ecosystem: Engineered > Artificial ecosystem > Soil microcosm > Unclassified ...
CTCGAGAAGGCCCTGGACTATGCCAAGCAGCGCGAGGCCTTCGGCCGGAAGATCGCCGACTATCAGGGCGTGACCTTCCCGCTCGCCGAATCGGCGATGGAATTGCACGCCGCGCACTTGATGGGTCTCAACGTGGCGCAGCTCCTCGATCGCGGCGATCCGGCGATCAAGGAACTCTCCATGACCAAGGCCTATGCGGTTGAGATCGGCCTCAGGGCGGTCGATCGCGCCATGCAGGCGCACGGCGCCATCGGCCTCACCAACGAGCTGCACCTCACCCACGCCTGGCACGACCTGCGCGCGGTGAACATCGCCGACGGCACCAACGAGATCCTGCGCCGGACGATCGCCCACCGCCTGCTCGCGGGTGACCTCGACCTGTGATGCAACCTTTGCCGGATGCCGCGCGTTGCCCCTCAGCAGCAGTACGGTCAGTTGGCTAATTGCCTTGTGCGTTTATATGTCCAGGACGGAACTTTTGCAGAAGGCCCGGGTCGCGCGGGAGGAAGCCAGCCGGGCAAAGCGATTGGCCCGGCAGCTCACGCAGGAAGCGGATCGTTCCCGGCTGCTGCGCTACGCCGAGGACCTGGAACGTCAGGCCGACGACCTCGAACGCGACGCCCTCGAACACGACGGCAAGGGCGGTTCACCTCCTGCATGCTGATGGCCGGCTGAGCCGAGCCGCCTCACCGTCACCGCGTCACGCAATGAATTGCCTCGCCTGGATGTGATGCAACTCGCGACTGCACTTTCCTGTTGAGTTCCGCAGCAGCTGCAGGAGCTTGCCATGAAAGCCGTCGCCGTCCTTCCGCCTCTGCTCGCGCTCTTCCTAGTCACCGCCTGCGATTCGACCGGGCAGCAACAGGCTGCCGACGGCAAGCTTCAGCTGCCAGGCGAGCGGCCGGCTCCTGCCGTCGGCTTGAACGTTCCGCCAGACGCCTGGTCGGGTCCGAGCCGTCCGGCAGCAAGCTCATTCGCCTCTTCCCGTTAGAGCGAGATGACTCTTGCTCTAATCATCCGTCGTCCCGAGCGAAGTCGAGGGACCTTCTCTCTACGATTTGTCGCATATTGTTGAAGGAAGGTCTCTCCGCTGCGCCTCGCTCCGCAAGGCCTCGGTCGAGACGACGGGGAACCTAAACTCATCCCACTCTAGATTCCCGCCAATCGCGTCATGCCTTGATATGGGTGTGCGTGCGGCCGCTGCCGCCGTGAAGGTGGCGCCCGTGGACGTGGCGCCCGTGAACGTGGCGGTCGTGCCGAACCTCGGCCGGAACAAGATGGAGCTGGCCGTGACGCACGCCGCGCTGGCTTGTGGTCTCGTCCGCGAGCGCTCGCAGCTCGGCGGCCGGGCCACGCAGGATGGCAACCTCCAGGCAGGAATCGTGGTCGAGATGGACATGCATCGTGGCCACTTGCAGATCGTGATGGCGATGCTGCGCTTCGGTGAGCCGCTGGCCGAGCGCGCGCGTCGACGTGCTGAACCTCCTGAACACCCAGGCCGACCAGGTCTCGTACTATTATACTTCGCGCCTGCCGGGCGAACCGCTCGCCGGTGTAAACGACATCCACTTCCATCCCGTCGAGCCCATCGCCTTCCGCTTCACCGTCGCCAAGGCGTTCTGATCGCCCCCTCTCCTAGCCTCTCCCCCTCACGGGGGCGAGGAACATGAGCGGCGAGCACTTCCTCTTCTTCCTCCTCTCCCCCGCTAGAAGGAGAGGAACATGAGAGGCGATGCTCGGATTTCTTCCTCCTCTCCCCCGCTAGGGGGAGAGGTTGGGAGAGGGGGTGAGCATCCATCGCCCGCCGATCTTCAGCCGCTCGAAGCGCACGCCGAAGGCCTCGTCGAGGCGGGGATCGTGGATCAGTTGATCGGCCGGTGCGTCGGCCAGCACCTTGCCCGCGACCAGCAGCACGACGCGCTCGAAGAAGCGAAAGGCGAGATCGAGATCGTGCACCACCACGACCGACAGCCGCCCTTCGCCCAGCGGTTCGCGTCCGCGCGTGGCAAGCGTCCGGATCGTGTCGAGGCGATGACGAATGTCGAGCGCCGCCGAGGGCTCGTCGGCGATCAGAACAGGCGGATCGACGACCAGCACCGTCGCCAGCAGCACGCGCGCCCGTTCGCCGCCCGACAGCGTCGACCAGCGCCGTGCCTCCAGGCCCGAAAGCTCGAACGCGTGCTTCGCCTTCGCGACGGCATCGGCCGGCAACGCCGTGGCCCGCGCCGCCCCCAGCTGCAGAAGATCGGCGACTGAGAGGTCCCAGTGCGGCTCGAAGGCCTGCGGCAGGAAGCCGATCGCCTGCGCCCGCTCGATGCTCGCAAGACCGGCGAGATTTTGGCCATCGAGCCGCACATGCCCCGACGTCGGCATGTCGACACCGGCAAGCGTGCGCAGGAGCGTCGACTTGCCCGCGCCGTTGGGGCCGATCACGGCCACCGAGCCGCGCGGTCCCAGCACCAGCGATACGCCATCGATCAGGGTCGCGCCCTCGCGTTTCACGGTGAGCGATTCGGCGGCGAGCGAGCTCATGTGCGCAGCCGCCGCGCCAGCAGCAGGATGAAGAACGGTCCGCCGGCGATGGCCGTCACCAGGCCGAGCGGAATCTCGGCCGGCGGCAAGACGGCGCGCGCGATCGCGTCCGCCAGCGTGACGACGATCGCGCCCACCAATGCCGAGGCCGGCAACAATGGCCGATGCAACGGCCCCACCAGCCAGCGCGCGATGTGGGGCGCGGCAAGCCCCACGAACGCGACCAGCCCGCCGAATGCAACTGCCGCCGCCACGATCACCGAGCCCGCGAGCACCGCCTCAGCCACGACACGGCGCGTGTCGAGACCGAAGGCGGTCGCCATGGTCTCACCGAGGCCCAAAAGATCGAGGCGACGCGCGAACAACAGCGAGAGGCCGAGACAGGCGACCGTGATCGCAACGAGCAACGCGATGCCGCGCCAGCTCGGAGTCTGGATGCCGCCCAGCACCCAGCTCATCACCACCTGCAGGCTCACCGTCTCGTCGGAGAGCGCCAGCATCAGGAACGAGCGCAATGCGCCCAGGATCGCCGCGACCGCAACGCCCGCGAGCAGCAGGCCCGCCGCATCGACCGCGCCCGCAACGCGCGCGATGCCCAGCACCAGCATCGTCGCGGCCCAAGCGCCCGCGAAGGCGAGCACCGGCAACAGCAGGGGTTGCGGCAGCGCAAGCGGCACCAACAGGGCGACGGTCGCCCCCACCGCCGCGCCGCCCGCCGATCCCAGCAGGTACGGCTCGGCCAGCGGATTGCGGAACACGCCCTGGTAGATCGTGCCGCCCAACCCCAGCAGCGCACCCACCAGCGCCGCCGCCAGCACGCGCGGCAAGCGCCATTCGACCAGGAGCCGGCTCGCCATCGACGGATCGCCCGATAACGCACGCCAGAGATCGGCCGGCGAGGCCCAGAGCGCCCCCGCGCACGCCGCAACGGCGAGGCCGAGCAGCAAGGCGAGTACGAGGCCGAGCCAGACTCTCATACTCCCCGACTCTTTCTCCTCTCCCCCGTTAGGGGAGAGATTGGGAGAGGGGGCGGCGCACGTTGGACCCCCCTCACCTCGCCTCTCCCCCTAACGTGGGAGAGGAACATGAAGAAGAGAACGGACGCAGCCTCAAAACCGCACCCGCACGCCCGCCACCACTTCGCGGCCCATCATGCGGCGGCCGGACAGCGAGGTGACGAGCATCAGGAGGAGCGACAGCGCCTCGTAATTCTTTCTCCTCTCCCCCGCTAGGGGGAGAGGTTGGGAGAGGGGGCGGCGCACATCGAATCCCCCTCTCCTCGCCTCTCCCCCTAGCGGGGGAGAGGAATATGAAGAAGAAGCCGAGTGCACCCTCTTCATCATCGGGGCCTCTTCGTTGGATGAAACAACTCAGCGAGATGCTCGATGCCCTCGATGGTGCGCGGTCCGGGAATGAGGAGCTCGGTGCGGCTCACCGCGAACGCGCGGCCCGTGCGCACGGCGCGCAGATCGGCCCAGCCGGGTTCCGCGATCAGCGCCTTGAGATCGCGCTCGCTGCCGGCCCACAGGAGCACGTCGGGGTCCAGACGGAGGATCGATTCCGGCGAGACTTGCGCGAGCGTCGCCGGCCCCGGCAGGGCGAAGCGCCCACCCGCGCGCATGATCGCATCGCCCGTATAAGTTCCTTCGCGTGCGACCAGCATCAGGCCGTTGCCCAGCCGGCCGGTGATCATGACAACGGCAGGCGCCGGCTCGCCTGCAACACGTGACGCCACACGCGCCAGCCGGTCGGCGAAGCGTCCCGCCACCGCCTCGCCGCGCTCCGCCACGCCTGACGCACGCGCCACCAGCCGGATGTTGGCCAGGATCTCCTCGACGCTGCGACCCAGCAGCACCAGGACCGGCACGCCCAGCCGCTCCATCGGATCGACGAGCTGGCTCGCCGCCTGGCGCGACGGCGTCACCACCACGAGATCGGGCCGCAACGCCACGATCGCATCGACCGAGAAGCCGAGCCGGCCACCGACCAGCGGCCGGTCGAGCACCTCGGGTGGATAGCGCGTATAGGCCTCGATGCCGACGATGCGATCGGCCAGACCCAGCGACGCCACGATCTCGGTGTTCGACGCGAAGATCGGCACGATCCGCTGCGGTGGCGCAGCAAGCGTCACCGCGCGATCGAACGCGTCATGCACGGTGACGGGCTCGGCGTGCACAAGCGACGCGAAGAGCATCAGGAGGAGCGCGAGGACTCCGCAATTCTTCCTCCTCTCCCCCGCTAGGGGGAGAGGTTGGGAGAGGGGGCGGCGCACGTCGGGGCCCCCTCTCCTCGCCTCTCCCCCTAGCGGGGGAGAGGAACATGAAGAAGAGAACGGACGCAGGATCAAAACCGCACCTTGACCCCTGCCACCACTTCGCGGCCCATCATCGAGTTGCCACACGAGCCGTTCTGAGCCGCGAGGTTGGCGCGGCAGGGGTTCTGGTCAAGCGCGATGAAGATCGGATCCTGGTTCACATCCAGAATGTTGTTGATCGCGGCGAAGAAGGTCACGCCCTTGTGCGGCTCGATCTCGAAGCGCGTGTTCCACACCCAGAAGGCGCCTTTCTCGTACACCGTGACGTTGCGCACCTGCCCGGGAAAGTAGACCGGCGACAGCGCCTCTTCGGTGTTGTACCACATGGGTCCACGCAGCACGCCGTGGAGCTGCACGCTCCACGGCATCTCGCCATCGATGCGGCTGTAGCGCGTGCCGATCGAGAGCCCGTATTGGTTGATGCGCGTGGCCTGGCTCGAATTGGCGCCGGTGAGCGCCGCACCGTAGTCGGTCATAGCGAAGTTATAGTAGCCGTTGCTCCAGAGGCTCCAACGCTCTCCCTCGCCGACCGAGAGCCCCAGCAGACGCGGAATATCGGCCTCGCCCTGCAGCTCCAGGCCCTGGACCAGGATGTCGCCGGGATTGTTCTGGTATTGCGAGACCGAAACGCCGCCCCGGTTGGAGATCGTCACCGCCTGGATGCGGTTGCTGATCACGTTCTGGAACAGCGCAAGATCGAGCCACGCGTGCTTGGTGGTGATCGTACCGCCGAGCTCGAGCTGATGGCTCATCTCCGGGCTGAGGTTGGGATTGCCGAAGATGGTATTGCCGATCGGCGTGACGGTGAAGTTCGCCCCGAGCTCGGTCGCGGTCGGCGCGCGAAAGCCGCTCGAGGCACCGAAGCGGGTCGTCATCCATTCCGTCACCTTCAAGATGGCGCCTGCCGAGTAGGTCGTGGCCTGGTAATCGACGCTGCCCGGGATCAGCGTCGGCGCGTAGGGTGTCGGGAGCAGCGTGGTCGTGCCCCAGGTCTGGCGCACGCCGCCGCGCACGATGAGGCGATCGTCGAAGAACTTCTGCGAATCCTCGGCATAGAGTGCCCAGACATTGTCGGTTTCGTTGTTGTCCTGCGGCGAGAGCTGGGTCACCGCGGGCCCGCCGGCACGGAAGCGATAGGAGGTAATCCAGCTCCGCTCCCAATCGACGCCGACCAGGAGCTCATTGGACGACCAGGCCTTGTAGCGCGGCTGGAACCGCACGCCCTCGATGTCGATCTGGCGATGGTTGTGATCGGTCCAGGTACGCGACGCCAGCGCGTTGAGATTGCTGAGCGGCGACGGGTTGTTGAGATCATCCACGTCCTGCACGTAATAGCCCTGGACGAAGAGATGGCCACGTCCGTCCGGCGTCTTGCCGTTGTAGCTGACATCGATCGACTGGTTGTAGCGGGTATCGAAGGCGAAGATGTTGGCGCTCGAACCGCGGAAACCGGTGTTGTAGACGCCGTCGGTGCGGATCGTCATGTCGAGGCGATTGTCGTCGTCGATCTGCCAGCCCAGCGCACCGGTGCCACCCATGCGGCTCCAGGCGGTGTTCAGCTCCACCTGGCCGCCGCCCACCTGATAGTCGTCTTGCTTGCCGCCGGAAAGGCCGAGATACCAGTCGACACCTTTGTAGGTGCCGCCGTTCTGCAGCTTGCCCTGGATCAGGCCGAACGAGCCCGAGTCCATCTCGGCGAGCGTTCCAGGCGCGGTGCGACCGGTCTTGAGGATGATGTTGATCACACCGCCCATGTTCTGGCTGCCGTATACGACCGAGGCCGGTCCGCGCACGATCTCGATCCGTTCGACGTCGGCGGTCGAGAGCTTGGAGACGTTGGCGGTGCCGGCGCGATGGCCATTGATCAGGATCAGCACTTCGCTCTTGAAGTCGCGCCCCTGGCCTTCCGTTGCGCCGCCGCGGATGTTGATCGAGGTCTGGCCCTGCGTCCATTGGCTCATGAAACCGACCGCGTTCTCGGCCAGAAGATCGGTCACCGACTTGGCTGTCGACTTGGTGATCTTGTCGCCGTCGATCACCTGCACCGTACTTACGACGTTGGTCACCGGCTCCTCGCGCCCCGTCGCGGTGATGACCGTCTCCGGCATCACCGTGGTGTTCGACGGTTGCTGCGCGGCGGCTGGTACGGCCACTAAAGCAGTGCCGAGGATGACCAAGCAGACTTTTCGTCGTCCCGAGCGGAGCGGAGCGAAGCCGAGGGACCTTGCTTCAACGACAGACTGCATATCGTCGATAAAAGGTCTCTCCGCTGCGCCTCGCTGCGCTCGGCTTCGGTCGAGACGACGAAGATAGGCAATTGGATTCATGCTCTCCCCCAAACGAGAACGGCTGAATTTCTTGGAATGTCGAGGCGATGGCCGGTGGCGTGCGGCTTGGCTTGCGCTTCGAGATGGCGAACGAGTTCGGCGCGACGCGCATCTGAGGCGGCCCAGCCCAGGCGATCGGCGAGCCAGGCGGCAAGCCGCGAGATCCTTCACGATTCCGGTGAAAGTCCATTGAACGAAGGCGATGGCGTCGGGCGGCATCGATGCCGGCAGGCGTTCGAGCACGAGGTCGATGCCCGGCGTTTCATCCTCGCCGTGCCACTCGCGGGGAAGGCAGCCGGCGAAGCAGAGGCCGCGCGGCCCCATCTGCGCCGGCACGACCCACACGACAGTGCGTCGGGCCCAGCTTCGGCAGCGCGCCAGGAAGCGTTCGGTATCGAACACGGCCGGCATGGTCGCCGCCAGCACGCTGTCGTGGGCCACCGGCGCAATGTAGGCCTCCTCCCAGCCTTGCGGCACGATGCGCGGCGGCAACAGCAAGGCCGCAAGCCGGGCGCGCATGGACGGCGACGGCTCGATCGCGGTCCACGGAAACGGCGGCTCATGCAGCGCGGCGCCAAGCTGTCCGCCGCCGGCGCCGACATCGAGCAAGGCGCCAATCGCCGGCACGAGATCGCGCACGACCGGCGCCACGCGCGCCACATAGTCGGAGGTGTCGATCGCCGCGGCGTAGAGCTCGAGCGGCTCGATGATTGGCGGATCGATAACGACTGAATCAGGAACGACAGACGACGGATTCGACACGACGGACTCGCGGCACAACATCCGTCACCGCGAACCGCCGACCGACCGCGCCGCCTGCGCTGAGGCAGCGACGAGTCAATCGACCCACCAGGACACCCCGCCCGATGCGTTCGCGCGTGACCGCGGCGTGTGGCAGGTCTCCTGGCTTGCGGGTCCTAGCCCCCGACCACCTTCCCGGAACGATCAGTGTTCCAGTGGCATCACGGTCAGGCGCTCGCCGCTTACAGTTGCGGGGGCAGCCGCGGCTTGCACCGCGTTCCCTTTTGATCCCTTGCGGGAACCACGGCGCGGAAACTGACAGCGCTTGTGCAAATCGTCAAGGATCACTCTTTCTTTTCTCCTCTCCCCCGCTTGGGCGAGAGGACGGGTGAGGGGATGACACACTGATGTGCCCTACCGACCCCTCTCCTAGCCTCTCTCCCAAGGGGGCGAGGGACATGAAAATGAAATGCGCGTTGCGCTCATCCACAGCTCATCGAACAATAGGCGCAAGGAGGCCCACATGATCGACCGCTCTCGACAGCTGATCGCCATGACAACCCTCGCAAGCGTCGCGGGGCTCGCGGCGCTCGCCTTGACCCACACCGCAGCCGCGCAGGCGCCGCGGCCGCAGCTCAATGCGACGGCGCAGCCGATGCCCAACGAACCGCAGTTCCGCGATCCCAAGACCGGCCAGATCTGGACGCCGGCCAATGTCGGTGAAGGCGGCGCCAGGGGCGGCGAACCCGTCTCGCCCAGCGACCGCGCGTTCAATCCGCGCCAGCAGACCACCACCGCGCAAGGCGTGATCGACCAGGATGTCGGTATGCAGCAAGTCGGTACCCTGCCGATCACCGCCGGCCCGACCGTGCCGCTGGTCGAGATCGACAATATCACGCTCAGCATTGCGCCCAGCCGGCGCTGGCGCACCGTGCTCTACCTCAACAACAATTCGGCCAGCACCTTCTCGCCGATCGTCGGCTGCGTCTTCAACAACGGCGGCCGGCCCGTCGAGCGGACGCGCGGCCTCCTGCCACCGGTCACGGGTGGCGAGCGTGTGGGCCTTGCGATCTATGGACCGCCGGCGGAGACCTTCGTCGACTCCGTGCAGTGCCACGTCGACTCGCCGTAATTGATCCGCGCCGTAGCCCACGCGCTGAGGCGAACTCCGCCGTTGAAACGTCAGCGCGATTTCAGCGCATCGACTGACTGGCGGACATAGTCGGTGCGCACGGGGCCCGCGTCGGCGGCACTGGCCCAGGCTTCCATCGTGATCTCGACGCCCTTGTCGGTGATATTGGACACCGCGACGTTGGGCGGCGGCGCGGTCAGGACACGTTGGTCGCCCTTGAGCGTCGCGAGCAGGCGTGCAGCCGTGCCCTCCGGGTCGCGGTCGAGCGGCACGACGAAGGTCACGCTGACGCGGCGGGTTGGATAGACCGAAAAGTTGGTCATCGCCGTCCCCCAAACCTGGCCGTTCGGGATCAGGACCTGCACGTTGTCGGCACTCGCAAGCTCCGTCATGAACAGGTTGAGGTTCTTCACCGTGCCGCTCTTGCCCGCGACCTCGATGCTGTCGCCGATGCGCAGTGGACGGAAGATCAGCAACATGACGCCCGCCGCCATGTTCGAAAGCGTGCCCTGCAAGGCAAGACCGATGGCGAGGGAAGCGGCCCCCAGCACGGCAACGAGGCTGGTGGCCTCGATGCCGACGATCTGCAGGATCACGACGAAGGTCACCACGAGAGCGGCATAATAGACGAGGCTCGAGAGGAACGCGCCGACGGTTATATCCATGTGCGCCGTTTTGAGAAGAGCGCGATGCGTGACCCTCCCTATCACGCCGGCGAGCCACCATCCGATCAAGGCGATGATGATGGCCGAGATGATGCGAATGCCGTAGATCACGGCAAGATTCCCCAGAGAGGGAAGATCGAAGGACATGGACTACTCCCGAGGCGATCGTTCGGTACGGTACGGAGCGACAACGATTGTCGCGGTCGCAGGATGCAGTTAAGAATACCGGCGACCTCGCCAGCCAGAAAATGAGCGACCCATGCATGCATTGAACGTGCTGCTGCCCGTGTTCGGCATCTTCATCCCGGCCCTGATCCTGCCGGGGCCGGACTTCGTGGCCGTCGTGCGCTCGTCGTTGACGCGCGGCACGCGCGGCGGGCTTTTGACGACGCTCGGCGTCACGACCGGCCTCGGCCTCTACGCGACGCTGAGCCTGCTCGGGCTCTCCGCCGTGTTGGTCGAATACCAGTGGCTCACCTGGACCGTGCGCGTGCTGGGCGGCGCCTACCTTATCTATCTCGGCATCCGGCTCCTGCGCGCCAGGCCCGCGGCGATCAGCGTGGACGACGTCCCGCGCGGTCCCATGAAAGGCAACGCGCTGGTGTTCGGCTTCCTGGTGACGCTCACCAACCCCAAGGCGATCGTGCTGTTCGCGAGCGTGTTCGCGACCGCGGTGACGGCCAGCACGCCCGGCTGGCTGATGGTGCTGATGATCGCGCTGGTGATGGCAAGCTCGCTCACCTGGTACACGATCGTGTCGCTCTTCATGTCCTCGGCGCCGGTGATGCGCCGCTTCGCCCGTGCGCGCCACTGGATCGAACGCGCCGCCGGCGCCTCCTTCGTCCTGATCGGCGGCCGCATCCTCGCCGACGCCGGCAAGCCCGTGGGGGCGTAGCATGCGGGTGGCTTTGCCCTTAGAGCGGATCCGCTCGGATATAATCACCTCACCCTGAGGAGGCCGCGCAGCGGCCGTCTCGAAAGGTGGGAACGAACACCGTGTTTGTTTCCACCCTTCGAGACGCGGCCTGCGGCCGCTCCTCAGGGTGAGGCAATCGGATCCACCATTTCGGAATTTGCTCTGGTCGCCGACGCGGGCAGGCTCAATCGCTGTCGCGCGTCGCGTTGCCCTTCAGGAGCTGCACCAGGACGACCGACCCGATCACCAGCGCGGCGCCGATCGCGCTTGAGAGGGTGATGCGCTCGTTCAGCACCCACCAGCCCAGGATCAGCGCGACCACGGGATTGACGAAGGTGTAGGTCGCGACCAGCGGCGCCGACATCCGGTCGATCAGCCACAGATAGGCGGTGTTGGCGACCGCGCTCCCCAGCAACGCGAGATAGAGCATCGCACCCAGTGACGCGGTGGAAACGTCTTCGATCCGGAACGTCCGCCATTCGCCTGCCATCGTGCTCAAGAGGAACAGGCCGATGCCACCGGAGATCAACTGCATGCCGGCCAGATCGTGGCTCGGGATATGGCCGGCGCGACGCTGCGAATAGACGGTGCCGAGCGCCCACGAGAGCGCGGAGGCCAGCAGCAGGGCGATCATCGCAAGCGGCAGAGGCCGGTCGCTCGAAGACGCGCCGCGCCAGGCGATGAGCGCGACGCCCAGCAGGCCCGGGATCAGCCCGGCCAGCTTGCGCAGCGGCTCGCGCTGGCCGATGGCGAGGTTCACCAGGACGATCCAGAAGGGAATCGTCGCCAGGACCACCGCCGACAGCCCCGACGGGATGAAATGCTCGGCATAGGCCAGGGCGCCGTGACATCCGACGAACAGAAGGACGCCGCTGATTGCGCCGTGCAGCCAATCTCGCGGCGGCCGTGCGGCGAAGCCCCAGAGCTTCGACAGCAGAAGAAGCACCGCGCCGCCCAGCACGGAACGGGTTCCATCAGGAGAAAGGCCGGGATC
>Ga0310811_10011196_pt1 | contig 11621 bp, 9 predicted proteins | sample YCmetagenome_FD_207642 | JGI IMG/M metagenome (GOLD analysis project Ga0310811, IMG submission 207642) | Soil microbial communities from experimental microcosm in Duke University, North Carolina, United States - YC | ecosystem: Engineered > Artificial ecosystem > Soil microcosm > Unclassified ...
CAGTCCCACGGAAAAGCGAGTAAATTCTTCTCTCTTTGAGAGTATATTGTAACATCAGTTTCTTCAAAATACTATGTATGAGATGCCCCTCGCTATTTACCGTGTAAAGTAGCAACAGAATGTATACATTCAATAGTCAGAATACCTATAGATGCCGCGCGTATCCCCCATTACTACCTGTAATAAACTTTTTATTTACTCATGAAGAGGGAATGCTTACCCATTGTGAGCCAGAGAACATGTACAATTGTTACATTCTCTTATAGAAAAAATGACCTGACCAGTAAGAGGTTAAGGATGATAGAGGTTATAACACCAGCAAGGCCACATAGAGAAGTATCAATTATTCTTAATGGAAATACAATACGTAAAAAAGTCGATAAAGAATAACAGGTAGCATCGACATAACTCAATGCACATCCTAAAAATACGTATAGCAATAAAGATTGAGAGGGCGGTATAGTAATAGGAAGTAGTAACTCTCATATCCTTATAGGATGAGTATATCCCATCTGAGAGCAAAAACAGGAAAAACACATACAGAGGAGTATTGCTAATGGTCAGAGACAAAAAAGTGCGCGTTGCTATTATTGGTGTTGGCAACTGTGCCAGTGCGCTCGTCCAGGGAGTTCATTACTACCAACAAGCAAGCGCAGAGGACTTTGTACCGGGCCTCATGCATGTCGACCTTGGAGGCTATCATATCCGTGACATCGAATTTACCGCAGCTTTTGACATCGACAAAAACAAAGTCGGCAAAGACTTGAGTGAAGCCATCTTCACCACCCCAAACAACACCTACCGCTTTGCCAACGTTCCCTTCATGAATGTCAACGTATACCGTGGCATGACCCATGATGGTCTGGGCAAATATCTCTCACAGATCATCACCAAAGCCCCCGGTCAGACCGCAGATATCGTCAAAATCCTCAAAGATACCCACACCGATGTCGTCATCAACTACCTGCCCGTGGGAGCAGAAACCGCCACCAAATGGTATGTCGAACAGATCCTCAAAGCCCACGTTGGTTTCGTCAATTGTATTCCTGTCTTTATTGCTCGTGAAAATTACTGGCAAGAACGTTTCAAAGAACAGCATCTCCCCCTGATTGGTGACGACATCAAAAGTCAGGTCGGAGCCACCATTACCCATCGTGTACTCACCCGACTCTTCAGAGAACGAGGCGTGAAAGTGGAACGCACCATGCAGCTTAACGTAGGCGGCAATACCGACTTCTATAATATGCTAGAACGTGATCGCCTGGAATCAAAGAAAATCAGCAAGACCAACGCCGTCACCAGCCAGCTCGATTATGATATCGGCGCAAAAAATGTCCACATCGGCCCTTCTGATTACGTCGAATGGTTAGAAGATCGCAAGTGGGCCTACATTCGTGTTGAAGGTCGTACATTTGGCGACGTGCCACTCAATGCTGAATTAAAATTAGAAGTCTGGGACTCACCAAATTCAGCCGGAGTCGTCATCGATGCAGTTCGTCTCATCAAACTGGCGCTTGATCGTGGGATCAGTGGCGCCCTTGAAGGTCCCAGTGCCTACCTGATGAAATCACCCCCGATTCAATATAAGGACGATGATGCATATGCAATGATTGAAGCATTTATAAAAAATGAATCAACAACAGAAAGAACGGCAACAGTGCAACAGGAGCCTATTCTCGACCAGGAGAATAGACATAAAGTAGAAACAACCTTAGAATAAATAAAAAACGCTCGTACCTGCTATACAACAAGTACGAGCGCATAGAAACCTGAAGAGAGATCCCCTGCAATGGGTGAAAAGTATTGCTCAGGCCTCCCTACCAAAATCACCAGAGAGCACTGATGATGAAGCTCCACCTCCCAAGAACAACAACTACGCCCGAAAATGTGCCAATTAACGGGACGGAGGTTGCGCTGGAGTCGCGGATGTTACTGTCGTATTTTGATTTGTATTTTTTTCAGCCGGATTATTGTGTAACAATTCTTCGCGAACAATTGTTACATCGGGAGGCGCACTGATCCCAATCTTCACGCGCTCGCCCTCAACAGCCAGCACTGAAATGTTAATAACGCCGGAAAGAACAATACTTTCACCAACTTTTCGTCGCAAAACAAGCATGTAAAGCTCCCTTCATAAGAAGCATAAGCCTAAGCGTCCCTGCGCCGCGACTCAGAATAGCAAGGGCGCCTCTTTCAGCGTGACCGCAACATAGATTGAGTAGCGAATGCAGGTCGAATGCCACTGTTACAAGACGCAAAGGAACGACACAAGCAATTGAGAGATCCCAGAACATGACTAGAATCACTCCCAGTGCATTTATAAAATGTGAGTCTCTTTAACTAGTATACACCTTACCAGAGTAATACTATTAACGCTATATGTACCATTTTTGATACACAGGCGAAGCTGGCGAATACGGATAGTACAATGCTCTGCCCACAGATAAACGACTTTTACAACGCACTGCAACATTGTCAAACTTGCTATTTGAGTAGCCTGGCAAATCCAGAGGGAATTCCACTTAATAAGCAGTCATAATAATCGTACAGTCTATACAACAGACTCTTCCACACCACGTACATCAAAATGTGGAACGTCACATACAAATTTCATGGAAAGAGTTCCCCTCTATAATGAGACGTGAAATCAATGCCAGACGTTCCATCGTTTCCTGCTCAACCGCCACTCCCTATCACTATATCACTCAATGCATCAGATTATCGCCCCGGGTAACAAATTTTTTTATAGGGATGTAGACCTGACAATAATCAGACATATCGTAACATTCAGGAGATTTTTCGCTCAGCACGAGAACCCTCATCTGAAATAATATTTGGACCCCCCCTCCCCTGAGCAGCATATGTTCGACTACCTACCTTCTGAGCTGAGCTTCGTTTGTCACCAGTCGAGCGTTTCGCAGCGCTATGACGCGCCCCCACTTGCTCAACCTCGGCATTATCGTCGCTCTGATAGGCACGTAAAGAGCCACGCAGGCGCATAATAGCTTGAATATGTAACTGGCAGACCCGCGACTCTGAGACACTCAGAACTTTGCTGATCTCCTTCATCGTCAATTCTTCTTGATAGTACAAAGCAAGTAACAGCTTCTCACGATCAGGCAAATTATCAATCGCGACCGCAAGTGTCTGAGCTAACTCTTGCTGCTCCGTCTGTTCAACAGGGCCAGGAGCACTCTGGTCTTCTAGCAGTTCGGAAAGCGAAGTAACTTCATCATCTTGGAGGAGTGAACCAAGTGGTGCATCCAGTGAGAGCACGGTCGCATTCATTTCCATCAGCATGTGGCGGTATCGCTCTGTCGAAATACCCATCTCTTCCGCAACTTCATCCTCCCTGGCTGGTCGTCCCAGACGTTGTTCCAGGATCGCCATAGCACTTTCGACCTGGCGCACACGTGAAACAGCAGAGCGTGGTAGCCAGTTGAGTGAACGCAATTGATCAATCACTGCGCCCCGAATACGGACGGAAGCAAATGCCTCAAAGCGAACACCACGCCCCGGATCATACCGATCAATTGCATTTATCAGGCCAATCATACCATAGCTGACAAGATCTTCCGCATCAAGAAGGCCAGTAGGAGGAATACCCAACCGTCCTACGACAAAGCGAACAAGGGGAGCATAATGTGTGATCAGTTCATTCCGCAGTTCTGGTGTTTGATTCTCCACATATTTTGCCCACTTTGTATCTATTTCGTCTCTTTCTGCTATATCCATACTACACCCCTTTTGTAGAAAACCACGTATCACCACTCATTCCCATCCTCTTTCCGTTAGAAGTGTAGTCTGAAAGCAAGCATACTTAATATTGACACAAGTCCTATGGATGATACGCAAGAGTCCTCAAGTCATCACGACGAAATGTCCTGTAAATGTTCAGAGGGATATAGCCGATAGGGTTGGTAGAGTATCAAATGAGAACAGAATTGATCACTACATCGTGGCAAGGGGGTATTGCAATGAGTAATGTGCCATCATCTTCTGAAGGTTATTCCGAACGGAACGATCAGTTGTTCACCAGAAGTGATAGTAGACGAAGCAAATCCAAAACACGGGTCGATCAGGCGCTACTTGATCGATTAATGGATAGTGGCTTTTCATGGAAAGAGGCGGTAACGCTTTTTAACTATCGGGAACAGCTCTATGAAACTGGTGAAATGCGCCAACGGATGGCGGAGGACTACCGCATGCTATTTGCCCGCTGGATGTACGAGCAGGGCTTCGTCAATGAGGAGATTCATCAGGAGGAGAGAGAACAGGATTGACCCGCTCCCTACTCGCAACTGCTTTGCTTTACGCGCTTATTTTGACAATCGTGACACCATCACCACCTTCCTGGGGTGGCGCTGGTGCATATGATTTAACCAGAGGATGATGAGCTAATTGCTCGCGTACAGCCGTACGCAATGCGCCAGTGCCTTTGCCATGCAGGATACGTACTGATGACATACCAGACAATGCAGCATCGTTCAGATAGGTATCCAGTTCTGGTAACGCATCCTCGACACGCCAGCCTCGCATATCCAACTGAATACCAATCGCCGGACGCTCGGCGACATCTGACAGAATGACATTCGGTCGATAATCCATCTTGCGCTCATTTGAGGTTGCTTTCCGCTTGCTGATCCGTTCGATATTATCGACATTCACGCGCAAACGTAGCGCTCCCATCTGCACTTCAGCCTCACTACGATCAACCGAGATACCAACCAGTTCAGCATTCTGACCAAAGCTCAAAACACGAACGGTATCACCAATCTGCAAAGGACCTTCTACTTTCTCAATTTCCTCCATCGGACGCTGACGACGAGGCTCGGCAATCGGGTTGACACGTTCCTCCATGCCTCTGGTCTGCTGACGCATCTCCGTCAGACGATCTCGCGTCACATGACCACGACCCATCTCTGTACGTACTTTCGCCAGTTCCACCAGCACACTATCAATCTCTCGGCGGGCCTGAGCACGAGCATCATTCAAAATTCTGATGCGTTCCTCTTCCAGACGATGGCGCTCCTCCTCCAATTGTTTCCGCTGATATTCAGCCTCAACACGCTCCAGATTCAGATGATAGCGCTCCTCCTCAGCCCCCTTACGCTCACTCTGCAAGTCTTCCAGCAGATTCTCCATACGCACACCCGCATTACCCAGGAAACGACGCGCCCCACGAACAATGCGATTATCTAAGCCCAGACGTTGTGAGATCGCCAGCGCGTTACTGCGGCCAGGCAGACCGATTGTCAACTTATACGTTGGTGAGAGCGTTTCGACGTCAAACTCAACCGACGCATTAACGACCCCTTTTTGCTCGTGCGCAAAAGCCTTCAATTCAGAGTAGTGCGTGGTCGCAACAGTCGAAATCTGCCGATCCAACAAGAAGGTCAGGATAGCACGAGCCAGTGCTGAGCCTTCACTTGGATCAGTCCCCGCGCCCAGCTCATCGAAGAGGATCAGCACATTCACCTTTTTAGAACGACTTTTCACCAGTTCTTCGGAACGTGCGCCACTGATCTCCGGCACTTTGCGCTTACGCAATTCCTCAATACGACGTAAGATGGTGATGATCTGGCTCATATGCGAAGAAAAGGTGCTGAGGCTCTGCTCGATACTCTGTTCATCACCAATATCAGCAAAGATATCCTCAAACACACTGATCTCTGAACCTTCTTCCGCCGGAATATGCAGGCCCGATTGCGCCATTAATGAGAGCAATCCAACTGTTTTTAGCGCTACAGTCTTACCACCAGTATTTGGACCAGTGACAACGATCATGAAAAAATCCTGCCCCAACCGAAACTCAATCGGCACCACTTTTCCTGTCAGCAAAGGATGACGAGCATTATACAGATGGATAAGCCCCTGATCGTTCAACTTCGGCTCACTACAACGCATCAAACGGCTATAGCGTGCCTTCGCCAGATATGTATCAAACTCAGCCAGCAGTTCGACCGCAACCTGCAACGTTTCGGCTTCACGACCCAGTTCTTCGGAAAGGACACGCAGAATACGCTCAATCTCCTGCCGCTCCTCAGACTGCAACTCACGCAGGCGATTATTCATCTCAACAATAACCATTGGCTCAATGAACAGCGTGGCACCACTGGAAGATTGATCATGCACAATACCGCGTACCTGACCACGAAAATCAGCCTTCACAGGCACCACATACCGATCACTACGAGTCGTGATAATCGACTCCTGAAGGGCAGAACCAAACTCATGCACCAGCGTACGCAAACGTTCCTGTAAGCGTTGATTGGCGCCCCGAATGTCAAAACGCAACTTTCGCAATGTCGGGCTGGCGGTATCCAGCACCTCGCCATCATCGCTGATCGCTTCCTCAATATGGCGCACAACCTGTGGGCGTGTGGGAATATCACTTCCCAGACGCTGCAACAAAGGAAAATGCTCTGGATCTAATTTCGTTAACACACGGGCCACAAATATAGAGCTACGTAATGTTGTCACAACTGGAACAAAGTCAACGGATGCCAGGACTCCATCACGCGCAGCACGAGCCAACAGAGGGCGAATATCATGAGCGCCGCGCACACTGATATCAGGTTGCAAATCAATCAAATGTAAAGCCTCTGACGTATAGGTCAGACGACGACGTGCTTCTTCAAGATCTGACGTTGGCTCTAAATGAAGCAACATATCTTTACTGGCGGAAAACGATGCCTCGTTCGCAACTTTCGCCAGCACCTTGGGATACTCCAACGTGTGAATACTTTTCTCGTGCATGAGTTGATATTGAGTCCTTTACATGTACATGCGCCCAAATCAGCGCATCCTCTTTACCATTTGAAATCCCACCAATAGACAGCAGGCTACCAGTAATTCACGCAACAGGCCATATGAGTCCCATGACTCGCCAGATAAAGAAAACGAACGCAGACCAATCGCGTTTTATGTCAGGCAAAAGAACATGCTTATTGTCGTCATTTGAGGTTTCGATTGAAGGATAATAAAAAGCCGCTAAAAATAAGTGTCTCTGAGCCGTCCCTACGTTGCTCAGAACAGAACTACTCCACTATATATTTGAAGAATAGAGTGGTCTACATATTATCTCTGTTATCGTATGCCGCCTCGCAAGGAGCGTTCTCCATCCATCACTGTAACAGTATACCATAAATTTAGCATTCGCAATACCAACAAAACGGTTAGAAATCTGTTATGGACATGGAACTTCATGCGCCGTTCTCCGTATACCAAAGTGGAAGGAAAAACACGCACGATGGTATGTATTGACATAGTCTCATAGAATTGGAGCGCTACGTATGATACTCCACGTTGGAGAACGCGTTTTCTGGGGTGCGCCGGAAGTTATTTATCTGGAAGGCCCCATCATTACGCTTAATGCGAAAACTCAAACGGTCGTTGTTCATATCGAGCGTGCGACGCCTCATTCCGCCCACCTGATTAATAGCGAGCTACCATTTGCCGCAGATGGCGTCACACCCCTACAAGGTGATAGCCCTCCGGGAACAACGACAGAATTCAATGCTCAACGTCAGCCACCCCCTGTCTTGAGTGAAGATGAGAAAATACATCGCGCTGCTGCCGCCGCTATTCACCAGCAGTTCGGCTACAACTTACCAGCAGAGCAAGAGCAACAGATGACAGAGCAAGTTGCCCAGGCACTGGCAAGGGATACACAGGCAAAAAGCCGTATTCTAACATCAATGGACGAAATTTTAAAACGTGAATGGTAAAAACCACATCGCGCTTACATCCTTCCCCGTTCGATTCCAGAAATAGCAAAGAGAAGAAGACCACCTCGTCATAAATCGCTGAGGCGGTCTTCTCTTTTTATGCGCCTCAGCGCCGCCCCGACGCCACGACCAAACTCCTTTTAACTTCACATATGACTATATCACCCATCAAATGCTATAACATCCACCATAGCATCTTACAGAATAGATACATATATATTATGTGTTTATAGCAGTACATTTATAATAAAACCAGAATTGCTTGTTAAAAGCAATGGGCCATAAAAAAATTTATTACTACATACGTAGGGTTTACATGGAAGGAGTCGATGAATTCATGTTCCACAAATTTCGTCTATCTCTCGTTGCCACAATTGCATTGCTCGCTCTATTTCTCATTCCAGAAATAGCAATGGCGGCAGCCGCCCATCCAACAGGTCCTAAAGGACACCACGGACCAAAGCACACACCATGTTCCGTGAAAGGGAGCACAGCAGTAACATGGCTCCTGGACGCGACATCAACAAACGAAGATAGAAAAAACGTCACCGTTGATGTCAAAATAAACGCAAACGTTGATAAATGTCATAATACGATCAATGGTTCTGCAAAAGGAGTAATCCTTACCAACAATCACGATGGCTCAGACCAACTTATCACTGATCCACTGATGTGCAAAGTCACTGGTAACTTTCATGGTTACATTGGTAGCCTCAAAGGTAACATCGCATTCACCCTGGGTTGTAGAAACTACGAGTTTAAGTTCATTGGCATCAGTGATCACCAGATCCTGGGCTACAGCGGTAGTTTCCTGCTCCATCAGAGAGCCTGGAGCTTCCAGAACAATAACAACAAAGGTTCGTTTATCTTGATCCCTTATCCTTCGTTACGTACGATCCACACCAGAGCCACTGTTCTCTCGCTGCTGGCAAAAGACCCCAACAGCTTCGCAGTACATAACTGTGTCGTTGTCCTGTATGGATCAATCACTACACCAACCAACTCCATTGTTGGTTATGCCATCTGCGGTGACAAGAGACATGGACTGGTGAAATTCGTTGGCGACAACACATTCGTCATCACATTCCAGGACGATAGCACCTTTACCTTCACGGAAGAGAACATCACGGTAGATGGAACCATCTCCGGCACCTACACCTTTGATAACGAGACTGGTCCATTCGTTGCCTATTTGATCAGCACACCAAAATACCAGGCAGCGGTCCCTGGCAAAGCTGGCAAATTCGGTCCTCCAGCCAATGCTAAAGCCCTGTTCGCCAAGTACTACAAGAAATATCACAGGTAATAATAAACATTTCCAGTAGAAATTGAACTGGTGAGAGTGATATGCTCTCACCAGTTTTTTATTCACTTAAACGTTGATAATTTATTTACTCTATAAAATCCAGAATAGCATTACATTGCGCAAAATATTTCACAAAATATGTTTTCCTGCATCAAAAGCAATGTTGGCTTCATAGTATTAGAGGTAGCCCAAAGGATGTACTTGTAGACAACATTGGCATCTTCGCAATATAGTAAGGGGAAGCGATCAACGCTAACAAAAAAATACGTTCCCTTTTGTCCTACAATTGCAACCTTCTATGTAATCTGAGCATTTCAATGCAAGGAAATAGATATAAACAAACGATCGTTGTACGCCACCAATCTCCATCACCAGATGGTTGAATTACCAGCAAGGAGGGGGATGCAGGTACTGTTTCTGCCAGAGAAACAGAATCCTCCATCTCAAGGTTGATGAATTGCCAATATTGTAATGCGCCACTAAAAAATGATGACCGGATCTGTCCTCAATGTGAGCAGCCAGTTGATATTGAGGAGAATGCGCCATCTATCAATAAAAAAGACGATGCTCTGCATATGTCATCTCAAGCCAGACAAGAAACCGATGCCACTACCCAGAATATGCGCGGAAAGGAGAAGGAAACAACAGATAATACAGTACAGGAAAAGAAAGATTCTGAAATACCCACGGTTCCGGTGCAGAAAAAGAAAGTCAAAGCGGGCCTGCGCCCACACACAAGACTCAAACCGCATAGCAGCGACAAAGATGATGCCCAGACCGACATTCATGAAGAGACCAATGGGAAAGTCGACGCTGAATTCTCATTCGCACATTATCGTAGCGTTCCGATGAAACGCGAAGAGTCGCAACAGCCACAGCCAGAGGAACGTCCAAAGGTCGAAGAACTTCCTACCGTTACAGTCCAGAGTGATGACATTCGACAAATACAACAACAAGAGAAACAGGAAAAGGTTGAACGGTATCCCACTGTTACCATTAACACAGAACAAATACCATCAACGCCAGCAGAGAAACCGCTAGAACAGTCACAGCAAAGTACTCAGAATGCGGAACAACCCGTTGTGACAGAAATACCAATCAACAGAACGCTGCATTTAACTGATCAACGCATAAAAGAAGCTCAAACTAAAAAAAATGAAGATCCTATTATCACCTATGTTGATCCCACTCAACCTGTCTCATTAGAGACTTTTTCAGCAGACAAAAACAAAAAGGCGAAGAAGAAAAATGCATCAAGCACAACGCCTGCAAGCGCAGAACCGTTATATCAATATCAGGGAAATACATATGCGAGAGGATCAAATATGAACCAAGCCGGTATAAATCCAACAGTACAAAAGCGATCCAGACGCCGCAAGCGCGGTTGTGGGGGGTGTCTATTTGCACTTCTCACACTGATTGTCTTATTGCTGATCGCGGGAGGAAAACTAAATACAGCAATGACAGATGGTGTGAACCAGATTCCAGCCTCAATCTCTCAATTGCCCGCCAACACAACACTACCAATCAAAGATACATCTCTGAATAGTCTTATTGTATTAAGTCTTTCACCGACTGATCCGGTGAAAAATCCGCAGACGACTATCAACAGCAAGGGAGTTAACCTGACATTCCAGGCCACTCTGGAGGGTTTCACGTTCCCAGGATCAGTCACGTTTACCCCAACAGTTGAAAATGGACGTCTGGTCGCCACCAATACCCAGACAGGCGGCATTTTCAGTCTGGTCATGTCGCCAGATGAAATGACCACATTACTTGATAATCAATTTAATAATGCTCAAACAAAAACCAACAAAACAATAACAAATATTCAACTCAAAAACCATGAAGTAGACATTACCTTCGGTTAGTTTTATCAACCCTGTAGACAGATAAAGCAGCGCAGGGGTGATACAAAGCATCTTTCACTTTGTATCACCCCTGCGCTGCTTTATCTGTCTACATCAACGCAATATAAAGAATGAGAAATACGTTATGCAACACGACGTTTGCGACGATAAGCAACCGCAACGCCGGGTAATGCTACAATCAGAATAGAGTCAGCCAGCGATGGAGACGATGGAAGATTCGTCAAAGCTCCCACCCGTGCCTGTGCCTCAGCAGGATGCTGCGAGATTACCGGGCAAAAATTTTGTGAATTCGCCAGCGAAGCCGATGGAGCAGGAATGTTCTTGTAGTAAGACGAAACGTTGCGTAACAAACCATCATTATCCTGCCCAAGAGGCCAGTAGACCAGCGCAGCCCGCCCAATAATATTAGCTCTGGGAACACACCCCCAATCACGTGAGTCCGAACTTCCAGCACGGTTATCACCTAAAACAAAATAATCATTGGGAGGAATGACACGATCAGTAAACGAGGGAAATGGATTACCCTGACGGCTGGCAGCAATAAAGGACTCATTGAGAGTTTTTCCATTCACCGTTACTTTCGTTCCCTGCACTGACACCACATCACCCGGTAGGCCAATCACACGTTTAATATAATCTTGCGATGGATTAGGAGGAGCCACAAAAACAATTACATCGCCTCGTTGGGGTGCATGGAACATATAAGACCACTTA
>Ga0310811_10011197_pt1 | contig 11620 bp, 10 predicted proteins | sample YCmetagenome_FD_207642 | JGI IMG/M metagenome (GOLD analysis project Ga0310811, IMG submission 207642) | Soil microbial communities from experimental microcosm in Duke University, North Carolina, United States - YC | ecosystem: Engineered > Artificial ecosystem > Soil microcosm > Unclassified ...
TAAATGGTAAATCTGATAAGGTTGGTTCAAGCTCACCGGATTGTAAAGTATGCTTCAACATGGTAATCCGTTGGTAACTTGAAAGTTAAATAATTGAGGGCGAATAAGTAAATTATACACTCTGCAATAGTTAAAAAAATATCTATACCCTGATTAAGACAAAAAAATAATATCCTCAATTTAAAGTGTAAAACTCACAAAAACAAAAAAAGGGCTTAAAGCCCTTTTTCTCGATATTACTTAGAAAATAAGTATTACTTCACTTTCTTGATAACAGCCTCAAATGCTTGAGGATGATTCATTGCTAAGTCAGCTAAAACCTTGCGGTTCAAATCAACACCTGATTTCTTTAAGCTACCCATTAATTGAGAGTAAGACATTCCGTGAATTCTTGCACCAGCACTGATACGCTGAATCCAAACAGCTCTGAATTCTCTTTTCTTCTGTTTTCTGTCGCGGTAGGCATAACCTAAACCTTTTTCAACAGCGTTTTTAGCTACTGTCCAGACATTTTTCTTACGACCAAAGAAACCTTTGGCCAGCTTCAAGATGCGTTTTCTCTTTGCTCTTGAGGCTACATTGTTTACTGATCTTGGCATTTTGTGTTACATTTTGACGTTTGGCGTTTCTTTTTCAAGAAATCTTTTGGGCCAAAAATCGGGTTAAACATAGAACCATTAAAGAACTAACATAGCCTTTACATTGGCCATATCTGACTTATTCACCAAGCCCATATTTCCGAGTCTCCTCTTTTGCTTGGTCTCCTTTTTAGTCAGGATGTGGTTTTTAAAAGCATGCTTGAACTTAATCTTACCAGTGCCCGTGATTTTGAATCGCTTCTTGGCTCCTGATTTTGTTTTTAACTTAGGCATTTTATATAAATTAAAATCGTAATTACTTTTTAACTCCTTTCGGCATGATCATTAAACTCATGCGTTTACCTTCTAATCTTGGAAGTTGTTCAACCTTACCATGATCCTCTAGTCCTTGAGCAAACTTGAGCAACAAAATCTCACCACGTTCCTTATAAATAATCGTTCTTCCGGGGAAGAACACTGTGGCTTTAACCTTAGCACCCTCTTGCAAAAAGTTTTCAGCATGTTTCAATTTAAAATTGAAATCATGTTCATCTGTATTCGGACCAAAGCGTATCTCCTTGATAACAACCTTAATAGCTTTGGACTTGATCTCCTTTTGCTTCTTCTTTTGCTCGTATTTAAACTTCGAGTAATCAACTACTTTGCATACCGGAGGATCTGCATTTGGAGAAATCTCAACTAAGTCTAATCCCTGATCCTGAGCCATTTTGATAGCTTGCTGGATAGGATAAACATCGACTGTGACATTCTCACCCACAACCCTAACACGTTGGGCTGTAATCCTTTCATTTATGCGATACGGTTCTTCTGGCCTCTGTGGCCCCCTACGCACAGGTCTGTTAAAACTGGGTCTGCTACTACTGTTGTTGATACTCTTTTTATTTAAATTTTACAAAATAGGCTGCAAATATCGGTATTATTATCAATAATCAAAACATATACTTAAATAACCAGAATTATAGGTTATCCATTTGAAACATCTGCCTCTTTCTTGAATTTACTGATGAATTCTTCCAAAGAAATACTGCCCTGATCACCCTCACCGTGCCTGCGCACAGCAACCATACCTTCTGCTGCTTCACGCTCTCCTACGATAAGCATATAGGGTATTTTTTTGGTTTCTGCATCCCTGATTTTTCTTCCGATTTTCTCATCACGTTCATCTAGTATACCCCTGATATCCTGAGCCTTAAGCTGGTCATAAACACTTTTTGCATATTCGCTGAAACGCTCAGAAATTGGAAGTACAGCAATCTGATCTGGCGCAAGCCAAAGCGGGAAATTACCAGCACAATGCTCAATCAATACGGCAACGAAACGCTCGAGAGAACCAAATGGTGCTCTGTGAATCATTACCGGTGTATGTTTCTGATTATCTGATCCGACATATTCCAATTCAAAACGCTGAGGAAGTTGATAGTCAACCTGGATAGTTCCCAACTGCCAGCTTCTGTTAAGTGCGTCTCTAACCATGAAGTCAAGTTTAGGACCATAGAAAGCAGCCTCACCTTTCACAGAAACAGTTTTCAAACCACGCTCATCTGCAGCCTCCTGAATCTCACGTTCAGCCTTTTCCCAGAGATGATCTTCTCCAATATATTTCTGTTTGTTCTCAGGATCTCTCAATGAAACTTGTGCGGTGAAGTTTTCGAAACCTAAAGTTTTAAAAACAAGCAACACAAGATCAATTACCTTAATGAACTCATCCTTTACCTGATCTGGTCTACAGAAGATATGGGCATCATCTTGAGTAAATCCACGAACGCGTGTTAAACCATGAAGTTCACCACTCTGCTCATAGCGATAAACTGTTCCAAACTCCGCTAACCTAACAGGAAGATCACGATAAGACCTTGGCTTCAGTTTATAGATCTCACAATGGTGAGGACAGTTCATTGGCTTCAAAAGAAACTCTTCATTTTCGTCAGGTGTATGAATTGGCTGAAATGAATCCTTGCCATACTTTTCATAGTGACCAGAGGTTACATAAAGAGACTTAGAACCAATATGTGGTGTTACTACAGGATCATAGCCAGCTTTAATCTGGGCTTTTCTCAAAAATTGTTCTAAGCGTTCACGAAGGATTGTGCCCTTAGGCAACCATAACGGAAGCCCCATGCCAACCTTTTCAGAAAAGCCGAATAGTTCAAGCTCTTTTCCAAGTTTTCTATGGTCACGTTTTTTAGCTTCTTCTAAAAGGAATAAATACTCTTCAAGTTCCTTTTGTTTAGGAAAAGTAATGCCATAGATGCGAGTTAACATCTTGTTCTTCTCATCACCGCGCCAGTAAGCACCAGCAATGTTGAGAATCTTAACTGCTTTTATAAAACCTGTATGCGGTATATGAGGACCTTTACATAAATCAACAAAATTACCTTGTTCATAAAAGGTAATTTGTCCATCCTGAAGTCCGTTGATCAATTCTAATTTATAAGGATCTCCCTTCTTGGTGAAGTAATCAAGAGCTTCAGCTTTGGAAACATCTTTGCGAAGATATACACTTTCCTTTTTTGCAAGTTCTTTCACCTTACTCTCAATGCGCGCCAGGTCATCTTCGCCGAAAGATCTGCCACCCAAATCAACATCATAATAGAACCCACTTTCAATTGCAGGACCAATTCCGAATTTTATACCAGGATATAATTCTTCCAGAGCTTCTGCTAATAAGTGAGCTGAAGAATGCCAGAATGTTGTTTTACCAGATTTATCATTCCATGTGAGGATTTTAATGGAAGCATCTTTTTCAATTGGGCGAGACAAGTCCCAAACCTCTCCATCAACCTCAATAGCCAATGAAACCCGAGCTAAGCCTTCGCTAATGCTCTGAGCAATCTCAATTCCCTTTACACCTTTTGGATATTCTCGTGATGATCCATCAGGCAACATAATCTTAATCGAACTCATACTAAAAAATTCAGGCTGCAAATATGCTATTTTCCGCTCGTATTGCCTTAAGTTAAGCCGATAAAAGTACTTTGAGGACTAGAGTTGAAATTGTGCCGAGAAAAGAATACCGAAGTTTCTGACGTCTTTATTATCCAGATAGGAAAGGCGATGAACAAAATCAACGCGAAGAAATTTGAAGATGTTTTCTACGCCATAACCAACTTCTATGTATGGTTTGCCATTCGAAAAGTATCCAGGTTTTAATGCTGGCTCATTTGAGCTGTTGACGTCTGACATCAGGTTCCGATTAGCGCCTCGCATACCTCCATAAATTACGTTGGCCGTACCCAATAGGCGCCACTTAAGTTTTTGTATCAGGGGTATTCTGTTCACAAGGAAACCTTCCAGATATTGGCGATACTGAACGGCCACAAAATGATCGCTGGCAAACTCACCGTAATTCATAAGGTTAAAGGTAACTGATGAATAAATCGGCGACTGATTACCTAAATGCAAGGACAACAATGGATATGGAATTGTGTTAAAAACATAATCACCTGAAACTGTCAGGTATCCTATCCCTAATGGACCAGCTTTAATTCTTTTGAATACACTGAATCTAAGTTTATCAAATTCAAAATCGCTTCCTAAAAAACCTTTAATACCATGAGTATAGCGCATTGTCAATATGGGCCACTTATCAGCGCCAAGACTTATCCGTTCGTTGTCATCCTGAATGAACAGCTCATCTTTTGCAAAACGTGACTCAAATGATATTTCGGATGATTGAAACACCTCTGCGACGTTCGTTCCGTTAAGAGGATCTTGCTTGAACCCGAAATTATAAGTAGGATCAAAAGTCCAATGTCTTAAGGATACTTTCTGGGTAAAACCTTTGAAAAGTTCTCGCTGAAAAGCGGCTCTGTATTCATCAAAATAATATCCTCTTCTGAAAATCCCCCAGCGAGTAGCTGTCAGGAACAGAGGATTATCAGCCAACGCTTCATCATCAACACCAAGTTTGGCTATATCACTTCGAACACGAAAGGACGCTGTGGTCCAATGTTTCTTTGATAAAATATTTTGAATCGTTGCTGAGTACTTAATTTTTTCATCTTTAAATCCGTAGGCTAGCTGGCCTCCAAAAACCCACTTATCACTAAACTTGATATTAGTTTTGAAACCACCTTGTATTCTGAAACCTTCAATATTATTCCAGGCAACAACACCGAGGTAAGGACCTACTTCAATTTTACCTGTATTGTAGTATCCATCAATCACTACTTTTATGATATCAGTGTATGTTCTAACAATTGGAATGTTTTGAAGCGTATCAATCATTTTATAAACATTCCTCTCCGTTTCACTTAGAGCTTCGTGGCGAAGTGTATCCCAGAACTCTTCTTCTTCATGAAGTCTGGAGTCTTCTGCAGCAACAATGGGATGAGAATAAAACGATGGCTTATATGGTTTATTAACAACAATATTTTTATTGGATGTATAGAACTTAGCCAACATACCGGCTGAGAACTTAGTAACTTCGCTAACATCAATCAGCACCCGGTTCTTAATGGGAATCCATGCTCCGCTTTCAACTTTATCAGACTCCTGTTGAATTCGAATCTTCTCGATAAAGTTTAAATCAGCTTCTTTACCAATTGAAGCGTCTATTTGTTTCAGGGCATACTCAGCTTTCGTAATCCAGATGGTTCCTTCAAAAGCTAATTGTTGTTTACTCTTTGGAAAAAAGTCAATGCGGTAACAGAAGTCTCCATCCACCATCAAACTATCGGTGAGATCGTACTCATAGTAAAGACGCCATCCATCTGCAATAGGAGAAACAAATTCCTTACGAACTACGCTTAACCAGTTTTCATAGAAATTATAATCCTGGAAAGATGTTCCTATCAACTGTGTGATCATGGTTCCATCTTCAACCCCAACACCATTAATTTTGGAATGCAGAATATTCTCTGTTGTTAACTGTGGGTTATCACGATAGTAGAATTTTGAAACGCTTTCTGAAATGAAAAGTGGCAGAATAGGTTTTCCATCTTCACCAGCAATTCGTTCAACACTATCTAAAACTTGTGTAATTTTTTTTATGGCTTTTCGCTGACGAAATTTATCCGTCATGTTATCAACGTCTATTTCGATTTTAGTGTAAGTATCGTATTCGTAAGCTGAAAGCTGGCGCTTATCATTTTTTGATTTGTTCTTAACCACTTTTCTCAGAATAGGATACGCCGGGTTCTCTCCTGCTACAAGTACAAACTCCTGCAGATTTGTAACTAACTCCTCTAATTGAAAATTTATGATCTGAGTCTCGCCTTTACGAACAATTTTGTGTTTGGGTTTATACCCAATATAAGAAGCCTGGAGTGAATCAGAAGGATTTGATGTTCTGATCGTATAATTGCCATCGAAATCTGTTGTAGTACCGATAGTGGTTCCTTTAAAAATAAGGTTAGCAAATGGAATAGGATCGCCAGAATTGGAATCAGTAATTTTACCCTTCACTATAGTTTCTTGTGCCCAAGAAGACAGATGAAAAGCCAAAATGAATAAAAAACAACTTGTAAATCTTAAAACTATACTTCTCTGCACAAGATAAATTTGATTTCAAAAATAATAATTAAACTCTTCAACCATGCCGATTGTTACGTCGGGCCCTATTTTAATTAGACGTTCTGTCACTAAATCTATTTTAAATTGCAATTTTTAAACCTTCTTTTTCACCTAAAAACCTTGGTTCTGTTTTAAAAACATACAAATCCAAAATAGCTTTTGGCCTGGCGAAGTACTCACGCACTCTCACTTTTATTGCATAATCGTAATCAGGCTCACCGGCCACCATTGCCACAGCATCAATGTTGTAAAAATGACTAATGAATAGAGCCCGGTAGCTATGAAAAGGTTGTGTTATGATAATAATTTTTGTCTGCCCAAAAATTTCCTTTGCCCTTACAACGGAATCCAGTGTACGAAGGCCCGCATAATCCAGTGTTATTGCTGTAGCCGGTACACCAAGCTTGATAAGCGCCTTTTGCATTGCTAACGGCTCATTATAGAATATCGTTCGATTATCTCCACTTAAAATGAAATGATCGATCTTACCCATTTTATAAAGTTTCGCAGCGGTCTCGATACGATTCTCAAAAAACTGGTTTGATGACCCACTTGATGTTCTCTGGCTTGTTCCTAACACCAATGCTACTCTGTGATTGGGTAACTCTGTTAAATCAGCATAAACTTCATTTTCAGTGCTTTTAACAACCCAGATGTTACCTAGTATCAGGAAAAGAAAGAACAATACAAGCAGAAAAAAAATGGATCGCTTAATCCAACGCATATAAAAATTATCAGCCAACACACAAAGTTACTCAATTGTACGCAAAAACTCTCTTTCAATGATGTCTGACCGACGTACTACTTTTCTATACCAGTTCAAGCGGATAATTTCTTTTTCTTCATCTGTCAATCCGTAGTTAATGGACGATGAACGCAAACGTGTGATTAAGCTATTTAAGCATATAGCAACGCTTACGGATATATTCAGGCTTTCAGTGAAGCCAAACATGGGTATTCTAACTTTGTGATCAGCATGTTCAATGGCATAGGACGATGTGCCTCGTAACTCGTTACCAAAAACAACTGCAAGCTTATTGGCAACCGGATCGATATCATGAATAGACAGACCATCTTCACCTGGATCTGTAGCCAATATCGTATATCCTTCGCTTCGTAGTTTTGAAAAACACACTTCGGTGTTGTTTATATTTTCATTCTTGTATCGACCTAAATGCATCCACTTGTCAGCACCTTTAAGAACTCTGGTGTTGAGATGATACTTGCTAAGATTTTCTACGATGTGTACATCCTGTAAGCCCATGCATTCACATGTGCGAATAACGGCACTTGCATTTTGAGATTGAAAGATATCTTCTAATACAATGGTAACATGATTGGTACGTAATGAAAGTACCTTTTCAATGGTTTCTTTTTTATGATCTGTTATGTATTGAGAAAGATGAGAAATAGTTCTCCTTTCAATTTCCTGTTGAGTCATTCAATAGTGAGCCTTAGATCGAAGAAATTTACGGTTGAGTAAGCACTATAAAAAGTAAATCTATTCAAATCAGTTAAAATCATTTTTCCTGATCCATTCTTCAATTAGTGCAAGGCCTTCTTTATGAATTTGTTCACGACCAATTTCGGGCATGGCTATAGCAGGATCATTGGTATTCATACGAAATACAAGGATTGATTTATGTGGCTGACCTGGCACAATATCAAATTGAAATTCGCCTGCACCTCTACCCGCTGCTACGGGTGATTTATTGACACCCAAATGAGCCGGATCTTTTTCCGTAATATCAAGAAATAAACCAGACGTGCTGGCGGGCCCTAAACGATTATGACAATGGCCACAATTAGCATCCAGGTATGCTCTTGCTCTGTTGTTAAGTGTACCTGATGCCTGCTCATTCCATACCGCTAATTTGGGTATTGCATTCACATCTGGCACTCCGCTTAATCGACCAGACTCAACCCAATGCTTAAGCTGATTCTCAGTTTTATTTTCATACTTGATATCGCGATTAAGTTGTCTTGCCGACGGACCGATAGGCACCATTACCTGATTTCTGATGTGACATCCCTTGCACTGATTTTTGTTTGGAATCACATAGGGTGTCGTTATTTTTTTACCTGCGGCATCAATGTATGAAATGCTTTTTGTTTCTCCTGCGGGATCATAGATCGCTTCGGTCTGTTCTTCATTCCAGATATAAGGATATGCAGTCCACCCCTCCTCTTCATGAACAAGCAAACGCGTTTCAAGAATTACTCTCCCCTTCTCTGGCTTTCTGAAATCAAATGGATAATAAAAATTTTTTATAAATACTGTACCTATCGGGAATTCAAATGTGACAGAGTCATTGTATTGTGCGCTACTGCCCTGGGGTAACTTGATGAATCGTAATTTTTCAGCATAGTTACTAAACAATGGCGTGTTTAAGTTATAGATCAATATACCTTCCGCAGGATTAAGACTGGCAAGATTACCTGAAAAAAATCCATACTCAGACAATTTATCTTTGCGCTGAAAAGTGTTATTCTCTTTAAGACTTATAAAAGAAAAGAGACTTACCAACATGCCTAAACCAACCAGAATCTTCATTGGATAATATTAAAAAACAGAAGTAATAAGCCAACTAGTTTACTGAACTAAGCACAACCGGAGTGATTGGCGACTGTTCACAATCATAAGCTTTTATGTCTCTGGATTTATTCTTGAATTTATTGCCTGCATCAATATTAACGAACGATTCATTTTTGTTATTCCTGATACAGATATTACGATTTTTGTTATTCGAATCTTCAATACCATCATAAAGAATATGCGGAACATTTTTACCGAAGCGTAATTTGTATTTAAACAACTTACCCATGCGACCTTTGCTGGTAGCTTTTACATTCGGACGTTCATATTCATTGTCATGAATAAAAATATCAGACGGATATGGTTTATAACTTTTATCATTTATAGGATTCTCTGTGATGTAGTAGCTCACAACAGCAGTACCAACCGTAATGTTGTTTATAATCCTATTGTCAAACAATTCAACGTGCCTTGTGGCCAATACCATCAAGCCTGTGCCTTGCGGAACTTTACCAACTGTGTTTGCTTTTGGTGCAAAGTTTATGTGATTATTATCATGAACATAGTTTTTGAAAACACGTACATAACCACCTTCTTTTTGGATGAGATCAGGAAGGTCGAAAACAAGAATTCCACCAGTGTTATTAAAGGCTTCATTCTCGTAAACATCGGCATACCATGAATTTTCGATTTCAATACCGGCAACATTCATGTAAGCTTTTGAATTTCTAACGATGATATTTTTTGATTGTCCTACGTAAATGCCCGCATCGCTTGCTCCCACTGCTGAGCAATGGTCTATCAATACATTGGTGCATTGAACAGGATATAATCCATAGCCTCCATTCTCAGCTTTACCATTATTTGTCCACTCAGCTTTAACGTTCTGAAAAGTTATGCCTTCCACTAATTGTGTTTTTACACCATCACCTTTTGTATTTTGAACGGTGAGATCCTGAATGGTGATGTTGGTTGCATTTGTAACTTTAATTCCTTCAGCGCCTGAGATCTGGCCCAGAAAACTCAAAACTGTTTTATCCTGGCCTGCACCTTTTATAACAACATCTTTTTTGCCGTCAAGCCACAAGCTTGCGTCTAGTGTAAAATGACCTTCAGGAATTTCAATAACTGAACCATTAGCAGCATCAATAAACTGCGTCTGAATTTTCTTTTGAATATCTTTTTGAGCCAATACTGAACTTGCAGTCACGGCCAGGAAGAGAATAATAAATAAGGGTCTCATATTTTTAATGGTGGTTAAAAACTATCGCTTTAGGTTAACTTGTCATTAACTAAAGTTACTAAATCTGAGGCTAGTATGGATAGAAATAAACGCCGATTTTTAGCGTTTGGCGTGAAAGAAATCAAAAGGACATCACTATCGGCTACATACCAGGAATGGAAGAATAGTATAGGATTCTGTTAACTCATAAATCAGCAGTGTGATTGCTGACTTGATCGGAAAAAGAAGTGAGAAGCTTAATTTCGTTTGCTTAGTTCATCGCGTATTTTGGCTGCGCGTTCATAGTCTTCCTTGTCGATAGCATCTTTTAGAAGTTCATTGAGCTTTTCAACAGAGTAGTTTTTAAAGTCATCTTTCTTGGTAGACTCTTTCTTTACTTTGGCTTTTACTTCAGATTTAGATTCTGCTTTTTCTTCTTCAACTTCATCTGTCAAAACAATACCTGCTTCTGCCAGGATATTCTCATAAGTATATATTGGCGAGTCGAATCGTAACCCGATAGCAATAGCATCTGATGGGCGTGCGTCTACTTCTATTTTCTTCAAGCCATCTGAACAAAGAATCTTGGCAAAGAATACACCCTCTTTTAAATCAGAAATAATGATCTCCTCTACCGTAAAATGATAGTTTAGCGCAAAGGCTTTAAACAGATCATGCGTCATCGGCCGGTTAGGGATAATTTTTTCGATCTCGATAGCAATAGCTTGAGCCTCAAACATTCCAATGATGATGGGGAGTCTTCTGTTACCTTCGGTTTCGCCAAGGACTAAAGCAAACGATCCTGTCTGAGATTGACTTGAGGAAAGCCCTAATATTTCTAATTTGATTTTTTTCACACTCACTGCTAATTCTTTCCAGGCTTGATTTTCATTAAACTAACTTACAATAAATACCCTAACGCACACAGTTCCTGGAAAACTATTTCAACGCTTTTATGGCTTCCGTTAATTTAGGTACAACGTCAAAGGCATCGCCAACGATACCATAATCTGCTGCTTTAAAAAATGGCGCTTCCGGATCTTTATTAATAACAACAATATACTTGGATGAATTAACACCAGCAAGATGCTGTATGGCACCTGAAATTCCGATGGCAATGTATAATTGCGGCGCTACCTTAACACCTGTCTGGCCTACGTGTTCATGGTGAGGTCTCCAACCCAGGTCAGATACTGGCTTGCTACAGCCTGTTGCTGCATGCAGTGATTTCGCCAGATCTTCCAGAATTCCCCAATGTTCGGGGCCTTTCATGCCTCTGCCACCAGATACTACAATATTGGCTTCAGGAAGTAAAATCTCTCCGGTTGCCTTCTCTGTTGCCGTAATCTTTGTTGAAAAGTCTGCATCTGAAAGAGTAACAGAATATGGAGTTACGCTCGCGGGACTCCCTACTTCTTTGATCTCGGCAGCATTTTTTCGGATGGCAATCACCTTTTTTGCATTGCTAAGTTCAACCAGCGAAAAAGCTTTACCAGTATAGATGCTCTTTTTAACAACAAAACCTGACGATGTATTAGGAAGCTCCACCACATTAGTGGCCAAACTCGCACCGGCCTGAATGGCAACTTTAGCAGCCACTGGCGTTCCCAATGAAGAGTTTGCTAACACAAGAATATCAGCATTTTCATCTTTAAATGCTTTTGATAAAACTGATGCATATGCCTGAATGAGTCCCTGATTAAGTCTCTCATCAGCAACGTGCAAAACTTTTTGAGCACCGTATTTTCC
>Ga0310811_10011198_pt1 | contig 11618 bp, 16 predicted proteins | sample YCmetagenome_FD_207642 | JGI IMG/M metagenome (GOLD analysis project Ga0310811, IMG submission 207642) | Soil microbial communities from experimental microcosm in Duke University, North Carolina, United States - YC | ecosystem: Engineered > Artificial ecosystem > Soil microcosm > Unclassified ...
GATCAATGCGCGGATCACATCGGACTTGGCACTTGCGGCGTCTGGCCCAGCGAGCGAGGCGATCGGCACGCTGTTTTTCGAGCTTCACAGTAATGGTGGGCATGGTAATACCTCGATATAACCATGGGTCGAAGGCGTCCGGATTCCCTGCTGTACGGCGCCTGCTCGACGGCGTTCAGCCGTCGGCTATCGCATCGCGCGCCACACCATGCGCCGGGTCGCCAGGCAGGTCGGAGGGGAGTTACGGGCGAGGCGCGCGGGGTGTGTTCAGACTCTCGATCGTCCAGGTCCGATCGCAGACGCGGCAGCGCCAGAGTGTTTGCGCGGTGACGATCTTCGCGAGCGTGTCGACGCCGCGGCCCTTACAGTAGGGGCAGCTGGCCGGCCGCAGCACTTTTTCCTCGAATCGTGATTCCCACATAGTGATCTCGTCTCGCTGGTTCACATCGCCGTGCGATGAAGTGTCACGGTTTTTCCATGCGACCATTTCGAGTGGCACCCGCCGCACATGAGCGCGCTGAACGGCTCGTCGCCAGGCGTTTCGATCGACAACACGCGCGAACCCGAGTCTTCCGACGGCACGAACCGCGCGCGGCAGACCGCGCAGGAGTGCTCGCGGTCGGATTGCAAGTGGACCAGCGACACCATGCGCGTACTCATCGCTTCCATCGGTCTCTCATCAGCGGCGTTGGTGTTCATCATTGTCGGCAGATGCGATGCGCCAGTCCGGCTCACGTGATCGCGACCGGTGCCTTAGTGAGGCTGGCGGCTGATCGCCGTAGCCGGAAGCTCAGGAAGGACCACCAGCGTATCACAGCTCTCCTCATATGCAGCCGTCGCGCATGGTGTGCGGAAACGTTTCCAGCGTCACCGCCGGGCCAGCACCGCCTCGACCTCGATGTCGAACCCGGGGAGGTTCGACTGCGTCAGCGTTCGGACCGGAAACGGCTCCGACAGGTACTCGCGGTAGATCGCGTCGAACTCCGTCGCGTCCGCCGGGTTTCGGAGAAAAACACCGACGCGGACGGCGTCCTTGAGCGACAGTCCCGCCGCGTTGGCCGCGGCCTCGAGGTTGTCGAGCGCCATCCGGGCTTGCACCGCGAAAGGCTTGTCGCCGTGACGGACGTTGTCGCGGTCGCGCGGCGTCTGGCCGGCGAGAAACACGAGGCCGCCCGCTTCCATGGCCACGCTGTACGCGCCAGCCGGCGGCGGTGTCTTGTCACTGGTGAACGGCGTTCGGGTCATGCGGTGCTGTAGCGCGCGATCATCTGCGCGAGGCGCTCGACGGCCTGGACGGCCGCGGCGTGATTCTGCGAGAAATTGAGACGGATGCTGTCGGTCGCATCGGGACTGAACTCCGTGCCCGGCGTGACGGTCACTGCGGCCTGCACGCGCAGCGCACGGACGAAATCGTGGAGCGACACCGAGAGCTGTGGCAATCGCGGAAAGAGGTAGCTGCCTGCCTCCGGAGTACGGATGGCGAGACCCGGTACGCTCCGGAAGATCCGCAGGAGGTCATCGCGGATGGCCTGATGTTGTGCCGTGCGCTCGGCCATCCAGCCCTCCGGTTCCTCGAACCAGCCGCGTAGCACCGCCTGCGAATAGCCCGGCGCACGCAGCGAGACGATGGCCTGGAGCTTCTCCATGCGGTCGATGAGATGCGCGGCGCCAAACGCCACGCCCAGCCGGTAGCCGCTGAGCGATTCGGTCTTCGACGGTCCCATGATCGTCACAATCCCGTCGACGTCCGCCGCTGCCGCCGCGCGCAGATGCGTGTAGGTCTGCCCCGAATACAGCAGCCGCGAGTAGAGTTCGTCGACGATCACCGTGGCGCGGTACTTCGCAGCCAGTTCCGCGATGCTCGCAATCTCGAGCGACGAGTAGATCACGCCGACGGGGTTGTTCGGGTTGGAGAAGAGGAACGTCCTGACGCCGGACTTGAAAACGCTTTCGAGGTGATCGAGATCGATCCCCGCTCGATCAGTGTGGCCGAGATAGTCGAGCCGCACAGGCGCGATCTCGGCGCCGAGAAACTCGACGAGCTTGCGATTCGCAAAGTAGTCGGGCCGCACGATCGCCACGCGGTCCCCGGCGGTAACGGTGGCGCCGATGGCGAGAAACAGCGCGCCTTGTGTCCCGGGCGTGATGATCAGCTCGCGCTGGGACGAGACCGGACGTCCGGTGAACGTCGCCAATCTTTCGGCCAGCCGATCCCGGAGCTCCGCGGCGCCGCGGTATTCGGTGTACGCCTGCGGCCCGCCGCGGTGCACGCCTTCGACGAACTCCTCGAGCGCGCCCGGCGCGGGGCCGAACGCTGTTTCGTTGACATCTCCATGCGAAAAATCGACGGGCACGCCGGGCAGCGGCTCCCCACGGAGCGCCGTGTCCAGGGCGTCGCCCTGCCGCACTTCCTGGCCCGGGGCGTGATCGGTGCCGAGCTTTGCGAACTTCTGCTCAATGGAGGACATGCAGCCTAGATCATAAGCTTCGGACTGCCGCGTTTCAGCTGCAATAGCGTAAAAGCGGCGCGGTATCGGGCCGGTTCCGGCAGCGGCGGCATTGTCGCCGTCTCTCGCCGCTGAGTCATCGCAGTCGTCCGCCAGCCGTCGTCTGCGAGTGCGTATGCGCATGAGGACGTGCGTTTCCGGCGGGGAAACGTGCGTTGATCGTGCCCCGGCGACGCGAGCCCCGCGTCACACTTACAACGATGAGGACCGCATCGCTCGCATCTCCGTAGTCATTGCGGACGATCACTCCGGATTTCGTCAAGCCCTGGCGGACGTGATTCAGGCCGAAAGCGACATGTGCGTCGTAGCGTCTGTCGGCGACGGCGCGGCCGCGCTCGACGCGATCCGTCGGCTTGCGCCTGTCGTTGCGGTGCTCGATGTGCGCATGCCTGTTCTTGACGGTATCGAAATCGCGCGCGCGGTGGCCGAACAGGGAGGCCCCACGCGGACGGTCATCATGACGATGCACTGGGGCCAAAGCGTCGTCGAACGCGTCGCGTCGCTCCCGGTCAGCGGTTACCTGGCGAAAGAGACAGCGCTGCTGGAAGTCGTCGCCGCGATCCGCTGCGCGGCAGCGGGAGAGATCTACGTCGCTCCCGTCCTCACGGCGGCATTCCCGCGCGGCTGAGGTCCGCGCGTTCGGCGCGAGCGTACGCGTTCATGCAATCGCGCGCACGGACGATCGCATCGCCCCGGCGACGGTCACCGTCAGCAGCGCGGCTGCTGCAACCAGGAACATGCCGGTGAGGCTCCACGCTGCAAGCAGTCCGGCGCCCACGAGAGAGAGCGGCTGCAACCCGACCGCCGAGAGCATCAACACGCTGACCACGCGGCCCCGCACGGCGACGTCCACCCGTCCCTGAATCCACGACGCGAGGTGAATGTTCGTGACGGTCGCGCACGCGCCCATCACCGCGAGCAAGGCGGCGATCGCCGCCAGGTGATACACGAACCCACACGCCCCCAGGCACACGCCAATGACGGCGCTTGCGGCCAGCAGCAGTACGCCGCGGCGTTTGACGTTCACGAGTCCGGCCCCGAGCGCGCCGAAAAGCCCCCCGGCAGCCAGCGCCGACACCGCAAAGCCGAATGCCGCCGGCGATCCGAATCGCGTCTTGGCCATGTACGCGAGACCGACGCTCATCGGTCCCGAGATGCACACGTTGAGCATCGCCGCCAGCAGTATCAACGACGACAAGGCGCCGTCCTGCCGGACGTACTGAATGCCGTCGATCACCGATTGCCACATCGGCGCCTTCTTCTTCGAGACGGCTCGTGGCGGGTCGGGCAACGTCCACAGGGCGGCAATGATGAAGAGAAAGCTGATCGCATCGATCAGGAATGCCCACGCGGCGCCCAGCGTCTTGATGACCAGACCCGCAGGCGCCGGTCCTGCGATCGTCGTCAACTGCGCCGTCGTCTGCATCACCGAGTTGGCAGCAACGAGTTGCTCGCGGCCGACGATCAATGGCGTGAAGGCTGACGAGGCAGGCAGCGAAAACGCATCGGCGATACCGAAGGCGACACCCAGCACGTACAGCTCCCACGTTTGGAGTACCCCAAACCACAGCAGCGCGCCGACGGCGCCGACGACAACGGTGCGGCCGAATGCCGTGGCGAGCAGGATGCGCCGTGGCGAACGTCGATCGGCGACGGCACCGCCCATCAGCATCAGGACCGCGCGCGGGATGGAGGCGGCCATCAGGATGGTGCCCATCGCGAGCGCCGAGCCCGTGATCTGGAGCACCACCCACGGCAGGGCAACCAGATAGAACTGGTCCCCGAGGAGGGAAATCGCCGAGCCGATCCAGAGACGCCTGAACCAGCGGTTCCTGAGCGGATGTACCGGGGCGGGGGCGATCGGTTCGACCGGCGGGGGCTCACGACGTGCGGGAAGTGCGGCCATATGGGCTCCTTTCAGATAAATGTAAATGTAAATATACATTTACATAATGTCAAGGGGCGTCGTACAATCGCTGGAAATGGGGGCCAAATCGCTTGCGCCCAAGCAGGCGCGAAGCCGCGAATCGCTCCGGAAGCTGCTCAAGGCGGCGGCCGAAGTCCTCGGCCAGCACGGCGTGGACGGCGCGACGATCCCGCGCATTGCCGCGCACGCCGGGATGACGCCGGGTGCGGTCTATAGGCGCTTCCGAGACAAGGAAGCGCTGCTCGAAGCCGTCATTCTCCGCATTCTCGAGCGGCAGACGGAACGGCTCGAAGTCAGCGGGCTGACGGTCGCTTCAGCCGGTCGGGTTCCGCTGGCAGTCTTGACCGAGCAGCTGATCGGCAGCATGGTGGTGTCGTATCGCTCCAGCGCACCTCTCCTGCGCGCGATGCGTCAGTTTTCGCAGACACGAGCCAACACGCCATTCTGGCGGAAAGCGACGCGGCTCGAAGTGGCGGCGTTCGAACGAATTGTCGACCTGTTCCTCGCGCACAAGGCCGAAATCGGACATCCGGATCCGAAGACAGCCGTTCCCGTCGCGTTGATGATGGTGATCGGCACCTTGTTCGAAGTGATCGTGGTGTCGATCCAGCCCGGGCCCCTGGATAAGTTCCTGCCGGAGGATGCAGGCCTGAAGCGCGAACTGACGAGAGCGTTCCTGAACTATCTCGGCGCGCCGTCGTCCGACATGCGAACGCATCATGGCGGTTGAAGCACAGCCAGCTATAGAATTGTGCCGTGCCCGAAGGACGCGAAAGGTTGTCGCGACCGTGGTGGCTGCTTCAACCCGTCCGGCTGCATCCAATCTGGTGGTTCGGCGTCGCGGCGGTCCTGCTCGCGCTCGATTACGCGTTCCACATCGATTCGCTGTTTCCCACGTTCTACGCGCTGCCCGTGATGCTGGCCGCCTGGTATTCCGGCCGGGCTCCGGCGGCCGCACTGGCCATCGCGCTCCCGCTCGCGCATGTCGCGCTGCTCTTCATCCGCGCAACGCCGCCTTTCGAGATGACGACGCCGCTCGTCGTCACGGCGGTCCGCGCGACGATCATCCTGCTGATCGCGCTGTGGTTCGACCGCTTCGCCGAGCACGAGCGGAAACTCGAGCGGCACGTCCGAACCCTCGAGGGACTTCTGCCGATCTGCATGCACTGCAAGAACATCAGGAACGAAGCGGGTGAATGGGAGCGCCTGGAGGGGTACATCGGCAATCGATCGGACGCCACCTTCACGCACGGACTGTGCCCGGCGTGTCAGACGCTGTACTACGCGAAGTACTTCGACGGCTCGATACCGGGGTAGCCGCGCATTCGTGGACGCCACGAACCGATCAGCGCCATCCGAGTTCCGGGGCGACGTATTTGAGGATGCCTTCGAGTACGTGTGCGTTATAGTCCACGCCCAGTTGATTCGGAATCGTGAGCAGGAGTGTATCCGCCGCCGCGATGGCCTCATCGCCCGCCAGTAGCTTGACGAGCACGTCCGGCTCCGCGGCATACGAGCGGCCGAAGATCGCCCGCGTATTGGCATCGATATAACCGACCTGGTCCTCGTCGCGCGCATCGCCTCCGAAGTACGCCCGGTCGCGATCATCGACCAGGGCGAAAATGCTGCGGCTGACCGACACACGCGGCTCACGCGCGTGTCCGGCTTCCTTCCACGCCTGACGATACGCGTCGATCTGCTTCCGTTGCTGCACGTGCAGCGGCTCGCCGGTCTCATCATCCTTGAGCGTCGAACTCTGGAGGTTCATGCCGAGTGTTGCGGCCCATTTGGACGTCGCGTTCGAGCTCGATCCCCACCAGATCCGCTCGCGCAGCCCTTCTGCATGAGGCTCGAGGCGCAGCAGTCCCGGCGGATTCGGGAACATGGGTCGAGGATTCGGTCGAGCGAAGCCTTCGCCCTTCAGCAGCTCGAGAAACACCTCGGCGTGTCGGCGCGCCATGTCCGCGGCCGATTCGTCCTCTCGTGGCGCGTAGCCGAAATACCGCCAGCCGTCGATGACCTGTTCCGGCGACCCGCGGCTGATGCCGAGTTGCAGACGTCCACCCGCGATGATGTCGGCGGCGCCCGCGTCCTCCGCCATGTACATCGGGTTCTCGTATCGCATGTCGATGACGGCCGTCCCGATTTCGATTTTCTTCGTGCGTGCGCCGACGGCGGCGAGCAGCGGAAACGGCGAACCGAGCTGGCGCGCGAAGTGATGGACGCGGAAGTAGGCGCCGTCGAGGCCCAGCTCCTCAGCGGCTGCTGCCAATTCGATCGACTGCAGAAGAGCGTCGGACGCCGTGCGCACCGCGGAAGAGGGCGCGGGCGTCCAGTGGCCGAACGAGAGAAACCCGATCCTTTTCACGGAGGCACCTCAGAAACGGTTGTAACACTGTTCCGGCCCGTGGATCGGTCTGGAGATACAATGCCGTCGATGTCCGCGGAGATCCGCGTCCTCATTGCCGACGATCATCCAATCTTTCGTCATGGACTTCAGCAAGTCGTCGAACGGCAGGCCGATATGCAGGTGGTCGACGCGGTCGGCGACGGCACATCGGCGCTGGACACGATTCGCCGCCTGTCGCCCGACGTCGCCGTGCTCGACATACGGATGCCCGGGCTTGGCGGATTCGACGTGGCGAAGCAGGTCGCCGACGAAGGCCTGTCCACCCGGCTGATGTTCCTGACGATGCACGACGAGCCGGCGCTGTTCGAGCGCGCGATGGCCATCGGCGTCAAGGGATACGTCCTCAAGGACGCGGCGTTGTCGGAGATCGTCCAGGCGGTCCGCACGATTGCGATCGGGCGGACATATCTGAGCCCCGCGCTGTCCGAATACCTCCTCGAGCGGTCGTTCGCGGCCCGGCGGCCTGTGCCGTCCGACTCGCCACTCGCTCCGCTGAACGAGCGCGAGCGCCAGATCCTGCGGCTGATCAGCGATTCGAAGACGAGCAAGGAGATCGCCGAGACGCTCGGCCTTCATTACCGCACGGTCGAGAACCAGCGTGCGGCCATCTCGCAGAAACTGGGACTGCAGGGCAGCCATGCCCTGGTGAAGTTCGCCTTCGAGCACAAGCACGACCTGTGAGTTCCGCCCCGGGCGTGAGGTTCCTCACGATTCCGTGCGTTTCTACTGGCGGCCTCGTGCGTTCGCCGTCGGACCGATCACGTGTCCCGCGCCGCACAATTTACGTATCGAGCATTAGCCACAGTCCCATCGAGGGACGGTGGCGCGGGAGTGAGAAATGAAGCGTCTCGTTTTCACGATCGTCGCAGGGTTCATCGGCGGCAGCGGCTACGGCGACGAGCTCGGTCCTCTGCAACTGGAAGGCGCCGAGCACGCGCGGCCGCGACGCGCTTCGGGTGACCATCTGCACCGACCAGTACGTCACCGTGCACACCAACCTGATCTGGCTCAGCAGAGCGATGCCGCCCGCTCCAATGCCGGCGTGGTGGCTCTTCCTGAGGAAAATCAGGGCCTCGCGTGATCGGCCTCGCGCGGCTGCCGCGCAGGCGGGTATGAATCCGCGACCACCCACGCCGCGGCCGTGAGCGCGCAGGAAATCGCGAACTCGCTCCACTGAAAAGCCGTTTTGCTGCCGCGGACCGTCACGATCGGCACCCACACGAGCAGAGTAAAGAGGCCGATCTGCAGCGTGACGAGTGTGGCGGCCCATCGCGCGCAGATGCCCGTCAGGATCCCGGCGGCCGCCGCGAGGAATGCGGCACCGGTCACCGCGGCGACGACAGAGTGCGATGGCACCCACCGCGGCACCAGCGAGGCGGTCGGCTGCAAATAAACGAAGTGAGCGGCGCCGAAAGAGATCAGCGCCAGACCGAAGAGCACTCTGGCGATCCGCGCACCTCGAGGTCCAGTGGCAAGCACAAGAGCGGCGCACACCATCGCTGCCGTTTCGGCAGCGCCGTCCCAGGCATCGAAGCCAGTGGGACCGCGCAGGATGTCCCGCAGTCGAAAGACCAGCAGCCATAGAACGAGCAGAGCCAGCAGCACACGCGCCGCGAGGGCCGCGCCGCGCGTGACCAGCAAACCGATGCCCGATCCCAGGGAGACGAGGGCGCACAGATAGACCAGCGCCTGGCGCGCCGGAACATCGGCAGGAACTGGTTGCCACACCGCTGTGAACCGGCCGGTGATCAGGCCCTGAATGCCGAGCGCGATCATCACCGCCGCAAACGCCGGTTGCCCCCAGCTCGCGATTCGCATCGTCGTCGACAACCGCGCACATTCTACGCTCGAGCTTGGGTGCCTTCCAGCCGCAGCAAAACCTCGGGACGTGGCTGAAATGGCCTGAGGTCTGCAACGTGACTTGCCGATGGCTGACGACGGACGCCGTCGAATCCTGGAGGGCGGGCGCGCTTCCGTGACCGCAAGCGTTGCCGACGCCGTCGTCCTCAAGCAGGGCGAGCTCTTCTTCCTGTGTGAGCGAAACGGCGACGTACCGATGGACGACGCCCACGGTCGTCTCCGTGTCGGCGACGCAACCGTGTCGCTCACGTTTGCGCGCGACCGGCATGGACGGGTCATCGTCGATGATGTGAACACTGACGGCACCCTCGACGTCACGTGCGACGCGTGATCGAGCATCGAGGTCACCCGGGCGGCGTTATGATCCCGCCTGTCCGCGCCACAGCCGGAGGCAAAACGCATGCAGACGACCGCCAACGCCACGTTTCTGATCAAGAGCTGGGACGAGAAGCCGTATGAGGAGCGGCCCGACCTCCCGAAGATGACTCGAGCGGCCGTCGTCAAGACCTATCGCGGAGACATCGAAGGAGAAGGGCGCGTCGAGTATCTGATGGTGTATCGCGCGGACGGCTCCGCCACCTTCGTTGGGCTCGAGAGGATTGACGGACGTGTCGCTGGCAGGACTGGCACGTTCGTCCTCCAGCGGACCGGGATTTTCGAGAGCGGGGAGGCGAAGGAGTCCTATTCGGTCGTCCGTGACTCGGCGACGGGGGAGTTGAGCGGCCTCCGGGGAACCGGAGCTTCGTCGCTCGCACACGGCACGGAGTTCCCGTTTTCGCTCGACTACGAGTTTTAAATCCAGCCGGCGATCCCTCGTACAATCGCCCGATGCTTCGCGTAGCGATTCTCACAGCCATCCTCGCGTTCGGCGGCGTCCAGGGCGACAACTCGTTGGAGCCGTTCCCGCCGTTCAAGATCGCCGGCAACCTGTATTACGTTGGCAGCCGCGGCCTCGCGAGCTATCTGATCGCCACGCCGGAAGGACTCATCCTCGTCAACAGCGATCTCGAAGCGAGCGTTCCGCTCCTGCGCGACAGTATCGAGAAGCTGGGATTCACGTTCACCGACATCAGGATCCTGCTGATCAGTCACGCGCATTTCGATCACGACGGTGGAAGCGATGCCGTCAAACGCGCGACCGGCGCGAAGTACATGGTGATGGACGCGGACGTGCCGGTCGTCGAATCCGGAGGGAAAGCGGATTTCCAGTACGGCGGCGATCCGTCGAATCTCTATCCGCCGACGAAGGTCGATCGCGTCCTGCACGACGGCGACGCGGTCACGCTGGGCGTGACGACGCTCGTTGCGCATCTCACGCCCGGGCACACCAAAGGCTGCACGACCTGGACGATGGCGATTGAGGAGGGCGGCAGGCAATATCAGGTCGTTATTGTGGGCGGCCCGTACGTGAATCCCGGCTACAACCTGATCGGGAATACCGCATATCCCGATATCGCCAAGGATTACGCACGGGGCTTTCGAGTGCTCCAGTCACTGCCGTGCGACATCTTCCTGGGCGCGCACGGGAGCTACTTCGACCTCGAGAAGAAGTACTCGCGGATGAAAACCGCTGGTGTCGCGGCGTTCGTCGATCCGCAGGGGTACGCTGCATTTGTAGCAAATCGCGAACGGGCATTCAGAGCCGAGTTGGAGAAGCAGAAGACCACACGCTGACAGCGGCCTGGTGACGCGCTGGTCCGGTGCCACCGAGGCCTTACATGCGTCGTTGCTGCTGAGTATCGGGCCGGACGAGACGGACCGACGACACACGCCCAACCGATAGTTCGACGGCCGTGTCCGCGATAGTCGCGACGAGGTCGAGATCGTGGCTGGCGACGAGCATCGGCAACCCCAGGTCGCGGCGGATTCGCTGGAGACAGGGTACGACCCGCCAGCGGAGCAGCGGGTCCAGCGCTGAAAACGGCTCGTCGAGAAGGAGCAAGGTCGGCGAAGCCATGAGCGCTCGCGCGAGCGCGACCCGCTGGCGCTCGCCTCCAGAGAGGCGATCGATCATGCGCGTGACCAGGTGCCCGATCTCGAGCATCTCCAGGACGTCGCCGAGGTCGAGCCGCGGCGCGTGGCCGGCGCCATAAAGAATGTTGCGGCGCACGTCCATGTGCGGAAAGAGCAGCGTATCCTGCGGCACGTAGCCGATGTGGCGCTGCCGCGCCGGCACATCGATCCCTCGCACCGACGAAAACAGTGTCCGGCCGCCGACCGCGATTTCCCCGCCGAGCGGTCTTCGCAGACCGGCGATCGTCTCGAGCAAGGTGGTCTTGCCGGCGCCAGAGGGACCGACGAGCGCGATGGCATCGCTGCCGATGCGCTGATCGATCGTCAGCAGGAACTCACCCTGCCGCAGTGTGAACGCGAGTGCGATGTCGAGCGGCACGGCGTTGGCTACGTCCGCGCCTCGTCCGCCGGCCGGCGAAGGAGCGCGTTGGAAAAGGCGACGGCGCCGAACGCGATGGCAACGGAGATCACCAGCAGCATCGCGGCGCTGCCGTCGTGCCCGACTTCGGTTTCGCTGAAGATGGCGACCGCGAGCGTGCGCGTGCGGCCGGGGATGCTGCCGGCGACGAGGATGGTGGCGCCGAACTCGCCGAGCGCGCGCGAGAACGCCAGCAGCGCGCCGGCACACACCGCGCGTGACGCCAGCGGCAGCGTGATCGTGAAGAAAATGCGCGCGGGACTGGCACCGAGCGTCGCCGCGAGGTGTTCGTACCGGATCCGCACGTGCTCGAAGCCGGTTCGCGCGGTGCGGACGAGCAGGGGGAACCCCATGGCGGCCATTGCGAGGACGACGGCCTTCCACGTAAAGACAATTTCGATGCCCCATCGGTCGAGCAGTCCGCCGATCGGTCCGCGTCGCCCGAAGAGATACAGCAGGATCAGGCCGGTGGCGACCGGCGGC
>Ga0310811_10011200_pt1 | contig 11617 bp, 12 predicted proteins | sample YCmetagenome_FD_207642 | JGI IMG/M metagenome (GOLD analysis project Ga0310811, IMG submission 207642) | Soil microbial communities from experimental microcosm in Duke University, North Carolina, United States - YC | ecosystem: Engineered > Artificial ecosystem > Soil microcosm > Unclassified ...
TTCGTTGGCGAAGGTGGTGTCGAGGCCTGCGAGAACAACACGCTTACCCAGGTGGATGAGCTCAAGGGATAGAGGAATAAGGGCGTCGGAGAAGAACTGCACCTCGTCGATCCCGATGACCTCAATTTCGTCGAGCTGGGGAAACAGCGCTGCGCGGAGGTCTTCGACGGTGGTGACGGTGGCGGCGTCGTGCGTCTGGGAGCTGTGGCTGGCGATGGCGGTGCGGTGGTAGCGAAGGTCGATGTCGGGTTTGTAGCAGGTGACGCGCTGACGGGCGATGCGGGCGCGCTTGAGGCGCCGGATCAGCTCTTCCGATTTGCCCGAAAACATAGGGCCGGTGATGATCTCGATCCGGCCGGGAGGGACAATGCTCATGGACTCTGATGCTAAACGCCGCTTCCCATGAGCCTTGTGGATTTTGCGGCCCTAACCGGGAGGCTATTGCCTTTCGACGACTACCGCGGTTCCGTAGGCGAGGACTTCTGTGACTCCCTGCATGACCTCGGTTGCGTCGTAGCGGGCTCCGATGATGGCGTTGGCTCCGTACTCGGCAGCATGCTGCATCATGATGGCGAAGGCATCCTGGCGCGTCTTTTCGCAGAGCTGCGAGAGCAGGGTGATATTGCCTCCCAGCACGGTCTGCAGCCCTGCGCCGATGGTGCCGAAGATGGATCGGGACCGGACCACAATGCCACGGGCGATGCCGAGATTGCGCGTGATGCGGTAACCGGGCAGTTCAAAGGCCGTGGTGACCATTGCAGGATCGAGAGCGACACGAGGCGGGGGCGAGGACATGAGATTCTCCTTGCGAATCAGCGTTCGCCGTCGATTTTATGTTTCGCTGCGCAGCCGGTCGAGAAGCTTTTCTACGGCACCGCTGTCGATGGTATGGGTAGCCAGCGCAAGTCCGGTGAGGAGGTCGGGCGCGAGATCGGCGGCGACCAGAACGGCTGCGGCGTTGAGCGCCACAATATCGCGACGAGGCCCGGACTCACCGGAGAAGATGGCGGTGAGGATCGCCGCGTTTTCGCTGGCGTCGCCACCGGCGAGGGTTTCCATCGGGGCACGGACGAGCCCTACCTGCTCCGGCGTAAGCGTAGAGAGGGTAACGATTCCGTTGTGGACCTCGGCGAGGTACGTTGGGCCGGAGATGGAGATCTCATCCAGGCCGCGAACGGTTCCATCGGCAGCCACGGCTGTTCCGTGAACGACGAAGGCGTGGCGAGTGCCGAGCAGCGCCATGGTTTGTGCGACCAACGGCACGGCGTGCTGCGCATAGACGCCCATCACCTGAGCAGAGGCTCCAGCGGGATTGGTCAGCGGGCCAAGCAGATTGAAGACGGTACGGACACCGAGAGCGCGGCGTACGGGCATGACAGCCTTCATGGCGGGATGCAGCGAGGGAGCATGCAGAAAGGCGAAGCGATGGCGGCGCAAAGCTGCTGAGGCGCTCTCCGGTGAGAGGTCGACCGGGACCCCAAGGGCTTCCAAGACATCGGCGGAACCGCAGAGCGAGGTGATGGCGCGATTGCCATGCTTGGCGATGGAGGCCCCGGCAGCCGCCGCAACCAGAGCTGCGGCGGTGGAGATGTTGAAGGTGCGGCTGGCGTCTCCGCCGGTGCCGCAGGTATCGACGAGGAGGGCCTGCTCGTCCTCGGTGAGCGGGATCGAGGTGACGGCACTGCGCATGACATCGACGAAGCCCGCGACCTCCTCCGGCGTCTCGCCACGGGCGGCAAGGGCACCGACGAGGGCGGCGATCTCAATATCGGAGAGCTGGCCTGTGATGATCTGTTGCATCAGATCACGGGCCTGCTCACGAGAAAGAGACGTGCGGCCTTCGATGAGGTTCTTGAGATGAGGTTGGAGGGGCATCGCCTCTTAAGCGTAGCAGCCGGGATGCCCCTAGGTCTTATGCGGCTGGCTTGAGAACAATCTTGCCGGGGGGATGGCCTTCTTCGGCCTCGCGGTGGGCCTCGCGGATCTGATCGAGAGGCAGGATCTTCACGATGGGAATGATGAGGCTACCGCGGGAGACGTCGTCGGCAAGCTGGTAGAGGCGCGAGGCATCGGGCTCAGCCCGCATGGTCTGGACCTGCACGTCGAAGGTCTTTGCGTTCTGCGGAGGAGCGAGAACGGTTCCGAAGACGCCACCTGGTTTGAGGGTCTTCAGGGAGCGCTGGGCGACCGTTCCGCCGACGGTATCGGCCACGGCATCAAGGTCATGCAGCTTTCGCAGGGCTTCCTGATCGTCGACGGCGACAACCTCCTGCGCGGGGAGGAGTCGGGCTTCGTCGAGCTGGCTTTTGCGGACTCCTGCAATAACGTGGGCTCCGTGTTCCAGGGCGACGTGAACGGCGGTGCGTCCGACGCCGCCGAGTGCTCCCAGAACGAGAACACGCTGGCCCCGCGATACCTTGATGGCTCGTTCGATGAGCTGGGCTCCGGTGGTGAGGATAAGCGGTAGGGCTGCGGCCTCTTCAAAGCTGAGCTTGTCGGGGATGGGAGCGAGACTATCGGCCTTAACTGTGGTCAGCTCGGCATAGGTTCCGGCAGCAAGCGCCATGACGCGTTGACCTTTCGCAAAATCGATCACACCGGGACCGGCGCGTTCGACCTCTCCGGCAAGATCGCGTCCGAGAATGGCTGGAAGCTCGACGGGGTTACGGCCCTTGGATTCTCCGTTGCGAATCTTCCAGTCGACGGGGTTGACGCTGGTTGCACGAACGCGGACGAGGACCTCCCCGTAGCCGATCTCGGGATCTTCCACCTCTTCCATATGAAGCTTGCTGACGTCGCCGAACTCTTCAAGAACGACTGCTTTCATATCGTCCCTCCTCTCTCGTGGGTGAGATGGCAGGTGTCGCGAAGACGTTTCCAGGGGTGAGAGGGTAAATGAAGGAAGTTTTCTAGGAAAATTGACCTAAGGAAAAGCGATAACCGCACGAATGTTCGCGTTTGCATTGCGGGGGCTTGTTGGCGTCCGCTACACTTTTCCCGGCGGACTAAAGATTACCTATGAAAATTCACGAGTATCAGGCAAAAGAGATTCTGCGCAAGTATGGTGTGCCGGTTCCGGGCGGCGAGATGGTCGAGACGCTGGAAGAGGCAGACAGGGCCGCCAAAAACCTTTTCGATAAGGGCAACGCGGTGGTGGTGGTCAAGGCGCAGATTCATGCCGGAGGCCGCGGTAAGGGCGGCGGCGTGAAGGTCGTCAAGACGCTGGACGATGCCTCGAAGGCCTCGAAGGCCATTCTGGGCATGCAGCTGGTGACGCACCAGACCGGTCCGCAGGGCCAGAAGGTACAGCGCCTGCTGATCGAAGAGGGATCGGCGATCGATCGCGAGCTTTACCTCGGCATCGTGCTGGACCGCGCCGCGGCTCGCCTAGTGTTTATGGCGTCGCAGGCGGGCGGCATGGAGATCGAGGAGGTTGCGCATGCGACCCCGGAGAAGATCTACAAGGAGTACATCGATCCGGCGGTTGGCTTGCAGCCCTACCAGGCGCGCAAGCTGGCGTTCAAGCTGGGTCTGAAGCCTACGCAGATCGGGCAGGCGACATCGTTCATGCTCGGCCTGTACAAGGCGTTTGTCGAGACCGACTCGACTTTGATGGAGATCAACCCCTTCATCACGACGAAGGACGACAAGTTGCTGGCACTGGACTGCAAGATCAACTTCGACGACAACGCGATGTTCCGTCACAAGGATTTGAAGGAGCTGCGCGATCTGGCCGAGGAGGATCCTCTGGAGGTCGAAGCGTCGAAGTTTGCGCTGAACTACATCAAGCTCGACGGCAACATTGCCTGCATGGTGAACGGCGCGGGCCTCGCGATGGCCACAATGGACATCATCGAGTACGCGGGCGGCAAGGCTGCGAACTTCCTCGATGTGGGCGGCGGCGCCAATCAGGAGCAGATCGAGAATGCCTTCGGCATTCTGCTGAGCGATCCGAACGTGAAGGCGATCTTCATTAACATCTTCGGCGGCATTCTGCGTGTGGACGTGCTGGCGACCGCGGTGGTTGCCGCGGCGAAGAAGCTGAACGTTCAGCTTCCTATCGTCCTCAGGCTTGAGGGAACGAACGTCGAGGAGGGCCGCAAGATCCTGAAGGAGTCCGGCCTGAAGTTCGAAGTAGGCGCAACGATGAAGGAAGCTGCGGATCTGGCCGTAGCGGCTGCGAAAGGTGGAAAGTAATGGCAGTTCTGGTCGATAAGAATACGCGGCTGATTGTGCAGGGAATTACTGGACGCGAGGGCACCTTCCACGCGAAGGCCTGCGCGGAATACGGGACCAAGGTTGTGGGTGGAGTCACTCCCGGCAAGGGCGGAACGACACATGAGGGCTGGCCGGTCTTCAACACCGTCGAGGAGGCGGTGAAGGAGACAGGAGCGAACGCCACGGTTATCTTTGTGCCGCCGCCCTTTGCCGCGGATGGAATTCTCGAGGCCGCCGCTGCGGAGCTGCCGCTGGTGATCTGCATCACCGAGGGCATTCCGGTGCTGGACATGGTGAAGACCTGGGAGGTCGTGCGGCAGTCGAAGTCGCGGCTGATCGGGCCGAACTGCCCTGGCGTGATCTCGCCGGGCAAGGCCAAGGTGGGCATTATGCCGGGCCGTATCCACAAGGAAGGCAGCGTCGGCATCGTTTCGAAGTCGGGCACGTTGACCTACGAGGCGGTCTACCAGCTGACGACGCGCGGTATCGGTCAGTCGACCGCGATCGGCATCGGTGGCGACCCGATTATCGGAACCACGCACATCGACGCCCTGAAGCTGCTGAACGAGGATCCGGAGACCGAGGCGATCATTATGATCGGCGAGATCGGCGGAACCGCGGAAGAGGCTGCAGCCAAGTACATCCAGGAGAACGTGAAGAAGCCTGTGGTCGGCTTTATCGCCGGACAGACCGCGCCTCCAGGACGCCGCATGGGCCATGCCGGAGCCATCATCTCAGGCGGCGAGGGAACGGCTGCCGAGAAGATGAAGGCTATGTCTGCGGCGGGAATTACCGTGGTGAAGTCGCCGGCGGAGATTGGCGACGCCATGGCGAAGGTACTGGGCAAAGCGTAATTACCGCTGTTGACGGCGGTAAAAGATGCCTGCGGCGAGAAAGACCATTGCGACCAGAAACGCCAGTTGTGCGTGCTGGGGCGCGTGGAACCGCAGGCTGATTACGCCGTCGATCACCCAGACGAGAAAACCGGTGAACCAAATCCATGCAACCCAACGCATAGCGTTTGGATGCACGGACCTGGTCGCAGGATTGGGCCTGTGGGTGCTTTACACTAAAAAGAGCAGCGAAAATCGCAAGGAGAACCACGTTGTCACAGCGCACATTCAGCATCATCAAGCCGGACGCGGTCAAAAAAGGGCACGCAGGCGCCATTCTGGCCGAGATTGAAAAGGCCGGATTCAAGATTGTCTCCATCAAGAAGGCTTCCATCTCCAAGGCTCAGGCCGAGGGTTTCTACTATGTCCACAAGGATCGTCCCTTCTTTGGTGAGCTGACCGAGTTCATGTCGAGCGGACCGATCTTCCCCATGGTTCTCGAGAAGGACAACGCGATCGCCGACCTTCGCAAGCTGATGGGAGCGACGAATCCAGCTCAGGCCGAAGAGGGCACCATCCGCAAGAAGTTCGCCGCTTCGATCGGCGAGAATGCCATCCACGGCTCTGATGCCGAGGAGACGGCGGCTTTTGAGATCGGCTACTTTTTTGCCGGTTATGAGCTGAAGTAAACAGGATTCTAAGGGGCGGCAGCAGGTAAATCCTGTTGCCGCCTTTTTTGTTTTTCTAGAGCGTCTTGCGGAAGTGGACGCAACGGTCGACGATCTCGAAACCGAGCGCCTGATGGGTTTCGATGGAGACGTCCCGGTCGATCCAGGTATCGGAGGCTATCTCCTTTGCGCCGTGACTGCGAGACCAGTCTTCTGCCGCCTTGAAAAGAGCCCGGGCGATACCACGGCGCCGCGCTTCTTCGCGGACGTAGAGCCCTTCGATATATCCGACAGGCTGTGCAGGATCGCAGCCATCGCCGTGGGAGCGCAGATCTACTTCGATAAACCCGGAGCCATCCTCCGTGAGGAAGATCGCTCCGGGCATGGTGCCGCAGAGGTTGGTGGTAAGGATGGTTCGGATGTCGACCGTGTGTTCTTCACGGGTGCTATTGGGCCACAACAGGCAGCAGAGATCGACGATGGCTTCAAGGTCGGAGAGCTGTGCTGGTCGAATCATGCTGCCTGCTGCAGTGTAGTTATTTCGTGAAAAGTTTGAGGTCGATTGCGTCTCCCATCGCCTTATAACCAGCATCGCTGGGGTGGAGATGGTCGCCGCTGTCGGCCGTTGAGGCGAAGATCGCGGGATTGGATGGATCCTGCGTTGCCTTGTCGAAGTCGATGAAGCCGTCCAGCTGATTGCTGGTGCGAATCCACTGGTTGACAGCCTGGCGGATCTGTTCGCCTGCGGGTGAGGCGTACTTGGCGCCGACGTAGGGGGTTAGCGTGGCTCCGTAGACCTTAATGCCATGTGCGTGGGCACGAGTGGCCAGTTGGCTGAGCCCCTGGATCAGGTCCTCGGCGGAGACGATATCGTAGGGCTTTACGGGGTCCTGCGCGTGGCCAATATCGTTGATGCTCTCGAGGATGACGAGGTACTTCACGCCCGTCTGTGCAAGAACATCTCGGTCGAACCGGGCCAGAGCGCTGGGGCCTGTGTTGTCGTGGAGGACGCGATTGCCGCCGATGCCTTCATTCAGCACACCCAGTTTCTGGGTCTTCTTGTCGGCTTGCAGTCTGCGGGCAAGCACATCGGGCCAGCGCTGGTTGGTGTCGCGAGTGCTGTGCGCACCATCAGTGATGCTGTCGCCGAAGGTCACGACGGCTCCGCTCTTGTCGTCGGCGCTCACGTCGATTCCCTTGAAGAAGGGCCAGTTGGTGATCTCGGCGGCGTTCTCGAGCGAAGGAGCTCCGGAGACGCTGCCCGGCGCGGTGTAGCTGGTCGCGTCGGCGAAGCCATGCGCCGTTGCCTCCGGAATCGGCTGCGCTGGAAGCACAAAGCTTACGGCAACGTCGGACATCGCGGGCAGCTTCAGCCCGGTGGGATCGCTGACGGCAAGTGCTCCGGCGGGAATCGTAATGGAAGTGCGGCCCCCGAAGGTGACCGGATGCGCCGTGGCGGCGTCGATCTGATCGCCCTTGGTGCGCAGGGCGATGTAGGCCGATTGAATGGTGAGAGGTGCCTGGCCGAACTCGTTGGTCAGGATGATGCGCGAGGTATCGCCGCCGACCGAGGTATGCACGATCTCGCGAAAGGTCATCTCGGCGCCGCCGTATTTGCCATCGGCGTTGGCAAGCTGCATGGGTGCTGTGGCCCAGGTTCCCACCCAATGATCGGGAGCCGCGAAGGCTGAGGGGCTGAGGAGGGTGAAGGCTAGGGTGAGGGCGGAGCAAAGAACGGCACGTCTCTTCTGCAGATTCATGAGCTTCCTTGAGCGAATGGCTTCGACCGGTCCATGCTATCGCCAATTTGTTCAGGGGGCGAACCAAATTTGGCGGAGGCGTTGTTGTATGGGTGCCGAAGGCCGACGGAGTGCAGTATAGTTGCCAAGTCGCGAGGAAACGCTAACTGCGAGTTGTAAGAGGTCAGCGAGGCGACCGGTGAGGCTCAGAGATATGACGTTGCGTTGGCTAAAGGTTATGCTGCTTAGCATGACTACTGCGATGGCTGCCCATGGATCGGTAACGAAGGCTGCATTCGGCAAGACGCCGGATGGCACGGAAGTGGATATCTACACGCTGAAGAGCGATGCGGTGGAAGCGCGCATCATGACCTACGGGGCCCGGATCGTCTCGATCAAGACTGCGGATCGGAACGGTAAGGTCGCCGATGTGGTTTTGGGCTACGATTCGCTGGCAGGTTATCTGGCCGATAAAAAGACCTACTTTGGAGCCGTTGTAGGCCGATACGGCAACCGTATCGCGCATGGCGAGTTCAAGCTGGACGGCACGACCTATCATCTGCCGAAGAACAACGGAGAGAACTCGCTGCATGGTGGAACCGTTGGATTCGATCAGTTGGTGTGGAAGGCCCACGAGATTCCCATGGGGGTAGAGATGACGCTGGTCAGCAAAGACGGCGATCAGGGATATCCGGGGACGCTGACGGCGCATGTGCGCTATACGCTGCACCAGAATGCCCTTCGCATTGACTACACCGCAACCACCGACAAAGATACTGTGGTGAATCTGACCAACCACTCCTACTTCAACCTGGGTGGCCTGGGTAGCGGGACCATTTTGAATGAAGAGATGACGATCAATGCCGACAAGTTCACGCCAGTCGACAAGGGATTAATTCCAACAGGCGAACTAGCTTCAGTCGAAGGAACTCCATTCGATTTCCGCAAAGCTACCCTGATCGGCAAGCGCATTAACGACGACTATCCGCAGCTGAAGCTGGCTGGAGGCTACGATCACAACTGGGTTCTGCGCGGTTCCAACGGTGAGATGAAGACTGCTGCCCGTGTCTACGACCCGGCGAGCGGCCGTGTGCTCACGGTGACGACGACCCAGCCCGGGGTTCAATTTTATGCTGGAGTCTCTCTCGATGGGTCGTTCAAGAGCCCCGGTGGTTGGATCTATGCCAAGAACACGGCTCTGTGCCTGGAGACACAGCACTATCCTGATTCTCCCAATCATCCGTCGTTTCCGACGACGGAGTTGAAGCCGGGGCAGGTGCAGCACAGCACGACAATTTTTACATTCTCAACGGAGAAGTAGGCGGTAGGTACGAAGCATGGATAAGGTAGTTGCCTCGGCAGAGGAAGCAGTGGCAGATATCGCGGTGGGATCGACGATTATGCTTGGGGGCTTCGGATTATGTGGGATTCCGGAGAATTTAATTGCAGCCCTGGTTCGGCGACGGATTACGGGGCTGCATACGATCAGTAACAATATGGGTGTAGACGGCTTTGGCATGGGGCTGATGCTTGAAGCCGGAATGATTGCATCGCACATTGGAAGTTATGTAGGCGAAAATCGCAGGCTGGAACAGATGGTGTTGAAGGGCGAACTCGACCTGACTCTGATTCCGCAGGGAACGCTTGCGGAACGGATTCGCGCGGGTGGCGCGGGAATTCCGGCCTTCTATACGCCAACCGGTCTCGGAACCGTCGTGGCTGAAGGGAAGGAGACTCGGCAGTTCGGCGACCGTACTTATGTGTTGGAGACTGCGCTGCGTGCCGATGTTGCCTTTGTGAAGGCGTGGAAGGGAGACCGGCTGGGAAACCTCGTCTATCGCAAGACGGCGCGGAACTTCAATCCAGTGATGGCGACTGCGGCGACGATGACGATTGCAGAGGTGGAAGAGCTGGTGGAGCCAGGTGAACTCGATCCGGATCACATCGCGACACCGGGAATCTACGTGAAGCGCGTTGTGGTGGGCGAGAGCTATCAGAAGCCGATTGAGTCGCGCTTTATTCGCGAGCGGATGGCAGGAGGCGCGGCATGAACGGCAAGGAGAGGATTGCTCGAAGAATTGCGCGTGAGGTCCAGGACGGTTTCTACGTCAATCTCGGTATCGGCTTGCCGACGATGATCGCATCGTATCTCCCGCCGGGAATCGATGTGGTCTTTCAGTCGGAGAATGGCATGCTGGGCGTGGGGGCGCCACCGGCTGAGGTGGAGGCCGATCCGGATCTGATCAACGCGGGCAAGCAGCCGGTGACGGAGTTGCCGGGATGTTCGTACTTCGGCAGTGAAGAGTCGTTTGCGATGATTCGCGGCGGACATATGGATATGAGTGTGCTCGGAGCGATGCAGGTCGATGAGGGGGGGAACCTCGCGAACTGGACGATTCCGGGGAAGATGGTGAAGGGAATGGGGGGTGCGATGGATCTTGTCGCAGGAGCGCGGAGGGTGATTGTTGCGATGGAGCACCAGACCAAGGATGGCGAGTCGCGGATTTTGAAGCGCTGCACGCTGCCGTTGACCGGCACTCACGTTGTGCACGATATCGTGACGGAGCTGGGCTGGATCAAGGTCACGCCCCAGGGTCTTGTCCTGACGGAGATTGCAGAGGGTATCGAACCGGCTGAGGTTCAGGCTCGCACCGAAGCGACTCTCACGATTTCTCCCGATCTTAAACCCATGATTGTGAACTAAACGAATGTCTACGACACGGCAGGACATTCTCGAGATCTTCCGGTACGCCTTCGCGGCCTCCCGGGTGGAGCAGGCGATCGAAGAGCGCATCCGGTTCGACGGTGCCCGGCTGGAGATCGACGGATCTTCGTACGATCTATCCGGGTTCCACCGTTGCGTCCTGATTTCGATGGGCAAGGCGGCGGAGCCGATGCTGGCGTCGTTTCTCGCTCGCAGCGGCAGCGTTGCGAACCGCTTTGAGGGCGTGATCGTCGCTCCTGATCCGGTGAAGCTTCCTTCGGATCGCTTCGTGGCGTTTCAGGCCGGTCATCCGCGTCCGAACGCTGCTTCGGTCGAGGCGGCGGAGACGATTCTACGGCTTCTGAATTCTTTGACCGAGCATGATCTCGCAATCTTTCTGATCAGCGGCGGTGGATCGTCGCTGGTGGAACAGTTCCTGGACCCGGGCACGCCGCTGGAGGTGATCGCGGCGACGCATAAGGCGCTGGTCGAGAGCGGCGCGCCGATCACCTCAATCAATGCGGTGCGAAAGCATCTCTCGTCGGTGAAGGGGGGACGGCTTGCCGCAGCGGCGGCTCCGGCGGAGCAGCTGACGATAGCGGTTTCGGATGTTCCGGCAGGCAGGCTGGACGCTCTGTCTTCGGGGCCGACGACTCCGGATGCGAGCACGCTCGCGGATGTCTACGAGGCGGTGGAGCGGTACGGCCTGATGGAGCGGTTTCCGGCGCAGGTGGCGAAGAAGGTGGCTGCGCGGGCGCTGGAGGAGACTCCGAAGCAGGGTGAAGCGATCTTCGCGCGCTCGCGGTGGTCGGTTCTGCTGGACAGCGCGACGCTGGAGGCGGTGGCGGGCAAGCGGGCCGCAGAGCTTGGCTGGCGTGTGGTGATGGATAACGCCTGCGACGACTGGAGCGCGGAGGATGCAGCCGAATACCTGGTAAAGCGGCTGTGTGAGCTGCGGCGCGAAGGGCAGCGGGTGTGTCTGCTCTCGGCGGGCGAGGTCACGGTGGCGGTTCCGCACGGCGTGGAGGGCAGCGGCGGCAGGAATCAGCACTTCGTTCTCGCGGCCAGCCGGTTGATCGCCGGAGGCGAGATTACGGTGCTGAGCGTGGGTAGCGACGGTGTGGACGGCAACAGTAACGCTGCCGGAGCTATTGCAAACGGAACGACGTTGGAGCGTGCTGCTGCTGCGGGGTATCCGGTGGAACAGGCCATGGAGGCGTTCAACAGCTTCACACTGCTGGATCGGCTGGGTGACCTGATCGTAACGGGGCCGACCGGGAATAACCTGAGGGATCTGCGGGTCTTACTGGCCCCCTAGCCCCCTCTATCGATTTTGATGCAAAGTATTCATTTTATTTGGCTTAAGCTCGTACTTCGGTTGCAAGCTTCTAGGATGATCAGAGGAAAAATGGAAAAGGCCCGGATGATCTCCGGGCCTTTTCTATTCTCTTTCAA
>Ga0310811_10011204_pt1 | contig 11616 bp, 4 predicted proteins | sample YCmetagenome_FD_207642 | JGI IMG/M metagenome (GOLD analysis project Ga0310811, IMG submission 207642) | Soil microbial communities from experimental microcosm in Duke University, North Carolina, United States - YC | ecosystem: Engineered > Artificial ecosystem > Soil microcosm > Unclassified ...
ATTCACCGCCGCCCTGCCAGATCTCGACGCCGGGAACTCCATGACACTGGCCAATCCGGATGCCTGCAAAGTAATGCTCATGCGTTGCTATCTCAACAAGGGCGCATTCCTCAATCGCGCCAAGCCGACCTTCGCCGACGCAGACATGCAGCAGGTCATCACCCTCGGAACCTCGATCATCACCGGCGCGAAGTACAAATACATGCCCAATTACTTCGGCAACTTCAATGTCAATAATGGTAGCTCCACGGAAGGTATCTTCGCTTTCCCCTCAGCGCCCGGCCAGGTAGCCAATAACCCCGGTGTGAATGCCCGCTGGATGATGACCTTCCACTACAATGAATATAATGGCCAGGCGCCGAATGCCGGCTGGAACGGATTCTCCACCATCAGTGATTTCTATAATGCCTTCTCCGTCGGCGGAACGACCGACTACTCGCTAAAGGATACTTTGCTGGATACGCGCATCGGGCGCCGGATGAAGTCCGATTCGGCGACAACGGCCGCCTCCGGCATCCGCCCGGGCTTCCTGGTAGGCCAGCAGTATGATCAAAATGGCGTAGCCCTGAAGGACAGAAAAGGCAATCCGCTCGCTTTTGACCCGGTCATCGCCTCCACAATGATCGAACAAGGCGGCAACCTCGAAGTCACGGGTATCCGCGTCGCAAAATATGTTCCCGACTTCTCCGATCCCTCCGGGAAATACTACTCCTCCAATTCCGGGAACTGGATGATGCTGATCCGCTATCCCGAGGTCGTGCTGATGGTAGCCGAAGCCAAAATGCGCGCTGCCACCACCGATGTGCCTGGCGCATTGACCCTGATCAATGGCCTGCGGACCGCACGTGGAGCCGCGCCGGTGGTAACGATGCCCCTGGTCAACAGCGCCAACTCAGAAGACCCGACCACCCTTCTCGCCGAGCTTGGCCGCGAATTCTACTGGGAGTCGCACAGAAGGACCGACATGATCCGTTTCGGGGTGTTCAACAACCTCTGGCAGTACAAACCCTCCGATGACCCGAAATACCTCGTGTTCCCCGTTCCGAACCAGGCCCTCGCGGTCAATCCGAACCTGAAACAAAACCCTGGGTACTCTAATTAACACTAAAGTTTAGAATAGAATCAATAAATTCGCCGAAGGCCATCCCCGATGGCCTTCGGTCTTTTTTATGAACACCACCAAAGTCATCATTCCTCTCCTCCTCGCCGCCTACCTTTGCTCCTGCCATCATGACCAGCAGCTCGGCCAACTCTTTACCCTCCTCGACAACACCGGCATCGATTTCAACAACAAGGTCATCGACGGCAAGCTCGCCAACAGTTTCCTCTTCCGCAACTTCTACAACGGCGGCGGCGTCGCCATCGGCGATATCAACAACGACGGCCTTCCCGATATCCTCTTCACCTCCAATATGGGTGAGAACAAGCTCTATCTCAACAAGGGCGACTTCCACTTCGTGGACATCTCCGCAAAAGCCGGTCTCCGCCAGGATAGCATGTGGAGCACCGGCGCCGTCATGGCCGACGTCAACGGCGACGGCTGGCTCGATATCTATATCTGCAACTCCGGCCACATGAAGGACGGCCTCCGGAAGAACAAGCTCTATATCAACAATCACAACAACACCTTCACCGACTCCGCCGCCCAGTACGGCCTCGATATCTCCGCCTATACCACCCAGGTCTCCTTCTTCGACTACGACGGCGACGGCGACCTCGACTGCTTCATGATCAACAACAGCCCCATCCCCGTCAATACGCTCAACAACGCCAATCGCCGCGACCTGCCCGACGCCCAATGGCCCGTAGCCCCCTTCCTAAAAGGCGGCGGCGACCACCTCTTCCGCAATGACAACGGCCACTTCACCGAGGTCACCCGCCAGGCCGGCATCCACGGCAGCCTCATCAGCTTCGGCCTCGGCGTCTCCGTCGGCGACGTCAACGGCGACGGTAAACCCGATGTCTTCGTCTCCAACGACTCCTACGAAAGAGATTACCTCTACATCAACCAGGGCAATGGCACCTTCCGCGACGAGCTCGAAGACCGCATAGGCCACACCAGCTTTAGCTCTATGGGCGCCGACCTCGCCGACATCAACAACGACGGCCACCCCGAGATCTTCACCACCGACATGCTCCCCGACGACGACAACCGCCTCAAAACCCTCGGCGCCTTCGACAACATCGACCTCTACAACGCCAAGCTGAAAGCCGGCTTCTATCACCAATACATGAAGAACTGCCTCCAGCTCAATGACGGTACCGGTCACTTCGTCGACATCGCCAACTACAGCGGCGTTTCGGCCTCCGACTGGAGCTGGGGCGCCCTCATCTTCGACATGGACAACGACGGCAACAACGATATCTTCGTCTGCAACGGCGTCAACAAGGACGTCACCAACCTCGACTTCATGGATTTCTTCGCAAACGAGGTCATCCAGAAAATGGTCCTCACCGGCAAAAAAGAAGAGATCGACGAGATCCTGAAAAAGATCCCCGTCAACCCCATGCGCCATAAAGCATACGCCAACCACGGCAACCTCCGCTTCGAAGACGCCTCTGCCGAATGGGGCTTCACCAAACCCTCCTTCGCCAACGGCGCCGCCTACGCCGACCTCGACAACGACGGCGACCTCGACCTGGTCATCAACAACGAGAACGGTCCCGCCTTCGTCTATCGCAACAACTCCCGGGAAATAAACCACAACCATTATATCGCGTTCTCACTAAAAGGCAAGGACAAGAATCTCTTCGCCATCGGCGCAAAGGTCAACGTCTACACCCCGCAAGGGATTTGCTACCGCGAGCTCGTCCCCAGCCGGGGCTTCCAGTCCTCCGTAGACTACCGCGTGGAAATGGGCCTCGGCAAGGATTCACGCATCGACTCCGCCATCATCACCTGGCCCGACCAGGCCCTCACTCGCCTAATCCACCCAGCCGCCGACAGCAACTATGTCCTCAGCCAGGCAAACGCCACCGGACACGCCGAAAAACCCCAGCCCGTAGACAGCGCCAACCTCCTGCTCCGCCCAATCGCCAACCCCTTCGATAAACACACCGAAGACGAGAACACCGATTTCTACTACGAGCTCAACCTGCCCAAAATGCTTTCCCGCGAAGGGCCAAAAGCCGCGGTCGGCGACCTCAACGGCGACGGCCTCGACGACCTCTATGTCGGCGGCACAAAAGGCCACCCGGGCCAGGTCTATCTCCAGCAACCCGACGGCCGCTTCATCAAAAAAGCAGAGCCCGGCTTCGCTCCCTTCGCCGACTTCGAGGACGGCGCCGTAGCAATCATCGACGCCGACAAGGACGGCCACCCCGATCTCTTCCTCGGCCCCGCCGGCAACGCCGCCCCTCCCTACAGCCGCGAAATGCAGCTCCGGCTATTTAAAAATGACGGCAAAGGCAATTTAACTCTCGACGCAAACGCCTTCCCGAACATCACCGACGGCTGCAACACCGGCGCCGTCGTCACCGCTGACTTCAACGGCGACGGATTCCCCGATCTCTTCGTCGGCGGCCGAAGCGTCCCCCGGGAATATGGCTCGACTCCCGCAAGCCGTATCTTCCTCAACGACGGCAAAGGCCACTTCAAGGACATCGCACCATCCCAAAACCCCGACATCGCCGGCCTCGGCATGATCACCGCCGCAGCCTGGACCGCCGTCCCGAACCAGTCGCCCGAGCTCACCATCATCGGCGAATGGATGACCCCACACATCTACTCCTGGGACAAAGACCGTTTCAAAGAGAAAAAGACCAATCTAAATAACTTCTACGGCTGGTGGGAATCCCTTGTCGTCAGGGACTGCAACGGCGACGGCCTGCCCGATCTCATCCTCGGCAACATCGGCGACAACTTCTATCTCCACCCCGATTCCGCCCACCCCGTAAAGCTCTGGATCGGCGACTTCGACAACAACGGTATCCCCGACAAGATCCTGACCCGCCGCGTCGACGGCAAGGACATGCCCGTATTCCTAAAACACGAGATGGAACGGCAGCTGCCCATGCTAAAAAAAGAAAATCTCAAACACGAACAATACGCCCAAAAGACCGTTCATGACCTGCTCCCCGCCCAACAACTCGACAGCTGCACGGTCCTGCCCTTCAACTATTGCTCCTCCGTCATCGCCTACAACCTCGGAAACGGCCGGTATTCGATCCAGCCCCTTCCGGCCATGGTCCAGCTGTCCTCGGTCAACGCCATCCAATGCGTGGATGTCAACGGCGACGGCTATCCGGACCTCGTGCTGGGCGGTAATGAATTCGGCTTCCTGCCCCAATTCGGTCGCCTCGACGCAAGCAAGGGCCATGTCCTCCTCGGCGACGGAAAAGGTCACTTCACCTGGCTGCCGCCCAGCCGTTCAGGCCTCCTGCTGAATGGCCAGATCCGGGATATCGAAACCGTCGCCGGAAACCTCCTATTCCTCCAAAACGATGAGACCCCGGTGCTATATCGTATCAATCATATCCAGCCCCATGAATAGCCGCACGTCCCTGGTAATCCTCATCATTGCTTTCGCAGGTGCCTTTTTACAGGGATGTCACCCCGCTGCCCCCTCCGAACAGGCCGGCCCGCCGCCATTCAAAGCCCTCGACCATTCAAGGACGGGTCTCGACTTCAGCAACACCCTCCACCCGACAACAGGCTTTAATGTTTTTGATTACATGTATTTTTATAATGGTGGCGGCGTCGCGGCCGGCGACTTCAACAACGATGGCCGGATCGATCTCTTCTTTGCCGCCAGCCAGGAAAAGAACAGGCTCTACCTCAATAAAGGAGACCTTCATTTCACCGACATCACCCAACAGGCTGGTATCCCCGAGGACGGCGGCTGGTCCACCGGCGTCTCCGTGGTCGACATCAACGACGACGGGCTGCTCGACCTCTACATCTGCCGCGTCGGCCAGCTCAACGGCCTCCCCGCCAGCCATAACCAGCTCCTGGTCTGCCAGGGCATCGACAAGGACGGTATTCCCCATTACAAAGAGGAAGCCGCCCAATATGGACTCGACTTCTCCGGGTTCAGCACCCAGGCCGCCTTCTTCGACTACGACGGCGACGGGTACCTCGACATGTACCTGATGAACCACTCCATCCACCAGAACGGCACCTTCGGCGTTAGAAAGGACAAGCTCGCCACCACAACTCCTTTCTCCGGTGACCACCTCTTCCACAACGACGGCAACGGCCACTTCACCGATGTCACCAAACAAGCCGGGATCAATAGTTCGGTCATCGGCTATGGCCTCGGCCTGAACATCGCCGACATCGACCTCGACGGCTATCCCGACATCTATGTCGGCAACGACTTCCATGAGAACGATTACCTCTATATCAACCAGCGCAACGGCACCTTTCACGATCAGTCGGCCAATCGGCTGATGCATACGAGCCAATACTCCATGGGCGTGGACATCGCCGACGTCAGCAATGACGGGTTCCCCGAGATCATCTCCATGGACATGCTGCCCTCCGATCCCTATATCCTGAAACGCTCCCTCGGCGAGGACAACTGGGATAATTTCTTCCAGAAGATCAGCTTTGGCTACAGCTATCAATACACCCGCAATAACCTCCAGTACAACCGGCGCAACGGCCAGTTCAGCGAGGTCGGTCTCTACTCCGGCATCGCCGCCACCGACTGGTCCTGGTCTCCCCTCTGGGTCGACTTCGACAACGACGGCCGCAAGGATCTCTTTATCTCCAACGGCATCCCCAAAAGACTCAACGACATCGACTACATCAACTTTATCCTCAACGACGAGCTCCAGCGCAAAATGGCCAACCGCGACCTCACCGACAAGGACCTCGCCCTCATCGATAAGTTCCCCGAGATAAAGTTGCCCAGCCGCTTCTTCGCCAACAAGGGTCAAATGGTGTTCACGGACATCAGCAACGCCGTGCAGAACGAACATCCCACCTTCTCCAACGGCGCGATCGTCGCCGACCTCGACGGCGACGGCGACCTCGATCTCGTCGTCAATAATATCGACGAGCCCGCTATCATCTACCAGAACACGCAAAACGAACGCTCCCCCCGCCCGGCCGCGGAAATAACCCTCCGGGGACCCGCCAACAACCGCAATGCCCTCGGGGCGAAGCTCATCCTCTTCGCCGGCAGCGAGATCCACACCTACGAGAAGTATCCGGTTCATGGCTTCCTGTCCAGCGCCGAAACCCCTCTCCACGTCGGTCTCTATGGCTTCCACCCCGACTCGGTCTTCCTGGTCTGGCCCGACAACGGCTGCCAGCGGATTACCCTGCCCCCCGCCGGCGGGAAATTGTCCTTCTCCTATACAAAAGGACTCCCCCGATTCGACTACTCGCTGATCACCGCATTTCATAAGAATCCGACCCGCCCCGTCGAAGATATCACCGCCGCTACCGGCCTCGCCTGGCGGCACGAAGAGAACGATTTCCATGAGTTCGATCGTGAACCCCTCCTCCCCCACATGCTTTCCACCGAAGGCCCTTCCCTCGCCATCGCCGACATCAACCACGACGGCCTGCCCGATGTCTACATCGGCGGCGCCAAATGGAAAAAAGCCGCCGTTTTTGTCCAAAACGCCGCCGGCCACTTCGCCCGCCTTCCCGAGCCCGCACTCGATAGGGACAGCACGTTTGAAGCGGCCGGCGCCTGCTGGATCGATGTCAACAAAGACGGTCACCCTGATCTCGTCCTCGCCCCAGGGGGCAATGAATTCTTCGGTAGTGTACCCTGGCTAAGTCCCACTGTTTATCTGAACGATGGCAAAGGGAACCTGCAAAAACTGGCCGACGCCTTCAACAACCTCTATCTCAATGCCTCCTGCGTCGCAGCAAACGACATCAACGGCGACGGCGCCCCCGACCTCTTCATCGGCGGCCGTTCCGTCCCCTTCGAATATGGCCGCATCCCCCGCAGCCATCTGCTGCAGAATGACGGCAAGGGCCATTTCACCGACGTCACCGATCGGTACGCAAAAGACCTGGCCAATGTCGGCTTCGTCACCTCCGCCCAATGGTTCGACCTCGACAAGGACGGCCGGAAAGATCTCCTGCTTACTTTGGAATGGGGCGGCATCATCGCCTTCCTCGACAAGATCGGCCATTTCGAAAAAAAGATCCTCTGCGACAAAAAAGGGTGGTGGAACTTCGTCCTCCCCGTCGACCTCAACGGCGACGGCAACATCGACCTGGTCGCCGGCAACCTCGGTCTCAACAGCCGGCTCAAAGCCTCATCCGAACAACCCGTGCGACTCTACTACTATGACTTCGACGGCAATGGCAAAAAAGATCAGCTCCTCACCTACTACCTGGACGGCCGCGAACTGCCCTTCGCCAACAAAGAAGAACTGGAAAAGCAAATGCCCGCATTGAAAAAGAATTTCCTTTATGCCGATGACTTCGCCAAAGCAACGCTGGACGATTTGTTTTCCCGCAGTAACCTGGCAAAAGCTGATACCCTCACCGCCGATTATTTCTCCAACGCGATCCTCATCAACCAGGGCGACAATACCTTCCGCATCCAGGCCATGCCCTGGGAAGCACAGCTCTCCTCCTACCGGACCGCGGCCATCGTCGACGCCAACAACGACAGCCTGCCCGATATCCTGCTCGCGGGAAATTACTATGAGAACAATATCCAGATGGGCCGCTACGACGCAGACTTCGGAACCATTCTCATCAACAAGGGCGGAACAAAGTTCGAAGCCGCCGCCCTCAACGGACCACCCCTGAAAGGACAGGTCAGACACATCGGCGAATTGACCATCGCCGGGAAAAAAGCCTTCATCGCCGTGCGGAACAACGACAGCGCCCGGGTTTTCCGCTTCCTGCCGGCCCTCCCTGAAAGACCCCGTTAAAAAATGGGATAGTAGATCCTCGTGACCCAGCGCGTACTGTCCCGCTCCCGCCGGCGATCGGTAACAAGCATCTGAAATGGAATGGCCATCACTGTCAGCTGGTAATCGCGAATGAATTTATCCATGCTTCGAAAGGCCGAATCCACCGAGCCCGTCCCCCCATTTACTTCGCCGATCAGGTATTTCCATGGAATAAGCCGCTTGAAGGAAAATTCTCCTCTTCCTTCTAGCCGGCAGTCCACCGGGATCGCCACCATCAGCCGGTATCCTCCCGGGCGGCCTGTGTCAGGCGAGATATTGCAAATTGGCGAATTAGACGCATGACAATGCATCTCGGATATATACGCCGACAGCTTCCCAACCTGCGCATAGATATCCTCGTTTGTCGGCCTCCCCATCTTTCCCATCTGGGTAGCTATTAGCAATGTATCCCGCAGCGTTCCAACCTGGATATCCAGTCCATACAGGTTCTCCCGCTTTTCCGCAAATACGCTCGCCTGCGCAAGCACCCCGTCCATCGCATGCTTCAGTCGGCTCGCCCGCAGGTATTGCAAGACCCGATTGACAGGGTTCCGCTCGCAGTGCAGCTGGGTCTCCCATTGCAGCAACGAAGAATCCTGGTTGCCCAGGGACATCAGTGTCAACCGGCTGTCATAAGCCCGATTGCCCTGCTGAATTCTGATATCGATTGCTTGATACGAAAGCCTGTGAATATGAAAGTCCTTTCGGGAAACAGAGTCCGGCCACCAGGCCCCCCATCGCGCTTCTTCACTCAGGAACGGCCAGACGGCCACAGCCCTGCATCGCAAAAGCTCAACCCGCGAGACCGTAAGGGTAGAAGGAATAAAGACATCGATAAGCACAACGGTGACAAGCAACGCACCGGCAACAACGAAGACCCATTTTTTCATATGGCGCTAAAAATAAACAATAATGTGTAAATTGTACCCATGCGCGCCATCATACTTCTGCTTGCCATTTGCCTCCCCGCCGCTCTGCTGGCACAATCCTCCGACACCTGGACCATCAACGCCGACAACATCGACCCCTCCAATTACTACGGCGTCACCGTCGCCAACGGCATGATCGGCCTCGTCTCCTCCACCGAACCCTTCAAGGCAAAAGACGTCGTGCTCAACGGCGCCTTCGACCTCTATGGCCGCGGCCGCGTCAGCAACATCCTCAAAACTTTCAACTTCATCAACCTCTACCTCGACGTCGACGGCCGCCGCATCGACAACTTCAAACAGGTCAGTCGCCTCCGCCAGTCCCTCGACATGAAGCGCGCCTGCCTCACCACACAGTTCGATTATGCCGATAAGGCCACCATCAGCTATACCTGGTACTCCCTCCGCCAGCTCCCCTATACGGCCCTGGTAGACGTCACCATCAAAGCATACAAGGACATCGACATTGTCCCCGCCAGCGTCATGGAAGCCCCCGATATGCTGAAGGACGTAGAGAATTACTACAATGAGATCGATCGCCCCCATGTCACCATCTCCCTCCTCACCTCGACCGCAAAGAGCCCCACCGGCAAGCTCCTCATGGCCGCTTCCAACAGCATCCTTTTCGACGAGCCCCATGGATCAGAGCCCAACGTCATCCACGAAATGTGGGACAACAACATGCATCTCGTAAAATTCAAAAAGCACCTCACCGCCGGCACCACCTACCATTTCGCCGTTGTCGGCTCCACCCTCACCTCCGCCCACAACGACGACCCGCTCAATGAGGCCGAACGCCTCACCCTCTTCGCTACCCTCCAGGGCAGCAAACAGCTGATAAAAGCCCATGAGCAGGCCTGGGAACAGCTCTGGCAAAGCGATATCCTCATCGACGGCGACGACGAGATGCAACGCGACATCCGCCTGATGCTCTATCACCTCTACTCCTTCGCCCGCGAAGGCACCGCCTATAGCCTCTCACCCATGGGTCTCAGCGGCCTCGGGTACAACGGCCATACCTTCTGGGACACCGAGATCTGGATGTATCCCGCCCTTCTGCTTCTGCAACCCAGGATCGCGGCCTCCCTCATGGAATATCGCTACCGCCGCCTGCCTGCCGCCCTGCAGAACGCTGCCGACCACGGCTATAAAGGCGCCATGTTCCCCTGGGAAAGCGCCGCCAGCGGCAACGAAGAAACTCCCGTATGGGCGCTCAGCGGCCCCTTTGAGCACCATATCACCGCCGATGTCGGCATCGCCGCCTGGAACTACTACCTCGTCACCCGCGACAAGACCTGGCTGAAAGAAAAAGGTTATCCCCTCCTCCAGGCTACCGCCGATTTCTGGGCCAGCCGCGTCGAACGCAACGGCGCCGGCCACTACGATATAAAAAACGTCGTCGCAGCCGACGAATGGGCCGAGAACATCGACAACAACGCCTTTACGAACGCAGCCGCGCGCGCAAATCTCCAATATGCCACGGAAGCCGCCCGCACACTGGGACTGACCCCGGACCCCGATTGGACAAATGTGCGGAACAATATTCCCATCCTCCACTTCCCCAACGGGGTAACCCGTGAACACGCCGGCTACAACGGCGAAAAGATAAAACAGGCCGATGTCAATCTCCTCGCCTACCCCCTAAAGGAGATCACCGACGCCACCGCCATCCGGCGCGACCTCGACTACTACGAGCCAAGAATAGGAGAAGGCCCCGCCATGACCCATGCCATCTTCTCCATCCTCTACGAACGCCTCGGCCAACCCAATAAGGCATTATCGGCTCTGAAACAAGGCTATACCCCCAATCTCCGCCCACCCTTCGGGGTCATCGCTGAGACCGCAACGGGCAATAATCCCTACTTCGCCACCGGGGCCGGAGGCGTCCTGCAGGCCCTCCTGAATGGCTTCGGCGGCCTGGACATCACCCCCAGCGGGGTCGTCCAACTTCCCACCCGCCTGCCCGCAGGCTGGAAAATGTTGAAGATCACCGGGGTGGGAGTAAATAGAAACACTTACACCGTTAAGTGATCCCTCTTACGTATTTTCGTTTTCGGCAGACTTTTTGGTATTCAATACAATAAACACTCAAATTAACGTTTGTAGTAGTTGTAAATAATCGGGAAAGACCCTTAGTTATTTTCAAGAAAGACCTTTAAAATTTCCAACTCCAATATCGGCGTATGAAGTTGTCGTTCACCCTCTTTAGGACATTGTTTAGGAACCTTTACTTCCTCATGTTTTTGAATGGCTTCCTCATAGCCGTTCTGCTCTGCTTCAAGATTCAGGCCTCATACGAGAACGGACTTTTCGCATCCATCAAATCCAGCATCAACCAACGCATCGACACCGACGATACCGCTGACTCCATCGTGGTAAAATCCATGAATGTCTGCTACTATCTCATGAAACCCCGCGCCGCTACCTTCAACGACGACCATATCGACGCGGCCATGGGCCCCCAGGCAGGCATCTTCCGCTCCACCGCGATTGATCTGATGACCGCCAGCGGCGCCTGCGGCAGCTATTCCCAGGTACTGGCCCGCATCATCGATACGTATCACTATCCCGTTCGCATCGCCCAGATGAAAGCCCATGGCTACTTCGGCGCCCACAACGTCGTGGAAGCCTATACCGGCAAACGTTGGGTCCTCCTCGATCCCACCTTCAACCTCAGCTTCAACAAGCCCGACGGAACTCTCGCCAACTTCGCCGACGTTCACGGTAACTGGACCTGGTACGCCCGGCAGGTTCCCGATGACTACGATCTGAGCTATAGATACGAGGACGTTCGCTATACCAACTGGACCAAGAT
>Ga0310811_10011205_pt1 | contig 11616 bp, 2 predicted proteins | sample YCmetagenome_FD_207642 | JGI IMG/M metagenome (GOLD analysis project Ga0310811, IMG submission 207642) | Soil microbial communities from experimental microcosm in Duke University, North Carolina, United States - YC | ecosystem: Engineered > Artificial ecosystem > Soil microcosm > Unclassified ...
CGACTGGCTCGTTCGTCATCAACGGTACCGAGCGCGTGATCGTCTCGCAGCTGCACCGTTCGCCAGGCGTTTTCTTCGAGCACGACAAGGGCAAAACGCACAGCTCGGGCAAGCTGCTCTTTTCGGCTCGGATCATTCCCTACCGCGGCTCGTGGCTCGATTTCGAATTCGATCCGAAGGATATCCTCTACTTCCGCGTCGACCGTCGTCGCAAGATGCCGGTCACGATCCTGCTCAAGGCAATTGGTCTTAGCCCCGAACAGATCCTCGCGAACTTCTTCGTCTTCGACAATTTCGCCTTGATGGGCGAAGGCGCGCAGATGGAGTTCGTTCCTGAGCGGCTGCGCGGCGAAGTCGCGCGCTTCGACATCAGCGACCGTGACGGTCATGTCGTCGTGCAGAAGGACAAGCGGATCAACGCAAAGCACATCCGCGACCTCGAGAACGCGAAGACGAAGTTCATCTCGGTGCCCGAAGACTATCTGCTCGGCCGTGTGCTCGCGAAGAACGTCATCGACGGCGAAACGGGCGAAGTCATCGCTAACGCCAACGAGGAGATCACCGAGAGCACCCTCGAGAAGTTGCGCGAGGCGAAGGTCAAGGACATCCAGACGCTCTACACGAACGATCTCGACCAAGGGCCTTACATTTCGTCGACGCTGCGTATCGACGAAACCGCTGACAAGACGGCTGCCCGCATCGCGATCTACCGCATGATGCGTCCGGGCGAACCGCCGACCGAAGAGGCGGTGGAAGCGCTCTTCAATCGTCTGTTCTACAGCGAAGAGGCCTACGATCTGTCGAAGGTGGGCCGCATGAAGTTCAATCGGCGCGTGGGCCGTGACGAGATCACGGGCCCGATGACGCTGACGGACGACGACATCCTCGCGGCCATCAAGATCCTCGTCGAGCTGCGTAACGGCAAGGGTGAAGTCGACGACATCGACCACCTCGGCAATCGCCGTGTGCGCTGCGTGGGCGAACTCGCGGAAAACCAATTCCGCGCGGGTCTCGTGCGCGTCGAGCGCGCGGTCAAGGAACGCCTCGGACAGGCCGAGAGCGAGAACCTGATGCCGCACGACCTGATCAACTCGAAGCCGATTTCGTCGGCAATCCGCGAGTTCTTCGGCTCGTCGCAGTTGTCGCAGTTCATGGACCAGACGAATCCGCTGTCGGAAATCACGCACAAGCGTCGTGTCTCGGCCCTCGGCCCGGGCGGTCTTACGCGTGAGCGCGCTGGCTTCGAGGTGCGCGACGTGCACCCGACGCACTACGGCCGAGTGTGCCCGATCGAAACGCCGGAAGGTCCGAACATCGGTCTTATCAACTCGCTTGCGCTCTATGCACACCTGAACGAATACGGGTTCCTCGAGACTCCGTACCGGAAGGTCGAGGACGGCAAGGTGACCGATCAGATCGATTACCTGTCGGCAATCGAGGAAGGCCGCTATGTGATCGCGCAGGCGAACGCGGCGGTGTCCGAAGACCGCACGTTGACCGACGAACTGGTCTCGTCGCGCGAAGCGGGCGAAACGCTGATGGTGACGCCTGACCGCATTCAGTACATGGACGTGGCGCCGTCGCAGATCGTGTCGGTCGCGGCTTCGCTGATTCCGTTCCTCGAGCACGACGACGCGAACCGCGCGTTGATGGGCTCGAACATGCAGCGGCAGGCGGTTCCGTGTCTGCGTCCCGAGAAGCCCGTGGTCGGCACGGGCATCGAGCGCACGGTGGCTGTTGACTCGGGCACGACCGTGCAGGCGCTGCGCGGCGGTGTGGTCGACTATGTCGATGCGGGCCGTATCGTTATTCGTGTGAACGACGACGAAGCGGTTGCGGGTGATGTCGGCGTCGACATTTACAACCTGATCAAGTACACGCGCTCGAATCAGAACACGAACATCAACCAGCGTCCGATCGCGAAGGTCGGCGACCGCGTTTCGCGCGGCGATGTGCTGGCCGATGGCGCGTCCACGGATCTCGGGGAGCTCGCGCTCGGCCAGAACATGCTGGTCGCGTTCATGCCTTGGAACGGCTACAACTTCGAAGACTCGATTCTGATCTCGGAGAAGGTCGTGGCCGACGACCGTTATACCTCGATCCACATCGAGGAGCTTAACGTCGTCGCTCGCGATACCAAGCTCGGACCTGAAGAAATCACGCGCGACATCTCGAACCTGGCGGAAGTGCAGTTGGCACGTCTCGACGAGTCGGGCATCGTTTACATCGGTGCCGAAGTCGAAGCGGGCGACGTGATGGTCGGCAAGGTGACGCCGAAGGGCGAAACGCAGCTGACGCCGGAAGAGAAGCTTCTGCGCGCGATCTTCGGAGAAAAGGCATCCGACGTTAAAGACACGTCGCTGCGTGTGCCGTCGGGCATGAGCGGCACCGTGATCGACGTCCAGGTTTTCACGCGCGAAGGCATCCAACGCGACAAGCGCGCACAGCAGATCATCGACGATGAGCTGAAGCGCTATCGCCTGGACCTCAACGACCAGCTGCGCATCGTGGAAGGCGACGCGTTCCAGCGTCTTGGCCGCATGCTTGTCGGCAAGGTCGCGAATGGCGGGCCGAAGAAGCTGTCGAAGGGCACGAAGATCGAGCAGGCGTATCTCGAGGAGCTCGACCACTATCATTGGTTCGACATCCGCCTCGCCGACGAGGAAGCTGCTGCTCAACTCGAAGCCATCAAGGAGTCGATCGAGCAGAAGCGTCACCAATTCGACCTCGCCTTCGAAGAGAAGCGCAAGAAGCTGACGCAGGGCGACGAGTTGCCGCCGGGCGTGCTGAAGATGGTGAAGGTGTACCTTGCGGTGAAGCGTCGCCTGCAGCCTGGCGACAAGATGGCCGGCCGTCACGGCAACAAGGGCGTTGTCTCGAAGATCGTTCCGGTTGAGGACATGCCGTACATGGCGGACGGGCGTCCTGCCGACGTCGTGTTGAACCCGCTCGGCGTGCCGTCACGGATGAACGTCGGTCAGGTGCTCGAGGTGCATCTCGGGTGGGCCGCGAAGGGCCTCGGCTGGCGCATCGGCGAAATGCTGCAGCGTCAGGCGAAGATCGAAGAGCTGCGTATTTTCCTGCGCAAGCTCTACAACGAATCGGGCCGGGCAGAGGATATCGATAACTTCTCCGACGACGAAATTGTCGAGCTCGCGAAGAATCTGCGCGATGGCGTGCCGTTCGCGACGCCGGTGTTCGACGGTGCGACGGAAGAGGAAATGTCGAAGATGCTCGATCTGGCCTTCCCGGACGAGATCGCGCAGCAGCTCGGCATGACGAAATCGAAGAACCAAGTGCGCCTCAGCGATGGTCGCACCGGTGAGCCGTTCGAGCGGACCGTGACGGTGGGCTACATGCACTACCTGAAGCTGCACCACTTGGTCGACGATAAGATGCACGCCCGTTCGACCGGCCCGTACTCGCTCGTGACCCAGCAGCCGCTGGGCGGTAAGGCGCAGTTCGGCGGTCAGCGCTTCGGTGAGATGGAAGTTTGGGCGCTCGAAGCGTACGGTGCATCGTACGTACTGCAGGAAATGCTGACGGTGAAGTCGGACGATGTGACCGGCCGGACCAAGGTTTATGAGAACCTCGTGAAGGGCGACCACGTGATCGACGCCGGCATGCCCGAGTCGTTCAACGTGTTGGTGAAGGAAATCCGGTCGCTCGGTATCGACATCGACCTGGACCGGAACTGATAAGGACTACTGGAGAGAAGCGATGAAAGCTTTGCTCGATCTATTCAAGCAAGTCCAACAAGAAGAAGTCTTTGACGCGATCAAGATCGGTCTTGCCTCGCCCGACAAGATCCGCTCGTGGTCGTTCGGGGAAGTCAAGAAGCCCGAAACGATCAACTACCGCACGTTCAAGCCCGAGCGCGACGGCTTGTTCTGCGCGAAGATCTTCGGCCCGATCAAGGACTACGAGTGCTTGTGCGGCAAGTACAAGCGCCTCAAGCACCGTGGCGTGATCTGCGAGAAGTGCGGCGTTGAAGTGACGCTCGCCAAGGTGCGCCGTGAGCGCATGGGCCATATCGAGTTGGCCTCGCCCGTTGCGCACATTTGGTTCTTGAAGTCGCTGCCGTCGCGTCTTGGCATGGTCCTCGACATGACGCTGCGCGACATCGAGCGCGTGCTGTACTTCGAAGCGTATGTGGTGATCGAACCGGGCATGACGCCGCTGAAAGCGCGTCAGATCATGACCGAAGAGGATTACTACAACAAGGTCGAAGAGTACGGTGACGAGTTCCGTGCCGAGATGGGCGCGGAAGGCGTGCGCGAGCTGCTGCGTGCGATCAACATCGACGAACAAGTCGAGCAGTTGCGCACCGAGCTCAAGAACACGGGCTCTGAGGCGAAGATCAAGAAGATCGCGAAGCGCCTGAAGGTACTCGAAGCGTTCCAGCGCTCCGGCATCAAGCCGGAGTGGATGGTGCTCGAGGTGCTGCCGGTGCTGCCGCCCGAGTTGCGTCCGCTCGTGCCGCTCGATGGCGGCCGTTTCGCAACGTCGGACTTGAACGACCTCTATCGCCGCGTCATCAACCGTAACAACCGGTTGAAGCGCCTGCTCGAGCTGAAGGCGCCCGAAATCATCGTCCGCAACGAAAAGCGGATGCTGCAGGAAGCCGTCGACTCGCTGCTCGACAACGGCCGCCGCGGTAAAGCGATGACCGGGGCGAACAAGCGGCCGTTGAAGTCGCTTGCGGACATGATCAAGGGCAAGGGCGGCCGTTTCCGTCAAAACCTGCTCGGCAAGCGCGTCGACTACTCCGGCCGTTCGGTCATCGTGGTCGGCCCGACGCTCAAGCTGCATCAGTGCGGCCTGCCGAAGCTGATGGCGCTCGAGCTCTTCAAGCCGTTCATCTTCCATAAGCTGGAAGTGATGGGCGTCGCAACGACGATCAAGGCGGCCAAGAAGGAAGTCGAAAACCAGACGGCGGTGGTGTGGGACATTCTCGAAGAGGTGATCCGCGAGCATCCCGTGATGCTGAACCGTGCGCCGACGCTGCACCGTCTCGGCATCCAGGCGTTCGAGCCCGTACTGATCGAAGGTAAGGCGATTCAGCTGCACCCGCTCGTCTGCGCGGCGTTCAACGCTGACTTCGACGGCGACCAGATGGCTGTGCACGTGCCGTTGTCGCTCGAAGCGCAGATGGAAGCGCGCACGCTCATGCTCGCGTCGAACAACGTCTTGTTCCCTGCCAACGGCGATCCGTCGATCGTGCCGTCGCAGGATATCGTGCTCGGCCTTTACTACGCCACGCGTGAGGCTATCAACGCGAAGGGCGAGGGGATGTCGTTCACCGGCGTCTCCGAAGTGCTGCGCGCGTACGAGAACAAGGAAGTGGAACTGGCTTCGCGCGTGAACGTGCGGATCACCGAAATGGTGGCGAACGAGGATACGTCCGAGGGCGCGCCGAAGTTTGTGCCGAAGATCTCGCTGTATGCGACGACCGTCGGCCGCTCGATTCTCTCGGAAATCCTGCCGCCGGGGCTGCCGTTCTCGGTGCTCAACAAGCCGCTCAAGAAGAAGGAAATTTCGCGCCTCATCAATACGGCGTTCCGCCGCTGCGGTCTGCGCGAAACGGTGATCTTCGCTGACAAGCTGATGCAGTCCGGCTTCGGCCTGGCTACGCGCGCGGGTATCTCCATCTGTGTGGACGACATGCTCGTGCCGCCGCAGAAGGAGCAGATCGTCGGCGATGCAGCGAAGAAGGTGAAGGAGTACGACCGCCAGTACATGTCGGGTCTCGTCACCGCGCAAGAGCGCTACAACAACGTCGTCGACATTTGGTCGGCCACGTCGGAAGCGGTCGGCAAGGCGATGATGGAGCAGCTCTCGACGGAGCCTGTGATCGATCGCGACGGCAACGAAGTGCGTCAGGAGTCGTTCAACTCCATCTACATGATGGCGGACTCGGGTGCGCGCGGCTCCGCGGTGCAGATTCGTCAGTTGGCGGGTATGCGCGGCCTGATGGCGAAGCCGGACGGCTCGATCATCGAGACGCCGATTACCGCGAACTTCCGCGAAGGCTTGAACGTTCTGCAGTACTTCATCTCGACGCACGGTGCTCGTAAGGGCCTTGCCGACACGGCGTTGAAGACGGCGAACTCGGGCTACCTGACGCGTCGTCTCGTCGACGTGACGCAGGATCTCGTCGTGACCGAAGACGATTGCGGCACCTCCAACGGTGTTGCGATGAAGGCGCTCGTGGAAGGCGGTGAAGTCGTCGAGGCGCTGCGCGACCGTATTCTCGGCCGTGTGGCGGTGTCCGACGTCGTCAACCCCGAGACGCAAGAAACGCTGTTCGAAGCGGGTACGCTGCTCGACGAAACGGCAGTCGACGAAATCGAACGCCTTGGCATCGACGAAGTGCGCGTGCGCACTCCGCTGACCTGCGAAACGCGCTATGGCCTGTGCGCTGCTTGCTATGGCCGCGACCTCGGCCGTGGCTCGCTCGTGAACGTCGGCGAAGCGGTCGGCGTGATCGCGGCGCAGTCGATCGGCGAGCCGGGCACGCAGCTCACGATGCGTACGTTCCACATCGGTGGTGCGGCATCGCGTGCGGCTGTTGCGTCGTCGGTTGAAGCGAAGAGCAACGGTACTGTCCGGTTCACGGTGTCGATGCGCTATGTGACGAATGCGAAGGGCGAGCAGATCGTGATTTCGCGTTCGGGCGAAGCGATCATCACCGACGATCACGGCCGCGAGCGCGAGCGCCACAAGGTGCCGTACGGTGCGACGCTCCTGCAGCTCGACGGTGCGCAGATCAAGGCGGGCACGCAGCTCGCAACGTGGGATCCGCTCACGCGTCCGATCATCACCGAGTACGGTGGTACGGTGAAGTTCGAGAACGTCGAAGAAGGTGTGACTGTCGCCAAGCAGATCGACGACGTCACCGGTCTTTCGACGCTCGTCGTGATCGACGTGAAGCGCCGCGGCTCTCAGGCCAGCAAGAGCGTGCGTCCGCAGGTGAAGCTGCTCGACACCAACGGCGAGGAAGTGAAGATCCCCGGTACCGAGCATGCGGTGCAGATCGGCTTCCAAGTTGGCGCGCTGATCATGGTGAAGGACGGTCAGCAGGTGCAAGTCGGCGAGGTGCTCGCACGTATTCCGACCGAATCGCAGAAGACGCGTGACATTACCGGTGGTCTGCCCCGTGTGGCTGAGCTGTTCGAAGCGCGTTCTCCGAAGGATGCCGGCATCCTGGCGGAGGTGACGGGTACGGTGTCGTTCGGTAAGGACACGAAGGGCAAGCAGCGTCTCGTCATCACGGACCTCGAAGGCAACCAGCACGAGTTCCTGATTGCGAAGGAAAAGCAGGTTCTCGTTCACGATGGTCAAGTCGTCAACAAGGGCGAAATGATTGTCGACGGGCCGGCCGATCCGCACGATATCCTGCGCCTGCAGGGTGTCGAGGCACTGTCGCGCTACATCGTCGACGAAGTTCAGGACGTGTACCGTCTGCAAGGCGTGAAGATCAACGACAAGCACATCGAAGTGATCGTGCGTCAGATGTTGCGCCGCGTGCAGATCGCCGACAACGGCGATACGCGCTTCATCCCGGGCGAACAAGTTGAGCGTTCCGACATGCTCGACGAGAACGATCGGATGATCGCGGATGACAAGCGTCCGTCGACGTACGAGAACGTGCTGCTGGGTATCACGAAGGCATCGCTCTCGACGGACTCGTTCATCTCGGCGGCATCGTTCCAGGAAACGACGCGCGTGCTGACCGAGGCAGCGATCATGGGCAAGCGCGACGATCTGCGCGGGCTGAAGGAAAACGTGATCGTGGGTCGCTTGATTCCGGCCGGTACGGGCTTGGCGTTCCACAAGGCGCGCAAGCTCAAGGAAACGGCCGACCGCGAGCGCTTCGATCAGATCGCAGCCGAAGAGGCGTTCGAGTTCGGTACGCCGGAGACCCCGGCCACCGAGCAACAGCAGCAACACCAGGCGGAAGAGTAAGTTCAGCGGCGGCGCGAGCCGCCCAGAGTTCCGCTACGGCAAAAGCCGCTCAGTCTTGCGACTGGGCGGCTTTTTTTTGCTCGGACTGTCTACTTTGACGTTGCTGTTCAGCCCTGGTCGGTTACCGCAAAATCACAGATTTCCCCCGCTGTAGGTGGCGATCAATGTTGCGTTGGTGACTGCCTTATAGGCATCGAGCAACAAATAATAGGTCCCGGCCTTAGGCGCGCTGATCGATACCGATTCCGCGTTGGTTATGCCGACGGATTTGGCATCGTAAGAGCCAGTCGTGGCGGGCGCGGCAAATTTCACGTAGATGTCGCCATCGCCCGTGCCGCCCGATAATTTGAACTTTAAATTTCTGGCGCCAGATGGAACCGCGATGTGATAACTCTTGTTGTCATCTTTCGCAAGCGTGATGCCGGTGATTGCTTGGCCGTTTATGAGAGTGTCAGCGCTGTCCGGGCTGCAAGACACCCCCACCTTGGCGAAGGCAGCGGTGACGGCAGCGACCTGATATCCGCGCTGCTCCGCGGCCTTTTCGACACCGCAAGCGGCCTGGTTGAACGTTGTGTCGGAAGTCCAATACAGGCGGTTGGCATCCGCCATGATTTCAAACGCTTTCCGGACGTCCCAGCCCGACGTCGTTGCGATCAAATAAAACGCCTTGTTGAACACGCCGCTGCTAAAGTGCACATCCAAGTCGCTGCTATAGTTTTTTGCGTTGTCGATCGAGTAGCCATCTTTGGTTGGATCGCTCATATATCGCAGGGCACCTTGCTTCTTAAAGATGTCGGACCCGACCAAGAAATCGTTTTTGCCGCGCATGTAAAACTCGGTAGCCTCTCCGGCCATGTCGGAAAATGCCTCGTTGATGCCCCCCGGCATACCGCTATACACCAGATCGGAGTTCTGTTCGGTGAAGCCATGGCTAATTTCGTGTCCTGACACGTCAAGCGAGACAAGCGGGTAGAACGTGGCCCCCCCATCGCCAAAATTCATCGCCGTACCGTCCCAGAAGGCATTTTCATAGTTGACGCCATAGTGCACCTTCATATATAGCGTCTGCGAGATAGGGCGTACGTCGAGCCAATCTTTGTACATGTTGAATACGACATTGCCAAAATAATGGGCGTCGTTGAGCGGTGAAAAGGCGCCATTGACCTCGTGATCGGCATTGCGTGGGCAGGTGAAGTGGAATGGCGTGTCACCCGTGGTGCCGCTTTGAAGGTCAACCGTAATGACGGTGGGCGTCGTCATATTACAGTTATCATCGACCATCAAAAATCCGTAGTCTTTGCCGTATTCGTATCGACCAATCTTTTCGTTTCCACCAGGGCCGGTTGCTTCACGGTACGCGATGCCTTCCCATTTCTTTAGGACTACCCCCGTATTTGCATCGATCATGTAGTAGGGGCGGCTTGGCGTGCCTTTACTTTTGTTGACAAACGAAGCGACATAAATCAGTTGTGCAATGTTGTTTCGATCTAGCTGAACGTAAAGTTTGGCCTGTTCGTTTTCGGTCGCAGTTGCGTTTTCCAGCGCCTTAGCTTGGGCTAGCACGTTTTCTATCGAGTAAACAGGCTTCATGCTCGGCAGGTCATTGCCAATATCGCGCATGACGGCGCCTGTAAACGCAGGTTGTCTCCGATTCGGATTTCTTTTTTCGGTGACGCTGGCATTCCATACGGGAATGTTTTGATAATATTGTTGGTAACGGGTAACAACGTCGCCGTTGGCGTATTTTTGGCTGCGTAGCGGCCTTAGTTCTTCACTCCTCAAATCGAGAGCCGTTGCGGCGTCGGGCGCTGTATCCGTCGATTGTTCGTCAATTTTATAGCTGTCCAGGTCGATTCGAGTTGCTGCATTGGCGTTTGTCGTTGTCGCCGCCGCAACCAAAAGGGAAAGAATTGCGGTGTTTTTTGCGCGACGAAATCTAGGGAGTCCTGGTTTCATGAGCTTTCCTTTCTTCGGGTTGATTTACGGATAATTCATGTGGCGGATCAAATGGTTATTGCAATAACCAAACAGCAGTGAGGAAGCTAGGCTTCCGCGGCGAGGAGCGATACCCGGTGAATCTATGCGCAATCGATCATTATTAAGATGTCCCGCGTTTTGTTGTGTGGCGAAGTATAGGGGCTATTTCTTATTTTTGAAGTTGGTTGTTCGCAAATTTTTTTGATTTGTTATGCTGTTTGTGATTTTTATGCGTCGTTGATTATTTTTCTCGAAAAATCATGATTGAGGAATGCAGGGGCGCATATGTTCCCCCGGTGTAAGTTATTTATTGAGGTGGCATGTTTTGCTTTACGCGGCTTGAGGTGTGTCTGAGTTGTAATCGGATCGTGGACGGGCAAGAGGACGCTGCCGTGCGTCGAGTGAGGTTGAGGTTGAAAGCAATCCGGAGCTGTCGATGCGAAGCACATCAGGTGAGCCGTTGCGGCTCGGCGCTTGGAGAGTCGGCGTAGTCAATGCTTGAGCGAAATACGAATTCGTTGGCGATTGCGTACGTGTCGAATAGCGCTTCAGTTCGCAGCATCCGCCTTAAAGTTGTTGTACGCGATGCGCGCGGCAGTACAGGCCGATCGGCCAACGGCTGCACGCGGGCGGTTTAAATGGCTGGGGCGTTGTTAGAATGGCGCATCCGCCGTCAGCCGTTTCCGCTATCTTCATGTCGCGTGCCCTCGAAATACTCAGCGAAGTCTTTGGTTATCCCGCCTTCCGGGGGCAGCAGCGGGAGATCGTCGAACACGTGTCCGCCGGCGGCGACTGCCTGGTGTTGATGCCGACCGGCGGCGGCAAGTCTCTCTGCTATCAGATTCCGTCGCTCCTGCGGCGCGAGGCGGGGCTTGGTGCCGGGATCGTCGTTTCTCCGCTCATCGCGCTGATGCAGGATCAGGTTGCGGCACTGACGGAAGTTGGCGTGCGCGCTGCTTATTTGAATTCGACGCTGTCGGGTGCGGAGGCGGCGGCCACTGAACGGGCGTTGCGTGAGGGAGAAATCGATCTTCTCTACGTAGCGCCCGAGCGTCTCATGACGCCGCGTTTTCTCGATCTGCTCGAGCGCGCGCGCATCGGCCTCTTTGCGATCGACGAGGCACATTGCGTTTCGCAATGGGGGCACGACTTTCGCCCCGAATACATCCAACTGTCTGTGCTGCATGAACGGTTTCCGGCGGTGCCGCGCATTGCGCTCACGGCCACCGCGGATGCCATTACCCGCGACGAGATCGTTCACCGTCTGGCGCTCGACGAAGCGCGCATTTTTGTCTCGAGCTTCGATCGACCGAACATTCGCTACCGGATCGCCGAAAAGGACAACGCACGCGCGCAGTTGCTCGATTTCATTCGCTCGGAACACATGAACGAGGATGGCACCACCGATGCCGGAGTCGTCTACTGCCTCTCGCGTCGCAAGGTGGAGGAGACGGCCGAGTGGCTGAAGGCGCAGGGCGTGCGTGCGCTGCCGTATCACGCCGGCATGGAGTTCGAGATACGGCAACGCCACCAGGAGATGTTTCAGCGCGAAGAAGGCATCGTCATCTGTGCGACCATCGCCTTCGGCATGGGTATCGATAAGCCCGATGTGCGCTTCGTCGCCCATCTCGATTTGCCCAAGAGCGTCGAGGGCTATTATCAGGAGACCGG
>Ga0310811_10011206_pt1 | contig 11616 bp, 10 predicted proteins | sample YCmetagenome_FD_207642 | JGI IMG/M metagenome (GOLD analysis project Ga0310811, IMG submission 207642) | Soil microbial communities from experimental microcosm in Duke University, North Carolina, United States - YC | ecosystem: Engineered > Artificial ecosystem > Soil microcosm > Unclassified ...
TAGGAGAAGGCGACCTCGCACGACAGCCGGTAGCGGCCGTGCGGGCGGTTGGCGAGATGAGCGAGCGGGGCGGGCAGCCTGACCTCAAACCAGCCCTCGTCCGGATTCCACCGCAGCGTCTCGTTTCCCCAGGCTTTGTCCTTCTCCCCGTCGGCGGTGAGGAAAAGCCGCGCGGCGTCCCACCGCTCCCGCCACCCGGCCTCGGTCAGCCCGGCGGCCTGCAGGCTGAGGCGGGCGCGCATCAGCCGCCGCCCGCCCCGCGTCACCTGCACCGCCCCGGCTTCGGCCCGCCGCTCGACCCGTGCGAGGCGTGCCTTCAGCGCCTTCAGCCGGATCGCCTTGCCGTGCCGCTCGGCGGGGGTCGCGTACCCGGCAAAGCGCCCGGCCCCGGTCCCGGCGGGGACGGCGAGCCGGGCCTCGATCTTCCGCACGCGGGCCTTGAGGGTGCCCCGCTCGGCGGCCAGGTTCCGGGAGGCGAGCTGGTAGGCGTCCTCGCTGGTCCTCGTGATGGCCCCGGCCCACCGCGACGACGACTGCGCGGTCAGCGCCCGCTTGCGCTCCCGCCGCGACTGTGCGCGGCCCTCCGCGTCGAGCCTGCCCTCCGCGCACCGCGCCGCCAGGTCACGCCCCGCGAGCGACCCCAGGTGTCGGCCCACCGCACGCAGCACCTCAGCATCCCGCAGGGAGACGCGCAGCCGCGTACGCACCCGCGCCCCCGCCGGGACCGCCGCAACGAACGGCGCCGCGATCTCCCGCAGGACCCCGCTCACCCGGCCGCCTCCGGCAGCACCGCGACACGAGCCCCGCACCCGCACCCGACCTGACCCACGCCCGTCATCATGCCAGGCAGGTACGACATCCCGCCCCAGCCAGGCCAGCCCGCACAAGAACATATTTCCCGGGCTGGCGAGAACGGCTGGGCACCACAATCCCTATGAGGCGGTATCACTCACTATTGATCACTACCACAGCAACAGTCCGAACCCAGTGTGCCCGACGGGCCGTGCTAGGGCAGGTAAGGCGCGAGCGCGTGCGCCTGACGGCGTAGCCGCTCGGCCGAGTCCGCCTGGCCGAGTGCGTCGTAGCGGTCGGCTTCACGGGTGTGCTCGGAGATCTGGCCGCGCACGATGTCCTGGAGTTCGCTGACGCTGAGCTCCCGCCGGGCGGCTTCAGCGGCGCCGAGCCCGCTGCGCGCGCCGGCGATATGGGCGCTGGTGGCCGGCGGGGCGGCCTCTGGGGCGGGGACGGCTTCGGCGTTGTCGATGGCGGCGATGGCGGTGCGGAGCGCGGCCAGGGCGTCGCGATCGCGTGATTTCATCGCGGTGGTAAGGCCAAGCCGCAGCGCGGCGCGGAGCGCTTGTGCGTCGTCGGTCACGAATGCCCCCTCTTTCCGTCCATATACGCTCAGACCCTACTGCCGCCGGGCGTCCCGCCAGCTGACTCAGCCGAGCGTCGCGGCCGCTGCCCGCAGTTCGTCCAGCGCCTCCCGGGCGAGGTCGGTGAAGCCCTGCTCGCTGCCTGGCTCGGTCCAGCGCTCGAAGCCGCGCTCGAAGGCGAGGGCGCCGAGGTTGGCCGCCAGCGCCGATGCCAGGTCCGGCACGCCGCGCTTGCGCAGCGCTTCCGTCATGGCCGAGGCAAGGCCGTCGCGCTTGGCCGCCGCGCGCTCCCGCAGTTCGCTGTTGGCGGCGACGACCGCCCGGAGCCTGGGCCCGAACTCACGCTGAGCTTGTGTGAAGATCCCGGTCGCCGCGTCGAGGCCCGCTGCGACCGCCTCAAGTGGCGTGGCCGACTCGGGCGCCGCGGCGATCCCGTCGGCCAGGAGCTGGCTGAGGATGTCCTGTCCGGCGAACAGCACCTCCCGCTTGTCGGGGAAGTGCCGGAAGAAGGTGGTCTTGGTCAGCCCCGCCCGCTCGGCGATCTCGGTGACGGTGGTCTTGTCGTAACCGCGCTCGCTGAACAGGTCAACCGCGGCGCGCACCAGCCGCTCCCGTGCGTTCGGTTCCCATCGGCCCATAAGCACATCCTAGGTGATGTGACTCGGTACCGTCACCGTGCTAGAGTGACGGTACCGAGTAACATCACTTTGACGGGAGAACTGCTCATGCGCGTTTTCGTCACTGGCGCCAGCGGCCACATCGCCTCGGCCGTCGTCCCCGAACTTCTCCAGGCCGGACACGAGGTCACGGGCCTCGCCCGGTCCGAGACCGCCGCCGCCGCGGTGAAGGCCCTCGGCGCCGACGTCCGCCTCGGCGACACCGGCGACCTCGACGGGCTGCGCGATGCCGCGGCCAGCGCGGACGCGGTCGTCCACCTTGCCTTCAACCACGACGTCATGGCCACCGGGGACATGGCCGGCGCGACGGCCATGGACATGGCCACCGTCCAGGCGTTCGGTGACGCGCTCGCGGGCACGGGCAAGACCTTCATCGGGATCGGCCTCGGGAACGCGGACGGCGCCCCGGCCGCCAGCGGCAACCCCCGGTCCGCGGTCGCGCGCGAGATCGCTGGGTTCCCCGGGCGCGGCATCCGGTCCCTGCTCGTCGCCATCCCGCCGGTTGTGCACAGTACGCGGGACAAAAGCGGCTTCATCCCGACGCTGATCCGGGTCGCCCGGACGGCGGGCGTGTCGGGATACGTCGGTGACGGTGCCAACCAGTGGCCCGCCGTCCACACGCTGGACCTCGGCCGCCTCTACCGGCTGGCGCTGGAGAAGGCACCGACCGGAGCACAGCTGATCGCGGCGGCCGAAGAAGGCATCGCCGTGCGTGACATCGCCGGGGTCATCGGCCGCCACCTGGACATCCCGACGGTGAGCGTCCCGGCGGAGGAGGCCACGAAGCACTTCGGGCCCTTCGGCATGATCATGACGATGGGCCTCCCGCGGGTGTCTAACGCGTCCACCCGGCAACTGCTCCGCTGGGAACCCAGCCACCCTGGCCTGATCGCCGACCTCGACCAGGGCCATTACTTCACCACGGCGTGACGGAGCCCCAGGGCCTCCGCCCGTGCCGGGGCCGCGAGTGCACGCCGCTCGTCGCCCCGGCACGGGCCCTGCGGATGCGGACGGATACTGTCCGGGTCTGCTGTTAGCGTTCCCGTCATGGACACCGCGGGTGACTACGACTGGACGAACCTGCTCGCCGAGCAACTTGACTGGTGGTGGCACGCGCACCTCCGGCCGCGGATGGACGGGCTGACCGACGAGGAGTACCACTGGGAGCCGGTGCCCGGCATGTGGGGCATCCGGCCGCGGGGTACGTCAACCGCGCACAGCGCCCTCGGCGGCGGCGACTACACGCTGGACTTCGCGTTTCCCGAGCCCGCCCCGCCCCCGGCCACCACGATCGCGTGGCGGATGTCGCACATCATCGTCGGGTGCTTCGGATGGCGGGCCACGTCGCACTTCGGCGGCCCGGCCGTGGACTGGCAGACCTACGACTACCCGGGGCACGCGGCCACCGCGCTTGAGCGGCTCGACGCCTCCTACGCGCTGTGGATGGATGGCGTCCGCGCGCTCGGCCCCGCAGCGCTGATGCGCCCCATCGGCCCGGCCGAGGGCCAGTTCGCCGCCGAGCCGATGGCCGCGCTGATCGTCCACATCAACCGTGAGGTCCTGCACCACGGGGCCGAGATCGCGCTGCTCCGCGACCTGTACCGGTGGAAGGAGAGCCGCACTCTAGGGTTATCGGCATGGTCGAGACAGGCACAGAAGAAGGACGTCCCCTGCTGATCGCCAGCGCCGCCAGCGCCGCGCGCCCGGACGGGCGGGCGGCCGCAGGCACCGCGCTCATCCTGATCCCGCAGCCAGACGGCCTGCCGTCAGCCTGGGCCTGCCCGCTCCCGGAGGGCGGCGACCTCGATCCCGCCGACGCCGCCGCGCTGCTGGCGGCCATGCGGCCCTGCTCGCTGCTGCCTGAGCACGCCACCGGCTGGTTCGGGCGGCCCGGCTTGTCCGGACACCGTCCAGGAGGGCGCGACTGGTCCCCGCGGTTCGCCTCGGCCCGCATCGACCGCGCCGGTGACCGGGTGCGGATCGAGGCCGAAGACAAAGTCGCCGGGCTGCGCCTGGTCACCGAAGCGGAAGCGGTGCCCGGCGGCGCGATCCGGGCCAGGCACACGCTCGTGAACACCGCCGCGGACCCTTATCTGGTCGAGCACCTGGATGTGGTTTTCCCCTTGGCCGCCCAGGTCAGCGAGATCCTGGACTTCACCGGAAGGTGGGCCGCCGAGCGGATCCCGCAGCGCCATGAGGTCACCGACGGGCTGTGGCTGCGCGAGGGCCGCCGCGGCTACCCGGGCCCCGACGCCGCCACCGTGCTGACCGCCGGGACCAGCGGCTTCGGCTTCGGGCACGGGGAGGTCTGCGGCGTCCACGTCGCGTGGAGCGGCAACACCGTGCACCGCGTCGAGCGGGTGCCGGCCGCCCCGGGGCAGGGGACGGGCGGCAGCGAGCGCGCGATGCCAGGCGCGACCACCATCGGCGGCGGCGAACTGCTGCTGCCCGGTGAGGTCTCGCTGGACGCCGGCGAGTCCTACACCACGCCCTGGGTCTACCTGACGGCGAGCCGCGCCGGGCTTGACGGCCTGGCGGCCCAGTTCCACGGCTACCTGCGGTCGCTTCCGGCGCACCCCGGCACGCCGCGCCCGGTGAACCTCAACGTCTGGGAGGCTGTGTACTTCGACCACGACCTGGCGAAGCTGACCGCGCTGGCCGACCTCGCCGCGCGAATCGGCGTGGAGCGCTTCGTGCTGGACGACGGCTGGTTCACCGGACGCCGCAACGACCGGGCCGGTCTTGGCGACTGGGTGGTCGACGAGGCGGTCTGGCCAGGCGGCCTGCACCGGCTGACGGACCACGTGCTTGCGCGCGGCATGAAGTTCGGCCTGTGGTTCGAGCCGGAAATGGTGAACCCGGACTCCGGCCTCTACCGCGCCCACCCCGACTGGATCCTGGCCACGGGGGAGCGGGTCCCGCCGCTGCAGCGCCATCAACTCGTCCTCGACCTGACCAGGCCCGAGGTCGCCGGTTACCTGTTCGACCGGATCAGCGCCGTGCTGGACGAATACCCCGTCTCCTACGTGAAGTGGGACTGCAACCGGTACCTCGTCGACGCGGGCAGCGCCCCGCACCACGGGGCCGCGGCCGTGCACGGCCAGGCCGCCGCCGTCTACGCGCTGCTCGACCGGCTCCGCGCCCGGCACCCGCAGGTCGAATGGGAGTCGTGCGCCTCCGGCGGCGGGCGGGTCGACCTCGGCATCCTGGAGCGGGTGCAGCGGGTCTGGACGTCTGACATGACCGACGCCCTCGCCCGGCAGCGGATCCAGCGCTGGACCGGGCAGCTGGTGCCGCCCGAGTACCTGGGGGCGCACGTGTCCGCGCCGTTCTCCCACCAGACCGGCCGCTACCTGCCGCTGGAACTGCGCTGCGCGACCGCGCTGTTCGGCCACTTCGGAATCGAGTGGGACCTCACGAAGGCGGGTGAGGACGACCTCGCCGAACTCACCGCGTGGATCGGGCTGTACCGGGAGCACCGGGGGCTCCTGCACAGCGGGCGCGTCGTCCGCCTCGACGTGCCCGCGCAGGAGGCGGCCTGGATGCACGGTGTCGTCGCCGACGACGGATCGCAGGCGCTGATGTGCCACGTCCAGCTCGACCTACCGCACAGCGACCAGCCGGCCGCCCTGCGGATTCCTGGCCTCGACCCGGCGCGCCGCTACCGGGTCACGGACGTCACGCCGGGCGACTCCAACCTCCCCACCGTCGAGGCGTCCGGGGCCGCGCTCGCGGACATCGGCCTGGCGATCGGTGCGCAGCGCCCGCTGCGGGCGAGAGTCTTCCACGTCACGGCCAGGTAAGCGGCCCCCCGTCGTTGGCAGTAGCACGGGCAGCTACTGTCCGCGGCGGCCGAACCGGGATACGTTGTGGCCCGGGAGGCTGTGGATGGATGAGGAACTGGACGGCCTGCGCAAGGTGGTCCGTGACCTGGTCAGCGCATGGGAATTCACGCCGCGCTGCGACGCCTGGATGCGCGGCTACGACCCGGCGTTCAGCACGGAACTGGCCCGCCGCGGCCTGATCGGCATGACCTGGCCGGCGGCAGTCGGCGGGGGCGCGCGGTCCAACCTGGAGCGGCTGGTCGTCACCGAGGAACTGCTGCGGGCCGGCGCGCCGGTCGCGGCGCACTGGATCGCGGACCGGCAGATCGGCCCCGCGATCCTCCGCAACGGGTCGCCCGCGCTGCGCGCGGAGATCCTGCCCGGGATCGCCGCAGGCGAGATCACGTTCTGCCTGGGCATGAGCGAACCGGACTCCGGGTCTGACCTCGCCTCGGTGCGCACCCGCGCCGTCCAGGACGGCGACGGCTGGCGCATCACCGGGCGCAAGATCTGGACCACGCTCGCCCACCGGGCCACGCACGCCTACGTGCTGGCCCGCACGAGCAGCGGCGACGACAAGCACGAAGGGCTCACTGAGTTCGTCGTCGAGATGAACGCGCCCGGGGTCACCGTACGGCCGATCGAGGACCTCGGCGGCGAGCACCACTTCAACGAGATGACCTTTGACGAGGTGTTCGTCCCGGCCCGCCGGGTCATCGGGGCCGAGGGCGCGGGCTGGAAACAGGTCACCGAGCAGCTGTCGTTCGAACGCGGCGGCATGGAGCGGGTGCTGTCCACGTATCCGCTGTTCGCGGAGTTCGCGGGCCTCGACCTGGACGCGGCCGGGCGCGCGGCGGCCGGGACGCTGCTGGCCCGCCTCATGACCCTGCGCGAGCTCGCCTGCCAGGTAGCCGCGGCGATGGACGCGGGGCAGGCGCCGGCTGCCGCTGCGGCCGTGCTGAAGTACCTCGGCACGACGTTCGAGCGCGAGGTCGTGGACGTGGCGCGCACGGTGAGCGAGGTGACACCAGCGCGCGGCGCCGGCGGGTTCGCCGGGCTGCTCGCGCAAGCACAACTCGCCGCGCCCGGCTTCTCCATCCGCGGCGGCACCGACGAGATGCTGCTGACGATCGTCTCGCGGCAGCCGCCCGCGCCGGAACGGGACGAGATCGGGCGGATGGCCGACGAGGTCCTTGGCGCGGACTCCGGTGGCGACGCGTGGGACACCATCACCGGTCTTGGCTGGACGTCCGTGGGCGTCGCCGAGTCCGACGGCGGCTCCGGCGGGACCTTCGCCGACCTCGCGGCCCTCGTCCGCGCCACCGGGCGCCACGCGTGCGCGGTCCCGCTGGCCGAGGCGGCGCTCGCCCGGTCGCTGTGCGCGGCGCCCGCGTTCGCGGCCGTGGCGCAGGACTTCGCCATCGCGGACGGGCGCGTCTCGGCGACCGCCGACGTGCCAGAGACGGAACTCCCCGGTCGAGTGGTGCTGCTCGCCGACGGCCGCGCCGTCTGCGTGGCGACGGAGCACATCACAGAAGAACGGTGGCGTGACCTCGCCGGGCGGCCGCACCTGCGCATCGAATGCCGGGGAGCGCCCGCCGAGGTGCGCACCGTCCCGCCCGGCTTCGACCCGGTCGCCCGGCTGACCGTGCTGCGGCTGCACGCCGCGCTCGGCGCGGTCGAGGGCGCCTGCCGGCTGACCCGCGAGCACGTGACCACCCGCGAACAGTTCGGCCGCCCGCTGTCCCGCTTCCAAGCGGTCGCGCACCGGCTGGCCGAGATGGACTGCGCCCGGGCCCTGTTCGAAGTCGCCGTGTCGGCGGCGATCGGGCTTGAGCCGGCCCGGGTGGCCGCCGCGGCCGCGCTGGCCGACCCGGTCCTCACCACCGTTGCCCGGCAGGCCCACCAGCTCCACGGCGCGATGGGCATCACGCGGGAGAGCCCGCTGCACCAGTACACGACCCTGCTGTGGTCGCTGCGCGACCAGCTCGGCCCGGCGCGCAAGTGGGCGCTGCGCCTGCACGACCTGGTCGGCGACGACGAGCAAACGCTGTGGGCGCTCGTCACGACCCGCCCGCAAGAAAGGTGAACACATGTCCCTGGTGCAGCTCGACGAGCCGGCGGACGGCGTACGCCTGCTGCGGCTCAACGACCCGGACCGGCGCAACGCGCTGACCCCGCAGCTGCAGGAGGACCTGCGTGCGGCCGTCGACTCGGTCGCGGCCGACAGGGGAGCGCGCGTGCTGGTCATCACCGGCAACGGCACCGCGTTCTGCGCCGGGGCGGATCTTTCCGTCACGTTTGGCGAAGCTGCCCGCCCGCTGCGCCAGCTACGCGCGGGCCTGATGGCGACCTACGACAGCTTCCTGCGCGTGCGCCGGCTCACGATCCCGACGATCGCGGCCGTCCAGGGCCCCGCGGTGGGCGCGGGCGCCAACCTCGCGCTGTCGTGCGACGTCCGGATCGCCGGCCCGCAGGCGAAGTTCGGGATCACGTTCACGCGCCTCGGGCTGCACCCCGGCGGCGGGTGCACCTACTTCCTGGTCCGGTCGCTGGGCCAGCAGCGCGCGCTCAGCGTGCTGCTCGACGGCGCCACGCTGACCGCGGAAGAGGCCGCCGCGACCGGGCTGGTGCGCGAGATCGCGGACGACCCGCTGGCCGAGGCGCTGGCGGCGGCCACCCGCTGGGCCGCGCTCGACCCGGGCCTGGCCGCGGACATCAAGCGCGCCGTCGCGCTCGCCGCGACCGGCGCGTTCGAGGACGTGCTGGAGTTCGAGGCCTGGGCCCAGGCCGCCTCGGCAGGCAGCCCCGCCGTCGCGCAGGCAGTCGAGGCGAGGCGCAAGCGGCGCTCGTCGTAAACGACAGTCCGCTGCGCGGCGTACTGCGCCGCCGCGAATACGCATCGCGGACGATGCCGGCCCGGCGGGGTACCCCTTACGGTGGAGCGGTGCGTACCCGGCTGACGGACCTTGGCGTAGCCGTGATCCCGCTCGCGCTCGGGCTAGTCGGCCCGGGCACGTACGACGTGGCCTGGAGCCTGCCGCTGGGCGCGGGAATCGGCGCCTCACTGTACTGGCGGCGTCGTTCCCCGGCGATGACGCTCGCCGCCTGCTTCGCCTTCGGACTGCTCCAGCTGGCCGTCGCCATCGTCGGCGATCCCCGCCCCCGCGTGCTGCCCGGCCTGTACGACATCGGGATCATCATCGCGATCTACTCCGCGGTCACCTACGGTTCCCGCACCGTGCGGGTGATCGCCGTGACGGGTGGCGGCGCCGGCGCCGTCGCCGCGGTCTTGGTCTGGGCGACTAACGTGCGGGACACCTGGAACGAGGCGTACGCCGTCTGTGTCCTGCTGGCCCCGGTACTGCTCGCCTGGGCGCTCGGCACCGCCGCGCGGACCCGGCGCGCCTACCTGGTCAGCCTGGAGGACCGCGCCGCCCGGCTGCAGCGGGAACGGGAAGCCCTCGCCCGGGCCGCGGTCGCCGAGGAACGGATGCGGATCGCGCGCGAACTGCACGACATCATCGCCCATGGGGTGAGCCTGATGATCGTCCAGTCCGACGGTGCCGACGCCGCGATCGAGCAAGAGAACACCGACGAGGCGCGCACGGCCGTCGCCGCGATCGGGCGCACCGGACGGGCCGCCCTGACCGACCTGCGGCTGCTGGTCGGCATGCTGCGCAGCGATCACGGCGCTGCCGAGCCGCAGCCGGGGATCAGCCAGCTCCAGGACCTGGTCGACAGCGTCCCGCTGAAGGCACGGCTGCAGGTCGACGGCGAGCCGCGTGAGCTGCCGCAAGGGCTCGCACTCGCCGTGTTCCGCATCGTCCAGGAAGCCCTAACCAACACAGTCAAACACGCCGGCCCGGACGCGTCCGCGGACGTCCGGCTGAGCTACGAAAGCGGCGCGGTGGAGGTAGAAGTGACGGACGACGGCTACGGGCCGGCCGCGTCAGGCGGGATCGGGCACGGCCTGATCGGGATGCGGGAGCGAGCCGCCATGTTCGGCGGAACGTTCACCGCCGGGCCGCGGGCCGCGGGCGGGTTCCGCGTCCTGGCCCGCCTGCCGTGGGCGTGATACTGCCGTGGACGTGATCCGCGTCGTCCTGGTGGACGACCAGGAACTGGTCAGGACCGGGTTCCGGCTGGTGCTCGGCGGCCAGCCGGACATCGAGGTGGTCGGCGAGGCCGGCGACGGCGCGGAGGCCCTCGAGGTCGTCGCCCAGACGCGGCCCGACGTCGTGGTGATGGACGTGCGGATGCCCCGGATGGACGGCGTCGCGGCGACCCGCCGCATCCGGGCCGACGCCGCCGACGGCACCCCCCGGGTGCTCATCCTGACGACCTTTGACCTGGACGAGTACGTCTACGAGGCGATCCGGGCCGGCGCGTCCGGGTTCCTGCTCAAGGACACCGGCGCCAGGAACCTCATCGAGGGCGTGCGGGTCGTCCACTCCGGTGACGCCGTCGTCGCGCCGAGCGCCACCCGGCGGCTGTTCGACCGGTTCACCACGGCGGTCCCCGGCTGGCACGCGGACGAACAGCAGCGACTGGACCCGCCCGGCGGCCCGCTCACCGCACGGGAGACCGAAGTCCTCCGGGAGGTCGCCCAGGGCCTGTCCAACGCGGAGATCGCCGCGCGCATGTTCCTGTCCGAAGCGACCGTCCGCACGCACGTCAGCAACATCCTGGGCAAGCTCGGCCTCCGGGGCCGGGTCCAGGCCGTCGTCTACGCCTACGAAGCCGGCCTGGTCCGCCCGCGCGCGTAGCGGCTCCGCGCCACAGCGGAGCGAGCTACGCGTCATGGCGGAGCCGGCTACGCGCCCCCGCGTAGCGGGAAACCAGCCGCGCGCCCGAGGCGGGGGCACCGCCCCGCCGCCTACGGTCAAGCCCATGCTCATGGCTAAAGACCTCAGCAAGACCTACGGGCAGGGCTCCAACGCCGTCCAGGCGCTCGACGGGGTGTCGGTCGGCTTCGACACCGGGGCGTTTGCCGCCATCATGGGGCCGTCCGGATCCGGTAAGTCGACCCTGATGCACTGCCTGGCCGGGCTGGACACCGTCACGTCCGGTTCTGTCCGCATCGGCGACACCGAGCTCAGCGGCCTGTCCGACCGCGCACTCACCTTGTTCCGCCGGGACCACGTCGGCTTCGTCTTCCAGTCGTTCAACCTGCTGCCGGCCCTCACCGCGGAACAGAACATCCTGCTGCCACTCGAACTGGCCGGGCGTCGCCCCGAGCCGCGCTGGTTCCAGCAGCTCATCGGCGTGCTCGGCTTGGACGACAGGCTCGGGCACCGGCCCAGCGAGCTGTCCGGCGGCCAGCAGCAGCGGGTCGCCTGCGCCCGCGCGCTGATTAGTCGCCCTGACGTCATCTTCGCCGACGAGCCCACCGGCAACCTCGACTCCCGGTCCGGCGCCGAAGTGCTCAGGTTCCTGCGGCACTCGGCCCGCGAGTTCGGGCAGACGATCATCATGGTGACCCACGACCCGATCGCCGCGTCCTACGCGGACCGGGTGGTGTTCCTCGCTGACGGGCAGGTCTCCGGCGAACTAGACCACCCGTCGGTGGCGCAGCTCCTCGACGCGCTCAAGGACCAGGAATGCTGACCGTCACCCTCGCGGGCCTGCGCGCCCGCTGGCGGCGGCTGCTCCTGTCGGCCCTGGCCGTCGCGCTCGGCGTCGCCTTCATCGCCGGCACGCTCATCAACACCGCGACCGTCCACGCGGCCTACTACA
>Ga0310811_10011208_pt1 | contig 11615 bp, 7 predicted proteins | sample YCmetagenome_FD_207642 | JGI IMG/M metagenome (GOLD analysis project Ga0310811, IMG submission 207642) | Soil microbial communities from experimental microcosm in Duke University, North Carolina, United States - YC | ecosystem: Engineered > Artificial ecosystem > Soil microcosm > Unclassified ...
AATATCTCCAGTACATACTGCAGTTGATCCTCCGGCACATTCGGAGACGCCGCGATACAGGTCATGCTCTCCTGTATGGCAATCGCCGTATTGGGCATGGCCCTTACTACCGGCACCTTCCCACCCAGCCTTTCGGAAATATGACCGATGCTGATACCAGTCACCACGGATACCAGTAGCTGCTTCTCCGCCCTGAACTCAGCCTTCAGCGAAGAAAGGATATCATTTACCTGGAACGGCTTTACCGCCAGAATCACGAGGTCCGCATAACGCACCGCCTCCTCGTTCTTGTCACTTACCAATACACCCTGCCGCTCGAGATGATTCAGGGTCTGTAAATTCCTTTTGGTAATAAGGATATGCTTGGGAGAAACAAAACCACTTTGTATCAACCCTTCGGCAATAGCCATGCCCAGGTTGCCGCCCCCGATAATGGCGATCTTCTTATTCATAAGCTTAATAAAATTTTCCGTTCGCAAGATAGTTCCGCACATAATCCCCCACGCCCTCTTCCAGAGAATAGAACGCATCCGTATAGCCCGCATTCCGCAGCTTCTGCATATTGGCTTCTGTAAAATACTGATACTTATCCCGGATATCCTCCGGCATATCGATATATTGAATATTGGCAGGCATATCCAGCCCCGCATAGGTCGCCTTCACCAGGTCCTCGAAAGACCTTGCCTTTCCCGTACCCAGATTGTAGATTCCGCTCGCCGGACGATGCTCCATCAGCCAGAAACACACCTTTATCACATCCTTCACATACACAAAATCCCTCAACTGCTGGCCGTCCTTGTAATCCGGACGATGCGACCTGAACAATTTCACCACCCCATCCTTCTTTATCTGATTAAAGGAATGAAAGATCACGCTCGCCATCCTCGCCTTGTGATACTCGCTCGGACCATATACATTGAAGAATTTCAGACCTGCCCAGAAAGGAGGAGCCGACTCCTGCTGCAGCGCCCACTTATCGAATTCGTTTTTCGAAACCCCATAGGGATTCAACGGCTTCAGGTCCTTCTCCAGCCCATGCCGGTCGTCATAACCTTTTTCTCCGGCGCCATAGGTCGCAGCAGAAGACGCATAGACCAGACCGATGCCATGCGCCACGCAATAAGCCCATATTTTCTTTGAATAATCGACGTTGAGATGTTCATGAATGGAATAGTCGAACTCCGTCGTATCCGTCCTCGCCCCGATATGAAAGACAAAGGCAATGGCCGGCTTATTTTCCACCAGCCAGTCAAAGAATTCCTCCCTTTCCACCCGAAACGCATATTCCTTACCCTCCAGGTTAGGACTCTTCTTCGGATCTCCAAACGCATCCACCAATATCAGATCACGATATCCATGCTGATTGAGAAACCCGGTAAGGCAGCTGCCGATAAATCCGGCGGCGCCGGTGACGACTATATATTGCTTAGCAGAGCTCATTGATTCTTTCATATATTTGAATGGTGCAAATATATGAAACTACAATCGACAATGCCGGTCAAACCAGCTCGACCAGCTTGTTCATATAGTTCTCGAGGCTCCGGTCGTACCTGTCCTTCCATTCGATGACCGTCCCCCAGTCCTGCCCATCCACCTTAAACTCGCCGTTGGTGACAACCCCCAGCTGCGCAGCCGGGAATTTCCCGACAACTTTCTTAAAGGCGCCGACAGCGTCCGCCGCAACACTCACCACTACCCGGCTCTGAGATTCCCCGAACCAGTAAGCATCCTTGCGTATCCCCGCATCGGTAGCCGATACGTCAAATCCAAGTTCGCCGGGGAACGACGATTCAGCCAGCGTAACAAAAAGACCGCCTTCGCTGACGTCATGGGCGCTGCGGATCAGCTTGCCCGCTATCAGCTCAGCCACCTTCTCCTGCAACCGCACCTCCTCTTCGACCTCAAAATGCGGCGCAGGACTAAACTCGACCTTCTGTATCTTATGCAGGTACTCCGAAGAGCCGATATCATCCGTAGGTATTCCCAGCAGGAATATCAGATCCCCTTCTTCCTTAAAATTCAGCGTCATCTTATCCTTCACGTCTTCAAGCAGCCCTACCATCCCGATCGTCGGCGTCGGATATACCGCCCCGTCAGGATTCTGGTTGTAAAAGCTGACGTTACCGCCCGTGACCGGAGTGTCGAACCTGCGACAGGCATCACCCATACCCCTGATCGCGTTTACGAATTGATAGTAGACCCCCGGATCATAGGGATTGCCGAAGTTCAGACAGTTGGTCACGCCCAGCGGCAAACCACCGCTGCAGACAATATTGCGCGCGGCTTCAGCCACAGCGATCATCGCCCCCTTATAAGGATCGGCGTATACATACCGGCTATTGCAATCAGTAGTCACGGCCAGCGCCTTGCCCGTACCCTTCGCCAGTACCACCGAGGCATCGCTGGGTTGGTTCGTCGAGGTATTGGCCGCCCCCACTGTGCTGTCATACTGTACAGCCACCCACTTCTTGGAAGCAATATTGGGTATGGAAACCAGCTGTCCGGCCACTTCCTTAAGATCGGCCGGCACCTTCACGGTGGTCGCATCAAAAGCCTTTATCTTCTCCAGATAGGCCGGCTCGCTATAGGAACGCTCGTACTGCGGAGCGCCGCCACCAAGCACAAGTTCCACTGCCGGGATCTCGGCCTCCAGTTCCCCGTTCATATAGAATTTCAGCATGCCGTCACCAGTAACTTCCCCGATAGTGGCCGCCGGTAGATCCCACTTCTCAAATATCCGGATAACCTCGGCTTCCTTTCCTTTTTCCACGACCATCAGCATACGCTCCTGGCTTTCGCTCAGCAGCAGCTCCCAGGCCTTCATATTTTCCTGACGGGCAGGCACCTTGTCCAGGTCGATCCGCATCCCTGCCTCGCCCTTCGCGCTCATCTCCGCGGTACTGCAGATGATACCCGCGGCGCCCATATCCTGCATACCGACTACGGCGCCCGTCTTTATCACTTCCAGACAGGCTTCCAGCAATTTCTTCTCCTGGAACGGATCACCCACCTGCACGGCCGGCAGCTCCTTCGTGCTTTCACCCGTGATATTGGCAGACGCAAACGACGCCCCGCCGATTCCGTCCTTGCCAGTAGCGCTGCCTACAAAGATCACCGGATTGCCGACGCCTTCGGCAGTCGCCGATATGGTCTCTCCCTTCCTGACGATACCAACACTCATGGCATTCACCAGGGGATTGGTATGATAACAGTCCTCAAAATAGATCTCCCCGCCAACCGTCGGCACGCCAAAACAGTTGCCGTAGTGACCGATACCGTGTACCACCCCCGACAGCAGATGCTGCGTCTTCGCCGCCGCAATATTCCCAAACCGCAGTGAATTGAGGGATGCGATAGGCCTGGCCCCCATTGTGAAAATATCCCTGTGGATGCCGCCTACCCCGGTCGCCGCACCCTGAAAGGGCTCGATGGCAGACGGGTGATTATGTGATTCGATCTTAAAAACAACCCCAAATCCATTGCCGATATCCATCAAACCCGCGTTTTCCTCACCCGCTTTCACCAGCATCCTCTTCCCCTCTCTGGGCAGGGTCTTCAGCCACTTGATCGAGTTTTTATAGCTGCAGTGCTCGCTCCACATGGCGCTGAAAGCACACAATTCTGTAAAATTTGGAGTACGACCCAGCTTTTCCTGAATTAACCCGAACTCTTCCGCAGTAAGACGCAGCTGTTCGGCTGTTTTTACGGTTATTTCCATATAGTTTTATACATTGGTCGCCACGGCTGTGAAGCCTCCGGCTTTAATTTGTCGCCGCGGCCGACCACCTAAAAATCGTCCGCGCCGACCAAAAATTTTATGATTGGCCTTCGGCCGTAAAGCCTCCGGCTTTAAGCCGCAAAAGTACGAACCCCTGCCCAATCTCAAACCCTTTATTTTGAATAAATCATCATGAATCAGTAGGTTTGTCCCCCATGGCCTCAAACCAAAAGATCGCTTTTGTTGCAAATACGAGCTGGAGTATCTACAGATTCAGGCTATTTCTGATTAGACAGCTGATCGACAATGGGTTCGACATCTTTATCCTCGCCCCCCGCGACTCTTATACCTCCCATTTTGAATCGATACCAGGCCTGACATACATCGAATTGAACCATTTCAGGGCCACAACTTATTCTCTCTTTCAGAACAGGCTGCTCCGGAAAGAATTACAGCACCACTACAGCCGGCTCCGCCGTTAAGTTTTTATACAGGAACAGTCTGCGAACAACTGCCGAAGTCTGGTTCCTGAATGAGGACGACCTGCACACCTTCACGGCCTCACACCTCGTCGACCCTCATAAAACTTTCCTCCTGCCCGGGGAAGGAGTGGACCCCAATACGTTCTTTCCGGCACCGTTCGACAACACAAAAAAGAACATCACCTTTCTCTTCGTAGGCCGAATGATCCGCTACAAGGGCATCTACGAATTTGTCGAGGCCGCACGACTGCTCCGGCAAAAAGGACTTGCCGTCAACTGCCAGCTGCTGGGCTTCTTCGACGACAATCCCGCAGCGATCCCCCAAAGCCAAATAAACGAATGGCACAATAACAGGATCATCGACTATCTGGGACATACAGACGCCGTTGCCGGCATTATCGAACAGGCGGACTGTATCGTTCTTCCATCCTATTACAGGGAAGGCATCCCCCTGAGCCTCCTCGAAGGAGCCAGCATGTGCAAGGCACTCATAGCAGCCGACACCTCGGGATGCAGGACGCTCATAAAGGAAGGCGTCAACGGCTACCTGTGTAAGGAACAGGACGTCGCAAGCCTGGCAGAAAAAATGACGACTTATTACTATCTTTCCCCAGCCGAAAAAAAACAAATGGGCATTGAAGGCCGAAGCACAGTGCTTGAACGCTTTGCAAACGATATAATAGTCGATATCTACAGGACAAAGATCAATTCTATCCTACATTCCTAAGAACATGCACCTGCTATTGTTTATAGGCTATAGTCTGCTCATCATATACGGATTGCTGAAGATCCCCTTCGTCCGCAACTGCGGGATCAGACCCGTCTTCGTTTTACTCTTCTTTGCCCTGCACGTTTTCACCGGCATCCTGCACAACTGGATAGCCTGGCGCTACTACCCCGGACACGGCGACCCATGGCAGTTTTATCAACTGAGCTTTATGTACCGCACCCGCCTGCTGTCCAATTTTTCCCGGTTCATAGAAGACAACTCGACCCTGACCTATATCACCCACAACGGGATCATCGGTATCAATATGCTCCTGAACATATTTTCCCGTGACAACCTGAACATCAATACACTCCTCTTTTCCTTTCCGATATTTGTCGGGAACATCGCCCTGTTCAGGGTCTTCCGCCGGCGGTTCCCCGACGCCTCCGCGGCGGCGCTTACCGTTTTCCTGCTGCCCTCCACCCTGTTCTGGACCGTCTGCATCCACAGGGAAGGAGTTCTGTATATGCTGCTGGGACTGCTTACCTATGCCTTTGACCGATGGCTCACTTCGCCCCGCCTCCACCGGAGATCGCTGTACTACTGCCTCCTTTGCCTGCTGTTAATCACCTATTTTCGGTTCTATATCATTCTTTCCCTCCTCCCGGCCTTATTTATTTGGCTGCTGGCAGAGAAACCCTCCCTTACCCGCCGGCTCCTGCCGCCGGTCGCGGCGATCACAATCCTCACGATCATCCTGTTCTTCCTGGTTCCTGCGCTCTCCGGCCGGCTGGCCCAGGCCATAACCGCCCGCCAGCTCGAATTTTCGCAGCTGGAAGGCAACTCCCGCCTGCCACTTCCTCTAATGGACGGCACCTGGACCAGCATCTTCAGGACCCTTCCGGCAGCCTTCCGCAACGGCCTCTTTGAGCCCCTGCCGGGTTCCGGTGGAAAAGCACTCTATCTGGCTTTTGCATCCGAGCTGATTTTAATATGGGTTTTTATATTCATATCACTTCTTTGGCGCCGGAGCCATCCTTCCGGCCGCCAACCCTTCCTTGCATTCTGTCTTTTCTTCTCCCTCTCCGGCCTGCTCATCATAGGCGCTATGGTACCTTTTGCCGGCGCAATCGTCCGGTATCGCAGCTTTTTCCTTCCCTTTCTGCTGGCCCCCGCCCTTTGGTGGCTAAAAAAGTTTCCCCTTGTCAGTCGGCTGGACAGCTGGCTCGAAAATCATCTCCTAACTCCCAAACCATCATATTAAAATCTATTTATATCGCCCTATTGATTAAATTAAAAATATTTAGCATAGTCAAAAACTTGACATAATTCACCCATAAAATCGGCAAAATGTCATTTTTTTGGGTTTTTTTATTGTGAATTTTCCATTTTTACACATAGGGTGTCAAAAATTTATTTATATCCGCACAATCATTTAGTTTCGCTAAAACTTTTCAAGCATATGTCCTCATTAAGATTCAAAGCTCTTGACAATTTAAACACCTTCACGGACGGCCAGGTTCCTGGTACGGCCAAAATAACCGCCATCTTCGGCGAGAACGTTTTCACATTGAAAACTGCACGTGAATTTTTAAGTGACGAAGCGTACAAGAGTCTGGTGGCCTCCATCAAGGGCGGCAAGAAGATCGACCGCGCTGTGGCCAATCAAATTGGTTCGGGTTTACGTCAATGGGCCGAAGCCAAGGGTGTAACCCACTTCACCCACTGGTTCCAACCCCTGACAGGTACTACTGCAGAAAAGCACGACTCTTTCTTTACCATCAAGAGCGACGGTACTCCGATCGAAGAATTTGACGGTGCGGCGCTGATCCAGCAGGAGCCCGACGCATCTTCCTTCCCCAGCGGCGGTCTGCGCGCAACCTTCGAAGCCCGCGGCTACACGGCGTGGGACCCCTCCTCGCCTGCATTTATAATGGAGATCGGCACCGGCAAGACCCTTTGCATCCCGACGATATTTGTTTCCTATACCGGCGAATCCCTCGACTACAAAGCTCCCCTGCTGAAGGCGCTGGCCTCTCTCGACAAGGCCGCCGTCGATGTTTGCCACTATTTCGACAAGAACGTAGGTAAAGTAACGGCTACCCTTGGATGGGAACAGGAATATTTCGTCATCGACGAAGGCCTGTTCAACGCCCGTCCTGACCTGGTCATGAGCGGCCGTACCGTATTCGGTCACGCCCCCGCCAAAGGCCAGCAGCTGGAAGACCTGTATTTCGGCAGCATTCCCGAAAGAGTATATGGCTTCATGCGCGATTTCGAGAACGAAGCATACAAACTGGGTATTCCCCTGCGTACACGTCACAACGAAGTGGCCCCCGCACAGTTCGAGTGCGCTCCCATCTTCGAAGAGGTCAGCGTAGCAGTCGACCACAACATGCTGCTCATGGACATCATGGACCGCGTCGCCCGCCGTCACAAACTGCGCGTACTCCTCCACGAAAAACCCTTCGCTGGTATCAATGGCAGCGGTAAGCACAACAACTGGAGCATGGCTACCGACACCGGTGTCAACCTCCTGGCTCCCGGCAAAACGCCCAAGACAAACCTCATGTTCCTGACCTTCTTCGTCAACACGATCAAGGCCGTATATGACTATTCCGACATCCTGCGCGCTGCCATCGCCTCTGCCGGCAATGACTTCCGCCTGGGTGCGAACGAAGCCCCCCCCGCTATCATCTCCGTCTTTATCGGCGAATACCTAAGCAAGGTTCTGGCCGACGTAAAGGAAAGAGTAGGCGATAAATTCGACGAACAGGACGAGGCGATCCTCAAGCTCGACCTGCACAGAAGCATCCCCGAGCTGCTGCTCGACAACACGGACCGCAACAGAACCTCGCCCTTCGCCTTCACCGGCAATAAGTTCGAGTTCCGCGCCGTAGGCTCCAGCGCCAACTGCGCCAACGCCATGATCTCGCTCAACAGCATCGTTGCCGAAACGCTTAAGAAGTTCAAGAAAGACGTCGACTCCCTCATCGAAAAAGGCGAGAAGAAAGAGATCGCCATCATGCACGTTATCCGCGAATACGTCGTGGGCAGCGAAAAAGTGCTGTTCGAAGGCGACGGCTACAGCGACGAATGGCATCACGAAGCCGAAAGACGCGGCCTGCCCAACGTTCGCACGACCCCGCTGGCTCTCGACGCCATGGTTACCGACAAGGCCAAACACCTCTTCGAGACCAACGGCGTTTATACCCATATCGAGCTGGAAGCCCGCCACGAGATCCAGCTGGAAATGTATATCAAACGGGTACAGATCGAAGCCCGCATCATGGGCGAACTGGCCACCAGCCACATCCTGCCCCCGGCTATCAAATACCAGAATACCCTCATCCAGAACATCAAGGGTATGAAGGAACTCGGCCTCCCAGCTAACTTCTATTCCAACCAGCAGGCGATCCTCGAGCAGATCTCTCAGCACATCGCAAAGGTTAGCGAGCTGGTACAGAAAATGATCGAAGCACGCAAGATTGCCAACGCAATCTCCGACACCCGTACAAAGGCCATTGCCTACAACAGTCAGGTGAAAGAGCCCTTCTTCGACCAGATCCGCTACCACGTTGACAAGCTCGAACTGCTCGTCGACGACAAGGAGTGGGTCCTTTCGAAATACCGCGAAATGCTCTTCCTTCGCTAATTCACAATCCCAATACAAAGGCCCGCGAATCTGTTTAGTTTCGCGGGCCTTTTTTTTTAATATCTATGCCACCCTGCCGGACCTCGCCTGCGCCTCCGCCAATACCGGGACCTCAGCCCAGTATTTCCTTTACCCATTTCTTGGCTATATCCAGCTGCTCCTTCATCGTCATATGCGAATTATCGAGCACGATCGCATCCTCTGCCTTCCTCAGCGGGCTCACCTCCCTGTGCGAATCGATATAATCCCGCATGGATAAATTATGTTTCACTTCTTCCAGTGTGACGTTCGGATTTTTCTCATACAATTCCCTGAACCTCCTCTGTACCCTCACCTCCTCATCCGCCGTCATAAATATCTTCAGCTCGGCATGCGGGAAGACCACCGTACCGATATCCCTGCCATCCATCACGATTCCCTTCCTTTTCCCCATCTCCTGCTGATGGGACACGGCGAACTCCCGGACCGCCCGGATAGCCGCCACGTCACTGACCTTTTCGGCGATCACCAGGTCCCTGATCACATACTCCACGTTCTCTCCGTTCAGCCACATCTCCGTCTGCCCATTCTTGTGATTGGTCATGAACTCCAGCCGGATCTCCCCCAGCGCATGCGCCACCGCCTCCGGATTCGTCCAGTCCACATGGTTCCTAAGGAAATGCAACGTAATGGCCCGGTACATGGCCCCGCTGTCGATATATACATAGTGCAGCTCCCTGGCCAACTGCTTTGCCAGCGTACTCTTCCCGCACGAAGACCAGCCATCGATCGTAATGATTATTTTGTCCATTGCACCACAAAAATGCATAAAAAAAATCACCCCAGGACTCACACCCCAAAAAAACAAGTCCACCCAAAGACTCACTTCCCCCAAAAAATAAAGCCACCCCTAAGAGTGGCTTTATTCTTCTATATAATGAACACTAAGCTTCTGACTTTTCCTTCGTCTTCTCCTTCAGGCTGAACTTGATTTTTGAATTCTCCTTGTCCAGGTCCGCGATCAGCACATCCCCGTTCTTGATATTCATATTAAGGATCTCTTCGGCCAGAGGATCTTCCAGATATTTCTGGATAGCCCTGTGCAAAGGACGCGCCCCGAACTGCGAGTCGTATCCCTTATCCGCGATGAAGTTCTTCGCCTCGTCCGTCAGTTCCAGGGTAAAGCCCAGGTTGTTCAGACGTTTCAGCACACCCTTCATCAGAATATCGATGATCTGGAAGATATGCTCCTTACCCAGAGAATTGAAGATCACGACGTCGTCGATCCTGTTCAGGAACTCAGGGCTGAAAGTACGCTTCAGCGCCTTTTCGATGACGGCCTTGTTGTTCTCGTCGGCATTCTGGGTACGGGCGGCAGTTGCAAAACCAACTCCGTCGCCGAAATCCTTCAACTGACGCACCCCAATATTGGACGTCATGATGATCAGTGTATTCTTGAAATCTACCTTACGGCCCAAACCGTCCGTCAGCTGTCCATCGTCAAGCACCTGCAGCAGGATATTGTAGATATCCGGGTGTGCCTTCTCGATCTCATCCAGCAGGATCACGGAGTAGGGTTTGCGACGAACTCGTTCCGTCAGCTGACCGCCTTCTTCATAACCCACATATCCTGGAGGCGCGCCGATAAGACGGCTCACAGTGAATTTCTCCATGTATTCGCTCATATCGATCCGGATCAACGAATCCTCTGAGTCGAACATATAGCGCGCAAGCGCCCTGGCCAGCTCCGTCTTACCAACCCCGGTAGGACCAAGGAAGATAAAGGTGCCGATGGGCTTCTTAGGATCTTTCAAACCTACCCGGTTACGCTGAATCGCCTTAACGACCTTGGTGATCGCCTCGTCCTGACCAACTACCATGCCCCGCATGTCGACGGCCATATTCCTCAGCTTTTCCGTTTCGGCCTGTACCATCCGTTTTACAGGAATACCGGTCATCATACTGACCACTTCCGCAATATTCTCTTCGTCTATCGGATAGCGCTTGTGCTTGCTTTCTTCCTCCCATTCCGCCTTCGCCTTTTCCAGTTCTTCCTGGAGACGCTTTTCCGTATCCCTCAGCGAAGCCGCCTCTTCGAACTTCTGGCTCTTCACTACCTTGTTCTTCTCATTCTTCACGTCTTCGATCTTCTTCTCGAGGTCGACGATGTTCTGGGGGACATTGATGTTCTTCAGGTGAACCCTCGCACCGACTTCATCCAGTACGTCGATAGCCTTGTCCGGCAGCAGCCTGTCCGTCATGTAACGGTCGCTCAGCTTGACGCAGGCGTCGATGGCGTCGTCCGAATAGGTTACGTTATGATAGTCTTCGTATTTGGACTTGATATTGTTCAATATCTGGATGGTCTCGTCCACACTTGGCGGATCTACCATCACCTTTTGAAAACGTCTGTCGAGCGCACCGTCCTTCTCGATGTACATGCGGTACTCATCCAGCGTAGAAGCGCCAATGCACTGGAGCTCGCCACGGGCCAGGGCCGGTTTGAATATATTGGAAGCATCGAGCGAACCGCTTGCGCCACCCGCACCGACGATCGTATGTATCTCGTCGATGAACAGGATAACGTCCCTGTTCTTTTCCAGTTCGTTCATAATGGCCTTCATTCTTTCTTCGAACTGACCACGGTATTTGGTACCGGCGACAAGAGCCGCCAGGTCGAGGGAGATCACACGTTTGTCGAATAACACCCTCGACACCTTGCGCTGAACGATCCGGAGAGCCAGACCTTCCACGATCGCCGTCTTACCTACCCCGGGTTCGCCGATGAGGATCGGGTTGTTCTTCTTGCGGCGTGACAGGATCTGCGAGACCCTTTCGATCTCTTCCTCCCGGCCTACGATAGGATCCAATGCCCCCATCTCCGCCAGTCTGGTAATATCCCTTCCAAAATTGTCAAGTACCGGAGTTTTGCTTTTCGCATTCCCGGCAGAACGCGCTTTCTGTTGTGAGTATTTCTTTTCTTCATCGAAATCATCATCATTCTCCTCTGCATACTCGCTGCGAACGTCATTGCTTTTTACAACGCCAAGTTCGTTTCTAAATAAGTCGTAG
>Ga0310811_10011209_pt1 | contig 11614 bp, 8 predicted proteins | sample YCmetagenome_FD_207642 | JGI IMG/M metagenome (GOLD analysis project Ga0310811, IMG submission 207642) | Soil microbial communities from experimental microcosm in Duke University, North Carolina, United States - YC | ecosystem: Engineered > Artificial ecosystem > Soil microcosm > Unclassified ...
CCATGGCGGAGCGTGGCATGCGCCATCTCATGGCCAAGCACCGCGGCGAGACCGGCGTCGGTTTTCGTCACCGGCAGGATGCCCGTGTACACCACGATCTTCCCGCCCGGCAGACAGAAGGCGTTCTTCTCCGAACTCTGTACCACGCTGACCTGCCAGTCGAATCCCTGTGAATCCGCGCCGGTCGCCTGGGCCAGCCGCGACGCGACACGGTGCACCATGTCGCTTTGCGGGCCGCGATCGATCGTTTTCTCGTGGGAAATCACTTCCCGATAGGCCTGCAGGCCGAGTTGATCCTCCTGCGCACGAGACATCGCGACCCGGGCCGAGTGTCCCGTGAGTGGATTCGTCACCTTCTCGGCCGAGAAATATTGGAAAAGCACGAAAAGCCCCGCGAGGAGGATCGGGATGACGCGAAGGAGGAGACGACGGTCCATGGGCAATTCTACTTCGAATCTCCCGCCATCCGCGAGCGCCTGCCGCGTACCGTTTCGCTATCTCAGACTCTTCACGAAAACCGCCGTGGTCGCTTCCATGCCATTGTACCCGTCCGTTCCAGTCGGGGAGATGACGTAGTCGATGGGAATTCCTGGCTTCAGGTATTCCGCGTTTTGGTTCCCGGTCACGAGATAATACACCGTCTCGTAGATGGGTTCGTCGGTGGAGGCGATCCGTGTCGTGTCGTCGGTCTTCGAGTTGCTCCCGGTCTCCGAGTTCTCGCCCGTCGTCGAGGCTCCCCCGCTCCATTGCTGGATATTGCGCGTGCGGCCGGTATCGTGCATCGCCGAGACGAAGAGTCCCTTGTCGGTATTGGCGATCAGTTTTCCGTGAATGATCACCGTCGAGATCTTCGGTGAGTCCCCCGGGCGTGCTTTATCCTTTTGCTCCGCCTCGAGCTGGGCCGCCGCGGCTTGCGTATCGTATCCGAGCAGCGCCTGCGTCTCTTTCGGCAAAGACGAGATCAGTACCCGGGCCGTCCCCGAATCGTGCATGAAGGTTACATAGACCGCGTCATGCCTGAGGTAGATCGCGCCATGGTAGGCCACATTCGCCGATTTCAAGGGATCGGGCAGCTTGATGTCGTCCGCGAGAGCCTGCCCTCCGCCGGGCCCTGGCCATGGTCCGAGAACGAGCAGCAGGATGGCCAGCCGCCATCCGGCGGCGAATCGCGGAAGACACGAATCTTTCATCGTCATCTCAACGAATACCGCCGCGGCACTATTCAAATTTACCCGAGGGTGAGCGGCTCCCCATTTTTCTCTTTGTCGGGAGCCCGCGCTAAATCAAATGATTCAGGGCTTTCGCCGCGGGAAATACCAACCGTTGAGGGCTCGCACCGCCCACGGAAGCACGACCCACGTGAGCACCGCCACCGTTAACATCGTTGTCGCAGGGATCTGCAGCGCATGAGGCCAACTCGCGGTCACGGGATACAGCACGACCGCAAACAGTTCCGAAAGGCACGTCACCCCGACCCACACGGTCAGTGCCATTTTCCAGCGGGGAGGATTCACCGTCTCACCTGCCAGTGCTGCCCACCCCTCGATATTGCGCAGTTCCCGCACCACCGGGGCCCCGACGGACTGAGCATCCATGCGCGCCATCCATTCCTGAAAAACCTGTGAGGAAGTGAAAACGCGGCGCGCCGCCATCGAGTCGAAACGAGCAACGATCGTGTATTCTCCGCTGTCCGCATTCTCCGCCGGACGCAGCATGTGCATCCCCCGATGTCCGGGAAACGTCCAGGCCACTTCGAGGAACTCCCGCATCGTCTGCTCGAAGGCCGCATCGCATCCGGGCTTGATTATCCGCGTCACCACCACCGTCAGGGATTCGTCCGTGCTCATGGCACGCCGACGCTACCGCACGCTCCGTGTCGGGAAAATCCGAAACCTCTCGAGCACATGTGAATACTACAGATCGACGACTGGAATACCTGCGCCGACTCACTGCGACAGGCCTCGATAAGGCCGATCGTCCTGAAAATGTCCTGCAATTGCCCGGTTTCGACAACTGTGGTAAGGGTCTCGACATGATCAGACGATTTTCGATCCTTTCTGTAGTAGCCCTCGGGTTTCTCGCAGCCCACACTGCGTCGGCTAAGCAAACGGTCGATCGTTTCGCCGAGTTCAAAGGCTCCTTCAGCGGATCTGCCAGCTTCGTCATCTCCACGGGACAGCCTCCTTATATTGGCTCTGGCACGCTCACGGTCAGTGCTCCAAAAAATGGAAAATCCGTGACTCTCAATTTCTCCGGAACGATCTCAACTGGAGATTCGACCGTGCCGTATTTCAATACGATCGTTGTTCAAAAATCGGGCAGCTACTCAATCTCCTCGGGCATCTTCAGTCTCTCCATTGTGCCGGCGTCGGGAGTTACAGGCCAGGCTAAGGTAAGCAAAAAGACCATCTCTGGGACTGGTTCTTTCGCTCTCGGGAGCGCCCCCGCCTCGATCGTCTTTTCGATCCAATCAAAGACCTCCGGGAAAAAGCGTACCCTTACGGTGAACTATTCGGTTCTCAATGCTGGTGGCTCGTTTCCCTTCCAATTCGTCGTTACGGGCAAGGCAAAGAAATAGCCGGATCTGGGGCGCATTTTGCATTGCTGTAGAGGCGGCCGTCCTATCGGCCGCCTCTTTGCTTTCGAGGGACAAACACCGGGATTGATCGCCAGAAGCGTCGTTCTCCTCGGTGATCGTCTCCTTGATCCACGATTCGATCTCGACTTCGGTGGCCCCGGATCGCTATTCCCCTGTTTCGAATCAGCCCGGATGAAGTCGCCTCTTTTGATTGCCTTTGCTCTTGGCAGCTTGCTTTGCACGGAGACCATGCAAGCAGGCGGGATCGATTTTGGCCCTGCGCTTGGGACCTACCCCGCTCACTATTCCCATTGGAATAACATTTGGTGGTCTGATTATGACCAAGGCCCTGACGGTCTAATCGACATCACGCGAAGTTTTGTCAAAAACGATGTGAAATTCACCGGGCAGCCCTATGTGCGGCCGGTTTTGCCGGGGATCGATCTCGAGATTTCTTCCTCGAAGATCACTCCAGACCTGACGACGGGCTTCTTTCGCCCCGCACTTTAAAAATCCGCCTCTTCGGCTGGCACCCCATCTGGCCGATGTTGGGCGCCAGGCTCTATTTTGTCCCCTCGTTTGGGGACTATTCGGCCACGGATTTCACGGCTAATTTCCGAGACGTTCGGTTCTTCTGATCGAATATCCCCCACAAAATTCCCCCCAATGAAAACCGCTTCCCCCCTGCGGACGCTTCGCGCCCGCATGTTCCCGATCGGTCTCTCTTCAGCCGCGGTCGGCCTGCTGCTCGCCGGCTCGCCGATCATCGCCTCGGTGCCGTCGGCCGACATCAATCTACAGGCACCCATCCAGGGAAACATGCCGATCTTCAGCCCGCTCTGTGGCTACGAAGTCGGCGAGGCCACGGCCACCGATCCGAACAAGGACACTCCGGTCTTCGGTCCCTATGACTCCACGACCGACGCCTGGTGGGATAACCTGGTCGCGGAACTCCTCCAGGCCCGTATCACGAATGTCTCCGTCGCCACCCGTGGCACGATGACCCTCAGCCCCGGCGACATGACTGGCCCCGGCAACATGAATCCGCGCCGACTCCAGCAATTCATCGACGCCTTGAACCGCGCCGGGGTCGCCTCACAGTTCAAAATTTCCTGCTTCCTCGACGCGCCTTCGACGGAGGAGATCTACGTCAACCGGTACGGTCTGGCGGCGGGCACGCTCGAGAACATGGCTGACAACTCGACCGGCGTGACCAATCACTGGCAGGAGGTTTGGTGGCTGCGCTACATCAAGCCCTGGTTCGACACGATCCCGCAGAGCATGTGGTTTCTCGAGAGCGGAAAGCCGCGGCTGGAGTTCTGGGGACTGGGTAACAAGACTACCAACCAGCAGGGCAACTGCAGTGCCATGATGAGCTACATCAGCACCCAGATGCAGTCGACCTACGGCGTCACTCCGGCCTTCGTGGGCGCCTGCAGCCAGGACACGACCTTCGCTACCAGCCCGCTGGTGATCGGCAACAACCCATGGTTCGCGCCGCCCAGCAGCCCGTTCCGCTACAGCACGACCTCCGGCACCGGCTACACGGCAGGCACCGTGGTCCCGGGCTTCATCGACCCGAATTTCTACGTGGTCGGAGCAGCCAACTACCAAAACTACAATCGCGTGATCAAACGCAACAAGGTGGACGGCACCGGCGCGAACGGCGACACCTACAAGGGCGCGCTCGACGCGGCGATCACGGCAAACTGCCACTTCAACGTCATCGAGGGCTGGACCAACGTCGCCGAGTCCGCGGGCGTTTACCGCGACTTCGCCTCGCACATGGGCACGTGGAATTATCCGAACCAATACATCAACATGCTCCGCCCCTACACCGATCTGCGCACGGTGACCCTGCGTCTGGAAGCGGAAGGCTGCGACGAATATTCCGACACGACCACGGGGAACTCGGGCGGCTCGTTCGTTCGCTCCGGAGAGGATCTCGATGTCCGCGCGCTCACCGGTGCACCCGCCGTTACCGCCAGCAGCGTGCTCACCACCACGCAGAACTACTACATCGCCGCGAGCGGTATGGACGGCAGTTTCAGCTCGAAATGGATCGCCAGCGGCGCTCTCCCGCAATGGCTGCAGTACGACTACGGCAGCGGCCGCGCGGCCGCGATCAACACGTACTATCTGACCAGCGCCGACAACGATGCCACTCGCGATCCCTCGGCCTGGACCTTTCAGGGATCGAACAATGGTACGACCTGGACCACGCTCGATACCCGCAGCGGCGAAGTCTTCGCCGCCCGCAAGCAGACGAACACCTACACCTTCACCAACACGGTCGCCTACCGCTATTACCGCCTTAACGTCACGGCGGAGCCTTCGGGGACAACCAACAGCCTCCAGGTCGGAGACCTGAAACTGAAGGGTGCCTCCCCCACCGGCGCGGGCTGGGCCGTGACCAACACGGCGGCCAACGAGTGGATTGCCTTCTACGGTGTGTTCTTCTCGAACGGCTATTACAAGTTCCCCATCCGCTACTCCTCGACTGCCGCTCATACCGTACGGCTCACCGTCGACAACGTCGCCCTACCCGATGTGGTGCTACCCTCGACCGGCAGCGCGAATACCTTCGACACCGCGTATCTGGGAGCCCAATTCCTTGGCCACGGCACGCATAACCTGAAGGTCACGTTTGTCGACGGCGGAGTGGACGTCGATTGGATCTTCGCCAAGAAGTCCGATCCGTTGATTTCCTTCAAGTCCGACCTGACGGCTTGCTACCTCACCGCGGAGCAAGGCGGGAACGGTACTTTCTCCTCGAACCGCACCACGGAAGGCGTCTGGGAGCGCTTCAGCGCCAACAGCCTGACTGGTGGTTCCGGCACTCTGTCCGATGGCACCATCGCCAATTTCCAACCCTACGTCGGCTACTACATGACGGCGGAAAGCACCGGCGGCAGCTCCGGCGGCGGAGGCTCCCTCACCGCCAACCGCCGGTCTCCGGGCATCTACGAGAAATTCACGCTCGTGAAAGTCTCCGGCAGCGCGGGCACCACCATCGCCAGCGGAGATAAGGTCGCGCTGAAATCGAATGACGGCGCGCATTACATCACCGTGGTCAACGGCACCACCATCAACGTCACCGGCACCAGCGTCGGAACCGCCCAGACCTTCACGGTGAATCTGCTCGCGCAGTAGAGCGTATCCCTGCATCGCGTCCGGGCTTCCTGCCCGGACGCTTTTTGGGGACGAAGAGACCGATCCTTCAGCGGATCGCTATTTGAAAAACTCCACCGGGCACGAGCTCACCGTAGATCTCGGAAAACTGCTCTCCTGGGTAAAAAGTCGGTTCATCGGAGATTCCCCCTCGCCTCCGAACAATGGTCCTGCGAACTGCGGGACCTTATTGGCTTCGGGATCTTCGCGTCATTTGCGACACCCCAGCTCCGAAATGCCCTAGAATAACTCGGCCTGCTCGGCTTTCGGCGCACTCTTCGCTACCGGTACCACGGGCGCGACGGAGGCCGCCTCTTTCTCGATCTCGGCGAGGAGCGTGCGGAATTCGCAACGGCGGATTTCCTCGATGAGCTCGGGGTAGCGAGGGGCGATCGTGAGGCTGTCGATCGGCTGAGGAAGGATGAGATCGAGGTCGAGGCCGACCATGGATCGGTTGTCGAGGATGCGTTGGCGCTGGGCGAGGATCTTCTCCCGCGTCTTCTCGCTCGCGATCCGCTCGGGATGCGCCAGCAGCTCTTCGATACTCTCGAACTGCGTGATCAGCGCTGCGGCGGTTTTCTGGCCGATGCCATCCACGCCGGGAATATTGTCCGAGCTGTCGCCCGTGAGGGCAAGGACGTCGGCGATGCAGGGAGGCTTCACCCCCCACTTCTTTTTGACCGCCTCGATGCCGAGCAGGGCAAACTGCGGCGCGGCGCTCTTGGGCAACGCCGGATCCGGCTCGGGCAGGTCGGCCTTGTTCGTCGAGTAGATGGAGATGCGATCGTTGACGAGCTGGAGAATGTCCTTGTCGTTCGTCGCGATGACGGTCTCCCCCGGATGTTGCACGGCGTAGCTGGCGATCAGGTCGTCAGCCTCGGTATCCGGCAGCCAGAGGCTGGCGACGCCGAGCAGAGGGACGAGGGCCTGCATGCGCGGCTCCTGCACCTTCATATCGTCGGGCATCGGTGGCCGCTGGGCCTTGTACGCAGGCTGCAGCTCGGACCGGCGGGCGGCGATGCCGCGATCCCAGATCACGGCGGCGCGATCCGGTCTCACATCCGCGATCATGCGCCGCAGAGCTTTGGTAAAGCCAAAGATGGCGTTCGTCGGTTCGCCGGCGGAGTTCGTGAGCCCGCGGATCGCGAAGAACGACCGGTAGAGATAATAATGACCGTCGACGAGCAGCAGGCGCATCGACTAGGTCGGAGGAATGGGCGCTGGCGGGACCGCGGGAGGCGCAGGCGGAATCGGCGGCTTGGGCTGAGGCGGCTGCTTCGGCGGACGCGGAGGCTTGATGATGACCGGCGGCTTCGGCGTGGGCGGAGTCGGCCGGTTGATGACCGGCGGCGTGGCTGGCCGCGAAGCCGGGCGCGGACGGTTCGTGGGGCCATTGTTCACGACCGTGGCATCGGTGCGAAGCGTCGACTGGGTGGTATTGCTGACCACCTGGAGGATCGGGTTCTTGCGCTTCCCGTAGAGGCCATAGTTCAGCGTGATCAGCTTGCCCTGGGTCTTGAGCAGCTTCTGCTGATTCATCGTCTGGATGATGTAGGGCTGGTTCTTCAGCGGCGTGAACTGGTTGCTCATCAGGCCGGAGGTCTTCGTCAAACGGTCGATATCGACGTATTGCGGATCGGGCAGATGCTTGGAATTGCCGCTCAGCGTGACCATCTGGCCGGCGGACAGGAGAATGGATTCTCCGGTCGCCCCCTTGAGCTTCAGCCGCATGGTGCCCTCGAGGACGATAAACTTCACGACCGCCTTGCCATCGGCCGCCTTGCGCGACTCGATCATGACGGTCGTACCTGTGACGGCGGCCGTGACGGCGGCGGTATTGATCGTGGCACCGCCGGCGTGCTTCGGCACCTCGAGCAGGATGACGCCTTCGTTGAGATTGAGATCGCGGGTGCCGCGCTCGAAGCTGAACACCGAGTTCGCCCCCAGGCGTGCGATCGTAGAGTCGTTGAACTGGAGCTCGGCGCGGGATTTGCCACCGGTCTGCACGGCGGTCTGGCCGGAGACACCGTCGCCAACCTTGGCCGGAGCGGCGGATTGATTCGGCACCAGCAGGTCGACCTGGTTGAAGATCCGGGTGACCTCCGCCTTGTCCAGGGTCCCCGCTGCTTGGGCACCCCACGGAGCAAGGGCCACGGCACAGACGGCGATCACGGAGTTACGCACACAATTCATACGCTAAAAGTTGACCAGAATCCCGATTCCGCCACCTAAATTTGCCGCAAAGTAGTTGTAGGTGCTTTCGGTGGAACGATTGATGCCGATGGTGCTCAAAGCCTGAACGCTGAGCCACCGGGTGATCTCGAAGGAAAGTCCTCCGCCGATCAACTGGTTGAAATCCGCCCGACCGGAATCCGTGTAATCTTGCGCGGAGACGCGGTAGTAAAGATCGAGCTTCGTAATGCGGGTGAGCGTCGCCTGGTAGCCGGCAATGATCGAGAAGTCATTCCGGAGCGCGTAGGTCGGCTCCCCGCCGAGGGAAAACTGCGCCGTCCCGGCGGTGTAGAAGAGATTGGCCCGGTTGAGCGAGAAGACCTTTCGCACGCCGATGCTGAGCGTGTTGTCGGAGTAGATCTCCTTGTTGAAGCCCCGGGCGGTGAGGAGGTCGTACGTGTAGTTGCCAAAAACCGTAAGGTCCCCCAGCGAGCGGATCACGTAGACGAGTCCGGCCTTCAGTTCGAGGCTGTTGAAATCGAGCGAGCCGTTGCGCGCATAGCGGAAGATGGTCTGCTCCGCGGAAAAGTCGCCGAAGAGATTGCCGCCGATGTAAGGCATGTAGCCGCCCCCGACCGCACCGCTCATGAAGGTATCGGAGCCGGTCTTGTTCGTGTCGTTGAGCAGCGGAGCGTTGTTCGTCCAGAGGACGTTCCAGTTCGTCCATGCGCTGAACGCCTGATATTTCTGCGCCGGCTGGAGGAGGACCTGCTCGCCGATGTCGTTATCCGCGGGACTGGCCGGGGCAAATGTCTCCGAGGAGGTCAGCGAGCTGCTGACGAGCCCGCCCTGCACCGCTTGGGGAAGATTGGCCTGGCTCTGCGCCTGGACCGATTGCGTGGCCTGCTGCGCAGACAGCGAATTCATCGCGAGAGCCGCGCAGGCCGCAATGCCGAGGGAATGCCTTCCGAACATGGCCCGGCATAGTGAACAAGCCGCTGGCCGCCGTCAACCAGCGAGCCGAGGGCTGCGACGACCCGTGAGAGGGGCCTTTTCAGGCGCTCGTTGAATCAGTATCCATGGCGCGTGGCCACCACCACCGCCGCCTCCAAACGCTCACGCCGCCGATTGATCGAGCTCGCCTGCATCTGCCTGGCTGTCGCCCAGGTCGGGTGGTTTATTCTTCCTTACCGTCCCTCTGTCATACGTTCGGAGAACACCGCACAGGATTGGATTATCGGGCATGGACCGAGACAATCGCTCGATAAAGATTTCGTATTCGTCGCGGTCGACGATCTCTCGATGAAGCTCGACCAGCTCTGGCCGGAGGATATTGCCGCTTCCCCTCCCCTCCAGAGCATGCAGAAAGGTTGGCCTTGGACACGTGATGTTTTTGCTGCGGCCCTGGAGAAGATTCTCACTGCAGGTGCCCGAGCCGTGGTGGTCGACATTGTTTTCGACAATGATCGCGGGCACGAAGGGGATTTAAAATCCGTCCTGGATCGCTACCGCTCAAAGATCGTCCTTGGGGCAGCCATCAGCGAGGACGCGTTTAATCCATCTCATTTTGGTTCGGTTACCTCAGAGGCGGTCCGAACGCCCTCCACCTCATTGCTCCCGACCCCACAGGGAGACCCACGAATGGGATACGTCAATTTCTCCAGCGACATCTTCGACGGAATCATTCGCTCGGCAACTTATCGCTCGCGACCGGGACATACCGGACACAAAGACGAGGCCTCTTACCAGTCGTTAGCTGCCGCTACCTTACGGCAGATCGGCAGAGCCGATTCGGTGCCCGACGACGAACTCGAGCATTTGTTCCGCTATGGTGACTACAGCAATCTTAAAGTCGTTTCCTTTTACTCCCTTTTCATGCCCCAGGATTGGAAGACGGCGATGAGGAACGGTGAGATCTTTCGCGATAAAATTGTCGTTATCGGTCCCACTGCGCCGATCCTGCATGACATTCTGCCCACGCCCTATGGATCGATGGCGGGCGCAAATATTCACCTGAGCGCAATTTCCGCTGCGATGCATGGTTCGTTTTATTTTTTGGCGTCCCCGCTAGTCTCCAAATTGATCGTTCTGTTCGCTGCAGTATTCACTCTGCTGGTCACGTGGAAGGTTCGAAATCCCCTGTTCGCTTTGGTGGTCCTGGTCGGCATTGTGGCGTCGTATTTCGTCTTGGTCTTTGTCGTGGCAAATCACCTCGACTACCTTATGCCAGTCGTCATTCCTGGGTGGACCGTCCTTCTCGCGGGTATTGGCTGCACATCCTGGAATTTTTCCCAGGCTCGTCGCGAAAGCGGGCGCATGCGCTCCACCTTGGAGCGATATGTCTCCCGCAACGTCGTCCGCGAAATCCTCGATAACCGCGACGACTTCCTCAGCGCCCTCGGCGGAACCCGCCGACCGATGACCGTCTTCTTCTCCGACGTGCGAGGATTCACTTCCTTCGCCGAGAAGGAAGATGCTCACTCCGTCGTCGGCCAGCTCAACGAATACCTCGGCGAAATGGTCGGCATCATCTTCCGCTACCAAGGGACGGTCGATAAATTCATGGGCGACGGCATCATGGCCGTCTGGGGAAACGTGGTCAGCGAAGGGGCCGCAAAGGACGCCGCCAACGCGGTGAACGCCGCCCTCGAGATGCTCGAGAAGCTCAAGCACCTCAACGAGGGATGGCAGAAGCGTGATCTGGCTCCATTTGCCATCGGCATCGGCCTGCATCACGGCGAAGCGGTCTTCGGAAACATCGGTTCCGCTGAAAAAATGGAACCGACCGTGATCGGCGACACGGTAAACCTCGCCTCTCGCGTGGAAGGCCTGACCAAGAAATACGGCGTCACTCTCTGCATCACCCAGCCGCTGGCGGAACTGGTGACCAACGTATTCTCGCTACGCTCCGTCGATCTCGTGCAGGTCGTCGGCAAGTCTCGGCCTGTGGAAATTTTCACCGTGTTGGGAAAACACGACCAGCCACGGCCCGATTGGATCAAATGCTACGAAAGCGCGATCGCCGATTTCCGCGCGAGGCGTTTCGCCGAGGCGGCGGCCTCATTGCGCCTTTGCGTCGAGGCGGCGCCGGAGGACAAGCTCAGCCGTATCTACCTCGAGCGGACCACCGCCTTCCTCGCCAGTCCCCCGCCCGAAGGCTGGAACGGCGCCGAGATCGCAACCTCGAAATAATCAGACCCCCGCCAGCTTCCGATACGTCGCGAGAGCGAGCAGCGGGAAGTGCAGGCGGTACATGTCGTAGCGGAGATAGAAGACTCTCGGAAAACCGGTGCCCGTAGTCTCATTCTCGGTCCACGAGCCATCCGCGTTCTGCCGGCGGATCAAGTACGCCACGCCACGCAGGATCGACTCGCGATCGGGATCTCCGCACGCGCAGAGCCCCATGAGCGCCCAGGCCGTCTGGCTGGCCGTGCTTGGCCCCGCCCCCTTGATCGACGGAAAATCGTAGCTCTCGCAGGTCTCGCCCCAGCCGCCGTCCTCGTTCTGGCAGCTCTCGAGCCAGTCCCGGCCACGACGGATCCACTCCTGGTCCATATTCTCGCCGATGGCGCCCAGCCCGCGCAGGGCCTGCCAGGTGCCGTAAATATAGTTCACGCCCCAGCGCCCGTACCATGAGCCATCGGTCTCCTGCGTGTAGCGGAGATGGCTCACCGCGCGACGCACGAGGGTGCT
>Ga0310811_10011210_pt1 | contig 11614 bp, 9 predicted proteins | sample YCmetagenome_FD_207642 | JGI IMG/M metagenome (GOLD analysis project Ga0310811, IMG submission 207642) | Soil microbial communities from experimental microcosm in Duke University, North Carolina, United States - YC | ecosystem: Engineered > Artificial ecosystem > Soil microcosm > Unclassified ...
GCCGGCCGAGGTACGCGCTCGGCGCGACTTCCAGCAGCCCGTTGGCGATCATCGCCGAGGCCAGCGTGTCGCCGGCGCAGCCGGTGTACTCGATGTCGTCCACGGTGAAGCGCAACGGCTTCGTGCGGTCGATGCGACCGCCTTCGGGGAGTCTCATCGCACGATCTCGTTCGTCGCCGTGTTGCGGGTGATGGTGAACCAGCGCCGGCAGCCGGCCGAGTGCGACCAGCGCTCGGCGAACGGGCCCTTGGGATTGTCCCGTACGAACAGGTATTCGCCCCAGTCCTCATCGGACAGATCCGCCGGCCGCGCCGGGTACGGCACGCCGGCCTGGCCGCCGTAGTGGAACTCCGTCTCGTCGCGGTCGCCGCACCAGGGGCACGGGATGAGCAACATCGGTACCTCCCTCTAGTGTGCGACGGCCGCCGCGCCGTGCTCGTCGATCAGCGCGCCGGTGGTGAATCGTTCGAGGGCGAACGGTTCGTTCAAAGCGTGCGCCTTCCCGGTGGCCAGCGTGTGCGCGTACGTCCAGCCGGAGGCCGGCGTCGCCTTGAAACCGCCGGTGCCCCAACCACAGTTGACGAACAGCTCGTCCACCGGCGTCGGTCCGATGATCGGCGACGCGTCCGGCGTGACGTCGACGATGCCGCCCCACGTCCGCAGCACGTGGGCCCGGGCGAACAGCGGGAACAGCTCCAGTGCCGCCGCCATCTGCTGCTCGATCACGTGCACGGAACCGCGCTGCGTATAGGAGTTGTACGGGTCGATGCCCGCACCCATCACCAGTTCGCCCTTGTGCGCCTGGCTGACGTAGACGTGCACGTGGTTGGACATCACCACGCAGGGATGCACCGGCTCCAGCAGCTCCGACACCAAGGCCTGCAACGGATGGCTCTGCACCGGCAGCCGGAAACCCGCCAGGCCGGCCAACACACTGCTGTGCCCCGCCGCCGCCAGTCCGACCCGGCCGGCGTGGATCGGCCCCAGGTTGGTCTCCACGCCGACAACCTTGTTGCCGCTCTTGAGAAAACCGGTGACTTCGCAACCCTGGACCAGGTCGACGCCGAGCTCGTCCGCCTTGCGGGCGAACGCCCAGGCCACGTGGTCGTGCTTGGCGATACCGGCCCGCGGTTGCAGCGTCGCCCCCAGCACCGGGTAGCGCACGTCCGGCGAGGTGTTGACGATCGGGCAGAACTCGCGGACCCCGTCCGGGTCCAGCCACTCCGCGTCCACCCCGTTGAGGCGGTTGGCGTTCACCCGCCGCGTGCCTTCTCGCACGTCTTGCAGCGTGTGGGCCAGGTTCAGCACGCCGCGCTGGCTGAACAGGATGTCGTAGTCCAGCTCGGCCGACAGGCCCTCCCACAGCTTGAGGGCGTGTTCGTAGATCGCCGCGCTCTCGTCCCAGAGGTAGTTCGAGCGGATGATCGTGGTGTTGCGGGCCATGTTCCCGCCGGCCAGCCAGCCCTTCTCCAGCACCGCGACGTTGCGGATGCCGTGGTTGGCGGCCAGGTAGTACGCGGTGGCCAGGCCGTGTCCGCCGCCGCCGACGATGACGACGTCGTAACCGGACCTGGGTTCGGGATTCCGCCACAGCCGGTCGGGGTGCTCGGACATGCCCACCTCCACGGAGCCTGTTGCAGATTAAGCGCACTGTTGCGCTCTCCACAACACCCACAACGGGGCGATCGGCCCCCGGCCGCGGGACCTTCGCCCGTGTGGACGGGCCGTCCGGATGCGGACCCTTGGCAAGGGCAGGAGCTGGAGGACGTGATGGCCGAGCAGGGAACGCATGACTCCATCACCGTAGGAGTCTCGTCGCGGCGAGAGCACTTCTACGTCGTCGACTGGGCCGCCGACGAGGCCGCCCGTCGAGGCGCGGCCCTGCGGCTGGTGCACGCGCACCGGCAAGCGCGCGGGCACCCCGCGCTGGAGGGGCCAGCGGGCTTCTACCTCTCCGTGGACGACGCGCCCGCGACGCTCGCGCTCGCCGTCGAGCAGGTGCGCTTCACGCACCCGAATCTCGCGATCTCCCACCAGCTCGTCGATGACGGTGTGCTGCGCATGCTGGCCGCCGAGTCGACCTCGGCGGACTTCCTGGTGATCGGCAGCCGCGACCGGAACCGGCTGATGCGGGCGGCGGGCGGCTCGTTCGTGGGATCGGTCGTCGACCACGCCGCCTGCCCGGTGGTGACCGTGCCGCCTCCGGTCGGCCCGAGCGACCCCGACGGGCCGGTGGTGGTCGGCGTGTCCAACGGTGTCCTGATGCTCCGGCCGTTGGCGTTCGCCTTCGACTTCGCCGCACGCACCGGACGACGACTGGAGGCCGTGCACTGCTGGCAGCCGCCGGCCTGGTCGGCGTCCCGCGAGCACCTGGAGATCGAACTCCAGCTGCGCCTGGACACGTTGCTGGCCGACTTCGTGGCGGAGTTCCCGGAAGTCGCGGTGACCAGTCGTCTGCTGCCCAGCGGCGCGGTGGCCGAAGACCTCGAGTGGCTGTCGAGAAGGGGCTCGGTCGTGGTGGTCGGCTCGCGGGAACGGCGGGCGGGTTCGGCCAGCACGCTCGGCCCGGTGAGCCGGAAGCTGCTCCACACCGCCACCTGTCCGGTCGCGATCGTGCCGACCCTGCCGGACGCCGCCGGCAAGCCCCTGATGCGAAGCATCGGACACGGCCTGTGGTTCTCGCCCAACCCCCGCACGCCCCACGAACTAGGCTGACTCCCGCGCCAGTGATGCAGGGAAGGACGCCTTACCTGCATTGGACGCAGGTAAGGCGTCCTTCCCTGCATCGGACGGGGCTCAGTTGCAGCGGAGGGGCTCAGCCGGTGTGGCCGATGCGGTGGCTGATCTCCTTCGCGCCGTCGGCGGCCAACCGGGCGACCTCGGCGAAGCGGTCGGTGGTCAGCCGGTAGGAGGGCCCGGAGACGCTCAACGACGCGACGACGTTGCCGTCCATGCCGCGGATGGGCACGGCGACGGCGTTGAGACCGATCTCCAGCTCGTCGGCGGTGCTGGCCCAGCCGGCGGCCAGGGCGGCGTCGAGCTCGGCCCGCAGCAGGCCGGCGTCGATGATGGTGCGTGGCGTGTACATGGTCAGCGGCCGGGCCAGCAGCTCCTCCTGGTCGGTGGCGGGCAGGTTGGCCAGCAGGACCTTGCCGCTGGAGGTGGCGTGCAGGGGAGTGCGCTGCCCGACCCAGTTGATGGTGGCGACGGTGGCGCTGCCCCGGACCTGGCTGACGTTGATGGCGTAGCCGCCGTCCAGAATCGCCACGTTGACGGTCTCGCCGACCTGCGCGGCCAGCCGTTCGCACACCGGCCGGGCCTCCCGGGACAGGTCCATCTGCGCGGCGGTGGCCCCGGCCAGCCGGACGATGCCGAAGCCGAGCCGGTACTTGCCGCGGTCGCCGGCCTGCTCGACCAGCCCCCTGGAGTCCAGCACGGACACCAGCCGGAACGCGGTGGACTTGTGCACCCCCAGCTCGGCGGCCAGTTCGGTAATGCCCATCTCGCCGTGCAGGGCCAGGAATTCCAGGACGGACACCGCGCGGTCGACCGACTGCACGAGTGCGGCCGACCCCTCGCTTGAAGCCATGCACGCACTGTAGTCGAGCGGATGGAGCCTTGACGGCGCATCGCCCGGTGCTCACTCTGTTGCGTGCAGCACGACGAGTTGTGCTATACGCAACCGGAGGCCGAAGTGATCGAGGTGTGCAGAGTCGGCGATCTGCCCGCGGGGGAGGCGGTCAGAGTGGCCACCGTCGACCCGCCCATCGCCGTTTTCCACACGGAGGACGGCGACTTCTATGCCGTCGACGACACCTGCACGCACCAGGACGCCTCGCTGGCCGACGGCTGGCTGGAGGGCTGCACGGTGGAGTGCCCGTTGCACGCCTCCTGTTTCGACCTGCGCACCGGCCAACCCAGCGGCCCGCCGGCGACGAAGCCGATCCGCACCTACCCGGTGGTGGTCGAGGACGGCGTCATCCGAGTGGCCTACAGCGAAGTGGCCTGCTGATGCGCACGGCCGCCGTGGTCGGCGCGTCCCTTGCCGGCCTGTCCACCGCCCGCGCCCTGCGCCAGCAGGGTTTCGACGGCCGCCTGGTCATCGTGGGCGACGAGCCGCACCGGCCGTACGACCGGCCGCCGCTGTCCAAGGAGTTCCTGGCCGGCAAGACCGCCGACATCGGCCTGCGCACACCCGATGACGACGATCTGGACCTGGACTTCCGGCTCGGCACGCGGGCGCTGAGCCTGCACCCGCGCGACCGTTCCCTCCAGCTGTCGAACGGCCAGACGCTGCGCTGCGACGGCGTGGTCATCGCGACCGGCGCCCGCGCCCGCTGGCTGCCGGGGACCGAAGGTGTCAACGGCGTCCACGTCCTGCGCACGCTCGACGACGCCATCCGCCTGCGCAGCGAGCTGGTGCCGGGCGTGCGACTGGTCGTGGTCGGCGCCGGGTTCATCGGTGCCGAAGTGGCCTCGACGGCCCGTTATCTCGGCGCTGATGTGACGGTCATCGAGGCCGAGCCGCTGCCGTTGCTGCGTCAGCTGGGCAAGGAGGTCGGCACGGTCTGCGCCGGCCTGCACGCCGACCACGGTGTCCGCCTGATCACGGGCGCCCAGGTCAAACGCATCCTCGGCGCCAACCGGGTGCGCAGCGTCGAGCTGGCCGACGGTCGGCAGATCCCGGCCGAGGTGGTGGTGGTCGGCATCGGGGCAGCGCCGAACATCGAGTGGCTGGCCGGTTCGGGGCTGGAGCTGGCCAACGGGGTCGTCACCGACGCGGCCTGCGCGACGCACCTGCCTGAGGTGGTGGCGGTCGGCGACGTGGCCGCGTCGTACAGCGTCCACCTGCACGAACGGCATCGCGCCGAGCACTGGACGAACGCGTTGGAGCAGCCGGTGACCGCGGCCGCGACCCTGCTGGGTTCGCCGCGACCGCACCTCTCCGCGCCGTATTTCTGGTCGGACCACTATGGAGTGCGGATCCAGTTCGCCGGGCATCGCCGCGAGGGCGACACCGTACGGGTGATCGAGGGCGACACCGACCGCCGCAGCTTCCTGGCGGTCTACGAACGTGGTGATGTGCTGGTCGGGGTGCTCGGCATGAACCAGCCGAAGCTGTTCACCCGGTGGCGCCGGCAGCTGGCCCGGCCGGTGCTGGCCCCTTGACGAGCCGCCGGGCACCGTCGATGCTGTTGCGAATTCAGCGTGGAGTTGCGTAATCAGCAACAACCCGATCGGGGGTTCGGCGTGGCGGAACTGTTCATCGGCGGGCGCTGGACGGGTGCGAGCGACACCCGTCCGGTGATCAACCCGTTCGACGGCAGCGTGCTCACCACGGTCGCCGAGGCCGACGCGAATGACGCTTTGCTCGCGGTCAGCGCGGCGAGATCCGCTTTCGATGCGGGCCCGTGGCCTCGGACGCCGGCGGCCGAACGGGGCTCGTTGCTCAACGCCGTTGCCGACCTGCTGCTGCGCGACCGGGACGAGATCGCCAGAACGGAGACCCTGGACACCGGCAAGACGCTCGGCGAGAGCATCGCCGACGTCGACGACGTGGTCCGGGTCTTCCGCTACTACGCCGACCTGGCCGACAAGCACCCGGGCCGGGTCGTGGACACCGGCATCCCGAACGCGCAGAGCAGGATCGTCTACGAGCCGGTCGGCGTGTGCGCGCTGATCACGCCGTGGAACTACCCGCTGCTGCAGGCGTCCTGGAAGATCGCGCCGGCGCTGGCCGCCGGCAACACCATCGTGGTCAAGCCGAGCGAGGTGACGCCGCTGACCACGATCGCGCTGGTCCGGCTGATCGAGGAGGCCGGCATCCCGGCCGGCGTGGTCAACCTGGTGCTGGGCGCGGGCGCGACCGTCGGCGCGGCACTGTCCGAAAGCGACGATGTCGACCTGATCTCCTTCACCGGCGGCCTGGCCACCGGGCAGCGGATCATGCGGGCCGCCGCCGGCAACGTCAAGAAGGTCGCGCTGGAGCTCGGCGGCAAGAACCCGAACATCGTGTTCGCCGACGCCGATCTGACCACGGCCAAGGACCAGGCGCTGAACGCGGTTTTCCTGCACGCCGGCCAGGTGTGCTCGGCCGGGGCGCGATTGCTGGTGCAGGACAGCATCTATGACGAGTTCGTGGCCGAGATCGCCGCCAGAGCCGACCGAATCCGGATCGGCAGCGGCCTTGACGACGCCAGCCAGAGTGGCCCGCTGGTGTCGGCCGAGCATCGGGAGAAGATCGAACGCTACGTGGCCTCGGCGGTCGCCGAGGGCGCGAAGCTGCTGGCCGGCGGCCGCCGGCCGGACGAACCCGAGCTGCGGCAAGGGTTCTTCTACCGTCCGACGGTGTTCGCGGACTGCCGCCGCGACATGACCGTGGTGCGGGAGGAGACGTTCGGACCCATCCTCACCGCCGAGCGCTTCAGCACCGAGGAGGAAGCGGTCGAGCTCGGCAACGACACGGAATACGGCCTGGCCGGCGCGGTGTGGACACGCGACGCCGGCCGCGCGGCCCGGGTCGCCGGCGCGCTGCGGCACGGCACGATCTGGATCAACGACTACCACCCCTACCTGCCGCAGGCGGAATGGGGCGGCTTCAAGCGTTCCGGCATCGGCCGCGAGCTCGGACCCACCGGTCTCGACGAGTACCGCGAGGCGAAACACATCTACACCAACACCGATCCGAAACCACTCGGCCTGTTCCCGGGGTGATAGAGGATGTTCGACTTCGTCGTGGTCGGCGGGGGTTCCGCCGGCAGCTGCGTGGCCAACCGTTTGTCCGCCGATCCCAGCATTTCCGTGCTCGTCCTTGAGGCCGGCCGGCCCGACTACATCTGGGATCCGCTGGTGCACATGCCGGCGGCCCTGACCATGCCGATCGGAAACCGTTTCTACGACTGGAAGTACGAGTCCGAGCCGGAGCCGGCGATGGGCGGCCGGCGCATCTACCACGCCCGCGGCAAGGTGCTCGGCGGCTCGTCCAGCATCAACGGCATGATCTTCCAGCGCGGCAACCCGCTGGACTACGAGCGGTGGGGCGCCGACGAGGGCATGAAGTCCTGGGACTACGCCCATTGCCTGCCGTACTTCAAGAAGATGGAGAACTGCCTGGCCGGCGCGGACGAGTACCGCGGCGGCGACGGGCCGCTGGTGCTGGAGCGCGGTCCGGCCGACAGCCCGTTGTTCCAGGCGTTCTTCGAGGCGGTGCAGGAGGCCGGCTATCCGCTGACCAAGGACGTCAACGGGTATCAGCAGGAGGGCTTCGCGCCGTTCGACCGCAATCTGCACCGCGGTCGTCGGCTCAGCGCCGCCCGCGCCTACCTGCATCCGGTGCGCAAGCGTCCTAATCTGACGGTCAAGACCCGTGCCTACACGACGCGGATCCTGTTCGAGGGCACCAGGGCCGTCGGTGTCGAGTACGTCCAAGGTGGACGGACCAAGCAGGTTCGGGCCGGCGAGGTGATCCTCTCCGGCGGCGCGATCAACTCCCCGCAGCTGCTCCAGCTGTCCGGCGTCGGCAATGCCGCCGAGCTGTCGAAGCTGGGCATCGACGTGGTGCACGACCTGCCGGGCGTCGGCGAGAACCTCCAGGACCACCTCGAGGTGTACATCCAGTACGCCTGCACCAAGCCGGTGTCGGTGGCGCCGTACATGAAGTGGTACAACAAGCCGCTGGTCGGCCTGAAGTGGTTGTTCCGCACCGGTCCTGGCGCCACCAACCACTTCGAGGGCGGCGGCTTCGTGCGCAGCAACGACGAGGTGGCCTACCCCAACCTGATGTTCCACTTCCTGCCGATCGCCGTGCGCTACGACGGGTCGCTGCCGGCCGGCGACCACGGCTACCAGGTGCACGTCGGCCCGATGTACTCGGACGCCCGCGGCTCGGTCAAGATCACGTCGAAGGACCCGAAGGTCAAGCCGGCGCTGCGCTTCAACTATCTGACCACCGAGCAGGACCGCCGCGAGTGGGTCGAGGCGGTCCGCGTCGCCCGGAACATCCTTACGCAGCACGCTTTTGACGAGTACAGCGGCGGCGAGATATCGCCGGGGCCGTCGGTGCGGACCGATGAGGAGATCCTGGCCTGGGTGGCCAAGGACGGCGAGACGGCGCTGCACCCCTCGTGCACGTGCCGGATGGGGGTGGACGAGCAGTCCGTCGTGGACCCGGAATCGCTGCGGGTGCACGGGGTTGACGGGCTGCGGGTCGTCGACGCGTCGGTGATGCGGTATGTCACCAACGGCAACATCTACGCGCCGACCATGATGATCGCGGAGAAGTCCGCGGACCTGATCCTCGGCCGGCCGCCGCTGCCGCCGACCGAGGTGGAGTTCTACCGCCACCGGGAGCAGACATGAGTGCAGACGACGGTCATGGGCTCGCTGAATTAGGGTACAAGCAGGAGTTCGAGCGAACCCTGGGCAACTTCCACACCTTCGCCGCCGGCATCAGCTACATCTCCATCCTCACCGGCACCTTCCAGATGTTCTACTTCGGCTTCTCCGTCGGCGGCCCGGCCAACTGGTGGTCGTGGCCGATGGTCTTCGTCGGCCAGCTGATGATCGCGCTGTGCTTCGCCGAGCTGTCGGCCCGCTACCCGGTGGCCGGCTCGATCTACAACTGGTCCAAACGCCTCGGCAGCCAGCACGTCGCCTGGCTGGCCGGCTGGATGATGCTGGTGGCCTCGGTCGTCACGGTGGCCTCGGTGGCGCTGGCCTACCAGATCACCCTGCCGCAGATCGCCGACTTCTTCCAGATCGCCCCGGACAACGCGGTGAACGCGGTCATCCTGGGCTCGGTGCTGATCGTGTTCAGCACGGTGGTCAACGCCTGGAGCACCAAGCTGATGGCGCGGATCAACAGCGCCGGCGTGTTCATCGAGCTGATCGCCGCCGTGCTGCTGGTGGTGCTGCTGGCCTTCGAGGTCGTCCGCGGGCCGCAGATCGTGCTCGACACCGCGCACAAGGGCGATGGCGTTTCGCTGGGCTACTTCGGCGCCTTCCTGGTCGGTTCGCTGGCCTCGGCCTACGTCATGTACGGCTTCGACACCGCCAGCTCGCTCGGCGAGGAATCCCTGAACCCGCGCAAGAACGCGCCGCGGGCCATCCTGCGCGCGCTGATCGCGTCCTTCGTGATCGGCGGCCTGATCCTGCTGCTGGCCCTGATGGCCGTGCGCAACATCAACGCGCCCGAGCTGAGCACCATCGGGTTGCAGTACGTGGTGATCGACGTGCTGGGTTCGGGGCTGGGCAAGGTGTTCCTGGTCGCGGTGGCGATCGCGATCACCGTGTGCATCCTGGCCGTGCACACCGCGGCCATCCGGATGACCTTCGCCATGGCCCGGGACAACAACCTGCCGGCCGGCGCCTGGCTGGCCAAGGTGCACGGCAAGCAGCGCACCCCGGTCCGGCCGGCCGTGCTGATCGGCGTGATCGCGATCATCCTGCTGGTGGTCAACATCGGCCAGCCGCAGATCTTCCAGCTGGTCACCAGCATCGGCGTCGTGCTGATCTACGTGGCCTACCTGCTGGTGACGCTGCCGATGCTGATCGCCCGGCTGCGCGGCACCTGGCCGGGCAAGGACGCGCCGCGCGAGGGCTTCTCGTTGGGGCGCTGGGGCCTGCCGGTGAACATCCTGGCCGTGCTGTGGGGCGCGGGCATGGCGATCAACCTGGGCTGGCCGCGCAGCGAGGTCTACAACCCGACCCCGCCGTTCCACTGGTTCCTCCAGTGGGGTGCGGTGTTGTTCGTGGGCCTGGTGGCGCTGATCGGCTTCGGCTACTACTGGATCGTGTTGCGGCACAAGACCGGCGTGCTCGCCGACCACGCCGCTGAGGCGCCGGCTGTGGTGGCGGAGGAGGCGGTCTGATGCCCAAGGTCGTGATCATCGGGGCCGGCGTCGTCGGCTGCGCGCTGGCCGACGAGCTGACCGAGCGGGGCTGGACCGACGTCACCGTGCTGGACCAGGGTCCGTTGTTCGCCACCGGCGGCTCCAGCTCGCACGCGCCCGGCCTGGTGTTCCAGACGAATCCGTCCAAGACGATGGCCGAGTTCGCCACCTACACGGTGCGGAAGCTGGTCGGCCTTGGCGCGTTCAACCAGCTCGGCGGCCTCGAGATCGCGACCACGCCGGAACGGCACGCCGACCTGGCCCGCCGGCACGGCTGGGCCACCTCGTGGGACATTCCGTCCTCGCTGATCGGCCCGGACGAGTGTCGGGCCCTGATCCCGTTGCTGGGCAAGGGAGTTCTCGGCGGCCTGCACACGCCGACCGACGGGCTGGCCAATGCCGTGCTGGCCTGCGAGAAGCAGGCCCGGCGCGCCATCGACCGCGGCGCGCTGTTCATCGGCCGGCAGCAGGTCGTCGCCGTGGAACAGACTTCGGGTCGTGTGACCGGGGTCCGTACCGAGACCGACACCTTCGCGGCCGACATCGTCGTGTCCTGCGCGGGATTCTGGGGTCCGGCGGTCGGTGAGCTGGTCGGCCTGACCGTGCCGCTGACCCCGCTGGCCCATCAGTACGTCAAGACCGCGCCGGTCGCCGGGCTCACCGGCAGGTTCCCGATCCTGCGCCACCAGGACCGGGACCTCTACTACCGCGAGCACGGCGACCGGTTGGGCATCGGCTATTACGGGCACCGGCCGATGCCGGTCGACATCGCCGATCTGCCGACGGATCCGATGCCGTCCATGCTGGCCTTCACGCCCGAGGACTTCGAGGACGCCTGGGCCGCGTCGACCGAGCTGCTGCCGTCGCTGGGCAAGAGCTCGGTCGGCGAGGGCTTCAACGGCATCTTCTCGTTCACCCAGGACGGCGCGCCGCTGATGGGTGAATCGCCGTCGCTGCGAGGGTTCTGGGTCGCTGAGGCGGTGTGGGTGACGCACTCGGCCGGTGTCGGCCGGGCGATGGCCGAGTGGCTGGTCGACGGGCAGCCGTCGACCGATGTGCACGAGTGCGACCTCAACCGCTTCGAGGAGCACCAGCTGGCCCCGGCCTACGTGTTGGAGCGGGGGCAGCAGAACTTCGTCGAGGTGTACGACATCCTGCACCCGTTGCAGCCGATGGAGTCGCCGCGTCCACTTCGGACCTCGCCGTTCCATGAACGGCACCAGGAGCTCGGCGCGATGTTCCTGGAGGCCGCCGGGTGGGAGCGGCCGCACTGGTTCGAGGCCAACGAATCGCTGATCTCCGGTTTCGACGTGCCCGAGCGGGACGACTGGTCGGCCCGCTACTGGTCGCCCATCGCCGCCGCCGAGGCCCGTATCACCCGGGAACGCGTCGCCCTGTACGACATGACTCCGTTGAAGCGCCTCGAAGTCAGCGGGCCCGGCGCTGTGGACTTCCTGCAGGGCCTCACCACCAACAATCTGGCCAAGTCGGTCGGCTCGGTGACGTACACGCTGATGCTGGACGAGACCGGCGGCATCCGCAGCGACCTCACCGTGGCCCGGCTGGCTGCTGATCGGTTCCAGGTCGGCGCCAACGGCAATCTCGATCTGGACTGGATGCTCCGTCGCGCACCTGAGGGCGTCACCGTGCGGGACATCACCGCCGGCACCTGCTGCCTCGGCGTGTGGGGACCGGCGGCTCGTGACCTGGTTCAGCCGTTGGTG
>Ga0310811_10011211_pt1 | contig 11613 bp, 8 predicted proteins | sample YCmetagenome_FD_207642 | JGI IMG/M metagenome (GOLD analysis project Ga0310811, IMG submission 207642) | Soil microbial communities from experimental microcosm in Duke University, North Carolina, United States - YC | ecosystem: Engineered > Artificial ecosystem > Soil microcosm > Unclassified ...
ACGTGGTTTTTGTGGTGGAGGGCGATCACGTCAAGGCCGTGCCGGTGAAAATTGGCATTTGCGACGACAATTATTGGGAGATCACCGAAGGCCTGACCAACAATGAAGAGATTGTCTCCGGCGGTTATCGGGCGATTGGCCGCGACCTTCAAGATGGTTCAAAAATCCACGTCGGCCCGGCCGGAGTGGACAAGGAGGCGGAAAAGAAATGAACTGGCCGTCGTGAAACGTGAGGCGTGAAACGTGAAAAACTGGCGACCGTCGGACCGGGTTCACGTTTTACGTCTCACGTTTCACTCGGCACGCATCACGCATCATTCAACATGAGTTTGATTCATCTCCAACAGATTTCGCGGCGCTACCAGATGGGCGGGGAAACCGTCCACGCTCTGCGCGAGGTGACGCTGGAAATCGAGCGCGGCGAATACGTCGCCATCATGGGGCCATCCGGCTCCGGCAAATCCACGCTCATGAATTTGATCGGCTGCCTCGATACGCCGAGCGGTGGTAGCTACGAGTTGAACGGCAACCGCGTGAGCGAAATGAACGACAATCAACTGGCGGAAATTCGCAACCGCGAGATCGGCTTCATTTTCCAGACGTTCAACCTGCTGGCGCGTTCCAACGCGCTGCACAATGTCGAGCTGCCGCTGATTTACGCAGGGGTTTCCGCCGACGAGCGGCGGCGGACCGCGTTGGAGGCCCTGGGCAGCGTCAGTTTGGCCGATCGCGTTCATCACAAACCCAATGAGCTGTCCGGTGGCCAGCGCCAGCGCGTGGCCGTGGCGCGTGCGCTGGTGAACAAGCCATCCATCCTTCTGGCTGACGAGCCGACGGGTAATCTCGATTCCAAGACCGGCGCGGAAATCATGGCGTTGTTTGAGGAACTTTCACGCAAGGGCAATACCATTATCGTCGTCACGCACGAGGAAGAGGTTGCCCTCCAGGCGCGGCGCATCATCCGTATCCGTGACGGGTTGATTGCCAGTGACGAACCGGTTGAGCATCGGCATCCCGGTTCACCATGAAGTTTTTCTTCGAACTGCGCGAAGGTGTCGGCATCTCCTGGGCCGCATTGCGTGCGAACAAGATGCGTTCCGTGCTGGCCACGCTCGGCATCGTCATCGGCATCCTTACGGTCACCCTCATGGGCGCGGCCATCAACGGATTGAACCAGGCCTTTATCCGAAATGTTTCCGCCTTGGGCGCGAATGTCTTTTACGTGTCGCGCTACAAATGGTTCAACAATTCCTACGAAGACTGGCTGGCCATGCGCCGCCGCCCGCAGATCACTCTGGACGAGGCGGAAAAGCTGGCCCGGATATTTCCCCTGGCCCAGGCGGTTGCCCCGGCAGCCGATGACGAGGACTCGGTGAAATATAAAAACCGCAGTGCCGACAGCGTGGCCATCATCGGCACGACGGAGGCTTACCTGCAAACCAGCGGCGTGGATGTGGCGGACGGCCGTTTTCTCACCGCCGCCGACGCCGAAGGCACCCAGCCGATTTGCATCATCGGCAACGATGTCGCCACGAATCTGTTTCGTGGTGAATCACCCCTCGGCAAGCGCATCCGCATCTCGGATCATTCGTTTCAGGTGGTTGGCGTGCTGCAAAAACAGGGCATGATGTTCGGCGACAGCCTCGACAACCGCATCGTCATCCCGCTGCGGAAATTTTTGACGGACATCTGGAGCCGGCCAAACATTACCATCCAAGTGAAGGCCGCTTCGGCGGCGGGGCTGGAAGAGACCCAGGAGGAACTGCGTCAAGTGATGCGCCAAGTCCGCCATCTGCGCCCCGACCAGCCCGACAATTTTTCTATCAACCAGCAGGATCAAATCGTGAAATGGTTTCACGAACAAACTGCCGTGATCGCCGGCATCGGCTTGTTCATCACCAGCCTGGCACTGTTCGTGGGCGGCATCGGCATCATGAACATCATGTTCGTATCGGTCGTCGAGCGAACACGCGAAATCGGCGTGCGCAAGGCCATCGGTGCCAAACGCCGCACCATCCTGCTGCAATTTTTGATCGAAGCCGCGACCATCTGTCTTTTTGGCGGCCTCATCGCGCTGGGGATTGCGTGGCTGACCACACTAGCGGTGACCCAATGGCTGTTCCCGGCCAATCTGTCCGCCGGCATTGTCCTCATCTCGATGCTGGTCTCGGTGCTGACCGGCGTTATCTCCGGTTTCCTGCCGGCTTGGCGCGCGGCGCGGATGGATCCGGTGGAGGCATTGAGGAGCGAATGAAATTTCACCGGCCAACCCGTCTGCTCGGCGAACTGCGCGAAAGCGTTTCGATGGCGTTCACGGCCATCGTCGCACACAAACTGCGCTCCGCCCTCACGCTGCTCGGCGTGTTGATCGGCGTTTTTTCCATCATCGTGGTGATGACCGCCATGCGCGTGCTGGAACAGAACATCGAAAGTAACCTGAGCGAACTGGGCAGCCAGACGTTTGCTGTCCAGAAATGGCCGCAGGTCCAGTTCGGCAACCGCTCCGATTGGGAAAAATACTGGCGGCGCAAGGACATCACGCTTGATCAGGGACAAACCGTTGCCGAAAAAGCCACGCTCGCCGCGGCCGTCGGCGTGGAAGGCACTTTTTGGGGCGGCCAGATTTCGACCCGCTACGCCAAGACCGCGCCGAACGTCCAGTTGCTTGGCGACACGCCCGGCAGTTTTCCAGCGCACAACTGGATCATTGACGAGGGCCGCATTTTTGACGAGAGCGACGTGGACAGCGCACGCAGCGTTTGTGTCCTCGGCAGCGCGCTGGCCAAAACCATTTTTCCCTTCGGTTCCGCCTTGGGTGAGCAGCTCAAAATCAATGGTATCAATTACACAATCGTGGGCGTCCTTGCGCCCAAGGGCGGCTCGGTCGGCGGCAACCAGGATAATTTTGCGGTTGTGCCACTCACCACGGCGCTCCATCGCTACGGACTTCGCTGGAACGGATTGAGCATTCTGGTGCAGGCGCACAGCACCGCCGGCTATGCCGACTGCGAGGAACAGGTGCGCGGCATCCTGCGGGTGGAGCGCAAGGTTCCGCCGGGTGCGGACGATGATTTTGAGCTGTTCTCCAACGATTCTCTTATCGCTCAGTTCGACAAATTCACTTTGGCCGTGCGTCTCGGCGTGATGGTGGTCAGCTCCATCGCGCTCATCGCGGCGGGCATCGGCATCATGAACATCATGCTCGTTTCGGTGACGGAAAGAACGCGTGAAATCGGCATCCGCCGCGCGATCGGTGCGAAGAAGCGGAACATCATGGCGCAATTCATCATGGAAGCCGTGGTGCTCTGCGAAGTCGGTGGCGTCATCGGTGTCGGCTTCGGAATTCTGGGCGGCAACAGCGTGGCATGGCTGATGAAAGTTCCACCCGTGATTCCATTCGACTGGATCATTCTTGGCCTGGGCATCTGCTCCGTGGTTGGCGTGGTCTTCGGCACCTACCCGGCGTGGAAAGCGGCGAATCTCGACCCGATTGAATCGCTGCGTTACGAGTAATTGCCTGCCGTGAACCGGTTCCTATTTCTGGCGGACATTGGCCGGGATCGCGATGATCAACGGATGGTTGCTCATTGGCAACGTGAGCGAATTGACGTTTTGCCGGGTTTCAACCGGGGTCACGCCTACCGTAGGGTCGTAAACCCGGATTGAAGTGCAAGTCTGGCCCAAGTTGACGGTGACACTGTTCGTTCCGCTGAGTTGTTCCCCCCACACCACCAGGTCGAACGTGCCGTTGCTTTTCTGCAACAACAGGTCATGCACGGTGGCCGGTTCTTCCGGGATCGAGTAATTGAGGCTGCCCGGTTGTGAAAGCAAATCGCTGTCCGCCAGAATGGTCGTCAGGTTATGCAAATACACGGCGGCCAAACGCGGTGAATAATCCGGTTTGTAATATCCGAATTGTTGGTTGCCCGCTTCATCCACCCGGTCGCGCAGCAGATAAACACAGGTGAAACTCCAGCCGCGTTTGAACTGGTCCAGAAACAGGCTCAATAGATTCAAGGCATGAATTTCCTCCGTGATCGATCCGCCGATGGTCGTGCCGGTTTCCGTGGTCACTCTGGGCAACGTGGCCAGGTCGGTTTCAGAATAGCCACGAAAGTGACACGCCCACGTCAGGCCATACTCGCCATAAAGCCCGTCCACCTTACAGGCGGAAGACGGATCGGCGGCATTCCACGTTTTGTTATCCTCCAGACCGGGAGCGTTCGGATGATAGAAGTAATTGTGAACATTCGCAAAATCGGCGAATTGCGCGCCGTCCGGCATTAAACAGCCGGCTCCAGTCGGGATGGTCAGGAATTGCAGTCCGACATTATCCGTTTCGGCACCGCCCTCGGTGATGGACCAGACGGGATATTTTTTCAAAAGCGGATCGCTCTTAACGGCCTTATAAAGATCGCTCTGCAATTTCGCCACCGGCAGCCAGGATTTGTCTCTTCCGCCCGCCTGCCCCTCATAGGTAAAACCCCAGTTGTTGGGTTCATTCGGGCCTTCAAAAGCCAGCAGGGCACCGGCGTTTGCCATTTGGTGAGCCGTTTCGATGAGCTTGGTTAAATTCGTGCCGCCACTGCCCAGGCCCCAGCTAAAACGCAGGCCGGCTTGCTGATGCAGCTGAATGAACTGTTCGATGGGCACATTGCCCTCGATGCCCGCCCGGAACCAGCGGGCGCCAAGGTATTGGGCGCAGGCGATGGTGTTTTTCAGGTTTTCCCCGCGAACCGAAATGGCGGATTGCGTGCCGATGCTGTCCAGAAAATCCGTGGCGCGGACGGCCGTCACCCCTCCCGTTTCTGCGGCGTGCAATGATCCAGTCATTGTAGCCAGAAGCACGCATGGCAGGCACCGAAACATGCCGATGAACGAGCCGCCGAACCTCCGCATACGAGTTGAAAGTTTGATCTCCATAAAGCTTTTTTACTTGGCGGGATTCATGACTTTCAGGCTGGGTCGGGTGTAAATCATTGTCGAGCCATTTTTGAGCGGAATTATCCAGACGATTTATGGGCAGGGCACATCACTCCGTGCGTGCCGGTCTTTGCAGACGGCCACCACTACCACCCACACGTTCGGCGGGCAGATCTGCCCACTCCACCTCCTTTAGCCAGTTTGCTTGTCAAATGGATAATTCCGAAAGGAATAGCTTGACGAATTGTAATAAAATCAACTATCAATAAACCAACCCGTAAAAAATGTTTGATTGCCGCATCATGCTGCCAAATTAATTGTATGAAAACCTCCTCAAAAAAATCAGATCAGTTTCCCGTTCCACCGCGTCGCCGGGGTTTTACCCTGATAGAGTTGCTGGTGGTCATCGCAATCATCGCCATTCTTGCGGCCATGCTGTTGCCAGCCTTGGCCAAGGCCAAGACCAGAACCCAGGCGGTTTATTGCATGAACGACATGAAACAGCTCATGCTGGCCTGGCAGATGTATCTGCACGACTCCGGCGACCGGATCGTCCCCGCCTTCCATGGTGGCAATGCCAGGGGCGGAGCTTTTGATCCTACGATTGGGCCGGGCTGGAGTTCGGGCTGGCTGGATTGGACCACCTCAAGTGACAACACCAACATTAATTTTTTGATCAACGATAAATATGCGCGCCTGGCTCCGTATATCGGGAAAAGTGTGGCCATATTCAAGTGCCCGGCAGATGTTTTTTTGAGCGGCTCGCAGCGTGCGCTACACTGGAATCAGCGTTGCCGCAGCATGTCTGGAAACATCGGCCTTGGCGCGGGCAACGCAGAAGGGGGACCATGGGCTTCTACCATCTACAAGCACTGCCGAAAATCCACCGATGTTCTGAACCCCGTGGATACTTGGGCGTTTATTGATGAGCATCCTGACAGCATCAATGACCCCGGTTTCTTCAACCCAGATTCAGCAACCGATATCACTGATACCCCGGCGACTTATCACAATAATGCGTGTGGACTTTCGTTTGTGGATGGGCATGCTGAAATCCACAAATGGACCGGCTGTTTGAAATCCGGCCGCGCCCAGCAAGTGCATGCGGTTGACGGAGATTACCTGAATAATGCCATTCATGGGCCGAATGGAGATCCAGATATTCATTATTTGTCTTCCCACGGCGGGCTTCTCAGACCGGGCACCAGTTATTGAACGGTCTCCTCAAAAGTGTGTTTTTTCCAATAATATGAAATTCTTGCATTGGACTTTTGGGCTGTTGCTGGCCGGCATGCTGGCTTTTGCCGGCTGTGGCAAATCCGAAGGACCGGCACCTGCCGGCGTCTCCGTCCAGGCCATCGACGCCACCAAACTCCGCCCGGCATTTGAGGCTGCCAGTCCCCAGACCAAGGCCATCGTGGATGATGTCATGATGTCCATTCAAGGCAGCGCCTTCGAGAAGGCGCTGGCGGGCTCGGACAAGCTGGCCGGCCTTCCCGACTTGACCGAGGCGCAAAAAAAAGTTGTCGCCGATTTGTCCGCTCAGTTGAAAAAGAAGCTGGATCAGTAAGGGCATTGATGCCCGACAAAGCCTCGGCTTGCTTGGTAATTCAATCTTCCGCGAACAGATACTCCAGATCCGTCGCCGTGAGGCTGCGGGCAAAGCCCTCTTCGCCGAGCACATCGGCAATCGTCTGTGCTTTGCTCTGCTGCAGTTCCCAGATTTTTTCCTCAACCGTGCCGGGCGCAATCAAACGATACGCATTCACCGTCTGCGTCTGGCCGATCCGATGCGAACGGTCAATGGCCTGCGCTTCCACCGCCGGATTCCACCAAGGATCGTATAACACGACATAGCTGGCATTGGTGAGGTTCAAGCCGGTGCCGGCGGCACGCAGGCTCAGGAGGAACACGCTTGCGCCAGTGTCTTTTTGGAAATCGTTGACGACGGACTGGCGGTCTTTCGTCTGGCCGGTGAGGACGTGCGTGCGGATATTGCGGGCGTGGCATTCTTTTTCAAGGATGTGCAGCATCTGCACAAATTGTGAGAATACCAAAACTTTCTGGCCTTCGGCCACGAGTGAATCAAGCAGTTCGAACAAAGTTTCCGTCTTGCCGGAAGCCGTGTCGCTGCCGACGAGCGACGGATGACAGCACACCTGGCGCAAGCGCGTGAGCGCGGCGAGGACGTGCATTTTGCTCTTGTTGAGGCCCTGTTGCGCGACGGCCTGCTCGATGGTTTCGCGGCTGCGACGCAGTTCGGCGAGATACAATTTCCGCTGTTCATCGCCGAGCGGACAGTCACGGCGTTGTTCGATGCGGTCGGGTAGATCCTTCGCCACGTGCTTTTTCAGACGGCGCAGCAGCAGCGGACGCAGCTTGGCGGAAAGCCGTTTGCGGGCGATGCGCTGGGCGGCTTCGGCGTTTTCGCCGCCCTTCGGCTCGTAAGTTTCGAGAAATTGTTCCTGGTTGCCGAGATAGCCGGGCTGGATGAAATCCACGATGCTCCACAAATCCAGCAACCGGTTTTCCAACGGCGTGCCGGTGAGTGCAATCTTGTTCTCGCACTTCAACTGCTTCACCGACTGCGTGACCTGCGCTCCGGGATTCTTGATGAACTGTGCTTCATCCAGAATGACAGCGCGGAATGAGAACTTGTGAAATTCCTCCAGGTCGCGCCGGAGCAGGGCGTAGTTCGTCACGATCAGGTCATGCTCCGGGATCTGTTTGCGCAAATTATGCCGCGCCGCGCCGCTTTCGAGCACGAGCACTTTCATGCCCGGCGTGAATCGCTCGGCCTCGCGCTGCCAGTTGTGCAGCACGGACGCGGGACAGATGACCAGTGATGGCTTGGGATTTTTTGTGTTGCGTTCCTTGAGCCACGCCAGCCACGTCAAGGTTTGCAAGGTTTTGCCGAGGCCCATGTCATCGGCCAGAATGCCGCCAAGTTTCACATGCACCAGATGCGCGAGGAAATCGAAACCGTCCTTTTGATACGGACGCAGATCTGCCTGCAGGCATTTCGGTAAATTAGCAGAAGGAACGCCCTTGAAATCACGCACGCGGTCGCGCAACGCCTGCGCCTCCGCCGTATCGGCAAAGCGAGTGAACTCTTCTTCGCCGAGGTGCGCGATGTTTTCGAGGCCGATCTTTTGCGGCACGGCGATCAAACCTTCCACGCCCATTTCGGCCATTGCCTCGTGCGCGCCTTGCACGGCGTGTGTGTCGAGTTCCACCCAGCCGGCGTTCGGCAATTTGACGAAACGGCTGGTCGCGGCGGCGAGCCGTTCGAGGTCGGTCTTGGAAAGTTTCATGCCCTCCGCCTCCCATTCGGCGGAGACGGCGAGCCAGTCAATGCCGCTACCCTTCACGACCAGACGCGGTTTCAGCGCACGCGGTGTAAGGAACAACCGGTGAAACGACGCGTTGCCGAGAAATTCCGCTTCTGGCGGTTTCGCTGCCCAGGCCTCGGCCAGCGCACCGAGAAAATTTTCATTCGCATCGCCGATCCACAGGCCGGGTTCCTGCATGAACCAGTCCAGTTTGCGCAGCCACTGCACCGCTGGTTCGAGGCGCGGATCGTCCAGGATCTCTGGTTTTTCGCCGGGCTTGATGGCGCGATTATATGGTGCCCACTCGTGGCTGTTCCAGACCCAGGTGCTTTTGTCGCGCACACTTTTCGCGAGCAGTCGCAATTGCACCGTGTCATCAAGCAATTCAAAAACAAATTGCGGCGCGGCGGCGTGCGCCACGCACAACTGTTCCCAGTCCACGCCGTGGTTCGCCTGCGATTTGCGCAAATGCAACAGCAGGCGATGGCTCAACTTGCGCACCGGCACGGACGGTTTTTGCGCCAGATATTTCAGCACCCCGGTGGGCGGGGCGTTGCGCAGCAGGAAAAATTCATTCCCCACGAGCGCGACCGGCGACTGGCGGTTGAAGAATTTCGCGTCCGCCACGGAATGGTTCAAACCGCCCGGTAGCGCGATGCGGTGGGTGAAGGAAAGTTCCTTGTCGCCGTTTTCCAGATGTGGTGCGAGCGCGACGATGTGCCCATGAAAAACCAGCGGCTGGCCGTTCGCGGCGGACTCCAGGCGATGTGTATGGCCCCAGCGCGCGAGCCATTGCAGCAGCTCGGCGTCGGCCAGGAGCAAGGTGGTTTCGTGGCCGGCGCGTTCGCGGTGCGTATCGTAAATCCACTGGATGAATTCCCAGTCCCACGGCGTGAACAATTCCTGCTCGTGCGCGGCGCGGACGACGAGATCCACCAGGTCGTGCAGCGAACGCGCCTTTTCGCCGGTGCGCGGCCGGAGCAGTAAAAATTGCACGGCGAGGCGGTAGCGCGAAGGCTCCTGTTCGTCCGGCTGCGGCTGGCAAATGACCCGCAACGTGGCGCGCGGCGTATCGAGGTGCAACGGCGCGGGTGGCGACAGCCAGTTCTCCAGTTCCTTGACCAGACGCAGTTCCTGTTCGGCCTCCTCGGCGCGGGCGAACCGGTCCGGGCTGGCGTGCGGCTGCAATTCCGGCGGCACCGAACGCTTGGCGCGGAGAAACAGGAATGCCAGTTCCTCCAGCCGCGCCTTGCCGGTGGCGGCGAGCATCTTGGTCCACCAGTCGGTCGTGGGAAAATCACGGCGCGAGAGCGAGAGTTTCTCAAAATAATCCTCGAGCAGCAGCCACGCGCGCTGCGAATCCGGGCAGGCGGCGAAACTTTTCAGGATGTCCTCGCGCTCGCAGACCGTGGTCTTGGAGTCCGAAAGTTCACGGCGCAGATCGGCGAAAGCGCCGTAAGTCTGCGACAAAACCTTGTGGTGCGCGTCATATTTGCTCGCGCCCGTGCGGGGCGCGCCATTTCCATTTTTTGCAGGAGTTCTCGGCATCTAAACTATAAAACGATGTTCTATCATTTCGACAGAACGCGCGTTCCCGGTCAATCGTAAATCAAAAGTTTTTTGGTTGAGACGCCTTGCCAGATGTGTAAAAAAGCTTGTGTAACAAGGTTCATGGCTTTCACAAAATCTTGGGATTCGCCGGTTCGTTTCATCGCCAATAATTTCTACGCATACAAAACCTTCGATGACGTCTGTCAGAGAAAATTTATTCCCACATCAAACGACGCGTTCATCAGGACGAAATCTTCCGGTGCGATGCAGCAAAGATCAATCCGTTCAGGTCTGACGCAGCGCCGTGAGTTGGATAATTCGTGTTCTGGGGAAAATTACTCATGGTTTCGACAGCAGCCCCGGCTGCTCGCTGCTAATTTGCGTGCGGAACTGTGGCAGGCTTTGCGGATGATTTTTCTGGATGTAGGCGATGAGTTTCTCGCGGATGTCGCAGCGCAGATCCCAGCCTTTGGACGAATCCGCCGTGGTGGCGAGCACGCGGAGTTGCATCGTCTTTTCCGTGGCGTCGGTCACCTGCAAGTTCCAGAAACGCTTGTCCCAGAGCGGATGCGGTTCGATGATTTCCTTGAGCGCCTTGCGGACTTCGTCCAGCGGCAGCGTGTAATCCACCCAGACGAACACCGAGCCCAGCAACTGCGCCGAGACGCGGGTCCAGTTCTGGAACGGTTTCTCGATGAAATATCCCAGCGGCACGATGAGGCGGCGGTCGTCCCAGATATGGATGGTCACATAGGTCAGGGAAATTTCTTCGACGCGTCCCCATTCGCCCTCGACGATGACGACGTCGTCCAGCCGGATCGGCTGCGTCATCGCGATCTGAAAACCGGCGAAGAGATTGGAAATGGTCTTTTGGGCGGCGAAGCCGATGATGATGCCGACGACGCCCGCCGATGCCAAAATGCTGGTGCCGAACTGCCGCACTTCCTGAAACAGCATGAGGATGGACGCGATGGTGAACAGCGCAATGATGGCATAGACAACTTTGCTGATGACGTGGACTTGCGTATAAATCTTGCGTGCCTGGAGGTTGTCGGCGGCCTTGATGTCGAACCTGGTGAGCACGGCTTTTTCGCCAAGGTTCACCGCCTGGAATAAAATCACCGCCACCGCGACGATCAGAAGAATGCTGGTGCCTTTGCCGAGGATGCCCGCGTATTCCGGCGGCAGGTTGAGGATGGGCAGGGCAAAGATAATGCCGATCACCGGCAGCAGGATGCGCAGGCATTTGCCGATCAGCGGCACGAACAGATCATCAAATTTGCTTTCGGACCGGGCGGCCCAAGCCGCCAGATGCGCCTCCAGCACATGCGTGAACCGGAAGAATAGCCAGAACAAAACCGCAAAGACGCCGAGATCGAACACCTTGTCGAAGCCGTCGCGGACGACGTGCAAACCTTCGTTCGGGTTCAACTTCAACAGCAGCGGCGTGGCGACGAAATAAGCGCCGTAAATCCAGATCAGGACATAAAGCGGTTTGCCGAGCGCGTTGAAAACATGGTGCGACATCTTCTTGTCTTCGGGCGCGGCGGAAGCTTGTTTCAACTTGCGTTGCACCCAGGCAAGCGCCACCAGGTTCAGGAACAAGACCAGCAGCACAAAGCACAGCATCACACCCAGATCCGCCCAGGTCACGGAACCGAAAACCGGGTTGTCCGCGCCGGGGCCGAACCATTGTTTCAACCAGCCACCCAGCAGCGTCGTCAAAGAAGTGGATATTTCGTCTAAAAAATCTTTACCGGACAGGCTTGAATTTATCGTCATCGTTTAATTATCAGTCGTTGTTTTT
>Ga0310811_10011212_pt1 | contig 11613 bp, 9 predicted proteins | sample YCmetagenome_FD_207642 | JGI IMG/M metagenome (GOLD analysis project Ga0310811, IMG submission 207642) | Soil microbial communities from experimental microcosm in Duke University, North Carolina, United States - YC | ecosystem: Engineered > Artificial ecosystem > Soil microcosm > Unclassified ...
GCGCGGGCGGTCGCGGCGTAGTCGACGCCGAAGTTGACGATCCGGGCGAGCGCGAGCGCGGCTCGGGACCGCCGTTCGCCCTCCGCCTTCGGACAGTTCAGGATCTGATGCAGCAGGGTCGCTGCGGTGCCGGGATCGCCGAGAGCAACGGCCTGAGCGGCGGCCTGTTCCGTCCGGTCGAGCCAGCCCCGCTGGTCGCCAGCGGCCAGTGTGTGGTGCGCGATCTGCACCAGCGGTACCGGGTCCTGGGCCTGGAGCTGGTCGATGGCCCGCTGGTGCAAGCGGGTCCGGCGCGGCCCGGGGATGTGTCGGTGGGCGACCTGCTGGGCCAGCACGTGCCGGAAGGCGTACCAGCCGGTCTCGGTCTCGCGCAGGACGGCCGCCTGCAACGCCTCGACCAGACCGTCCGCGCACACCTCGCCGTCCAGCCCAGCCACCGCGGCCAGCAGCGCCTCGGTGGCCGGCACGGCCAGCACCGCGGCCGCCTCGACGACGGCGGCTCCGGCGGCGGACAGGGCTGTCAAACGGTCGGTGACCGCGTCCCGCAGTCCGTCGGGCACCTCGGCCCGCGCCAGCTCGCCGACGTCGCGGCGCGCCTGGTCCCGCAGCGTGATCAGGTCTTCCTCGACGACCAGCGGCAGGCCCTCGCTGCGGCGATGGAGCACCACGCACAGCTCCGCTGTGGTCTGGGCGCCGAGCGCCGCGCTGGCCAAGTCGGCCACGTCGGTCTCGGTCAGCGGGGACAGCTGGATCACAGTGCCGCTGGCGCCGGGCGGCGGACGGTAGGCCGCGCCCAGGGCGTGCGTCCCAGGTGCCAGGTCCTCGGCCCGGTAGGTGACCACCAGCGCGAACTGCTCGGGCAGGTCCCGGGCGAGCAGCAGGAGTAGATCACGGGTGGCGTCGTCGACCCAGTGCAGATCCTCGATGACCATGACGACCGGGCCGACCGAGGCCAGCACCGACCGCACGGCCTGGATCAACTGACGCCGCGCCGCGCCTGGACTATCCGGCTTGACCGGTGCCGGCGGCAGACGGTCGGCCAGGTCCGGCACCAACGGGGCCAGCGCACCAGCGGTCGGCGGCAGCCCGGAGTCCGGCAGCCACGGGCCGATCTTGTCCAGCGCGTCCACTACCGGCCCGTACGGCAACGGCTCCCGCAGCGGATGGCAGAAGCCCGTCATCACCCGCCACCCCTGCGACCCCAGGACGGTGACGGCCTCCCACACCAGCCGGGACTTCCCCATACCGGCGTCGCCCTCGACCATCACCACGGCCGGCGGCCGCCGGATGGCCGTGAGCACCAGGTCGAGCTCGTGGCGGCGCCCGACGAACGCGAACCCCCGGCCGAAGCCGGCCGCATCACGCCGGCCAGTCGCCCCGACCACCTCATCACCGTCCCTTGCGGACATCCGCCCCGACGCCTGGGCCGCTACCCATTTCTGCGGTCGCGACTACCCACTCCAAGCGACCCCCATTGTTCCACTCGGCCGGCGCCGGCAACGTCGGACGCGTATCCCTCGAACGGGAAGGAAAGATGGGCCGCCCCGAGAAGCCACTGGCTCCCTGCGAAGGTCCCGTGCAGCGCCTCGCGTCCGAACTGCGGGCGCTGCGGGCGGCCGCCGGCAGTCCCACTTACCGCTCGATGGCCTGTCGCGCCCACTACTCGGCCACCGCGTTGGCCCAGGCCGCCGCCGGCGACCGGCTGCCCTCCCTGGCCGTCGTGCTGGCCTTCGCCCGCGCGTGCGGCGGAGATCCGGATGAGTGGCAGCGACAGTGGACCAGGGCATCCGAGGAATCGACGGCGGTTCGCGACGACGACATCGCGCTGGCGCCCTATCGCGGGCTGGAGCGGTTCGACAGCAGCCACCAGCACCTGTTCTTCGGGCGTGACCGGGTCGTGGACGGCCTGCTCGCCCTCATGCGTACGACACGCTTCGCCGCGCTGTCCGGCCCGTCGGGCAGCGGCAAGTCCTCACTGCTGCGTGCGGGCGTAGTGCCGGTCCTTGAGGAAGCAGCGCTGCACGCCGGTCGTCCGGTGACCGTCCACCTGATCACACCGGGGCCACACCCGGCGACCACGCACGAGCGGTTGCTCTCTCCCGGCATCGAGGACCCGGAACGCTGGATCATCGTGGACGAATCTCACGAGCTGTGCACGCTGATGCCCGACCTCGACGAGAAACTGCGATTCATCGAGCTGTTGCTGACCGCCCGGCGACCGGAGTCGCGACTGCGAGTCCTCCTCAACATCAGGTCGGACTTCCGGTGGTGGTGCCCGCAGAAAACGCCGTGGCTGGACGCGCTGCGCGACAGCACCATGGAGATGCCCGTGATGACCTCGGCGGAGCTGCGGGAGGCGATCGTTCGACCGGCGGCCGCAGCCGGACTCGCTGTCGAGCGTGAGCTCACGGCCCGCCTGGTCGACGACGTCGCCGGTCAGCCCAACATGCTGCCGATGCTCTCCCATGCCTTGCTGCAGACCTGGCGCCGACGGCGCCGGCGGGTGCTCACCCTGGCCGACTACGAGGCGATCGGCGGAGTCCGCGGCGCCGTTGCCGAGACGGCGGAGGCGGTATTCCACCGGCTGACCGTCCGACAGCGCCGCACCGCGCGCCGGGTGCTGCTCCGCCTCATCTCACCTAGTGAGAGTCACGCCGGCACCCGTCGACCGGTCCGGCGGGCCGAGCTGTGCGCGTTCGAGGATCCGGAGACCTGGTCGGTGCTGCACGCGCTGGTCGACGCCCGCCTGGTCACGCTCGGGGACGACGCCGTGGAACTGGCGCATGACGCGCTGATCACGCAATGGCCCCGGCTGCGGCAGTGGCTGGACGACGACCGCGAGCGCCTGGTGCACCACCGACACCTGACCGAGGCGGCGCGGGCCTGGCAGCACCTCGGCCGGGACGACTGCGACCTCTATCGCGGCAAGCGCCTGGCCATCGCGGAGGAACTTTTCCTCACGGGCCCGGAACCGGCGGGGCTGACCGTGCTGGAACACGAATTCCTCCTGGCTTCGCGGCAAGCCGGTGAGAGCGCCGATCCTGTTGTCTCCCGGTGCGGATAGCTCTGGTGCGCGGTGGCGCTGGAAGGAGTCGCGCACGAACGGAAGGGGTGGGTGTGACCCGCCGTGCCGGTCACACCCACCCCTTCCGAAGGATCAGCGGCGTCCCATGTAGTGGAACGACGTGTAGTGGTCGTCGGTCCAGAACACGTCGCCGGTGCCGATCGCCCGAATGATCCGCGCCGCGTCACGGCGCGGGATGGCGTCGTTCACCTGCTGGTGGTAGATGGTCGTGTTGTACTCCTGGAACGTCCCCGTGTACCCCCTGCTGGAACTGCCGGCCTGCCCGCTGTTGAGGAAGGCGGTCAACCGGCCGTCGCGGTCGTAGAACCTGCCCCCGGTGAACACGATGTCGTGCACCTGCTGGTGGGTGCGGGGATCGACGAAGCTGGCGGCCTCGAACCACTCCCGGTCCCCGATGTTGCGGAAGTTCGGCCAGTCCAGCTGACCCCAGAAGGTGATGCCCTGCCACATGTAGCCCGGCGGGTTCTGCGGGTTGGAGGAGCTGCCGGCGACCGGCGGCGGGGGCGCGGCCGACGCGGCGCCGGGCGCGGCGATCCCCAGACCCAGGACGAGCCCGGTGGCCGTGAGCGTCAGGGCGACCGCGCCCTTGACCCTGTCAGCAAGCTTTCCCATGCTTGTGAATCCCTTCCGAGAGTTCTTGTCCCACCGCCAGGAAGCTCGGCGGTCTGGACAAATCCTCACGGCCGGGAGATTGTCCAGCGAGTCCCCGACGATGGATGTGGACAACCTCGCCGCCACAGGACCTGGCGGCCGGAAACGTGTGCATGCCGAAACCAGGTCCATGCGGGTCAAGCGGGAAAGTGGCTCTCGCAGACGACGCCGCCGAAGCCGCCCCGAAGACCACTCCCACGCCTATCTGCGTCTCCTTCGCACCGAAAGCGCTGTCGGCCTGGTCATGCTGCGGAGTTTCTCGGCGTCAGCCGACGAGACGGTCCGGGAGGCGGTGCGCCGACGTCACCTCGGCCTGCAGGAGTCGATCGCCCGGTTGCCGGGGGCAGATGCCATGCAGGTTCGCACTTTCTTCGCCGCCGGCTTGATCATGACGGTCTCCGTGGCATCGCCACCCTGGCCTCGGATCCACGCGGCGTCATCGACATCCGCGAGGCCGGCCACTGGGTCCAGATGGAACGCCCCGATGACGTCAACGCGGCCCTGCTGGACTTCTTCAAGCAGCTCTGAGTCGCGGTCAGGTCCCACGGGTACCGCCGGCCGTGTGCCATCTGATCAACTTGCCGGGGTTGGTGGCGCCGGCAAGCGGCCAGGATCTCGAACACTTCTCACAGTCGGCTCGTGCGGCTGGTCGCGAGGGGAGTTGTGCAGGCTCCGGTAGAAGTTCCGATGGGCTTCGGCGGCCGCGGCCCACGTGTAACGCCGGGCCAGGGCCCGCCCGGGCGCCGGGTCGGCATCGTCGAGCGCCGCCCGTAGCTCGCGGGCGAAGCCAGGCGGGTCGGTGGCGAACCGCGCGGCCCCGCCGAAGACCTCCCGCAGTACGGGCAGGTCGCGGGTCACCACCGGCACCCCGGCGGCCAGGGCCTCCATCGCGGCCAGCCCGAAGCCTTCCTTGGTGGACGGGAACGCGAACACTGCCGCCGAAGCCACCAGCGACGGCAGCTCGTCGTGCGCGACCGGGCCCAGCACGACCGGCTCGACGCCCAGCTCGACGGCGCGTTTCTCCCAGCGTGTCCGGTAGTCGCGGTAGTCGAAGAGCGTCTCGCCGCCGGCGATCAGCAGGCGGAGGTCCGGCCCGGCCAGCAGCGCGTATGCCTCCAGCAGGTCGAGCGAGCCCTTCCGTGGCTCGATCCCGCCGACGGCGAGTACGTACCGCCCCCGCGAAGAAGAGCGGCGAGCCGTCGCGAAGCGGTCGTAGTCGACGCCGTTGGGGATCACCGCCGCCTCGATGCCCCAGCCGGCGGCGACCTCGGCGGCGACCGAGGCGGACACGCAGATGTGCGCGTAGGGTCGGACGATCGCGCGGTCGTGGCAGGCCGCCAGCTCCGGCGTGGTGAACGTGTCGAGGTGGTGGATCGTGCGGACACACCGGTCGACGGCGTTCGCGCTGATGCAGTCCTGCGCGTGCACGATGTCGTACAGCTCCGGGGTGAACGCGACGCGCAGCACGGCGATGGACCGCAGGATCCGCTCGCCGACAGACTCCCCCGCGACGTCGGGGAACGGGACGATCACCAGGCGCACCCGCGGGTCGACCGGCCGGAAGAACCCCGCGTCGCCGCCGCGGCCGAGTGTCCAGACCGTGACGTCCTCGCCGAGCTCCGCCAGCGCCTCGGCCAGGGCGAGAGTGTGCACGACCCCGCCGCGAGGTTTCGTCGAGTAACTCAGCAGGGCGATGCGCATCAGGCCTCCCGGTAGACCTCGGGTTTCCGTTCCCCCAGGTGGTGCAGCACGCGGCGGGCATTGGCGATCTCCTGCTCGATGTCCAGCTCGGCGACCGCGATCCCGGCCTTCGACCAGGTGCGGGCCAGAATCTCGCCGCCGGGTCCGACGACCTTGGCCTGGCCGAGGAACCGCATCCCGCCCATCGAGCCGGTCTGGTTGGACGAGACCAGCACGACCTGGTTCTCCGCCGCCCGCGCCTGGTCGTACAGGTCGAACAGCCGCGACTGGCGGTCCTGTGCCATCCGCGGCGCGCGGTTGGTGATGCTGGTCGGCCACGCGCTCAGGCAAGCGACGATGTCGGCGCCGTCGATGGCAAGGGAGCGGGCCGACTCGGGGAACGTCTTGTCGTAGTCGATCAGCATGCCCAGCCGCCCGACGGGCGTGTCGAACGCGGCGAAGCGGTCACCCGGCTCGTAGGCGATGCTTTCCCCCGGCGGCTGGTGGACCTTGCGGTGCCGCCCGAGCACTCCGTCGCCGGTCACGCACACCGCGGAGTTGTAGCGCCGCGGCCCGTCGGCCTCGCAGTAGCCCACGCAGACGACCATCTCCGCGGCGAGCGAGGAGATGGTCTTCAGTTCCGCGCAGTCCGGGTCCAGCGCCGGCGGCAGCGCGTCCGGGTCCGGGTGGCGCAGGTCGGCGAGGTAGCCGCCGAGGGTCGCGTCCGGCAGCACCAGTAGCGCGGCGCCGGACGAGCGGGCGTGGTTGATCAGCGTCGCGATGCGCTGGAGGTCGAAGTCGAGGTCGCGGCCGAAGTGCGCGGCCACGGCGGCGATCCGGGTCTGCCCCATTCACGGGACACTAACCGGGTAGGCGTCGGGCCGGCGGTCGGCCAGGTGTTCCATCGAGCGCCGGGCCGTGGCCAGCGCCTCCTGGACGTCGAGTTCGGCGATGGCCATGCCCTCGGCGACGCCGGTGTCGGCGAGGATCTCGCCACCGGGGTCGACGATCTTGGCGCCGGCGACGAACCGGAGGTCGCCGAAGGTGCCGGACTGGTTGGCCGAGAGCCAGACGATCTGGTTCTCCAGCGCCCGGGCCCGATCGAACAGGTCGAACCGGCGTTTCCAGCGGTCTTCGGCGAGGTCGGGGGCCGGGTTGGTCCGGCTACCGGGCCAGGCGGACATGCAGACGACGATCTCGGCGCCGTCCAGCGCCAAGGCCCGCGCGGACTCGGGGAACGCCTTGTCGTAGCAGATGAGCATGCCCAGCCGCCCGACCGGCGTGTCGAACGCGGCGAACTCCCGGCCCGCGCCGTAGCTGGCGTTCTCGGCCAGGGGCTGGTGGACCTTGCGGTGGTGGCCGAGGACGCCGTCGCCGCTGACGCACACCGCTGAGTTGTAGCGGCGGTCGCCGGCGAGTTCGCAGTACCCCGCCGTGACCACCAGGTCGCCGGCCAGCGCGGCCAGCCGTCGCAGCTCGGGGCCGTCGGCGGCCAGCGCGGGCGGGCCCTCGGCGCCGCCGTCGAGGTTGACCAGGTAGCCGCCGAGCGCGGCCTCGGGCAGGGCCAGGAGCCGGACGCCTTCGGCCTTCGCTTCGCCGATCAGCTTTTCGATGCGGGCGAAGTCGGCCTCGAGGTCGCGGTCGAACGGCGCGGCGACCGCGGCCATCCTCAGTGTCGTCATGAGTTCCCCAATCCGGTGACGCCGCCGTCGATGGCTCGCGTCAGTTCGCCGTCAGGCCAGCGCAGCGTGACGCCGGAGCCCGCCACCAGCTCGCCGCAGGCCGCGGTGACCGCGGGCACGGCGGGTGCCGGGGCGCCGGCGGTCAGCATCGCGAAGCCCGGGAAGCAGGTCAGCCAGTCTCCCGCGGACGCTCCTCGCGGTCGCGGGACGCGTTCGACGTCCAGCACCGCGCCGCAGCCGGACGCCTCGGCGAGCATGCCGAGGGTGCCCGCGATCCCGGCCATCGAGACGTCCTTGGCTGCGGCCGGTCTCGCCGCCGCGACCGAGCCCAGCAGGTCACGCAGCTCGGGCGTGCGGCGCAAGGTCGTCGAATCCCACTGACGTCCGGTGTAGCCGGGCCGCCAGTCGCCGCCGAGGTCGACGGTGAGCCAGACGCGCTGCCCCGGCTTCCCGCCGCTCCCGGGCACCGGGTCGGTGGTCCGGCCCAGCGCGGTGACTGAGAGCGAAGCCGGGACGCCGAACTGCGTGTGCCCGCCGAGCACCGGCACGCGGTACGCCTCGCTCGCCTTCCGCAGTCCGCTGAGGACACGGGCGGCGAAGGACGCGTCGCGGGCGCCGAGCGCGTCGAGCAGCCCGGTCGGTGTGGCGCCCATCGCGGCCAGGTCGTTGAGGTTGACCAGCACCGAGCACCAGCCCGCCCATTCCGGGTCGCGCTCGACCATGGCGGGGATGATCGCGTCGCAGGCCGCGACAACGTCGGTGCCGGGCAACGGAACGCCGTCGTCGCCGACGAAGCCGGGCACGCCGGTCAGCCCGCGCAGCAGCGGCCCGAGCGCGGCCTTGGTGGACCGGGCCAGCGCGGCGATCCGACCGATCGGCCACCGCATCAGCACGTGCTCGTGGCCGGCGACGGTCACCGGCCGCACCCGCTGCCACCCGAGCCGCGTGAACAGCTTCTCGGTGCGGGTCTGCACGGTCGCTTCGAACCGCAGCGCGCCTTCGGCCTCGGCCCGCGCGCAGGCCGCCCGGACCAGCGCCGAGCCGATCCCGGGCCGCGAGCCGGGCGCGACGACCAGCCGCCCGCCGCGCCACCACCCAAGGTCGGGCCCGTCGGTGGCCGGGCCTAGCCGGACCCCGCCGAGCACCGCCCCGGCCGCGTCGCGGGCGACCAGCACGAGCGTGCGCGGGTCGGTGTCGTGGTCGTCGAGGTCGTGCCCGGCGAACAGGCCTTGCCGCGCCACGAACGCATCGTGGCGCAACGCTCGATACGCTGCGAGTCCATCGTTGGCGGCTTCTTCGATGTGGAACGCGGGGCGGGCGGCGATGCTGCGGACGTCACCGAGCAGCGCGAGGATGTCATGGTCCATGTCAGCCTCCCGCCGCACTGAGCAGCCCGCAGGCCCCGCACGCGGCACAGCCCGCGCCTTGCTCGGCCCCGGTCATCCCGGCGGCCCGCAGCAGCGCCGCGACCCGGCTGGTGATCTCGGCGACCAGCGACGGCGAAGGCGCGGTGGCGCCGTCGCGTCGGGCCAGGGTGCCGAGCATCGGCCGCATCGGGACGACGAACGGGTACACGCCCATGTCGATCAGCCGCCCGGCGCCTTCGACCAAGTCGTCCGAGTCCTCTCCTAGACCGATCAGCAGGTACGTCGAGACCCGGTTGCGACCGAACACCCGCACTGCCTCCGCCCACGCGGCCTCGTACTCGGCCAGTGGCACAGTGGACTTGCCGGGCATCCAGCGCCGCCGGACGTCGTCGTCGAGGGACTCGACGTGGATGCCGATCGACGTCGCCCCGGCTTCGCGCAGCTCGGTGAGCACGCCGACGTCGCCCGGCGGCTCGATCTGCACCTGGACCGGCAGCCCCGGCACCGCGTCGAGCACCGCGCGGACGCAGCGGACGAGGTGCCGGTCGTCATCACCATCTGCCGGACGCCGTCGAGCCGTACCGCCGCCTCGGCGACCTCCGCGAGCTGCTGCGGCGTCTTCGCGGCCACAGTGGAACCCGCCCGCAGCGACTCCTCGATGGTGCAGAACCGGCAGCGCTGGTCCTCGGCGTACCGTACGCACGTCTGCACGACGGTCGTCGCCAGGACGTCCCTGCCGTGCAGCAGCGCGATCTTCCGGTAAGGAATTCCGTCCGAAGTAGACAGATCGTAGAACCGCGGTCGCGCCACGGGTGTCACGCTCATCCCGAGGTCGACCGTTCCCCGGCGGATCCGGCCGTCGCGGACCTCGTACGGGCTGTCGGGGTTCAGCGGCAGCGTCGCGTTGGCACCGTCGACGACCAGGTGGCCGTCGTCGCTCGGCCCGGCGCCATTGCTGCGCTGCACAGGTGCGTCCACACGCACCCCGCGGACGGCGATGTCGGCGCGGGTGCCCAGATCTCCTTCGATGCCAACGCGCACTACCGCTCCTAGAACATGTAGGTGGAGTTGATGATGGCGCCCTTGCGCGCGTAGTGGATCAGCGCGTCCTGGACGTCCAGCGGGTGCGTCGGGATGACACCCTCGATGAGGTCCTCCTCGCGCGCCCCGTGCAGTGACAGCCCGAACCGGCAGCAGTAGGCCTTGCCGCCCTCGCCGATGAACGTCTTGAGCTGGTCGTTGATGTTCAGCTCGCCCGGGAACGCGGCGTTGCCGGTGGTCGGGAAGCCACGGGTGGCCAGGCAGTTCAACGAACCCGGGCCGTAGAAGTAGATCGCGGCCTCGAAGCCCTTCCGCAGCGCGCGGGTGGCCTGCAGGATCGCCACGAAGCTCACCGACGACTCGTGCGCGATGCCGTGCACGAGCGTGAAGTAGCTCTGGCCGGGTTCGGCCTGGTAGTCCGGGAAGACCTTGGTCCCGCCGTAGATGTTCGACCCCTGCGGCAGCGACGGGTGCGGGATCTCGTCGAGGCTGGTCTTCTCGGTCTCGGTCAGCTCTGCCATCGGTCTATTTCCCTTTCTTCGATCCGTACAGCACGTCGAACGTGCCGCGGAAAACCAGTTCGGCGAGCTCGCCGTCGCCGGTCGCGGCGGCCAGCTTCGCGAGTTCGCCGTCGTGATCGCCCCACGGCTGGTCGGAGGCGAACAGCACGCGGTCGTGACCGAGGCCCCGCCGCGAGATCTCCTCGACGAGCCAGCGCGGCGTGAAGCCGATCGCCCAGGACAGGTCCGTGTAGACCTGCCTGCCGGCGGCGATCCAGTCGAAGAACCGGCCGCCGACGAGCTTGATGTGCCCGCTCATCCCGCCACCGAAGTGGACGAGGTGCAGCTTGACGTCGCCGGCGTAGGCCTCGACGAGCTTGCCGACCTCGTCGATGTCCGACGCCGCGCCCGGCGAGGTGTGAACGTGCACGACGAGGTCGTGTTCCCGCGCGGTGGCGAAGATCCGGTCCAGCTGCGGCTCGCACGCGGGATCGGACGCCCTGCCGCCCAACAGGAAGCTGAGCTTCAGTGCCCGCACGCCGTCCTCACCCGCCAGTTTCAGCGCTTCTTCGGTGCGGTCGGCGTCCTCGGCTCTCGGGGACACCCACAGCGCGGCGCTGATCCGGTCGTCCTTGGCCGCCGCCTCGACGCAGAGTTCGTTGAAGGAAAAAGCGATCGCCGGGTCGGGCACGCCGTAGTTCGGGATCACCAGCGCGCGCTCGGTGCCTTCGCGGTCCAAGTCGGACAGCAGCTCGCCGATCGTCGCGCGGCTGCCGATCGCCGGGGCGACCGGCGGTCCACCGTAGAACGGGTACGCGGGCAGCACGCCCAGGTGCCGGTGGGCGTCGTTGGTCCACTTCATCAGGCCACCGTCCGGGGCGCGGCCCAGTCGTCGTCGGCCGGGTAGGTGCTCACCGGCGTGCCGGAGATCCACCGGACGTCGGCGCCCCTTCCGCCGCCGGTGATCCGCCGCGTCAGGTACTCCGCGTCCGCGGCGACGCCGCAGAACCGGCCGGAGCCCCAGGTGTGCTGCCACGGCAGGCCGAGGAAGTACAGCCCGGGGCAGCTGGTGACGCCGCGGTGGTGCGTCGGGTAACCCGTGCCGTTGAACACCGGGACGTCGATCCAGCGGTGGTCACGGCCGAACCCGGTGCTCCAGACAACCGCCGAAAGCGCTTGCGCGTCGAGGGTGCGCGGCCCGTCCACCGGCTCCCACACCGGCTTGTACCGCTCCTCGCGGGGCGCCACGATCCCGCGCTGCGCGATGAAGGCGTCGATCGAGTCCTTGATACCCTCGGACACCGCGTCGGCCGCGTCGAGGTTGCGGCGCAGGTCGTCCGCGAACTCCAGTTGTCCACCTCGGACCCGGGCCAGCCTCCCGTAGAGCTGCATGCCCTCCGCGGCGAACGCGCGCAGGTCGATGTCGTGCCCGCCGTCGCGACCGGTGACGTAGTGGTTGGCCCGGAACCGCACGGTGTCCGCGTCGGCGAACTCGTCGATCCCCCGCGCGTAGTAGCCCATCTCGTCGAGCCAGGCCACAACGTCCCGGCCGCGGTAACGCCGGGCCACCCGCGGCGCCGAGCCGACGGCGAGGTGCACCCGGCGCC
>Ga0310811_10011213_pt1 | contig 11613 bp, 10 predicted proteins | sample YCmetagenome_FD_207642 | JGI IMG/M metagenome (GOLD analysis project Ga0310811, IMG submission 207642) | Soil microbial communities from experimental microcosm in Duke University, North Carolina, United States - YC | ecosystem: Engineered > Artificial ecosystem > Soil microcosm > Unclassified ...
GCCCCCTCCGCCATGGCCTGGGCGCGCAGACGCCCCTGCAGCAGGGCCTCGGCGGCCGCGAGCTCAGCCCGGCTGTTGATACCGATGAGCTCCTCGGCCGGGGCCTCGACGGCCGCGCAGGCGAGCCCGCGCCGGCGGGCCAGCGCGACGATATCGGTCAGATAATACTCCCCCTTGGCGTTGCCGTTCCCGACCTCGACCAGGAGCTCCCAGAGCAGCTTGCCGTCGACCGCCATGACACCGGAATTGCAGAGGCCGATCTCGCGCTGCGCCGCCGTGGCCTCGCGATGCTCGACGATCGCCTCGAGCCGGCCTTCGCCGTCGACGATCAGCCGGCCGTATTCCCCGGGATCGGCGGGACGCATGCCCAGGACCACCGCCGCCGGCAGGTCGGCCGCGCGGCGCCGGGCCAGAAGCCGCTCGAAGGTCGCCGTCGAAATGAAGGGCGTGTCGCCATAGACGATGAGGATGTCGCGGGGTGTCGGGCCCATCGCCTCCTTGGCGGCGAGGACCGCATGGCCGGTGCCGAGCTGCTCGGCCTGGATGGCGGTCGGATGCGGCGCCACCGCCGTGGCGACCGATTCCATGCCGGGCGCCACCACGACCACCACCCGGGAGGGATCCAGCGGCTCCAGGCTTGCCAGGACATGGCCGATCATCGGCCGGCCCGCGATGGCATGCAGGACCTTGGGCAATTCAGATTTCATCCGCGTGCCCTTGCCGGCAGCGAGGACGATGGCGGCGGCGGTGGATCTGGCCATGACCGGTTTTCTCTGACTCCTGACTCCCGGGAGCACCTTCGAGCGGGCGGCAAACTGCCACAGCGGCCGGCCGCCTCCAAGCTGGCAGATTAGGCCCGTGACCGAATCCGGCCGGTTCCCTATCCTCCCACCACCCAGCCGACAATCATGACAGGCCGATGGCAGCCCCCCGCACCAGTCTCATCTTCGACCTCGACGGAACCCTGATCGACAGCGCCCCGGACATCGCCTTTGCGCTGAACGAGCTTCTCGCCGAGCTCGACTGCGCCCCTCTGTCGCTCGAAGCCGTGCGCGCCCTGATCGGGGACGGCGCCCCCATTCTCCTCGCCCGAGCGCTCCACGCCGGCGGGGCGGTCTTCGAGCCGGAGACCTATGAATCGCTGATCGAGCGCTATCGAACCCTCTACCTCGACCATGCGACGGTGGATACCACGGTTTACGCCGGAGTGCCGGAGACCCTCGAGCTTCTGCGGTCGCAGGGCTATCGGATGGTGGTCTGTACCAACAAGCTCCAGCATTCCAGCCTGCACATCCTCGAAGCCTATGATCTCGCCCGCTATTTCGACGGGGTGGCCGGCGGCGATGTGGTGCCGGCGCGCAAGCCCGATCCGGGGCATCTGCTGGCGGCGCTGAAACTGATAGGGGCCGGGCCAGAGCAGGCGGTCATGATCGGCGACGGCATTAACGATGTCACCGCGGCCAAGGCCGCCGGCATCCCCGTGCTGGTACTGCCGTCCGGCTATGGGGAGATCGCGGCGGAGGCGCTGGGCGGCGACATGCTGCTGCCCGATTTCGCGGCGATCCCGGCGGCGCTGGAGAGCTTTCCCTAGGGAAGCACGGCCCGCAGGTCGAAATGCATCTTGCCGAGCCCGCTCTCGGCCTCCAGGCGCAGAAGCACTGGCGCCGAGCCCACGATGCCCCGCGCCAGCCAGAAACGCGCCGTGGTGGGATACATGCCGGCGTTGATGGCATATTCGGGGAAGCCCGAGATGAGGCTCACCGCCGCGTCGCAGGCCTTTGCCTGGGCCTTGGGGGCCACCGGCAGCCGCGGCACGGCCAGGCCCTCCGGTGCCGGCGACAGCGAAAGATCGTAGCGCCGGGCCCCGTCGAAGATCCGGAACTTGCCGGCGCAGCTCCCCCGTTCGCTGACCTTGACGATGATCGCCAGGGCCGCGCTCAAAGGGTCGATGGTGCCGGCCAACCCGCCCTGGGCGACCGCGTCCTGCCCCTCCTGGGTCGGCGGGTCGTCGGTGAGGGTGACGCTGCCACCGGGACCATAGCTGAGGGCGACGCTCTGGCGGTTGTCGTAGATCGAGGTCTCGCTGTGATAGCTCGAAGGTTGCAGCCCGACCTCCTCGGTCTTGCCCAGGCTGGCGGCCTTGAAGTGGAACGGAACCATGTCCCCCAGCGCCCCGACCAGGCCGGTCGACAGGCTCATGCGATAAGGCCCGCCCTCGGCATCGCGGGCGACCTCCACCCGGGCGTCGAGCACCGGGGAATCGACGAGGTAGCCGGTGTATTGCAGCTTGACGGGGACAGCCTGGGCCGCAGCCGCCGTGGCGAAGGCGATGGCGGTAAGGCCGACCAAGGCCGGAATCAAATGCAGCGGTTTCATGGATAAGTGAAGCTAGGACCTCGGCGCCCGCGGGGCAAGACGCGATTGCCTGGCGGGAAGCCCTGCGAGCGCGCCCGTTGACAGCGGGTCGGTGCCGCCGTAAGAGAGCCCCGCCGATCGACCTCGGGCGCTTAGCTCAGCGGGAGAGCACACCCTTCACACGGGTGGGGTCGTAGGTTCAATCCCTACAGCGCCCACCACTCGGTCTTACGCAGAAATCCGCCTTGCCGGGCAGAGCCGCCCCCTCCCATTGCGGTTGCGGCGAGTGTGGCATCAATGAAGTCGATCGCAGGCCGACTTACTAAGCCCGCACGCCGATCCATACACTCGTCCGGATCATGGTGTCGGCTGAGTCCGATTGTTCCGGGATTTACCGCCGCTCGTCATAGGTCAGTGGGAGGATATGATGAAGACGCGTTATCTCGTCGCGTTATCTGTTTTGGCGGGCGTTGCAGTCGGCGCCGCAGCCATGCAGGCGCTTCATGCCCAGGCCGAACCGCCGGCCTATGTCGTCGGCGAGATCGAGGTGAGGAACGCGACGCTCTATGACCAGGCCTATGTCCCCGCCGCCATGAAGGCGATTGCCGATGGCGGGGGCAAATACATCGTTCGCGGCGGCGAAAGCGCTGCTTTGTATGGCCAGCCCCCCAAAGGGCGCATCGCCATCATGGTCTTCGAGAACATGGAAAAGGCAAAGGCCGCGTTCGATTCCGCGGCCTATAGGGCGGCCAAGAAGGTGGGAGATAAATACGCGGACTTCCGGATCTATGCCGTGGAAGGTCTGCCGCAATAGTGGATGCCCGACGCCGACAGGCGTCCCGACCTGTGGGACTGCTGGACAAGCCCCAAGGTCCCTTGCATCAACAGGTGATCCTGACCGGATATCTTACTGAAAGAAAACACTTCTACCGGTCGGGCCCCGCCGGCGCTTAGCCGCATTCCAAATGCCGGCCCAAATTTAACACCGCACGGCCCGGCTTCCCTCTGTTTATCTAGGCGCAGTCGATGGCGGCTCACCCTCGGTCCTCAGGAGCAAAGCCATGATGCGTCTCACGCTCGTCATAGCGACAGCGATCGTCCTTTCCCTCGGCGGCTTGGCTGGATATCTCCTGCCGCTGCTGTGAGCTAAGGGCGAGGACGGAAGAGTCACGAGTTCCGCTGCGGACGCCACGGCGAACCGCAGCAGAGTATGCGCCAGCCCCCTCGTCCCCTGGCGCATTCGCCGCCGCCGGTCCACCCCCAACCCAACCGGCGGCGGCATCTCTCTCCCCGTTGTCAGACCGCTCAGCTGATCGAGACCGTCGCGAAATCCTTCGAATATTGTTGCGGGTGCAGCTTCCAGCCCGAGACATTGACGCGGGTCGCCCCGATGGCATCGGGGAAGACGGGAATGATGGCCCCGCCGTCGTCGCGTAGCAGCTTCTGTGCCGCCTTGTAGAGATCGCCCCGCTTGGTCGCGTCCACCGTGGTGCGGGCCTCGGCAACCAGCTTGTCGAATTCGGGGCGATGCCAATGGGTCTCGTTCCATTTGGAATCCGAGAGATAGGCGACGCTGAGGGCGTCATCGGCCCCGCGCCCCGACCAGGAGGAGCAGATGAAGGGCTTCTTCAGCCAGATGTTGTCCCAATACTCGCCCTCGGGAGTCTTGGTGATCTTGACGTTGATCCCCGCCTCCCCGGCCATGGCCTGGTAGACCGTGGCCAGCTCGATGAAGCCGGGGGTGACGTTGGAGGTGAAGAGCTCGAGATCGAGGCCGTTGGGATGGCCGGCCTCGGCCAGCAATGCCTTGGCCTTGGCGATGTCGCGCTTGCGGGCCGGCTCGTCCAAGGCATAGCGCACCCAGGGTGCCACCGGATCGTCGTCGCCGACCTGGCCCCGGCCGCCGACCACGAGGCGTTTGATCTTCTCGCGGTCGACGACATATTTCATCGCCCGACGAACCCGGACATCGTCGAAGGGCGCGGTATCGGTCCAGACCGCGAGGTTCAGCACGAAGGGGGAGCGGACCGAGACGACCTTGACCTCGGGGTTCTTCTCCAGGCTGTCGATGCCGATGCGCGGCAGGTCCCAGACGAGATCGACCTGGCCGCTGGCGATGGCCGCGATGCGGGCCGCCGAATCCGGGATCGAGCGCAGCTCCACGACATCGACCTTGGGCAGGCCCGGGCGCCAGTAATGCTCATTTTTGACGAAGACGCTGGGATCCTCGCCGGGCACGAAATGCTGCACCTTGAAGGGCCCCGTACCGATGCCTTGGGTTCGGATCTGATCCGCCGGCTGGCCTTCCTTCAGGATATAGGTAAAGCGGTTGGCGATGAGGGAGGGGAATTCCACCACGACGCTCTTCAACTTGAAGCGCACGGTGGCATCGTCCACCGCCTCGATGCCCGCCGGGTCCAGCACCGACAGCGAGGAGGCGGCCGGCGAGGCCGTCGCCGGGTCGAGCAGGCGCTTGTAGGAATAGACGACGTCCTTGGCGGTGAAGGGCGAGCCGTCCTGGAATTTGATCCCGCTATGCAGGTGGAAGGTCCAGACATCCGCGGCGGCGTTGGACTCCCAGGACTTGGCCAACTGCGGCTTGGGCGTGAAGGTGTCGTCGAGGATCACCAGCCGCTCGAAGGCAAGGCTGATGCGCGCGGCATCGGGATCGGCCGTGCTGAGGGCGGGGTCCATCGTCCCCTTGGGCCCGTCCGCTTCGCCCGCGGCGATGCGCAAGGTCTTGGCCCCGGCCGCGCGTGCCGCGCCCGCGAAGGTGCCCGAGCCGGCGAGGGCGACGCCCGCCGTGGTCGCCAGAAAACGCCGGCGCGATAATGCTGATCCCTGTTCCATTTATGCCTCCTGTTCCTGTCCCTGGCGGCCCGAGGCCGCCCGCAAATGGCGCGTTTCCGGTTCCAATTCGGCGCCGGAGGCCTGCCCAAAGGACAGCCCCGGCGCCGGGAAACCGCCGCGTTCTTCCTAGATCAGCTTATCACAGTCTGGAAACGGATTTTATCTTTTAGAACAGGGAAGGATTTCTTTCAGGGTGCTTTTCGGTCGCGTCCCGCTTCTCTATTCCCCTCGCCCCTGGAAGGGGGAGAGGGGTCAGGGCGAGGGGGTTGTCGATCGTAGAGAGTGCTGCGAAGGAGAACCGATCTCCGCTCACCCCTGCTTATGGATCGGATCGACCCACAGCACCGTCTCCGGTTTCTCCACCGCGGCGATATCGAGGTTCACTACCACCGCCTCGTTGTCGCTGCGCACCAGCACGCATTCCAGGGTCTCGTCGCGCGAGGCATTGATCTCCTGATGCGGCACATAGGGCGGGATGTAGATGAAATCCCCCGGGCCGGCTTCGGCGGTGAATTCGAGATGCTCGCCCCAGCGCATCCGGGCACGGCCCTTGACGACATAGATCACGCTCTCCAGCGCGCCATGGTGATGGGCGCCGGTCTTGGCGTCGGGATGGATATGCACGGTCCCCGCCCAGATCTTCTGGGCGCCAACCCGAGCGAGGTTGATCGCCGCAGCGCGGTTCATGCCGGGGGTCTGGGCGGTATTGGCGTCGAGGCTGTCGCCGGGGATCACCTTCACGCCGTCGAATTTCCAGTCGCTCGTCTCGGGCTTGCTCATCTCGTTCTCCCTCATACAGCGTCCAAGGCCTGCTGGATGTCATCGAGGATGTCGTCGACATTCTCCAGCCCGATGGAGAAGCGCAGCAGCCCGTCGCCGATGCCATGGGCGGCGCGCTCCTCGGGGCTGTAGGTGGCATGGGTCATGCTGGCGGGATGCTGCACCAGGGTCTCGGCATCACCCAGGCTGACCGCCCGCGTCACCAGCTTCAGCCGGTTCATGAATTCCATCCCCGCCTGCATCCCGCCGGCCAGCTCGAAGGCGATCAGCCCGCCCGGCGCCGACATCTGCCGCTTCGCCAGCTCGTATTGCGAAAAGGATTTGAGTCCGGGATAGGAGAGCTGGGAGACCGCCTTGTGGCCCGCGAGATGCTCCGCCACCGTCGCGGCCGAAGCGGAATGCCGGGCCATGCGGATCTCCAGCGTCTTGAGACCGCGCAGGATCAGGAAGGCGTTGAGCGGCGAGATCGTCGCTCCGGTCATCCAGCGCAGCCCGACACCGCGGATGCGTCCGATCAGCTCAGCCTTGCCCACCGTGATGCCGGCCAGGAGATCGCCATGGCCGCCGAGGTATTTGGTGGCGGAATGCACGACGACATCGGCGCCATGCTCGAGCGGACGCTGGAGGACCGGCGAGGCGAAGGTATTGTCGACCGCGACCGTGGCGCCGGCCTCATGGGCCATGCCGGCGATGCGCGCGATGTCGATCACCCGGAGATTGGGATTGGCCGGCGTCTCGAAGAAGACCAGCCGGGTCTTGTCGTTGAGCAGCGGCGCCAGGGTCTCCGGCCGGGTCAGATCGGCCAGGCGCGTGGTGATGCCGAAGCGGCTGAGGCCCTTGGTGAAGAAGGCGAAGGAGCTGCCGTAGATCGTCTGGTCGATGACGATCTCCTCCCCGGCGCTGACCAGGGTCCAGACCAGGCTCGAGATCGCCCCGATGCCCGAGGCCAAAGCAAGCCCCGCCTCCCCGCCTTCCAGGCTCGCCATCCGCTCCTCGAGCAGTGACTGGGTCGGGTTGCGGGTGCGGCCGTAGATGTAGCCGGCGCGCTCGCCGCGGAACATGTCGCCGCCCGCTTCCGCGCTCTCGAAGGCATAGGTCGAGGTCATGAAGATCGGCGGGGTCAGCGCGCCCTTCTCCGTGGCGGGGTCGTAGCCCAGATGGATCGCCCGCGTGGAAAATCCGGGCTCGCGGTTGGGTCGCGGCTTCTTCTGCATCGGTGATGAACTCCTTGGGTCTCTCGGGTCTCTGCTCAGGTCTTGCGCTTGCGCGGCTTCGCGGCGCGCTTGGGCGCCGCGGCCTTGGCGCCCGGCGGCCGGTTCTCGGCGAAGCCCAGCTCCTGGGAGATCCGCTCGGCGGTCCCCATCACGGCCGTGGCCCATTCCTCGACCGCGACCTCACGCATGCGCTCCGCCGGCCCGGCGATGCCGACTCCGGCGACGACGACGCCGGAGGGGCTCTTGACCGGAGCGGCGATGCCGAACACCCCCGGGCGCCATTCCCCGCCGGTCACGGCATAGCCGCGCTCGCGGATCAGGGCCAGTTCGGCCTTCAGCTTGCGCGGATCGGTAATGGTATTCGGCGTGTAGCGCTTCAGGGTCTTGGCGATCCGCCCGGTCACCTCCTCCGGCAGGAAGGCGAGGATGGCCTTGCCCGTCGCGGTGCAATAGGCGGGCGCGCGGTCGCCGACGCCGATATAGGCGCGCACCGCATGGACGCTGTCGACCTTGTCGACATAGATCACCTCGCCATGCTCGAACATGGAGAGATGCACGGATTCCCGCGTCGCCTGGGCGAGGCTCGCCAGATGCGGCTGCGCCAGCCCGCGCAGATTGAGCCGGTTGAAGACCCGGATCCCCAGCTCCCAGAGCCGGAGCGTCGGCTCATAGGCCCGGGTCTTGGGGTCCTGCCGCACATAGCGGCATTCCTCCAGAGTCTTCAGCAGCCGATGCGCATTGCTCTTGGTGACGCCGCAAAGCTTGGCCATGTCGGTGAGGGCGCAGGGCCCCTCGCTCATGGCCAGCGCCTCGAGCATCTTGAAGCCTTTGACGACGGTGGTTTCCATGATCTTCCGCGAGCGGCGTCAGGACGCGGGCGCGCCGGCCTTCACCTCCGGCGCGGAGGCCTGGTCGAGCGCGCGGATGGACTCGGCATCGAGGGTCAGGGTCGCGGCCTTCTGCAGCTCGGCGAACTGCTTCAGGCTGGTGGCGCTGGCGATGGCCGCGGTGACCGTCGGGCGCGCAATCAGCCAGGCGATCGCGATCTGGGCGGGCGTCGCGCTCTTGGCCTTGGCGACCTTGTCCAGCGCGGCCAGGATGCGCAAGCCGCGCTCGTTCAGATATTTGCTGCCGACACCGCCGCCCCGGGCGCTCTGGCCCAGATCCTTTTCGCTGCGGTATTTGCCGGTAAGGAAGCCCGCGGCCAGCGCGTAATAGGGAATGACGCCGATGTCCTCCTTGAGGCAGAGGGGCTGGAGCTCGGCTTCGAAACCCTCGCGGTCGTAGAGATTGTAGAGGGGCTGCAGGCTCTGGAAGCGCGGCAGATGCTTCTCGGCGCTGACCTTCAGGGCTTCCGCCAGGCGCGGCGCCGTATGGTTCGAGGCGCCGATCGCCCTGACCTTGCCCTGCTCGATAAGCTTGGCATAGGCGCCGAGAGTCTCCTCGAAGGGCGTCGCCGCATCGTCGATATGGGACTGGTAGAGATCGATGTAATCGGTCTGCAGCCGGGCGAGGGAGGCCTCGACGGATTTCATGACATGGGCCTTCGACAGGCCCTTGCCGAAATCGCGGATCTCCCAGCCGGCCTTGGTCGCGATCACCACCCGCTCGCGCCGGCCGCGGCTCTTCAGCCATTTGCCGATGATGGTCTCGGACTCCCCGCCCTTATGGCTCGGGACCCAGGCGGAATAGACGTCGGCGGTGTCGATCAGATCGAAGCCGGCATCGACGAAGGCGTCGAGCAAGGCGAAGGAGGTGGCCTCATCCGTGGTCCAGCCGAAGACATTGCCGCCGAAGGCGAGCGGGGCCACGTCCAGGCCGGATTTTCCGAGCTTGCGCTTCTTCATCTTAACTTCTCCCGGTTTCATCGAATTCGGTGGGCTGGCCGGTGCGGGCGGTGAGCCCACCGTCGACCACGAGGGCGGCGCCGGTCACGAAGGAGGCATCCTCCGAGGCCAGGAAGAGGATCGCGGCCGCGGCCTCCTGCGGCTGGCCGATGCGGCCCAGCGCGCAGGCACGGTCATAGCCGCTGACGCTGCCGGCCCCGGGCAGGCTCGCGACCATGCGCGGCGAGGCGATGGGGCCGGGGCAGACGGCATTGGCGCGGATGCCATGGCGCCCCTCTTCCCAGGCCAGGCTTTGCGTCAGATTGATGATCGCCGCCTTGGCCGCATTATAGGCGGCCCAGCCGGGATCGCCACGCAGGCCGGAGATCGAGGCCATGTTGACGATGCTGCCCGCGCCCCGCCGGCGCATCACCGGCAGCACGGCGCGGCAGGCGATGACGGTGCTGCGGACATTGAGGGCGTAGAGCCGGTCCCAGACCGCGAGATCGAGGTCGGCGATCAGCCCGCCGGCGCTGCCGCCGGCGATATTGATCAGCACGTCGATCCCGCCGGCGCGCGTCTCGACCTCGGCCAGGCCGCCGGTCAGCTCCGATTCCGCCATCACATCGGCCTGAAGGGCCGTGACGTCATGTCCCGCGGCCGTGAGCCTGACCGCCAGCCGCTCGGCCTTGGCGCCGTCGCGGTCGAGGGCGAAGACCTTCGCCCCCTCGCCGGCCAGACGCTCAACACAGGCCGCCCCCATGCCGTCGGCCCCGCCCGAGACGACGGCGGTCTTGCCGGCAAAGCGCTGGGGGGAGATCGGCATGCGGATGGCTCAGACCTTGGACAGCTTGCGCTCGGGGTCGAAGAAGGGCATGGGCACGACCTCGCCCGCAACCGGTTTTTCGCCGAGCCGGACCGTGACGCGCTGCCCCGGCGTGGTGGCGCGCCGGTCGAGCATGGCGATGGCGATGCTGGCCTCCAGGCTGGGCGAGATCGAGGCGCTCGTAACCTGCCCCACCGCCTTGCCGTCGACCAGCACGGCGTCGCCGATGAAGGCCGCCTCCTGGCCCTCGAGGCGTAGCCCCGCCAGGCAATGCGCGGGCTCGCGGGCGACGGGGTCGGTCAGCACTTCGCGGCCATGGAAGAAGCCCTTGTTGGCATTCACCATCCAGCCGAGGCCGACGTTGAAGGGCGTGTGCTGCCAGTCGAAATCCTGGCCAAAATTGATGATCGCCGCCTCGATGCGGCGCAGGCCCAAGGCCCGGCTGCCGCAGAGCTTGACCCCGTCCTTGCGGCTCTCCTCCCAGAGGTCGCCGAACATCTGCTCGGCCTGGGGCACGTCGACATAGATGTCGTAGCCGAGTTCGGCAGTGAAGCCGGTGCGCGAGATGACCGTGGGCACGCCGCAGACCCTGGCCTCGACCGAATGATAGAAGGGCACGCGCGACAGATCGGCGTCGGTCACCCGCTGCAGGATCTCCCGCGACTTCGGCCCCTGCAGGCTCGCCACATGCTTGTCGTCGAGATAGCTCGTCACGGTGACGCGCCGGCCGAGGGAATTGGCATAGATCCATTGCTCGGAATGGCCGGGGCCGCCCACCCACCAGATCTTCTCCGGGCTGAAGCGGATGAGAACCGCATCCTCGACGATGCCGCCGTAGTCGTAGCACATGACGGCATAGAGGCATTGGCCGTCCTTGGCCCGGGCGAGATCGCGGGGAATCAGCTCGTTCATCACGGCCAGCGCATCGGGCCCGGCAATCTCGATCACCTCCTCGCCCGTGACATCCCAGAGCCCGGCGATCTTGCGCAGCGTCCAATACTCGTCCACGGGATCGGTGATCTGGTCCGGCTTCAGATAGCTGTTGTGAAGCTTGAACTCCTTCGCCTGCCGACCGATGACCGGATAGAAGGCGGTGTGCTTCAGCCCCTTGCGGAAGCGGGTCACGCCCCGGGCATAGGGCGGCACGCCCAGATAGCTGGCGAATTCATGGCGCTCGACTGTCGGATCCTTACGCATGGTCTGTCCTTCTTCCCCTTGAGCTCACGCCGTGGCGGCGATTGGACTGTTGTCGTCGATGGCGGCCGAGAGATCCGGCTGGGTCAGCGCCAGCTCGGCGGCCGGAACGTGGCAGCGGATCTCATGGCCGTTGCCCAGGACCTGCACCGGCGGCGGGATCTCGGCGCAGACGCCCGTGATCCGCCGTGGGCAGCGCACGGCATAGGGACAGCCCGGGATCAGCGCCGCGGTCGAGGCGGCCGCCTCGGCGCCGGGCGGCGGCAGGGCTGCGCGACGGCGGGCGAGCCGCGGCACCGCCATCAGCAGGCTTTCGGTATAGGGGTGATAGGGCGGGCGGAAGACCTGAGCCACCGGGCCGATCTCGCAGAGCGATCCCGCGAAGAGCACCCCGACACGATGGGCCAGCCAGCGCACCACCGAGAGGTCATGGGAGATGAAGAGATAGGTGAGCCCTCGGCGGCGCTGCAGATCGCGCAGAAGATCGATCACGCTCGCCTGCACCGAGACATCGAGGGCCGAGAGGATCTCGTCGCAGAGCAGCAACGCTGGCTCCGCCGCCAGCGCC
>Ga0310811_10011215_pt1 | contig 11610 bp, 11 predicted proteins | sample YCmetagenome_FD_207642 | JGI IMG/M metagenome (GOLD analysis project Ga0310811, IMG submission 207642) | Soil microbial communities from experimental microcosm in Duke University, North Carolina, United States - YC | ecosystem: Engineered > Artificial ecosystem > Soil microcosm > Unclassified ...
GTCGTTGCCTCACCGGGGCGGAAATGCGGTGGCTGCTCGATCGTCATCACACCTCGCTGTCGCACGGCTTTTGCAGATCCGCGCGTTTTGGTCACGATTGACATTTTCGGCCAAACTAACCTACCGTGCAATATAAATGAAATAGCATTCCATAGGGTGGAACATCTTCGTTCAACACATCATGCTCGACAGAATGCAGATGAAAGAGCGCGCGCCGCAGGCAGGTCAGGCGGTCATCGAAGCTGTCGATGTGAACCATGCCTATGAAGGGCAGAACGGCTGGGTCCGCGCGCTCCAGAATTTCAATCTGACGATTCCGCAGAACGAATTTCTGTGTCTGCTGGGACCATCGGGATGTGGCAAAAGCTCTTTCCTCCGTATCCTGACCGGACTGATGAAGCCAATGGAGGGCGAAGTCCGCCTCAATGGTGCGCGGATCGCGGGGCCGGGACTGGATCGTGGCATCGTCTTTCAGGAGCCTGCGCTATTTCCATGGCTGACGGCCTTGCGCAATGTCGGATTCGGTCTGGAGATGAGCGGATGGAGCAAGGACGCGGTGAACGCGCGCGCCGATGAAGTCCTGCGCATCGTCGGTCTTGATCGCGCCATGCATCTTTATCCCTACCAATTGTCCGGCGGCATGCGTCACCGTGTGGCCGTGGCGCGCGCTTGGGCTTTGAAGGATGCTTCGGTGTTACTGATGGACGAGCCGTTCTCGGCCATCGACGCGATCAACCGCATGACGCTGCAAAAATATCTTGTCGATGCCTGGCTCGCCGAACCGCGCACCGTAATCTACGTCACCCATGATATCGACGAGGCCGTCTATCTCGCGGATCGCATTGCGATCATGACCCCCTCCCCCGGACGTGTCGGTCGGGAGATCAAGGTCGACCTCGACCGACCACGTGACCGCAATTCGGCACGAGCGACCGAACTGCGTCAGGAACTGACCGAGATCATGCGAGACCTCGGCGAATAACAATCAAATGGCCGCAAGAGCCACGACACGCATGACAAGGAATTCAGGGAGAGAATGATGGCCCAGATGACCCGCAGACAGGCCTTGGTGACAGGTTCGGCGTTATTATTCGCCCCCCGCCTTGCCGTCGCGGCGCCGACCGACACAGTCCGCTTTGGCGTTCTTTATCCGAACCTCACGACGGTCATCCACGAAATCGCAAAAGAAACCGGAGCTTACGCGAAGCACAATCTCAATGTCGTCGAGACCCGTTTCAAGTCAGGTCAGACGGTTGAAGGGGTGGAGCAACTCTGGCGCGGCAATCTTGAATTCTACATGGGCGGCGCACCCGAAGTCCCCCGCCTGAATTCCCGCTTGGTTGAAAGCGGACAGCCGGCGCCTCTTGCCGTCGTCAGCGGCGCCAATCCGGGGCACACGAGTCTCGTCTTGAGCAACAAACTGCAGCCGAAAACGATTAATGACATCCTCGACAAGAAACTCAAGATCGCCGTCTCCTCGCCATCTTCAGTGCATCTCGCCTTCTTCCGCGGCTATCTCAAAACCGAACTGAAAAGGCCGATCAATTCCATTCCCTGGCAGTTCCTCAAAGTCGAAGGCGGCAGCATGGTCCCGGCCTTGTTGACCGGGCAGATCGACGGCTTCTTGCATTCCGAACCGACGACGACACTCGCCATCGTGGAAAAAGCCGGTCATCTCTTCATGCAGGCCGCACGTGGTGACATGGGGCCCAATCCTCCGCCGGCGACATTCATGGCGTCGCGCCATAAATTCATGGCTGAAAAGAACGACGTTGCAAAACGTTTCATGCGCGCCATCTTCGACGCCAATGAATCTTTCAAGAAGGCGCCCAAAGCGGACATGGTTAAAATCATCGCGGATTGGAGCGGCCAGAAAGACGACATCGTCGAGAAGGCCTATGAGCGAATGAATCCCACGACCAGCATGACCAAGGCGCAGGCGCAGAAGTGGTGGGATATCATCGGCACCACAATGGTCGAGCGCGGCGAGTTGAGTCCGAAACTCAAGCCGTTCCCCGACGTGTTCGATCTGTCTCTGCAGCCGCTCTAGGCAAGAAGCACAAGGCGAGGAGCCGATAACAGCATCATGGATGCGAACGTCTCGAAACATGATCCGGCCCTGATCGATGAGCCGGCGATGCAGTCCGCCGATACCCTCGGCGAATACGGCCGCATGCGCCGCAAGCGCGAACGACGGCGGAAGAGAATCCGCGGCGCCCTCGGCATTCTGTTCGTTCTGTTACTCTGGCAAGGAATGTCCATTGCTTACGGCCTCGAACAGATCCTGCCGACGCCGATCGCGGTCGCACGCAACATCTTCGAGACGCTGACGCTGAATTACAGCCACCGATGGCTCTATGGAGCTAATATCTATGAGCATCTGTTGAGCAGCTTCGCGCGCGCCATTACCGGATTCACCATTGCCGCGGCGTTCGCAATTCCCCTCGGCATCATCGTCGGCCGCTTCACGACGGCGCGAGAGTATATCGATCCGGTCATCCGGACGCTTTATCCGATTCCCGGCATCGCCTGGATTCCACTCGCAATCCTCTGGTTCGGGCTGGGCAACACCGCTGTCGTATTCGTCGTGTTCATCGCCGAGTTCTTCCCGCTTTATTTCAATACGGAAGCCGGCGCACGCAACATCAATCCCGTGCTGGTCGACGCCGGTCGCTGCTTCGGCGCAAAACGCCTCACACTGCTGCGGCGGGTGATTCTGCCTGCATCAATCCCCTACATCATCACCGGCATGAGGATCGCGCTGGGCGGCGCGTGGCGCATGATCGTCGCCGGCGAAATGCTGGCCTCCCAGTCCGGTATCGGGTCGGTGTTGACCGAGGCGCGCTATCAGTTCCGCGCGACGGATTTGATGATGGCGATGGTTCTCATCAGTATCGTTGGATACATCACCGAGCGGCTGATTGTCGGCACGCTTGAGAAAAAGACCACGGAGCGCTGGGAAGTCAAGATTCTGTAGCGTTCGCTGTTCTGCTGGAAGACCTTCTGCTGGAAGACCTGGGGTTGCAATGCACGCCATATCAAAGATCATTGCCAAGCACGCCGGCCGCGCCGGCGTCGAAGTTGGCGAAATCGTCAATGTTGTGCCCGACTATGTCATGCTCAACGATCGCGGCGCGGCGCGGGCATCCGATCTGTTGCGACAGATGGGCGGCGAGCGCGTGCATGATCCCGACAAGGTTGTCGTCGTGTTCGATCATCATTATCCGCCGATCCGGCAGCAGGACTCCGTCTCGCAAAAGGCGACGCGCGCCTGGATCAAGGAACAGGGAATTTCGAAATTCCACGCTGGTGAAGGGATTGGCCACGTCATCTTCCCGGAAAAGGGCTACGCGTTTCCCGGCGCGCTGATTTTTGGAACGGACTCTCACACCGTCACCAACAGCGCGCTCGGCTGCGTCGCAACGGGAATGGGACATTCCGACATCGCCTCCTTCCTCGCGCTTGGTTACAATTGGCTGCGCGTGCCGGAAGTGCTGCGTTACAATCTTCATGGCGTGCTCAAGCCCGGCGTTTACGCCAAGGACATCATCCTGCGCATCGCCCAACTCTATGGCGAGGACGCGGCGCCCTATCTCGGCGTCGAATTCGCCGGGCCCGTCGTCGACAGAATGGGCATGGACGAGCGTCTGGTGCTTTGCAACCTCGTCATCGATTTCGGAGCGAAGACTGGCTATATCCAGCCGGATGCAACGACCGAGAGATGGATGGCGCAACGCGCACCCGAACTCTCATGGACCGCGGAAACAACCGACTCCGATGCGGATTGTGGTCGCATCATCGATCTCGACGTGAGCGAGATCGAACCGCTGGTGGCAATTCCGCACGATCTGTCCGACGTGCGTAAAGCGCAGGATCTCGCTGACGTCCGCATCGATGAGGCCGTGTTCGGCACCTGCACCGGCGGCCGGATCGAAGATTTTCGCGTAGCGGCTGCAATCATGAGGGGCCATACGGTGGCGCCGAACACGCGCATGATGATCAATCCGGGCTCACGCGAAGTCTATCAGCAGGCGATCCGCGAAGGGCTCATCGATGTCATGATCGAGGCAGGCGCGACAATCGGGGTCACGGGTTGTGGCCCCTGCTCCGGCTGTCACCAGGGAATGCTGGCGCCGGCGGAAAACGCCATCACCAATGCCAGCCGCAATTTCAAGGGACGCTTCGGCAGTCCTGAAGGAAATATCTATGTCGCCTCATCAGCGACTGTCGCCGCATCAGCCATTGCGGGACACATCGTACCTCCCGGCGACATTCGACGAAACTGAGGAGACGGCTATGCAAATCGAAGGCAAGGCCTGGACGTTCGGCAAGAACGTCAACACCGACCTGATCTTTCCGAAGATGTGGTTTCGGCCGAAATATCAGCCCGGCGAAATGGCCAGCCACTTGATGTCAGGGATCGACGAGGCATTTCCGAAAAAAATGGCTGTCGGCGATATCATCGTCGGGGGACAAAATTTCGGCTGCGGCTCAAGCCGCGAGGAAGCCGCGGCGGCGATGAAGGAGGCCGGCATCGGCGCCGTCGTGGCGCCCAGTTTTGGCCGGCTGTTCACACGCAACTGTATCAATGTCGGTTTGCCCGTCGTGATCTCGCCAGAGATTGACGCCCATGTCACGCAAGGCGACGTGCTTGGCATCGACCTCGCCCAAGGTCTGCTACGCAATATGCGGACGCATTATGAGGTGCGACTACCGCCCATGGCGCCGGAATCGCTACGGCTGATCGAGGACGGCGGCATCGCCAATTATACGCGCCGCGTGTTGGAGCAGCGACGCGCCGAAGCCCGAAAAAATCAGCCTGTTGGTTAGGACTTTTTCGCGCCTGCTACGGCATGCAGCGCCGCTTCGCGGCCGGCTGTCCGGCCAAACACCGCACCCGCCATCAACCCCGCGCTGCCGGGGTAGTTGAAGTAGAACAGGCCTCCGACGAGTTCTCCGGCTGCATAGAGTCCGTCGATTGGCATATCTTCGATGTCCAGCACGTGACAGGCCGTGTCGATCTTCAGGCCACCGAACGTGAAGGTGATTCCGCAACCGACCGAATAGGCCTCGAACGGCCCCTTCTCGATCGTGTTGGCCCAGTTGGTCTTGTCGACCTTCAGGCCGACCGTCGTCTTTCCATCCTTGATGTTCGGATCAAAAGCCACATCGCGCTTCACCGAGGCGTTGAACTCCGCAATGGTTTTGAGGAAGCCCGCAGGATTGACGTCCTGCATGCGATTGACGAGTTCTTCGATCGTATCGGCACGGACCTTGGTTGCGCCGCGCATTTTGTATTCGTCGCGCAACAAATGCATGACCTGTGAATCAAACACCTGCCACGCATAGTTTCCGGGCTGCGCGAGAACCGCGCGACCGTATTTGGCATAAGTGTAATTGCGAAAATCGGCGCCCTCATCGACGAAGCGCTCGCCATCGGCGTTGACCATGATGCCGAACGGGTAGCTGTGCCGGTAACCGGCTGAGTGTTGGCCGTCCACGTCGCCATAGTCGTTGGCGTAACGCTCCCATGCGACGGCATGACAACCGGACCATTGGCCATAGGATTGCGCGCCGATATCGAGCGCCATGCGGATGCCGTCGCCGGTGTTGTAACGGGTGCCGCGCACCTTCGCCATGTCCCAGCCGGGTCCGAGATAGCGCGTGCGCCATTCGCGATTGGCCTCAAAGCCACCGCAAGCCAGCACGACCGCGTCGGCTGCTATATCCTGTTCGAGGCCATCGACAAGGACACGAACCCCTTCGACACCTTTCGCACTGCGCTTGAGCGCCATGACGCGCGCGCCATATTGCACGGTGATGCCATGCTTTGCGGCCGCCTTGTATTCCGATTCCACGAGACCCGCGCCGCCGCCATTCGCATAGATGACGACGCCGCCGAAGAACTTGAACTTGCCTTCGACATTGTAGGCCTGCCGCCCATAGTTTGGGATAAAGCGCACGCCACGACCGCGCAGCCAGTGCACGGTGTCGGTGCTGTTGTCGACAAGCATCTCCGCGAGATCGGGATCAATGTAGTACTGCGTAATGCGGCCGAGATCGTCGAGATAGTCTTCCTTGGTGTAACGTCCAAAATCCGAACGCGCGATTTCGTCGTCGCTGAGGTCGGGGACGATCTTCTTGATGTCGTCCGCACCGTGGTGGACCATACGGAAACCGCCACCTGTGAAATTCGAGTTCCCACCGCGTTTGGGTTCGGGAGCGCGCTCCAGCATGATGACCTTCGCACCCTGCTCCGCCGCGGCGAGCGCCGCGCAGAGAGCCGCGTTGCCGCCCCCGACAACAATGACGTCATAGGCAAGCGCGTCCATCTTCCCCTCCCGCTGTTCCATTGTGTGGAATTATTGTTTCACACTCACGATGAAGGGGTAACGCGCGCCGCGCGACCTTGTCAACGATCGCAGCACACGTCTCTGATCCGGCCGGAGTGCTGGTCACGCCTAGCTCACCCCTTTCAGCGTCGATGCGCTTCTCGTGTGCATCCCCGGAGTCCACAAACAGATCGTCGAAGTGACCGTGATATCTGGCTGCTTGATGATCCGATCAGCGCCTGCACGGGCGGCTTTTGTCTTGCCGCGAGATACGTAATAATGAACGTCAGCGAGCAACCCGCGAGACCGCCGCATTACCAACGTCATCACTGGTGGCTGGAGAGACCGGACCGGGTGGCTGGCGCCTCAGTGCGGATCAAAGGTCTCACCGTCATTGAGTCGGCTTAAATTCGATCAGCCGGTGGCACCGGTATGCTACGTGTCTTCAACACGCGGCGATACAATGCTGGCATTGCGGCGGCATCATTATCTGGAAGGCGCGTAAAATTCGACGCGTCGCTCGATAACGGCAACCAATTCCACAAGAACAAACGAGAGCAGGAAGACAATGGCGATCAACCCCCAAAAGCGGGTCATCGAGAAGCCTTGAAGAAAGTCCTGGAACATCGCTCCGAACCCCAGGAGGGAGACGATAATCTGTCCGATAATCACCCCTTTAATGCCGCGCACAACGCCCAGACGAATTCCCGTCAATATTTCAGGAAGAGCGCCAGGTAACAGGATCAAGAAAAATCTTTGCCGTCTGGTTGCACCAAACACTTTCGACATGTCTACCAGAGACGCGCCGACCCTGCGAATACCGGCCTGCGTGTCCAAAACGATAATCCAGACGGAGAATAGAAAGACCGTCGCGATGACCGTGGCCTCGCCAATTCCAAGCAGCGGGATCAACGCCGGCACGACCGCAGTCAATGGCGCAGATATAAAGATATTAATCCATGTGTTGGAAAGTTTATCTGCAACCTCTGAACACCCTATCAAGACCCCCAGCGGCACACCGACGATAACGGCGAGTGCAATTCCGATCCCGAAGGAATGCGCCGTATTGCCGAGCGCCGCCCAGAAGGTTGGCAGACTCAGCAAATCAACATCAGCACGGATGATTGCAGACAAAGGAGGAAAGAAATCATTCCCGAAATAACGTCCGGCGATCTCCCACGTGGCAGCCCAAATCGCCAGTGATATCGCGGTCTTAAATGATACCTTCAATTCAGGTATCCTTTCAGGCTGGTCCAGATATCGTCGATGATATCCTGATAACGCGGGTCACGACGGATATCTGACTCATTTGTATCGCGGCGAAATCCAGGCTTGACGACGCGCATGACCCGGCCGGGATTTCGTGAAAGCAGCACGATGCGATCTGACAAATAGACCGCTTCCTCGATGCTATGCGTCACAAAGATCACAGTCTTCCTCTCGCGGCGCAACAAATCCAGAAGATCTTCCTGAAGCTTTCTCCGCATCTGTTCATCGACAGCCGAGAATGGCTCATCCATCATCAGGACTTCCGCGTTGACCGCGAGCGCACGGGCCAGCCCTGCTCGCTGGCGCATTCCACCGGAAAGTTCATGAGGATATTTGTATTCGCTGCCGGCCAATCCCACCTCGGCGATATATCGCTTTGCTTCAGCCTGGCGCGAAGCGCGGGACAGGCCACGAAGCTCAAGCCCGAAAGCGACGTTGCGCAAAACGGTTGCCCAAGGCATGAGCGCAAAATCCTGAAACACAAGTGCTCTGTCCGGTCCGGGAGCGCGGCTGATGCGATCATTGATCCGAATTTCTCCGGATGACGGCTGAAGCAGACCCGCAATGATCTTCAAAAGACTCGTTTTCCCGCAGCCACTCGGTCCGAGCAACGTCACAAGCTCGCCCTTTGGGACATCGAGAGAAACTCCATTGAGTGCTTCCGTCCCGTTCGGGTAACGTAAGCTGACCTCGGAGACCTTGACGATCGCGCTGGCATCCACGCTCATCATATGCGCTCTTTTCGTTGCCGGCCCCGATAAGGACCGCGAACTCCGGTAAACTGACGCTCGATCATCTGAAGCACCGTCAGTGTGATCGTCGCAAATGCGATGATCGAGATAATGGCGGCGTACATCTCCGGATAATGGGCGACGGAACTGTTATAGCTGATGAGATCGCCAATACCTGTAGGCGTGATCAAAAGTTCAGCGAGAACGACGCCAACAAAGCCTCCTGAGACGCTCAGCCGCAAGCCAGCGAACATCATGCCGCTGGCAGAAGGAAGGATGATCTTGGTGATCTCCTGCATACGGCTGCCGGTCAGAGACCGGCACATATCGATCAATGAGGGGTTTGTATCGCGAATGCCTTTGTAGCAGTTGAGCGCAACAATCGGCATGCTCAATGCTACGACCGCAAGCATCTTGGCGGCAATGCCGACCCCGAGAACAACGGTGATCAGTGGAACCAACGCCGCCATCGGCGCTGTCTGCAACAGAACAAAGAACGGATAAAAAATGATCTCAGCCGGGCGAAACAGGCCCATCACGACACCCGCGAATGTGCCGACGATTGACGCGAGCGAGACGCCAAGCGCGAGTGGCGGCAAAGTCGAAGCGTAAGCATGTGCCAACTCGCCATTTATCGCCATCTTGGCCAAGGCAACGGCGACCGACGATATGGGCGGAAATGCGAGGTTCCAGTGGGCGCGGCCCACGACTTCCCAGCAGGCAAACACGATCGCAAAGCAGAGCAGCTTCCAACCCAGGTCTTTCATGAACCAAAGAGACGGATTGTTTGACGCAAATGTCTTTCGCGTCTCGGGTGACCCGACAGGCGTTATCGCGGCAGCCTCTTGCTCGGCAGCAAACGGAGCCTCTTCTGATATCCCACGCGATGCCGGCAACACGCCAAGACTCATGCTTCTTGTTCTTTGTAATCGGTCGACGTCACTCTGCGGCATTTCACATTTGCACTTTGCATCTACATGTCTCGCGATCCGACAAACGAAGTTGGAAGTCTTGCCACATCTGTCGGCCCAGCCTTTGCAAACCCTTCAATACGGTGCAGCAGACTCCTATTGTGCAGATTCTTTGGCTGTTTTGGCCTTCCCAACCTTGCCCAAAGCGGCATTGAGAATACTAAAATCCCAGAAATCAGTGACTTTCATTGAACCTGCATCGCCTTTCAGCATGCCGGCCTGACTATAAAAAGCGATGTCGGCTTTGGCTGCAGCCTCACCGCCACCGTTGAGCGGATAGACGTTTTGTTTCGCAGCTTCCCGATAAAACGGCGCGATCTGGGCAACACGCTCCGGTGCGAGACCGGGATTGATATTCAATCGCTTGCGTTCCGATGCAATATAATTCGGATCGGCCGCTGAGGCTCGAAAGGCTTTGAGCAATTCCTCGACTAGAATTTCAACCTGATCGTGCCGCTTCGCCAACAGGTTCTTGTCTGCGTAGAGCGCGGCTTCACTGACAGGAACATTCGGGGTCGGGAGAACAACGAACTTATTTGGCGCCATCCTCATAACGTATTGCAGTCCCTCGATGTCGAGCAATGTCGCTTTGATCACCCCATGCAGAAGCGCATTCGCGCGAACCTGGGAAACAGGCAGATAGGTCAGATGTGCAAACTTGATCTTGTTTTCCTTCTCGATCTCGTGCGCAGCAATTTCAGTGCCCGAGCCCCTGGCATGAACAACGAAATCCTTGCCGTTCATTTCACTCCAGGAGCGGGCCGTATCTGCGGCAACGACTGGATAGAACTTAAGCCGCCGAAGCTGCATAAAATGACGGAATGGCGCATTGAGCGCCTGAATTGCCGAATAACCAAGCGAGCTTACAACAATATCGACCTGCTTCCCGATGATCGCCTGCGTCGCGATATCGTCGGATTTCAGATAGACGAGATCGTAATCGACGCCGCGTTCCTTGGCGTGCTGAAAAGCGACACTGTCGATGAGGTTTTTAAGGTCGGCCGAACCGGCCTCAGCCAGCCGGAGTTTTTGGGCCTGTGCGGACGAATTGCCCCCTACCATGAACGCAAACGTCACAAGCGCCGCCAAAAGACAGGTCAAGCCGGCTCTCATACTCATCTCCCGCGAATGCAACGTTGATATCGTCGATGCAGTGATAGACACGTCTGGCCATTGGATTACGGCGCCGCACTCCTAAACTTCAGTAACTCTTCTGGCTTTTCCACGCACCGTGATGCGCCCCGTACGTTTACCTTAACGAGACGGGGCACTGCCGCTTTCAACTGTTCGGACACAAGCCTGGAACGTCGCTCACTCCGCCGCTACATGGGCGTGACGTTGAACGTCATCATTGACCAGAACAGATGGCGTATTGGTCTTCTCGAGCATGTCCCAGCTTTTGAGCCAAGCGACGGTACGCTCCAGTTCATCTACCGGAATCGGAGACGGATCCCTCACGACAAGACGACTTTCACGCAGGTCCGACACTGCGAGTTTGCCAACGTCGGTCTCGCCGAGTTTCACGTGATAATCGATGAAGTGGTGCATGTATGCGGATTTGTTGGCGTTGATTCGGCGAACGGCTTCGCGCACGGCGCGATTGAAGGCTGCATAGGTCTCCGCATCGACACGGCCCGAAGCCACTTCGGTCCCGTAATAAAACGCAGCACAGACAGTGCGGCATCCCATTTTCTCGGCGAGACTGATATGGGGCTCCATCAAGGTCGTCGCCTTGACCTCACCGGCCAAAAGCGATTTGAGGCGCTTGTAGGAACTGTTCGACGCACTGCACAATTTCACCATGTCGCGCGGCATAAACCCGTCCAGGAGATGGAGGGCAAGATAATGGGAGCCGAAATAGAACGGCACGCCGACCGCCACATTGGCAAGCTGCTGCGGCGTATAGATCTCCGAATCCGGACCAACGACAATGGCTGAATAGGCGACAATCGCACGGCGTCCCACTTGTCGGCTGCCATTGCTGGTGTCTTGAACGCGGCAGTAATTCCCCCACTCGCACGCGTTGTACATGTCGGCCTGCCCCTTCTCGAGCAGCTTGCCGTGGCTGAGGAAAGGATCGAGTCCTTTTGGGCTCAGAATATTGGTTGCAAGTTCGCTGTTATTGCCTTTTTCACGATCTGCCCACTCGATCTGAAGGCCTTCCTTTTCAAACAGGCCTTCTTCTTGGGCGACAATTTCCGGCAAGCCTTGAAATGGGGCTGTCGTTTCGAGGATAAGTTTCTTCATATCGACGATCTCCCATATGAGCCAATTAGTGATTGATCAAAGTTCCATGAGCTCTTGGTA